>Ga0272442_10007352_pt1 | contig 14260 bp, 12 predicted proteins | sample SSMForm2O_FD_200262 | JGI IMG/M metagenome (GOLD analysis project Ga0272442, IMG submission 200262) | Marine sediment archaeal communities from Little Sippewissett salt marsh, Falmouth, MA, United States - SSM-Form-2O | ecosystem: Environmental > Aquatic > Marine > Wetlands > Sediment ...
GTGCTCATCTTTATGTCCTATCAATGAATCGCATATTTCAACATATCAGATTCCGCGGAATGTTTATACAAGAATTACAAACGAACGAAAACGTCAACTCATCATTGTGCCCTGTAGAATTAACGGGCATTTTCAACGTCAAATCGTGCAAGACCAAAGGTGTCGTTCTGTGATAGTTGAGCTGTCAATTCACCAGCGACGATTCACCAACAGTTATCCACCATTAATTTAACGTCATTTCCGGCAGGCCCGATAAGCAAATTTTGAAGAATTTTTCTGGGTAGCGACAACCTTATGGCACTGTGAGAGTAAATTTTTATTCTTTTTTCGTCTAAAAATGCAGAAAAGCACCAAAATCAACCGTTTTTATTTTTGAATGATTATTTCTCAGTGTTCTCGGTGGATTTGTATAGCGGATAGCGTACAGCGGATAGCGGATAGCGTCACAGAATTCCAGTGTTAATTGGTGTTTACTTGTGCCATAGGTATTCGTGGTTATGATTCGTATCTGGTATAGCGGATAGCGTATGGCGTATAGCGTATGGCGTATAGCGTATGTCGTTCAAGTCTGAAGTCTGAGGTCGGAGGTCTGACGTCTGTTTTTTCGCGGTTTATTCAATAATTCCCTTGACTTTGGGCGTCAGATTTAGTATAATAGTTAACAAAATGAATAACAGAATACAGAATACAGGATACAGGAGACAGAATGGTCGATCCGCAATCCGCAATCCGCAATCCGCTAACCGCTACACGCTACACGTTACACGCTATACTGGAGACAGGAGACTATGGCATTGACGATACCTAAGGCATAAATTGAGTATTTATCTGCGGCCTCAGCGTTCTCCGCGGTAAATACCCATTATGCAAAACAAAGCCAATTGGCAAAGAATCAAACGTGTTCATTCGAGTTCACTTGTGCCATAGGTATTCGTGGTTCAAACCTTCTCAAAAATTTACAAAAATGCACAACGTTTTACAAAAATTCACAAAAATTCACATAAACCGTGCCCAAATTCGCGATATCTCGTATCTGGTATCTTGTATCTGGTATCTCGCTGTGGAATTCCAGTATTCAATATGAAAAAACAAAGCCAAATTGCCGGCCTTCGACCGGAAGCACTAAGCTCAAATTTCTAAATCCTAAACAAGGCAATGATTATGCAAAACAAAGCCAATTTCCGAACGGAGTACTGAACGGAACTGCTTATGAGACATAGGATTATGCATGCACATCCCCCTTAAGACGGCTGCGAAACAAAGCCAATTCAAACCCCATCGCGGCCGGTCCATCGAGACTTCGGCGCGACATCGCTATTTCCGCTTGATCAGGGCGACCCAGTCTTTGTCGGCGTCGTTCGGCGGGCGGCCGATGCTGACCGAGCCGGGGCCTTTGATAGTGGTCTTGCTGCCCGTTTGGAGCGGGCCGCCGGTGCGCGGGTTGAACCATTGGACTGCGAATGTCGCCGGGCTGCTGCCCAGGTCGAGGCTCGTCGTGCCGCCGGCGGGTAGATACACGGCGTAGATTTGGCCTGGTTTGGCGAAACAATAGGCCTTTTCAGCTGAGATCAGGGTGTCGTTCGGGGCCATCGTCCAGAAGGGCAGATGGTCGTGGAAGAATTCCAGGGCGTGACGCGTCTGGTCCCACATCACGTTGCGCGTCCGCCAGTCCTCGCAGTTGATGTCCATATGCGGGAAGCGGTGGCCGAAGTACCATTCGACGCCCGATCCGCCGCCCATCAGGTTGCCCCAAAGCGCCAGTGTACGCGGCCCATCGTGGTCCGGGTCGTTGGCGTCCGGGACGACGCCGTGGCTCGCTGGCGCCTGCTCGTCGCCGAAAATGGCCCATTTGCGCCCCGCCTCGGCCGAGAGCCGCCGGAGATCGACAGCGTCACGATGGTAGCGGTCCAGGGCGCTTTGGATCGACGAGGCCTCGAAGCACGGATCGCCCAGAATTCCTTTGTAGAACCCGGGCGCCTTATTATTGTGCGTATGCACCGTGATCGGGTGGTCGTAGGGATCGAGGGCTCGAATGTACGCGGCGATCTTCTTGCGGTCTGTGTCGGGCGTGTTGTTTTCCTCGCCGAGGTTCCAGGTCACGGCCAGGTGGTGGCTGAACCGCGCGATCAGCTCGCGATAATAGAGCTTGCGTATCGGATTCAGGCCCGCGGAGCCGCCCAGATTGCGGTCGTTCTCGGTCTCCTGCGTGACGACGTGCAGCATGATCCCCAGCTTGTCCATGTGAGAGAAGACGATCTCCCACTGGTCGAGTTTGCTGCAGTCGAAGCGGTCGCGAACTTTCGAGGTGGTCCACATCCACGTATCGCGCCCGTCGCCGCCGTCTAGGTTGTACGTCAGGAAATAGACGCTATTCATGCCCTCCGAGGCCAGGTAGTTCAGGGCGCCGATGATACCTTTGCCCTTGCCGTTCTCCGTAAGGAGTCCCGAGGACTTCCAGGTGGGATCCCCGGGCTTCCAGTCCTGCACGTGTGCTTCGTACTTATGAATAAAGGTTCCCACGTCTTTGTAACTGCCCGAGTCGGCGCTGGCGTCATACGTATCGTCGAAGTCGGCATAGGCCAGGAAGTTTTCGGGGCTGTCGGCGCCGCCCTTGAGGAAATAGTCGCCGTTACCGGCGTATTTCAGATAGTGCTCACCGACGTATCGGAGGAATCCTTTTGCCCGATGATCGCGTCCGGTCTTGTCGGTTGGTTCTACCTGGAATCTTCCAGAGACGCCGTCGAAGGGCGTAGCCGCCCCGGCTGACGGATCGGAACTTAGGGCAATATCGCGGCCGGAGCGAAAGGAGCCTCGGAAGGCCCACCGGCCCTCCTCGTCCGGCACAAAGTGCGCCCGCCATTTGTTGCCGGAGGTTGCTCCACTTTCCGCGGCGTTGCCGTCGGCCGTATAATAGCCGGGCACGACATACTGCTTGTTACCCTTCGTAAAGGTGACATTCAGACGATAATGGCGAAAGGGATTCGTTTCGGCGTCTTCGCTGACTTGCGGGCCATCGAAGGTCAGGATGACTTGATGCCACTTCTTGAGGTTCCCCGACAAAACGGCCCTTTTCTCGGTGCCGATCGCCACACACTCTGTCACTAACACGAAGCAGATCGCAAACATCAATGTCGTTCTATAGTATTTCATCTTTCTGTTCCTCAACATACGAACACATGAACTTCAACGAGATATGTTACACGGCGGCCGCTAAGACATGCAATAGATTTCTTCATCGCAAAGGGCTCGGTTTATATTCAAGAGCAAAGTTCGCGCACAAAAGTGGCCGGGACAAACAACCCGGCCTTGGTAAACTGTTTCCGTTTACAAGTTGCGCATATCTTTGTAGTCCGGCGGGATATGTGGCTCCAGGAAACTCGGATCCAATTCCACATCCCACTGGAACTGGTCCATGACACCCTCGGAGGATACCGCCTGTCCCTCCGCCTCGACACGTATTTTACTCTTGAATAAGACGGGGTACTTCGTTTCCGCATCGACCCACAATCGCAAGTGTACTTCCAGAAGGTCGACCGGTCCGGGCAAAGGGCCCATCATTGCCGGATCGGTCGTCTCTATGCCTTCGCACAATACTCCATCAATGGTTTTCTGTCCGAGCTTCGTGTGCTCGCAGGATAAGATCGTCTGAATTAGGTATCTGGGATTCATCCAGTCATCGTGCTGTTCCAGGAGGAATTCATGCCCGCTTTTGTCAAAAGTACGAGACAAATAGTGCTTGTGTGTGTGATAGACGGCTGTGAGCGTCTTTGTATTGGGCGCTGTGAAGTCTGTGTAAAAGGTGTGGGTGATCTGTCCCGCTTTGTAAAAGTCCGTTCGGGAGTGTGTAGGGGAGAAGTAATTCATCGTATAATCTGCATCAAAGGGCATGACTGAGGTAGTTTCTGTACAGCGAACGATGAGCCCTCGACTGGCTTGGACTTTGCTGGCGACTTCAGCCCAGACAATCCCGGCCTGGCTGCCGGTGCCGATGAATTCGCACAATCCGAGGGTGACTGCGATAAGAATCGCCGCCGCGACGGCGATTTTTGTAATTGGACTTTTCATGATGATTCTCCTTTTGTTAGGTGGCGTAACCGACGCTTTCTGCTTTTCTCCGGCGATATCGAATTGCTTCAGAAGATCCCCAAGCACTGCCTTATTAACAAGAGGATTGGAACTAATCTCTGCGTTTCTGATGAGCTTTTCAATATTTTCCGGAGACGTCATTGTGTCACCTCACTGTTCAGCAATGATCGCAGCTTGTTCAGCCCTGCACGATATCGGCTCTGCGCCGTCTTAATCGGAACGTGCTGTGTTTCGGCAATTTGCCTGAATTTCATATCGCTCTGGGCGCGCAGGATCACGGTTTCCCGCTGGTCGTACGGCACTTGTTTTAGGGCCTCGTTCAGGCGTCTGAATTCGTCGCTGGTAATAATCCAATGGTCCGGCCGGCTTGAATCCAACGTAACCGAGTCAGCGACATCCGGCCCTGTTTTGTGCCGGCGCTGGTACGACCGGTTCTCGTTTCGCGCCCGGTTGGCAACGCATGTTGCCAGGTAGCTTTTCAGGTTCCCTGTGAGCCGGAATTGCCTTCTGTTGCGTATAAACGAAGTGAACACATCGTGTACGACGTCCTCGGCAATATCCGCTTCGTTCAGCAAAGAAAGAGCCAGCCTGAGCAGATCATCTCTGTACTTTTCATAGATACGGCAGAAAGCGTCTTTACTGCCATGTTTGAATTTCCACACTAACAACCTGTCTTCAAGCACTAATGAGCACCTCTGTTGAGCATTTATCAGATCGATCATCTATATAACACACCAAGAGGGTGTTTTGCTCAAATCGAAAATGGTTTTTGGGATTTTTTTTATGAAGAATTCCGTGTGACGGGTTGCTTTGCTTTGAGCGCGCATAAAAAAGGCCGGACTATGGAGATCCGGCCTGTGTGTCACGAATAGCATCATCTGAATTCAATACTAAAATCCACCGCGAACGATGAATTGTCCTGTATTCTCGTCTGCTCTTAATCTCATTGTATTCTTTTGCGAGCCCCCGTTTTTGAATTTGATTTCATAGGGAATTAGCCACTTGTTGCCGTTGGCTGCTTTGGTAGGTTCTCCGATATATATCGTTTCAAGTCCGGCGAGAATGTCCTTGGTACGTTGACTCATCTTCATATCCGGCAGGTACTTCGAAACGGTATCCCAGTCTTGCTCGGTACAGGCATTAAAGAGTCTTCTAACGGCCTGTTTGACCTTCGGTTGTTCTGCTTGCTTTTGCTCTGTCAATGTTTGCGGAGATGCTTGTTGGGTCTTGGAATTTTCTTGCCGATCCCGGCCGGCTCTGGGATCTTCAATCAGGGTATAATCGTCGGGAATGTTCGGCTCGAAGGTTTTTTCGTCAAGCGAGGCGTTCCACTCGAAGTTCTCCATGAGGTACTTGTGCGGTCTCATTTGGCCGCCTTCATTGCCCAGCATCTCCATGATGATCTGTACGGGTAGATTCGTCTCCACGTCCACCCAAACCCGCATGAAGCAGTCTTCACCGCTCATGTCCGGCCCGTTGACTTCGATGCCCTCGACGGCGACGTCGTTGATTTCGGCCCGTCCCAGTTCGGTATAGCCGCCGCCGGACATGATATTTTTGAGACACGTTCTTAGTTCTTCCGGGTCGCGTCCCCGGGCCGCCTCTGCATCGGATAGCTCATACTGATAATACGTTTTTCGATCTACGTAAACACGGTAGCCTACTTTTTGATTGGGGAGTATGTACATAATTTTGCTCAACTTGCCATCGATATGGGTATCGGCTCGAGTGCCGTAGTCTCTCGCTACATAATTCCTTAATAGGACCACGAGATTCTCGCCTCCCGGCTGATCGATCTCCACCGTCATATCGTAAACGAGCGCGGAAATCTGCTCGGTTTTCTCCATGACCTGGCTCCAGACAACACCGGATGTGTTGCCGATTCCGCTGAATTCAAATAATCCGAAACCGACCGCTAAAATGATTATCGCCACAGCAGCGAATTTTGTGATTGGACTTTTCATGATTTTACTCCTGGGATTTGATCCGGACAACACCGGGGCTGTTGCTCTTTTTTGGTCTTGAACACTCTGAATCTTCTCGAAAATGGCTTCATGCTTTTCGGGATTCGTGCTCAACGTAGCTTTCTCAAAAACTCTTTTTATGTCCTCTGCGGATTTCATTTGGTTACCTCACTATTGAGCAATGAGCGCAGTTTCTCAATGCCGTATCGGTATCGTGCATTCACAGTACTAATCGATGTCTTCTGCATACCGGCGATTTGGCGAAAGGGCATGTTGGCTTCCATGCGGAGCGTAATAACTTCTCGCTGCTCGTAAGGCAAGCATGCCATTGCCCTGCTCAGGCGTTCCAGGCGTTCGCTCAATACCGCCCATTGATCGGGTCGTCTCGTTGTGGCCGGGATGTTCTCGGCTTTGTCGAGATTCTCTGTTTGCCGGCGGCGATGGGCCCGGCGGTGGTTTCGAACGCCGTTCAACGTGCTGGTTATCAAATAGCTTCTCAGACTGCCCGACAGGCCAAGCCGGTTGGTTGATTGGGCGAAATGGGTGAACACATCCTGGACAATGTCTTCGGCGGTGTCCGGATCGCCCGTCAACACGATGGCCAGCTTGAGCAGTTGACGATGATACTTGTTATAGATCCGTCGCAGGGCGTCGCGACGGCCCCGCTTGAATTGCCAGATAAGCAGCTTATCTTCCATCACCCTATTACACACCAAAGGCGGGAATTTTATATATGATTTCTTGAAATCTTTTTTTCGGGGAATTAAAGAGGATATGAAAGCATGGGATGTGTGGCGGAATCTGGCGTTCCGAGGGGTATGGCCTGGACCGACTCGCTCGTGCTTACAAAAAAAGGCCGAGCCAAATCAGCCCGGCCGTTGGAAGGGTCGTTTTGTACAGCGAGTTGTCTGCTCCTACAAGGGCTCGTAGTCGGTGGGGATTTCAGGCTCGACATCGCTGGCCGACAGGTCCACGTTCCACTGGAACTGATCCAGCGTCGTCGTATGACGGATGCCTCCATCGTCAATTATCTCGATTTCCCCGAGGACGGGGTAGCCGGTCTCCACGCTGACCCACCCGCGAGCTGTGAAGCTCTTGACCGGGAGGCCGCTCGCGTCCGTCGTTTCGATGCCCTCGCAAAGAACGCCGTCGATCATTTTCTGGTCCAACGCATGATGCTTGCGGGCCAGGAGGTGGTTGATCAGGCTCTGGGAGTCCGTCCAGCGATCTTTGTCGGCCCGCGCTCTCTGAACCCGCTCGTCACTCATTGCCTCCTTGTGATACCTTTGGACATCATGGAGTACGCCTATCACCGTCTTCGTGTCCAGATTGTAGTAGATCGTGCGCCATATCTGACCGCCTCGATATCGATCCGTGCGCGTGATCGCCGGGGAACGCCAGGTGATCGTATGGCTATCGGGCCAGTTGTCGTTCGGATCGCGCGAACCGGTCTCTCTTAGCCGCCAGATGACTCCCGGGCTGGCCTCTACATTTTGGGCGACCTCGGCCCAGACGACGCTGGACGTGCTATCAGTGCCAATGAATTCAAATAATCCGAGAGTGATTGCAATAATGATCACCGCTGCGGCGGCGAATTTTGTGATTGGATTTTTCATGATGGTTCTCCTTGGATTCGGCTCAGTACGAGCCGACGTTGTTTTTTCATGAGCAGTGAGTACTTTATCAAGGACTGCTTCATCCATTTTGGGATTCGTGTTAATCCCCGCGTTATTGAAAAACTCGTTTATGTTCTCTGCTGGTTTCATTTTTCTATCTTGCCATTCAATAGTGACCGCAGTTTGTTCATGCCATACCGATATCGGCCCTGGACAGTGTTGATGGAGGCCTTCTGGACTTTGGCGATTTGCCTGAATGTCATACCGGCTTCCATGTGAAGGCCGATCGCTTCACGTTGATCGTAAGGCACCTGGGCCATCGCGTTGCTGAGGAGTTCCAGCTCTTCACTGAGAATGGCCCATTGCTCGGGTCCCCTTTTATCGCTGATGGCGCATTCGGAGTCGTCGAGGCTGGATGTTTCATGCCTTTGCCGATCACGCACGGCGTTACGAATCCGATTGGCAACGCACGTGGCCAGATACGTCTTGAGATTGCCGGCCAAACGGATTCTTGTCGCGGATTGAGCGAAGTTTACAAACACGTCCTGAACCACGTCTTCGGCGGCGTTGGTATCATTCACCAAAGCGATAGCCAACTTCAGCAAATCGTTTTTGTATTTTTCATAGAGCCTTCGCAGGGCTTCTTGACTGCCCCGTTTGAACTTCCAGATGAGGAATTTGTCTTCTACCATGGTGTCCGATACTTTTACGAGAAAGATCTTTCTTCACCTATAACACACCAACGTCGGGGGCTTTAGTATAGGCAAAATTGGTTTTTTGCACTACGGCATTCTGAGGTTATGGCTTTGTCCGAAGCAACCAAATAAAAAAGACCGGGCACAAAGACCCGGCCTTGTAAGCACTGATATTGTTCGCATTCTAGACTATTTCTCAACACCTCCGTGAATATTCCATCTGTTGGGCCGGCCGCTCACGGGTCGTACTCCTGGGCCATACGGTTCATAGACGGATTTGATCCCGTCTTTTTCTATTTCAAGTTTGCAGGGGACCATGAAACCCTCGACACCCGGCGTCGGATGAGGTTGGGGTTCTTCAATGGAGATGATCCGGACAATGTTCAGCTCCTTAAACTTCTCTTCAATTCTCGAAGCTGGAATGTTTCCAAAAATACGCCCGGCTTTCGCATAGTCTTTGGCGATGACCGCTTCATAGAACTCACGGACCACCTTGATCGCAATCTCTTCGTCGGAGAGATCGCCTTGCTCTAAACCGATCTCTTGGGTTGTCTGATCGATTTCCATCACATCCGAGGGAACGTTGTCCAAAACGAACATTGCCGGATCGATCTTCTGATCGTACTCATAGAATCCGGTCCGACCCATCAATTCATAGTCACCGCCTTCGGCAAGACAGTAACTTTCCAGATTCGTGATGAGCTTTGTGGTCTGGTCAACATACAGGACGGTTCGATCGGCCAGAAGTCCGAATTTTTTGCACTCAGGGGAGTAGGTTGCCGTCACCGTGATTGGCGTCGTCTTTTTGGACGGTTCATCTATTTCAATTTTTGCCAGACCGACTTTCTCTAATTCCGAGAAACGCTGCACGGCTAATTTGGGATCAAAGAGATGGATGATCTTCGACATTTTATCCGCAAAGCGTTGGTCTTTGATGGTCATTAACGTTTTCTTTTTCTTAAACCAGATCTTTGCTTTGCCGTCTTTCCAAACGACTTCTTTGGCCCCGTCATAAGGGGATTCCCATGCCGGCATATGGGCCCGGATACTTTTAGCCTGGCCCTGGTCATCGAATTCGAGCCAAAATTCCTTCGGCTCATCTTCCCCAGCCTTAAAGTCCTTGATGTGCAAAAAACGAACACTATGGCTGGCCTTGGCCGTCTGCTCAAGGGCGTAAGCTACGGGTGTTGTTTTGTCCCAGATAGAAAGAGTCAGCACGACACCCACGATAATCGCCGCCGCTGCGGCATATTTTGTCATTGGATTTTCCATAATAATTCTCCGTATTGAGGGAGTGTTCATACCTCTGGATTGGCAAGAGCGGTCTATAGTCTGTAGAAGCCGCTCTTGTCGGTGTGTCATATCCGTATCCATTTTCTCAACATATTCTGTCAACAACGCATCCTCGTTTTGCAGTGCGTCTGTATAGTCCCGACAGGCGGAACATTCGGCCAAATGTTGCCGGAGCTTTTGTTCCTGGGCTTCCGAGAGGATTCCCGTAACGAGATCCGCGATTTGGTCTTTCATTTTCTCACAATCGCTGTTCATCATCGGTCCTTTCGGTCAGCAATTCATGCAGTTGCTTTCGTGCGTTTCTGATTTTCTGACAAGCCCCGGAGTGCGAGATATTCAATTTGTCGGCTATTGTTTTGGCATTCTTGCCGTCAAAGTAGAACATCGTCAGCGGCACTCGAAGCTCTCGCGGTAAACGTTTTATCGCCTGCTCCAGGTTGTCGTGATCACTGGTCTGCGAGCCGGATGGCCTGGATTCTTTCACGCCGGATGCTTTTATACGTTTTTTTCGGCGAAGAAAATCAATGCAGTGGTTTCTGGCAATTTGCAGGATCCACCACTCAAATTGATCTTGTCTTTTGAGCTTCTTGATCCTTAAAAAGCCCTTGAGCATGGCTTCCTGTGCGGCGTCCTCGGCATCATGGACGTTTCCGAGTATGCCCAGACACAGGGCGAAGACGCCTTTGTAGTGCTTTTCGACCAGCACGGCGAAGGCTGCTTTATTGCCTTTCTGACAGGCACGAATCACACCGTTATCTAAACGAGCATTCAATTGGAGCTCCTGTAACCGGTTACCATAATAAAGACGAATACCATGCAGTCCAAATGCAAAAAACTGGACAATTGGATTCAAAAGCCAATAATGTCAATCTGAAAATGAAACCGTTTAAATTCGAAATTCTGACTTTTTAAGGAGGTCTTACAATGATGTTACAAAAAACCAGGATTGCGGCTTTACTTCTTGTTCTGTCATTTCTTGTCGGACGCGGGCACAGTGACACGCTGACCATCGCGGAAAACGGGATGGCGAAAGCCGTCATCGTTGTTGCCGAGGACGCCCCGGAGCCTGTTCAACACGCTGCGGCGGAATTGGCTGATTTTCTCCGGCAGATCACCGGCGCGACGTTCGAGATGGCACATGCTTCTGTCGCCGGCGAATCCTGTCTGCTTGTCGGTCCCCAGGCCGCCCGGTTGGCCGATGTGAATTTCTCCACCGATGGATTAGGCGCTGACGGCATTGTCATTCACACAGTCGGAGACGACCTGATCTTGGCCGGAGGTCATCCGCGCGGGACGCTCTATGCGGTTTATACGTTCCTGGAAGAACATCTCGGCTGCCGATGGTGGTCGTCGAAGGTCAGCACGATTCCCAAGAAGCGTACAATTGCCGTCGATACGCTCAACGTGCATTACGTACCAGCGCTGGAATATCGCGAATCCTTCTGGTACGACGCTTTCGACGGCGACTGGGCCGTCCGCAATAAGTGCAACGGCAATAGCGAGCGGTTGGACGTCAAACGCGGCGGTAAACATCGCTATGAAGGATTCGTGCATACATTCTATCCGCTGATTCCGCCGGACAAGTATTTCGAGGAGCATCCCGAATGGTTCAGCCAAATCGACGGCCAACGCAGCCACAAGCGGGCCCAGCTCTGCCTGACGAACGAACAGATGCGCGCCGAGTTAGTGAAGAACCTGAAAGAACGTTTGCGAAACAATCCGAGCGCCACGATTGCCTCCGTTTCGCAGAACGATTGGCACGGGAACTGCCAGTGCAGCCAATGTGCGGCTATCGAAGCCGAAGAAGGTAGTCCCGCGGGATTGATGTTGCGATTCGTGAACGTCGTGGCGGAAGAGATTGAAGACGAATTTCCGCACGTGGCGATCAGCACGTTGGCGTATCAATACACGCGCAAGCCGCCCAAGATTACAAAGCCGCGGGATAATGTCATCGTTCGGCTGTGCAGTATCGAGTGCTCATTCAGCGTGCCGTTGAGTCACGAGCGAAACAGCACATTCCGCGACGACATCATCGGCTGGTCGAAGATTTGCGATCGGCTTTACATCTGGGATTATACGACCAACTTCAGGCATTATATTATGCCTCATCCGAACCTGCGCGTTCTGGGGCCGAATGTTAAGTTCTTCGTCGATCACAGAGTGAAAGGGATTTTCGAGCAGGGGGCATACACGACTAACGGCGCCGAGATGGCCGAGCTTCGCGCCTGGGTTCTAGCCGAGCTGCTGTGGGATCCCGCGCGGGATGGGCAAGAGCTTGTCGATGAGTTTATCGCCGGCTATTACGGCCCCGCCGGCCCGCACATTCGAGAGTATCTGAAGATCACACACGACGCCGTCGAGACTACTGGCGATAAGCTCGGTTGCTTCTCGCCGCACACGGCGAAGTTTCTTTCCTTCGAGACGCTCGATAAAGGCTGGAAGCGATTGAAGGCCGCTGAAGCCGCTGTGCAAGACGACCCGGAATTGCGATTCCGCGTTCAGGTCGTTCAGCTCCCTATCATATACGCCTTCATGATGCGCTGGGACGAAATGCGTGACAAGTGCGAGGGCGCCGGCGCCGATTGGCCTATGCCCGAATCCATCGAGGCAACGTTCGAGCAGTTCAAGGAAGTGGCTAAGAAGAAGAACATTACCCGGCTGAACGAATGGCAAGTCGGTTTCGGCAACCTGGAAAAGGCCATCGAACGCGCGCAGAAATAAGTGTCCCACGGAAAAGTCACCAATCAATTGGGTGGCAGCCTCAAAGCTGCGAACTTTGGGAATGGTGGAAGGAAAGCCATCCCCAAGCTTCGCTTGAGGCTGCCACCCTTTTAAAAATCGCCAATTGGGAATCTACATGATTTTTTAAAGAATCTTCAGGTTCCTTATGTCCAAACCGGCCGTTCAATCGTGATAATAATGAACGGCGATCGTTGTGATAGTAAAAATGGTGTTGGCAGATGATTGAAGATGAATTGCTCAAGTTTGCCTATAAGAGGGGCAGCAAAGATGCCTTGCAGCGCATCTACGAGAAGTATCGCGACTATCTGCTGACGCTGGCAATGGCGCTTGTCAATGACGCAGGTCTGGCAGAGGACATTGTGCAGGATGTCTTTGTTATATTTGCCCAATCGAGCGACACATTCAAGCTCCGCGGCAGCCTTAAAAGCTATCTGGCAACTTGTGCTCTCAATCGTTGCCGAGACCAGATAAGGGCGCGCAAACGCCAAGCCCTCAGTCTGGATGAAAAGACATCCATGCAGTCGGACTTCGAATTGCCGGATGAACGCATGATATCCGACGAACAGTCGCGGCAGGTTGCCGACGCCATGGCACGGCTTCCATACGAGCAGCGAGAAGTCATTGCTCTACATTTGAATGCGGCGATGAAGCTCAGACACATTGCCGGACTGCAGAATGTTTCCGTCAGCACCATCAAAGGAAGATACCGGTACGGCCTACAGAAACTGCGGTCGGCTCTGAACGGGAGACTGTAAATGAGACCGGAAGAAGAAATAGAAAACGTTGTTAAGAAGATATCCTTCAAGGCCAGCTTCGAAATGGACAAAGACCTCTGGGCTGAGACCTCGAAGGCACGAAGTGAATTTCACAAAACAATGTTGGCTCCGCGCCAACACAATATAGGGAGAGCTATTATGAAAAGTCCACTAACCAAACTTGCTGCCGCCGCGATTGTCGTAATCGCGTGTGTGATAGGACTGTCGTTGTGGAGAGGCACGCAATCGGGTATCGCCCTGGCAGACGTGTTGGCGCGATTGGAACAGGTCAAGGCCGTCAAGTACAAATCGACTTTCAAAGTCTTTCGCTCAGACGATCCTAATAAGCTTTCGATTGATAGCCGCTATACGATGTTGATGTCACAGGAATATGGTTCGAAGGCGATTATTGAAAAACGCGATCCCAATGGCGAAGAAATAACTGCAGCTATAAAATGTTATTATCCCCATCAGAAATTGTGTGAGATTGTGATCGGATACACAAAAAAGATATACAAACGTCGGGTAGCAGATATTCAGGCTCAAGATGAGCAGTCACAGAGCATAGAGGATTCGCTCTCCTCTCTCAAAGAGGTTCTGAATTCCAAACATGAAAACATTGGCAGGTCAATCATAGATGGTGTTGAAGTCGAAGGTTTCCAGACCACAAAGACTGACTACATTGTTAAGAACTACAGGTATAGGGGCCCAAGATTAATAAACGGTAAAGATAAACAGTACAATACCAAGTTGTGGGTAGATGTTAAGACGCTCTTGCCAGTTAGAATCGAATATCTTATAAGTTCTATTTATGATGGAAATAACAGAGTGTTCCTGCAACAAGTGGATTACAATTTCCAGTGGGATGTCCCCGTTGATGCGTCCACATTTGAGGCCCCACCCATGCCGGATGGCTACACCATTGAGGATATATTTCCGGAGTCTGCCAATGAAGAGAACGCCATCGAAGGTCTTCAGCAATGTGTAGAATTGTTCGGCGATTATCCAGAAAAAATCGATTTGACTTTTCTTTGGGCAGAATCTGAGAAGAGTGAAACCACCGCCGCCCTGCGATTAGAGGAAGAACTAAAAGAACTTATCGGACTTAA
>Ga0272442_10007353_pt1 | contig 14259 bp, 14 predicted proteins | sample SSMForm2O_FD_200262 | JGI IMG/M metagenome (GOLD analysis project Ga0272442, IMG submission 200262) | Marine sediment archaeal communities from Little Sippewissett salt marsh, Falmouth, MA, United States - SSM-Form-2O | ecosystem: Environmental > Aquatic > Marine > Wetlands > Sediment ...
GCCAGCTTCCTGAACGCCCGCTTTATGTCGTCCTGAGAAGCGCCGCGTTCGACGCCCAGAACCTCGTAGTAGTCACGCTTCTCAGACAAATCTTCACGTCCGCCCAGTTACGCTGATTCTTCCGATACCCTCGGTTAATAAACGTTACCAGCTAGGATGAAAAATGTGTTGGGGCTACCTGGGGGAGTCCGGGTGCCACTTCCTCTGTATCTCCAGGGTCTTCCTCATGCCCGTCTCCTCCAGGTGCTCCACGATCTTGTCTAGAGGCGTATGCTCGGCGATCTGGTCTTCTTGGGATGCCAGCCTGAGCAGCAGCCTCGCCATTACCATGGCGCCCTCCATGAGGTTCCGCGGGTCCACCTTGTCCATCATGTCCGCCGTGGTGTGCCCCCAGCCCCTGCCCACTATGAGCTGCTGGATGCTGGGCTCGGCGTGCATGTATATGCATGGGACCCCCTGCATGTAGAAGGGCCAGTGGTCGCTTGCCGCGGACGTCCCCTCGAGTATCTCCGAAGGGTACCTGGTCTCCTCAAGGAACTCCTCGAGCCAGTCCTTCATCCCGGGTGGCTGGTAGACCGTGAACGCGGCGTGGTGGGTGCCCTGCTTGTACGCCAGGCCCCCCAGCTCCAGGTTCACCATGATGGCCGTCTCTGGCATGTCGTCGACGTGGTTCGCGACGTAGCAGGTGCTCCCTGTGACGCCTATCTCCTCGCAGGCGAAGCAGATGAACCTGATGCCCCTCCTCAGCCTGCCTTTGTGTTGCTTGAGGGCGCGGGCCAGCTCCATGGTGACCACGGTGCCGCTGAGGTTGTCCATGGCGCCCGTGGCTATGTCGTGGCCGTCGTAGTGGCCGCCCACCACTATCCACTCCTCGGTCTCGCCGGGGAGCTCCGCGACTATGTTCGCGGACTCGCTTTCGGGTACGACCTTGCTGCCGTCGCTGAGCGTCACCCTCAGCGTCTTGCCCTTGGAGAGCCTCAGCATGTGGCTTCCCGTCTCCAGGCTCACACCCACGCCGATGATCTCGCCTCCCATCCTGTAGCTGGGTCTGAGGCTGCCCGTCGGCGGTAGCTGCCCCGGGTTGTGGTTCATGAATATGAAGCCGGATGCGCCGTACTCCACGGCGTACCCGTACTTGGTGCGCCTGTGCACCCGTTTCCCCTTGGGGCTGGTGGCGCTGCTGCACATCACTATCTTGCCCTTGACGTCCCCGGGGTCCACGGCCTCGAACTCCTCGGGGCTACCGGTGCCCAGGTCTATGACCTCTGCCTCAACCTCTCCGCCGGGGCTCATGGCCAGGCTTATGGCCGTGAACTCCCGTTCAGCCGGAGCCGTCATCACGAGCTTGACGGGGCCCCGCCTCCACCCGTTGTACTTGAAGGGCTCTGCGCGGGCGTCCCCGTAGCCGTACCCCCTGAGCTTCTCGACCATGTACCTCTGGGCCTCCTTCTCGCTGGGGGTCCCCGCGAAACGGCTGCCTATCTCGTCGGCCATCACGAGCATGTTCTCGTGTATCTCGTTGTTCTGCCACACGTCGCCGATGAGCGCCTTCTCAGCATCCACTAATGTCTTGCTTAGCATATGGATCAGTTAGAAACCGTTAAACGTATTATAAGGGGTTACCCGTCCGGGATTATGTAGTAGGTGATGAACTTGCCCTGGCTCGACCCCCTGAGGTAGACGGCGCTGAACCATATGACGTACTCGTCCTCGGAGCAGTGGACGCCGTCGTGGATACTGTAGTCGTATACGGGGGCGGTCAGGGAGTCCCTGAACATGAGGTAGAACTCGGTCCACTCCACGATCTCCCTTCTCTCGATCCGTACGGCGTTCTTGAACCTCTGCTTTACCTCTTCCTCGTACTCGTCGATCTCGCCCCAGGCCACGGTCTCGTCTATCTCGTAGCCCCGGGCCTTTAGCAGCTTGACCCTCCTGGCGTACTCTTTGCCACGGACGGACATCTGGGTCCCGGCCACCGCCATGACGACGGCTATGATCAGCCCGGCGGCTATTATCATCTTCTTATCCTTTTTTTCGTCCTTCTTGTGGTAGCCCACTTGGTACGCCGTAGCTGAGTCGTTGCCGGCGTCTAAAATGGGTTAAGGAAGAGAAATATCTAGGCTGGTTATGTGTCAGGGAACAGGGTTACTGCTTCTTGTCCTCGTCCACGACCTTGTAGTCGGCGTCCACGGTCTTCTTGCCCTGCTCCTCCTGGGGGCCCTGTTGCTGGGCGCCCGGGGCCTGCTGGGCCTGCTGTGCCTGCTGGGCCGCGGCCGCCTGCTTGTATATCTCCGAGCCGGCCTCCTGGGCGACGGTCTTCAGCTCCTCCATCTTGGCCTTGATCTCGGCGACGCTGCCCTCCTTCACGGCTTCCTTCAGCGCGTCCAGGCTGCCCTGTATCCGTGCCTTGGCGTCCCCGCTGATCTTGTCGGCCAGCTCCCCGAGCATCTTCTCGGTGCTGTAGATGAGGGCGTCGGCCTCGTTCCTGGTCTCGGCCTCCTCCTTGGCCCGCTTGTCTGCCTCGGCGTACTGCTCGGCCTCGCCCACCATGCGCTCCTTCTCGGCGTCGCTGAGCTTGGTCGATGCCTTGATGGTTATGCTCATCTGTTTGCCCGTCCCCAGGTCCTTGGCCGTGACGTCGAGGACGCCGTCGGCGTTGATGTCGAAAGTCACCTCGATCTGGGGTACGCCGCGGGGCGCCGGGGGTATGCCCTCTAGGTTGAAACTGCCGAGGCTGATGTTGTCCTTGGCCATGGCCCTCTCGCCCTGTAGGACGTGGATGGTCACGGCCGTCTGCATGTCCGCGGCGGTGCTGAATACCTTGGTCTGCTTCGTCGGTATGGTGGTGTTCCTGTCGATGACCTTGGTCAGGACGGCGCCCAGGGTCTCGACGCCCAGGCTCAGCGGCGTCACGTCCAGGAGCACTATGTCGTCTATCTCGCCCGCGAGCACGGCTCCCTGGATGGCGGCGCCTATGGCGACGCACTCCATTGGGTCTATGCCCCTCTCCATCTTCTTGCCCACGAGTTCCTCGACGGTCTTCTGGACGAGGGGCATCTTGGTCATGCCGCCGAAGAGGACCAGCTTGTCTATCTTGTCTGGCGTGAGCCCCGCGTCCCTTATGGTGCTCATGATGGGCGCCCTGACTTTGTTGACTATGGGCGCCGCGATCTGCTCCAGCCTCGCCCTGTTCATGGTTATGTGGAGGTTCTGGGGGCCGTCGTCGTTCATGGCTATGTAGGGGAGGTCGATGTCGGTGGTGAGCAGGTTGCTCAGCTCTATCTTGGCCCGCTCCGCCGCCTCCTTGAGCCTCGCCATGGCCTTGAGGTCGCCGGTGAGGTCGATGCCCGTGTCTCTCCTGAAGTCGGCTACCAGGTAGTCCATTATGGCCTTGTCGACATCGGCGCCGCCCGTCTGGGTGTCGCCGCTGGTGGAGAGAACCTCGAAGACGCCTCCGCCGAAGTCCATGATGGTGGTGTCGTTGGTTCCGCCGCCGAAGCTGAACACCAGTATCTTGAGCTCCTGGTCGCTCTTGTTCAGGCCGTAGGCGAGGGCGGCGGCGGTGGGCTCGTTCACTATCCTGGTGACGCTGAGCCCCGCGATCTCGCCTGCGTCGATGGTGGCCTGCCTCTGGTTGTCGTTGAAGTGGGCGGGCACCGTGATTACGGCCTTGGATATCTTCTCTCCGAGGTAGGTCTCCGTGTCCCGCAGTATCTTCTGGAGTATGAATGCGCTGATCTGCTGGGGCGTGCAGTCCTTCCCGTGGAGGGTTATCTTCCTGCCGGTGCCCATGTGGCGCTTCGCCTCCCTGATGGTGCCCTCCGGGTTGGTTATGGCCTGCCTCCGGGCGGGCTCGCCCACGAGCAGCTTTCCGTCCTTGGTGAAAGCCACCACGCTGGGGAACATCTTCCCTGCCACCGTGGGTCCCTCCGCGGAGGGTATGACCGCCGGCTTCCCTCCCATCATGAGCGCCGCGGCGCTGTTAGTGGTACCTAGGTCTATGCCTAGAATCTTCTCTCTCTTTGTCTCGTTACTCATCTTGATCTTCCTCCTCACTCTCGTTGGGGCCGCGGGCTACCTTGACCACGCTAGCTCTGAGGACCCGGTCCTTATACATGTAGCCCCTCCGCACCTCCTCCACCACCGTCCCGTCCGGCTCCTCCTCTGTCTCGACCTCCATGACGGCGTCGTGCCTATAGGGGTCGAACGGGTGCCCCTCGGCCTCTATGGCGCGGACCCCCTCGGCCTCCATGACCTTCTGCATCTTCTTAAGCACCATCCCCATGCCCTGGACCAGCTTCTCCTTCTCCGCGTCCCTGGTGGCGAGTATCTCCAATTCGTCCATGAGGGGCAGCAGCTGCAGGAGGAGGCCGCCGTTGGCCTTATCCAAGATGTCTTGCATCCGTTTGTGGCTCTGTTTCTGGATGTTCTCCAAGTCGGCCTTGGCGTACTTGAGCTGGCTCAGGTACTTCCCGGCTTCTCTCTCCTTCTCCTCGAGATTCTTCTCGAGTTCCTCGACCCGATGCTGCAGCTCTTTCTTGGTGGGTTTCTTGGGTGACATGGTGGCGTTCCTCAGGCTTTTCCTTTGTAGAGTGAGTCTGTCATTTATTTTCTTTACGGTATGTCATAAATATGACTTTTTATAAGGTTTTGTGTACAACGGGCGTCGCGCCACAGTTCATAAACTCTGCAATCAATTAAGCTGATATGAGCGACGTGGCTCTCTCGAGAAGGTACAGGAGATACACGACGAGGACGCCTAGGCCGACCTTGATGTATAAGGGCATGAATGAGAGGAGGCCTCTCACTGAACTCTGGCCGCTCACAGGAAATTGAACTCTTAGCAGCAATTAAAAGCGTTTTTCAGAATCAGATCAGAATCCTCGGTCACACCTTCGCGGCGTCAACAACCTTGAAATCAATCACATTGGCGAGGTCCCTCGGGGCGATCTCTATCCCGTAGAGGTGGTTCCCTGAGCCGAAGTTGACCTTCTCATTCATGAAGACTCGTTCATCGACGAACAGTGGGATATCCAGTAGCAGGGGGCACACCGCGCCTGGCTTGACCCCGGTGGCCTCCTCGACCTCGTCCGGAGCCGCAACGCTAGCCTTCCCTATTATGCTTCGCAGCTTCCGGAAGTCTATCCTATCCCGTCCCCTCAGGAACACCGCGTGCATGTGGCCCTCCCTGTCTTTGAGGATGATCGTCTTGCATATCTCGTCGGGGTCCACCCCGTCCTTGGCGTACCTCACCACGTCCTCGACCGTGACGGCTCTGTCGCTGAGCTCGATTAACCGGTAATCTACGCCCTTATCCTCGAGAAGCCTCGCCGACGCGGGTCCCATGCCCATGATATCGTGGCTGCCGTTGAATAACTGTTCGACTCGAACCACGTCTTTTATAGTGGGTGCCTTCCATCATAGAAGATCAATGGTAGATTCCCATGAGTGAAGGCTTGAACATCGTCGTCCCCATAAAGCAGGTCCCGGAGACGACCGAGGTGCAGTTCGACGAGGAGACGGGGAGGCTCATACGCGAGGGCGTCGCGGCCATAATCAACCCCTTCGACGAGTACGCCATCGAGGAGGCGTTACGCATAAGGGAGAAGCACGGGGGCACCGTGAAGGCCATAACCATGGGGCCGCCGTGGGCGGCGGACGCCCTCAGGGACGCCATAGCCATGGGCGCCGACGAGGGGTGGCTGGCCACCGACCGCGCCTTCGCGGGCGCTGACACCTGGGCCACAAGCCTCACGCTGGCCAGGTGCATCGAGCAAATGGGGGCCCCCGACCTCATCATATGCGGCCTCAAGACCACGGACGGCGACACCGGCCAGACGGGCCCCGAGATGGCGGAGCACATGGACATACCTCACGTCTGCTACGTAAGCGAGATAACGGAGATCGGCGGCGGCAAGGTGACCCTGAAGAGGAACATGGACGAGGGCGTCGAGACCCTGGAGGCACCCATGCCCCTCCTCGTCACCGTGGGCAAGGATATAAACCAGCCCCGGCTTGCCACCCTTAGGGGCCGCCTTAAGGCCAAGAAGGCCGAGATCCGGGAGATCACAAACCAAGACCTCAAGATGCCCCCCGACGAGGTCGGCCTGGACGGCAGCTTCACCAGGGTCGTGAAGGTTTTCGAGCCCGAAGCCCCCGAGGCCGGGGAGATAGTGGAGGGATCCCCGGACGAGCTGGCCGACGCAATACTGGCGAAGCTGCAGGAGTGCAAGGTGATCTAGATGGGCGAGATACCTGTTAGGGTAACGGACGCCTGCACCGGCTGCGGCTTATGCGTGGACGTCTGCCCCTTCGGCGCCATAGACATGATCGAAGGTAGGGCCGTCATCAACGAGGCATGCAGGGCCTGCGGCCAGTGCGTGGACGCCTGCCCCGTCGGAGCCATCGAGATGAGCGAGGCCGAGGCCGTAGACCTCTCCGACTACCGTGGCGTCATGGTGTACGCCGAGCAGCGGGGCGGAAGGGTCCACCCCGTGAGCTACGAGCTGCTGGGGGAGGCACAGGAGCTAGCCGCCCAGCTCAGCGAGCCAGTCTACGCCGTCATCGTCGGCAGCGGACTGAATGACGGCGCAGAGGAGCTAGTCAACAGGGGCGCAGACAAGGTGTTCCTGTACGACGACCCGGCGCTCGCCGAGTTCAGGGACGACCCGTACACCGACGTGCTGGCGCGGTGCTGCAGGGACGAGAAGCCCAGCATATTCCTCATAGGCGCCACGAGCCTCGGCAGGAGCCTGGGGCCCAGGGTGGCCGCCAAGCTGCGCACCGGTTTGACCGCGGACTGCACCTACCTGGACATAGACCCCGAGACGGGGCTGCTCAGGCAGACTCGGCCCGCGTACGGCGGGAACATAATGGCCACCATCATAACGCCCAGGAGCAGGCCCCAGATGGCCACCGTCAGGTACAAGATGTTCCCCGAGGCAGGGAAGATGGACAGCCCCGACGGCGTCGTGGTGGAGAAGCCCGTCGACATGTCAACCGTCCGGGATAGGGTCAAGGTGCTCGGCTTCGACGAGGCCAAGGAGCAGATCAGCATAAGCGAGGCCGACCTCATAGTCTCGGGCGGCCTCGGCATGGGCGACCCCGACGGCTTCAAGCTCATCGGCGAGCTGGCCCAGACCCTGGGGGCCGCCGTGGGCGCCTCCCGGCCCACTGTCGACGAGGGGTGGATCGACTACAGGCACCAGGTGGGCCTCAGCGGCAGGACCGTCAGGCCCCAGGTCTACGTGGCGTGCGGCATCAGCGGCGCCGTCCAGCACCAGGCCGGAATGAAGACAAGCGACGTCATAATCGCGGTAAACAAGGACCCGGAGGCACCCATATTCAAGATATCCAGCCTCGGGGTGGTCGGGGATTTATATGAGGTGGTTCCCCGTCTCATCGAGAAGATAAAGGAGCAACGAGGAGATGCCTGAATACAGCAAGGTGACGCCTGAACTAAAGAGACAGATAGAAGCCATAGTGGGGCCGGAGAACGTCTCCTCCAGCCCGGAGGACTTGGAGAAGCACGCCGTGGACGAGAGCCCGCTGGAGCCCCACCCGCCGCAGCTGGTGGTTCGGCCAAGCTCGGCCGAGGAGGTGTCCCGGGTCATGAGGCTGGCCAACATGAACATGGTCCCGGTGACGCCGCAGGGCTCCCGTACCGGCCTCAGCGGCGCCGCTCACCCCATCCACGGCGGCGTCGCCCTTAGCATGGAGAGGATGAACCGCATACTGGAGATCGACGAGGACAACCTCATGGCGGTCGTGGAGCCTGGGGCGTTGGTCAGCGACATCCACGAGGCCACCGAGGCCCTGGGCCTATACTACCCGCCCGACCCTGGCCAGGAGTCGGGGAGCATCGGCGGCAACATCTCCACCAACGCGGGCGGGATGAGGGCCGTGAAGTACGGCGTGACCAGGGACTTCGTCAACGGCCTGGAGGTGGTTCTGGCCGACGGCACGGTGATAGAGGTGGGCGGCAAGAACATGAAGGACAGCACCGGGTACAGCCTCATAGACCTCATCATCGGCAGCGAGGGGACCCTCGGCGTCGTCACCCGGGCCACGCTGCGCCTCGTCCCCAAGCCCAAGCTCACGGCGCTCATATACGCCCCCTTCAACTCCACCATCGACGCCGTCAACGCCGTCAAGGAGATAATAAGCCAGAAGATAATGCCCTACGGCCTCGAGTACATGCCCCAGCACACGGTGCTCACCGTCGAGAGGTACCTGGAGAAGAAGGTGATGCCGGACAACACCCACCCCGCGTACCTACTGGTGGCCGTGGAGGCCGACACAAAGGAGGAGCTTGAGCGGCAGCTGGAGACGGCGGGCATGGTATGCCTCGACATGGGGGCCGTGGACGCCTACATCGCCGACACCGCCGCCAGGCAGGACCTCATCTGGGAGGGCAGGAAGGCGGTGTTCGACGCCTATATCGCCCTGTACACGGTGGACGAGGCCGACGTATGCATACCCAGGAACAGGATACCAGAGTACGTCGAGCGCGCCGAGGCCATAGGCGAGAAGCACGGTGTGATGCTGGTGCCCCTGGGCCACGCCGGCGACGGCAACCTCCACTACAACATAATCAAGCGGGATGAGACGCCCATGGAGGAGTGGCCTGGGCTCATGGAGGCCGCGCTCAGCGACCTCATAGCCATGTCCCACGAGATGGGGGGAACAGCTTCAGGCGAGCACGGGCTGGGCTACACCAAGAGGCACTACCTGGAACGCGAGGTGGGGCCCCGCCAGGTGGCGCTCATGAAGGGGATAAAGGCGGCCTTCGACCCCAACGGGATACTGAACCCCGAGAAGGTCTGGATCTAGTACTCCCTGTACATCTCCGCCAGCGGGTGGCCCTTGCAGGTGAGGCCGAACGCCTTGTACCACCCGAAGGGGCTCTTATGCACCGTGAGCCCCTCGGCCTCCAGCGCTTCCTTGAGGTCTCCTAGGAACCGTTTGGCGCGTCTGGGGCTGCCTAGCTCATGGCTAAGATGAGCGTAGGGGTACAGAACGACGTTGCTGCAGCCTATGCGCCCCGTGTCCGTCTTGATGTTCTCGACGTACGCCTCTATGATCTCCGGCTCCCGGTCCACGTCCCTCTTCTCGAAACAAGTGAAACAGACGAGCGCGTTCTCGTACTCGCCCTCCTTGGGGCTGGCGGGGTGCTCCGCGACGGGGGTCTCCTTGGTGACCTTGTAGCTGAACTCCGAGCAGTGAAGCTGTAGGACCTTCAACGTTTATCGGTTGAATGACGCCACAGAAGGTTTTAGGGGTTTCTACTCTTACGTCTAGCCGTCCTTGGCTGCGTCGATGAGCTTCTCGGCCTGCTTCTCGCTGAGGCTCGTTTTCTCGGCTAGCTTCGCGGCGTCCGCCTTTGCTACCTTGGCGACGGTGTCGTATCCTCCGCCAACCAGCTTCTCCTCCGTGGCCTTCCCGACTCCCTTGATCTCGGTGACGGGCTTGCTCGGCTTCGCCGCAGGCGCCGCCTTCGGCTCTGCCTTTGGCTTAGCCTTTGGCTCAACTTTCGGTGGCGCCGCTTTCTCTGCGGGCTCCTTGGCCGCCCTCGCCTTGCTCAGCTTTATGGTCATGCATGAGACGTTCCGCGTGGAATCCCCGTCCGATAGCTTCTCGGTGTCTATGGTGATCCTGGGCTTCGCGAGTCCCTCGAGGTACCTGTTGCGGGTTATCTCGGCCACGTCCACGGCCGTGGTGATGCTCCTGCCCCTCGCCTTGATCTCGACGGTGTCCTGGTTGTTGAAGGTGGCCAGCACGGCCATGACGTAGCTCATGGCCGGCTTCCTACCTATGTAGACTATGTTGTCTCGGCTCATAGTATCCAAAAGAATTTCCTGCATAGTACTTAAAAGTGCATCTTTTCCTAGGGACGTAACGAAGGGAAAACCCGGTTTTTAAGCCGATCCGGCGGGGAAAGGCTATCCATGATTGGCTGCGCCGCTAAGCAGCCGCCGATCACATGTTTTTTACATTCAACGGCTTCTTCTATACCATGTCTATGAAAGATTTCTGGCCCGACGGCTACAGCTGCTGCGTCCAGCTGAGCTTCGACTACGACTCCAACAGCGCCCTGGTGCGACGGGCGCCGCTGGACATAGTCGCCCAGAGCAGGGGCAGGTATGCGCCCAACACGGCGATCCCCAGGATACTGGACCTGCTGGACAAACATGATATCAAGTCCACGTTCTTCACCCCCGGGTGGACGGTGGACAACTTCACCGAGAGCTGCGAGGAGATAGTGAGCAGGGGCCACGAGATGGGCGCCCACGGCTACCTTCACGAAAGGCTAGCAGAGTTATCATGGGAGTCTGAGAGAGGCGTCTTCGAAAAATCGATGCACTCATTCGAGAAGATAGGAGTGAAACCTGAAGGGTTCAGGGCGCCTTATTGGTTGATCAGTGATAGAACTTTAGACTTGATACAAGAACTGGGGTTCAAATATGATTCAAATTTCATGGACTCAGATATGCCGTACATGCTCAGCTGGCGCGGCAAGGACACCGGGCTCGTGGAGCTTCCCGTTGAGTGGCTGCTGGACGACTGGCCCCACTTCGAGACCAACAGGATGACGACGAAACAGGTCTACGATATGTGGAAGCCCGAGTTCGAGGGAGTCCACGAGCTGGGCCGCTACTTCGGGTTGACGTGCCACCCCCAGTGCATCGGCAGGGCTAGCCGCATCAAGATGCTGGACAAGCTCCTCGGCGAGATGAAGGACAAAGGCGACGTCTGGTTCCCCAGCTGTAAGGAGCTGGCCGACTGGACCCGTAAGAAGCTAGACTAGCTTCCTTACCTCGTCCACGAGGACAGGCAGGCTCTCCCCAGAAGGCGCGAACACGTTGACGTCGCAGATGTAGCTTATCTCGCTTCGCCTCAGGTTGAACTCGGTGAGCCTGCCGCCGTTCCTCTTCACCATCACGGGGAGGCTGGCGGCGGGGGTCACCGTCGCGCTGGTGCCCGCCACTATCATGCAGTCGCTCTTTGACGCCTCCTCGAAGCACCTGTTGAGCACGGGCCCCGGGATGGGCTCTCCGAACATCACCGTGTCGCTCTTCACGTAGCCCTCGCACTCCGGGCACTTGGGAGGGATCGACTCGACTCTGAACTCCCCCAACGGCCACCTGCTGTGGCAGCTTACGCAGCGGAGGTATCTGGAGTTACCGTGGATCTCCAGGACGTTCCGGCTGCCGGCGGCGAGGTGGAGGTTGTCGATGTTCTGGGTTATGAGCGTCCTCAGCACACCCATCCTCTCCAGCTCGGCCAGGGCGACGTGGCCCGGGTTGGGCTCCGCGCCCAATATGCTTATGCCGAACTCGCCTGTCTCCCTCATGCGGCGCTCCCAGTACGACTCAGGGTCCCTGAGGAACCTCTGGTACCCGTCCATGGACGGCTCACCCTTCTCGGTCCAGAGGCCGCCTGGGCCCCTGAACGGCCTGATGCCGCTCTCGACGCTCACTCCGGCGCCCGTGAGGCAGGTCACGTACCGTGAGTCCGCTATCGTCGCCGCGGCGTCCCTGATCGCCTGAAGAAAGTCGTCTCCATGAGCCATACGTGTAAATGGGTGGGGAGGGTGAAAAGACTTAGGCTCTCTCCCTCAGCGCCTTGGCCAGCGCGGGAAGCACCTCGTATATGTCGCCGACGATGCTGTAGTCGCTTAAACCGTGGATGCCGGCGTTCTCGTCGTTGTTGATGCTGACTATGATCTGGCTGTCCCTGATGCCGGCGACGTGCTGTATGGTGCCGCTGACGCCGCACGCCACGTAGAGCCGGGGCTTAACCTTCTTGCCGCTTATGCCCACCCACTGGTCCATCCAGCCCAGGTCCGCGCTTATGGGCCTGGAGCAACCCATCTGGGCGCCCAGCGTCTCCGCGACCTCCTCAAGAAGCCTCAGGTCCTCCTCGGCCTTGAACCCGCGGCCAGCCGAGACGATTATCGACGCGCTCTCCAGGTCGGCGGAGCTCTTGGGCTTCTCGCGGCGCTCCACCACCTTGACCCTTGGCTCCGGGAGGTCCACCTCCAGCTCCATCGTCTCGCCGCTCCTCTCCGTGGGCTCCAGCTTCTCGAAGCATCTGGGGGGGAAGCTCATCACCGTGGGGGTGCTGGTGCTCCTCTCCCTGGCCACGGTGGAGCCGCCGTAGGTCAGCCTCTCCACCACCAGCTCGCCGTCCTCCAGCTCGACGCCGCTGCACTCGTTCATGCACCCGACGCCCAGCATCGAGGCCACCCTGGGGGCAAGCTCCTTTCCCCTCTTAGTGGCGCCCATGAACACCGTGGAAGGGTCCGCGGCCTTCACGGCCTCCACCACTGCGGCGGCGTATGGCTCCACGCTGAACCCGGCCAGCCCGTCCACCGTGTAGACCTTGTCCGCGCCCTGCCTCAAGTACTCCATGGGCTCCGGTCCGGCGGCCAGCGCCGCGACCACGTCGCCGGCCTCGTCCGCCAGCTCTCTGGCCTTCCCCAGCAGCTGATACGCCAGCTCCCTGTCCTCAGAGAAAACCAGGAACGACACTATATGACCCCCTCCCGCGCCAGAGCCTCGACCAGCTTCGCCGCCGCCTCCTCCACGGTCTCGGCCTCGATCTTCACCTGTTTGCGCTCCACCTTGGGGGCCGTGACGCTCGTCACCTCCACGTAGCTCAAAGCCTTCACCTCCGCGGCGTCGAGCCCTATGTCTTCGGCGGCCCACACCGTCTGGGGCTTCTTCTTCGCCCTCATTATGCTCATGAGGTTGGGTATCCGCGGCTCGTGTATCTCCCTGACCACGCACACGACGGCGGGCAGCGGCGCCTCCACCACCTCGTCCACGTCCTCCAGGTCCCTCACGGCCCTCACCTTCCCTTCGGCCACGTCGAGCTCCTTGACGTAGGTGACCTGGGGGATGTCTAGGAGCTGGGCCAGCCTCGGCCCGATCTGGCTTGACAGGCTGTCCAGAGTCATCTCCCCCGCCACTATCAGGTCGTACTCTCCCATGTGTCCGACGGCGGCCTCCAGCACCATGCTGGTGGCGTTGGTGTCCAAGTCCCTGAGCCCCGGCTCGTCTACTATGTACGCCGCGTCGGCGCCCATGGCCAGCGCCTCCAGCAGGGCGGTCTTGGTCTTGTCGTCACCCATGGAGAGGGCCACCACCTCGCCGCCAACCTTCTCCTTGAGCCTTATCGCGGCCTCCAGCGCCCTCTTGTCAACCTCGCTTATCCTGCGTTTAACGCCCTCGACCATGGGCGCCCGGGTCCGGGAGTCCAGCTTGATCTCCGTCAGGTCCGGGATGTCCTTAAGCAGCACTATCTGCCTCATGCCTGTTCAAGGCGCAACTATCTTTTAATACAGATATAGTCTTTGCCTCGGAAAAATGCTATAAACTTACGCCCGGATTAGCCAGTTGAAGCACCATGGACGCGGATAAGGTTCAAAGGGTGGCCGTCCTCGGCGCAGGGGTCATGGGGCACGGCATAGCCCAGGTGGCGGCCGTGGCCGGCTACGACGTGACGGTCAGGGACATCGCCCAGGATTACCTCGACAACGCCAAGGCCGGCATCGAGAACAGCCTGGGCAGGTTCGTGAAGCGGGGCAGGATGAGCCAGGAGGACATGGACGCCGCGATGGCCAGGATAGGGTACACGCTGGACCTCGAAGAGGCTGTGAGTGACGCCCAGCTGGTCGTGGAGGCCATACCCGAGAGGATGGAGATAAAGCACAAGGTGTGGGCGGAGGCCGCGGCTAAGGCGCCCAGTGATGCCATACTGGCCTCCAACACCAGCAGCCTGAGCATAACCGAGATAGCCGAGGCTGTGCCCAACCCGGGGCGTTTCATCGGCATGCACTTCTTCAACCCCCCGGCGATTATGAAGCTCGTCGAGGTCAACCAGGGAGAGAAGACCTCGGAGGCGACGGTGGAGGCGGTGCAGACGCTCGCCAGGAGGATGGGCAAGACCCCCGTCTGGGTGAGGAAGGACGCCCCCGGATTCATAGTCAACAGGGTCCTAGTCACGTACCTCAACGAGGCCGGTAAGCTCCTCGACGGGTACGGCGTGGAGCAGATAGACGCCGCGATGCAGCACAAGGCCGGGATGCCGCTGGGCCCATTCATGCTCAGCGACCTCATAGGCATGGACATCGTGTACAACATACTCAAGGTTTTCGAGGAGAAACTGGGCCCAGAGTACACGCCGTGCCAGAAGATAACCGATCTATACGAGGCGAACAAGCTGGGCCGCAAATCGGGGGAAGGCTTCTACAGC
>Ga0272442_10007354_pt1 | contig 14257 bp, 10 predicted proteins | sample SSMForm2O_FD_200262 | JGI IMG/M metagenome (GOLD analysis project Ga0272442, IMG submission 200262) | Marine sediment archaeal communities from Little Sippewissett salt marsh, Falmouth, MA, United States - SSM-Form-2O | ecosystem: Environmental > Aquatic > Marine > Wetlands > Sediment ...
GACCGCGGCATGGCCAAGGACAAGACGGGCGTCTTCACGGGCGCCCACGCCGTCAACCCCGTCAACGACGAGCGCATCCCCATCTGGGTGGCCGACTACGTGATGATGGGCTACGGCACGGGCGCCATCATGGCCGTGCCGGCCCACGACCAGCGCGACTGGGAGTTCGCCCACGAGTTCGACCTGCCCATCCGCCAGGTCATCGGCGGCGGCGACATCTCCGAGGCGGCCTGGGAGGGGGACGGCACCCTGATGAACTCGCCGCCCATCGACGGGCTCGACGTGCCGGCGGCCATCGCGACGATCAACGGCTGGCTCGAGGAGCGCGGCCTGGGCAAGGCCAGCGTCCAGTACAAGCTGCGCGACTGGCTCTTCAGCCGGCAGCGCTACTGGGGCGAGCCCTTCCCCCTGCTGCGCCTGGCCGACGGCGGCCTGCGCGTCCTGGAGCCGGACGAGCTGCCCCTGACCCTGCCCGAGGTGGAGAGCTACAAGCCCGCCGGCACCGGCGAGAGCCCCCTGGCCACCATCCGCGAGTGGGTGGAGATCGACGACCCCGTCACCGGCCAGCCGGCGCGGCGCGAGACCAACACCATGCCCCAGTGGGCGGGGAGCTGCTGGTACTACCTGCGCTTCCTCGACCCGCGCAACGACGCGCGGGCCTGGGACGCGGCGAAGGAGAAGTACTGGATGCCGGTGGACCTCTACCTGGGGGGCGCCGAGCACGCCGTGCTGCACCTGCTCTACGCGCGCTTCTGGCACAAGGTGCTCTACGACCTGGGCCTGGTCTCCACCGAGGAGCCCTTCCTCAAGCTGCGCAACCAGGGGATGATCCTCGGCGCCGATGGGGACAAGATGAGCAAGAGCCGCGGCAACGTGGTCAACCCCGACGAGGTCATCGCCGAACACGGCGCCGACAGCCTGCGGCTGTTCCTCATGTTCCTGGGGCCCCTGGAGCGCGACAAGCCCTGGTCCACCACGGGCATCGAGGGCATCCACCGCTTCCTGGCGCGCACCTGGCGTCTCTTCTTCGACGAGGACGACGCCCTGCTGCCGTCCGTCACGGACGCGGCGCCCGACGAGGCGGCCCTGCGCGTCCTGCACCGGACCATCCACGAGGTCACGTGGATGACCGAGGAGCTGCGCTTCAACACGGCCATCAGCCAGATGATGGTCTTCGTCAACGAGATGAACCAGCGCGAGGCGCGGCCGCTCGCGGCGCTGGAGCCCTTCCTGCTGCTGCTGGCGCCCTACGCGCCGCACATCGCCGAGGAGATCTGGCGGCGCCTGGGCCACGAGGACACCCTGGCCTACGAGCCGTGGCCCGAGGCCGACGAGCGCTACCTGACCGTGGAGACGGTCACGGTGGTGGTGCAGGTCAACGGCAAGCTGCGCGACCGCTTCGACGTGCCCGCCGACGCCGACGAGGCGGCCGTGCGGGAGCTGGCCCTGGCCAGCGAGAAGGTCGCGCCCCACCTGGCGGGCAAGCAGGTCGTCAAGGCCGTCTACGTGCCGGGCAAGCTCCTGAACCTGGTGATCCGCTAGGCGTCGCGCCACTCCCGGCGTCGCTCCCGACGTTCATGTAACGCGCCGGCCGCTTCCGTGTATTCTCGCCGGAGGCACATCATGAACGATATCGAGACACTCTACCGCCGGCACGCATCGTCGGTCTTCCGCTTCGCCCTCGGGCTCTGCGGGGATCGCGGCGCGGCCGAGGACATCGTCTCGGAGACCTTCGTGCGCCTCCTGACGCGGGCGCCGCGCATCGAGACCCGGACCGCCCTCGCCTACCTGCTGGCCATCGCCCGCAACACCTACCTCAACGGACGGCGCCGCCGGCGGCGGGAGGTCCCGCTGCCCGAGTCCCTGGCCGCCCCGGAGGACGATCCGGACGGCCGCCTGGACGACCGGCACCGCCTGGAGTCGGCGCTTGCGGCCCTCGGGGAACTGCCCGAGGGCGAGCGGGCCGCGCTGCTGCTCCGCGTCGACCACGGGCTGGGCTACGAGGAGATCGCGGCCGCTCTCGGGACGACGCCGGGGGCGGCCAGGGTCAGGGTTCACCGCGCGCGTCTGCGGCTCGCGGAGCGCCTGGAAACGCAAGGGAGGACGCGATGATGTACGAAGTGACGCGCAACGTGGTGAGCGACCTCTGGCCGCTGGTCCGCGCCGACGAGGCGAGCGCCGACAGCCGGGCGCTGGTGGACGCCTTCCTCGCGGGCGACGACGCTTTCGCCGCGAAGCTGCGGGGCAGCGAGCGCCATGCCGGCGCCATGCCGGCCCTCCGGCTCTCGGCCGACGCCGAGCGCCGCCTGCTGGACGAGGCGCGCAAGCGCGCGCGGCTCAAGCTGCTCATCGTCGGCGGTGGCATCGGCCTGGCGGCGATCATGCTGCTCGCCGCCCTGGTCGCCCTCATCCTTCTGATCTTCAGCGGAACGCTGGCCGGCTAGGCCGTTCGGCGGGCCGCATCCCGAGGCCGACCGCGCCGCGGAGCGGAAAAGGAGACGGGCCGGTGCCCGAGAGGGCGCCGGCCCGTTTCTTCGGGGAGCGGCCCGCGTCGCCGCGGTCCTAGGGGACGAGGACCGTGTCGATGACGTGGATGACGCCGTTGCTGGCCGCCACGTCGGCCATGACGACCTTGGCGCCGCCGACCATGACGTCCTTGCCGGCCTTGATCGCCAGCTCGGTGCCGCCCGCGGTCTTGACGGTCTCCAGCTCGACGACGTCGGCCGCCATCACGGAACCGGCGACCACATGGTGCAGCAGCACGGCCGTCAGGGCCTCCTTGTCGTTCAGAAGCGACTCGAGGGTGCCCTCGGGCAGCGCCGCGAAGGCCTCGTCGGTGGGGGCGAAGACGGTGAAGGGGCCCTTGCCCGCGAGGGTCTCCTCCAGGCCGGCCGCCTTGACGGCGGCCACGAGGGTCGTGAAGCCGGCGCTCTCGGCGGTGGCGAGGATGGTGGCCGCCTTCGTGTCCGCGTGGGACGCGGCGGTGGACTTCACGCCGCCGTCGCAGCCGCTGGCAACGGCCGCGGAGGCGATGCCCAGGGCGGCGATGGCCACGGTCAAGGTGATCATGCGCTTCATTGTTCTTCCTCCTATGGAGTCGGTACCGGGGATTCGCTGGAATCCCCGCGGGGTCATGATCCGATTAAGTATGGACAAAATATAGACAAGTGTACATGGTTTGTCAAGGATATTCACCAGGCCGCTCCCTTCTCGTGGAGGGCTGAATCGGAAGGTCTTTGTTGCGATACAATGTTAACTATATGATTCAGTTATGATTACATTCAGACTCTCTTCCTCGAATCGTCCGCATTCCGGGGCGCCTCGAATGTCCGAGAAAATGGTGAAATTCATCTTGACACGGTTTGATTGTCCATGTATTGTATAGGTCATGAGCATGCATGAGCGAGAGCACAGATCGAAGGACCCTAAAGGGAGGAAGACGCAATGAAGACTCTGGACGTGATCGTGGCCGTGCTGCTGGTGGTGGGCGGCCTCAACTGGGGCCTCGTGGGAATCTTCCAGTGGGACCTCGTGGCGGCGATCTTCGGCGGCAGCGGCGCCGCCGTCGCCCGCGTCGTCTACACGCTCGTCGGCCTTTCGGCCGTCTACCAGATCATCTTCTGGAAAGCCATCCAGCGGCGCTGGGCGACCGGCGCCTGAAACATACGCCTATCCAGCAGGGGTGCAGCCCCCGTTCGGCTTCCTGCCGGCGGGGGCTGCTATTGTGAAACCGCCGCGCGCGCCGGCGGGACTAGTGGTTCGAGTGGGCGCCGGCTCCCGCCCGTTCCCCGCCTGCCTGTGACATCCCCGAACCGCGGAGGTGCGTATGCGCGCATCCATCCGGGCACTCGCCGCCACCGCGCTGCTGCCCGTCCTGTTCTCCCCGGCTTCCGCCGCCCGGGCGCCCGCGGCCGCGCCGGCTCCCGCCGAGCGCGGCGCCAACTGGGAGCTGGCCGCCGCCTGGCGGCCCGACAGCCTCATCGAGCGGACCCATGACACGGAGGTGGAGCCTCGCTGGCTCCCCGACGGCCGCTTCTGGTACCGCTACCGCACGTCGGAGGGTCTGCGCTACTGGCTCGTCGATCCTGCACTTCGCACCCGCGAGCCCCTCTTCGACCATGACCGGCTTGCCGCCTCGCTGTCCGCCCTGGGCGGACGGCCCGTGGACGCGCGGCGGCTCGACCTGCGCGACCTGGCGGTCCTGGACGACGGCCGCCTGCGCTTCACCGTCGCCGGGTTTACCCTCGAGTACGCGCCGTCGTCCGGGCGCCTGGCGTCTGTCACACCGCCGCCGCCGCGGCCCGCCTGGGCGGACCTCTCGCCCGACGGCGCGCTCTGCGTCTTCCAGCGCGGCAACGAGCTCTGGCTCGTGGAGTCGGACGATCCGGACAGCACCGAGCACCGTCTCTCCGCCGGCGGCGCGCCGGGCTACGCCTGGGGCACGGACTGGGAGACCGTGCCGGGCGACGACCCCGCGCGGCGGTGGGTCTGGGTCAACTGGTCGCCGGACTCGCGGTGCCTGTGCGCCTTCCGGGCCGACGTGCGCGAGGTGCCGGACCTGTGGCGTGTCGATCACCTCCACCGCCCCCGCCCGGAGCTGCGCACCTACAAGTGCCCCATGCCGGGCGACCCCCTGGCCCGCTGGGAGCTGTGGATCTACCACCATCCCTCGCGGCGGCTCGTGAAGGTGGACGCGGATCGCTGGCCCGACCAGGACCTGACGGACCTCGCCGCGCCCGCCACCACCTGGAATGCCACCGGAGACACCCTCTACTTCGTCCGGCGCAGCCGCGACTACACCATGGTCGATCTCTGCGCGGCGGATCCCGCCACGGGCGCGAGCCGGCTCCTGATCGAGGAGCGCCTGGACGACGCCATGGTCTACATCCGGGCGCCGTTCCTGCTGCCCGGGCGCGGCGAGCTGCTCTGGTGGTCCATGCGCGACGGCTGGGGGCACTGGTACCGCTACGGTCTGGACGGCAGTCCACGCGGCCGCGTGACGGCGGGCGCCTACCATGCCGGCGAGATCCTGGCCGTGGACCGCGAGGCGGGAGACGTCTGGCTCCTGGCCAACGGGCGCGAGGCCGGGCGGAATCCCTACTACCGGCACCTGTACCGCGTCCCGCTGGCGGGCGGCGAACCGCGCCTGCTCACGCCCGAGGACGCCGAGCACGGCGTCTTCGTCGCACCGGACCGGCGCTGCTTCGTGGACAACGTCTCGCGCGTCGACCTGCCCACGCGCAGCGTCCTCCGGGGACCCGGCGGCGAGACGCTGCTCGAGCTGGAGACGGCCGACACGAGCGACCTCGATGCGGCGGGCTGGCGGCCGCCTGAGGTCTTCCGCGCCCTGTCCGCCGACGGCGCGACCGAGCTGTGGGGTGTCCTCTACAAGCCCTTCGACTTCGACTCGACGCTCCGCTACCCCGTCGTCACGCGCGTCTATCCGGGCAAGCAGAGCGAGTTCGTGCCCCGGGCCTTCCAGCCGGTCAACGGCGAGACCCACCTCGCCCAGCTCGGCATGATCGTCCTGCGCTTCGGCAACCGGGGCGGCTGCCCGGAGCGCGGCCTGGCCTACCGGGAGTACGGGCGCGACGATTTCCGCGACTACGGCCTGGCCGACAAGCGGGCCGTCATCGAGCAGCTCGCCGCCCGCCACGCCTGGATCGACGCCGGCCGCGTCGGGATCTACGGCGGCTCCTCGGGCGGCTTCATGACGGTCTCGGCCCTGCTCGTCCACCCGGACTTCTTCAAGGTGGGCGTGGCCATGACCGCGCCCAACGACCCCGGCGGCTACTACAACATCTGGGTCGAGCGCTACGCCGGCGTGCGGGAAGAGTTCGGCGCGGACGGCGCCCGGCGCTGGGTGCCGGCGCCGGCCCCCGGCAACATCGAGCTGGCGGACCGCCTGCGGGGCCGCCTCCTGATGGTCTACGGCGAGGCGGACGAGAACGTCCACCTGCTCCACCTCATGCGCATGGCCGACGCCCTCGTGAAGGCGGGCAGGCGCTTCGACATGTTCGTCATCCCGGGCGCCGACCACGGTCTGGGCGACTGGCGCTACCACCTCGGCCTCACGCGCGACTACTTCGCCGAGCACCTGCTGGGCGACCCGCCGCGGGGCGCGGACATGCGCGCGCCGGGCGGCCAGGACCGGCCCGACGCGGACGCGCGCGCGCCGGGCGGCCAGGACCGGCCCGACGCGGACGCGCGCCCGCCGGGAGGCTAGGCCCGGCCCGCCGTGGACGCGCGCCCGCCGGGAGGCCAAGGCCGGCGAGCGCAGGCCGCCGTCAGAGGATAAGCTCGAAGAAGAGCGCGTCGGGCAGGGGATTGTGCCGGTAGGGGGGGATCTCCCGGAAGCCGAGGGAGCGGTAGAGGGCGTTGGCGGCCGCCATGGGCGCCACCGTGTCCAGGCGCATGCGCGCGTAGCCGAGGCGCCGCGCCTCGTCCAGGAGGGCGGCCGCCAGCGCGCGGCCCAGGCCGCGCCCGCGCCAGGCGGGCTTCAGGTAGAGGCGCTTCATCTCGCAGATGTCGCCTTCCAGCGAGCGCAGGCAGACGCAGCCCACGGCCTCGCCCGCCGCCGCGGCCAGCAGCACCCGGCCCCGCGGCGGCCCGTAGTCGCCGGGGAAGGCGGCCAGCTCGGCGGCGAAGTCCTGGAACTCGAGGCCGAAGTCCAGGGAGGCGGCGTACTCCTCGAGCAGAGTCCGCGCCCGCGCCAGGTCCGCGTCCGTCGCGGCGGCCGCCACGCGCGCCTTCACGGTTTCTCCCACTCGCGGCGGAGGATCGCGTAGAGGTAGTGGTCGCGGGGCCGGCCGCCCGCGATCATGTAGTCGCGCAGGCGGCCCTCGCGCGTCATGCCGAGCTTGCGGGCCACGCGGCCGCTGCCGCGGTTGGCCACGTCGCAGACGAGCCAGATGCGGCGCAGGCCCGGCGCGCCGAAGCCGAGGCGCAGCATCAGGCGCCCGGCGCGCGTGCACAGGCCGCGGCCCGCCCGGTCGCTGCGCGTCCAGTAGCCCAGCTCGGCCGACTCGAAGACCCGCGTCATGAGGCCGATACCGCCCACCAGCTCGCCCGAGGCCTTCTCGAAGACGGACCAGTGCCGGCCGCGGCCCGCCCGCTCCTCCTCGCGGGCGAAGGCGATGAAGTGCCGCGCGGCGTCGAGGTCGTAGCCGGGCTCGGCCCACGGCAGGTAGCGCGACAGTTCGGGCAGGCTCGCCTGCACGGCGTCCACCAGCCTGGGCGCCTCGCGCAGCTGCAGCCGGCGCACGACGACGGCGGCGTCCTCCAGCGGGCGGGGCGTCACGGCGCCGCCTCCCCGCCGTCCGCGGCGGTCGCCTCGAAGCCCGTTTCCGGCGGGATCGCCGCCGGCGCCAGGCCCAGCCCCGTGAGGGACCACAGGAGCAGTGCGATCTCGGCGTCGCCGAAGCTCCACTCGAACAGGCCGCCGACCATGAAGCCCGTCCAGGCGGCCAGGCCGGCCAGGGCCCAGCCCCGCGCCAGGGGCGGCGCGCGCGGACCGGCCGCGCGCAGGGCGAGCCAGCGGCGCGCCAGCAGCGCGCCCAGGGCCAGCAGGAGAGCCAGGGCCAGCACCAGCCCCGGCCAGCCCCAGATGGCGGCGAACATGGCCGGGTTGCTGTGCAGGTGCCCCACCGCCTCCACGTCCTCGCCGGGGTGGTAGCCCCGGTGGATCTCGCGCAGGTCCAGATCGCCCGTGCCCGTCCAGGGCCGGTCGGCGAGGATCCGCCGCGCGGTGTCCCACATGACCAGCCGCTGGCGGTTGTCCGGGTGGGCGGGATCGAAGGCCGAGAGCAGGCGGGCGCGGTAGCGCTCGGGGGCCGCGAAGCCGCCGGCGACGAGCAGCGCCGCGAAGACGGCGGCCCAGCGCGGCCGCGCCAGGAGCAGTGCGACCAGGCCGCCGGCCGCGAAGCCGAGCCAGGCGCTGCGCGTCTGCGTGAGCACCAGGGCGCCCAGGACGGGCAGCAGCGCCGCCGCGGCGAGCCAGCGCGCCCGGCGCCCCGGCAGCGTCGCCGCGAAGGCTACCAGAACCAGGCCCGCGAGCATCATGATGCCGCCGGCCGTCATGTAGCCCTGCGTCAGGTTGGCCCGCAGGGCGAGGCCTCCTGGCCCCGCCGCGCAGGCGATGATCCCGTAGACGGCGACGCCCGCGGCGCCGGCGCCGAGGGCGGCCAGGATCCACTCGCGCCGCCGTTCGGTCACCGCGGCCGCGGCGAAGAGCCAGTGGGCCGGCAGCAGCAGGAAGCGCTTGGCGTGCCCGAGGCTCTCGCCCGGGTCGAGGCTGAAGGCGATGTCGGCGAGGCCCCAGGCCGCGAAGGCCAGGGCGAAGAACTCGACGCCCGTGCGCGCCGGCCGCCAGCCAGCGGCGAGGCCGGCGGCGGCCAGCAGCAGCGCCAGGGCCAGGGCCGACTGGCTCAGGGCGATGGAGAAGGGGGCGGTCAGCGCCAGCAGGAGCAGGGCCCCGAAGAGGCCCCGCTCCGGCCAGGCGCCCCACGCGGCGCCCGGACGCACGGCCCGGCCGCCGGTCAGCTGGCGGCCTCCACGATCAGGGTGGCGGCCTCGCCGCCGCCGATGCAGAGGCTGGCCAGGCCGCGCCTGAGCCCCTCGTCCTGCATGATGTGGAGCAGGGTGACCAGCACGCGCGCGCCGCTGGCGCCGATGGGATGGCCCAGGGCCACGGCGCCGCCGCGCAGGTTGACCTTGGCCGGATCCAGGCCCAGCAGCCGGTTGTTGATGAGCGAGACCACGGCGAAGGCCTCGTTGATCTCGAAGACGTCCACGTCGTCGGCCGTCCAGCCGGCCCGGTCCAGGGCCTTCTTGATGGCGGCGGCCGGGGCGGTGGTGAACCAGATGGGCTCCTGGGCGGCGCTGGCCTGGGAGACGATGCGCGCCATCGGCGCGATGCCGCGCCGGGCCGCCTCGTCGGCGCTCATGACCAGGACCGCCGCGGCGCCGTCGTTGATGCTCGAGGCGTTGGCGGCGGTCACGGAGCCGTCCTTGCGGAAGGCGGGCCGAAGGGTCGGGATGCGGTCGAAGTTGACGCGCCCCGGCTCCTCGTCCGTGTCCACCATCACGGGGTCGCCCTTGCGCTGGGGCACGGGCACCGGGACGATCTCCCGCTTGAACAGGCCCTGCTCGATGGCGGCCTGGGTGCGCCGGTAGCTGTCGATGGCGAAGGCGTCCTGCTCCTCGCGCGGGATGGAGTGCTCGCTGGCGCAGTGCTCGGCGCAGTTGCCCATGTGGAAGTCGTTGTAGGGATCCCAGAGGCCGTCGTAAACCATGCCGTCCTTGAGGGTCCAGTCGCCCATCTTCGTGCCGGTGCGGTTCGACTGCACGTAGTGGGGGGCGAGGGTCATGTTCTCCATGCCGCCGGCGACGATGATCTCGGCGTGGCCCAGCGCGATGGCCTGCGCGGCCAGCATGACGCTCTTGAGCCCCGAGCCGCAGACCTTGTTGACGGTCATGCACTCCACCTCGGGCGGCAGGCCGGCGCCGAGGGCGGCCTGGCGGGCGGGCGCCTGGCCCTGGCCGGCGGGCAGCACGCAGCCCATGATGGCCTCGTCGACGTCCTCCTTGGGGACGCCGGCGCGCTCCAGGACGGCCTCGATGACGAGGGCGCCGAGCCTGGGCGCGGGGACCGTGGACAGGGCGCCGAGGAAGCAGCCGATGGGGGTGCGGGCAGCGGAGACGATGACGACATCGCGGACTTCAGCCATGGTTTCCACCTTGGTCGGGGTTTCAGGTCGAGGGGTCGCGGGGCGCGGGCGCCCCGCGGGCCCATCCTAGCCGAAGGCCCGCGCCCGGCGCAAGAGTGCGCGGCGCTTGCGCCCGGCCCCGCTTCCGGGTAGCGTGGGCCGCTCCGGACGGCGCGCCGCGGCGCCTCGCCGCTCGGCGCCGCGCGGCGGAGCGGCGGGAGACACGCGACGGGCGCCGCCGCGCGGGCGCGGCGGAGGCCGGAGGGACCGGGTGGCCGATCGAGACGGGCAGCGCGAGGCGAGCATCATCGTTCCGGGGGCGGCGGCCGGCTCCGTGAAGGAAGCCTGGCAACTGGCCTATCCGACGGTGATCGGCATGCTGTCGGCCACGCTCATGTGGACCGTGGACACGATGCTGCTCGGCCGCGTGGGCAAGGTGGAACTGGCCGCGGCCGGCTTCGGCGGCGTCCTCATCTGGACCCTCTACACCTTCTTCGTCGGCGTCGTGCAGGGCGTGGCCACCTTCGTCTCCCAGGCCAAGGGGGCCGGCCGCCTGCGCGAGTGCCCCGTCTTCGCCTGGCAGGGCCTCTACCTGTCGGTGGCCGGGGCGGCCATCCTCTACCTCTTCCTGTGGAAGATGGACTGGATCCTCGCCCTGGCCCGCCCGGCGCCCGAGGTGGTGCACGAGTGCCTGCGCTACACGCGCGTGCGAATGGCGGGCGCCTACTTCCTGCTGGCCACCTTCGCCTTCCACGCCTTCTTCCGCGGCATCGGCGACATGAAGACGCCCATGGCGATCTCGATCATCTCCAACGGCGTCAACCTGGTCCTGGATCTGCTGCTGATCTACGGGCTGGGTCCCTTCCCGCGCCTGACCACCATGGGCGCCGGCCTGGCCACGGCCATCGCCGACCTGTCGGCGGCGGCGCTGGGGCTGTTCCTCTTCCTGAGGCCGCGGATCCACCGCGTCTACGGCAGCCGCAGCGAGCACCCGTTCCGGCTGGACGTCATGAAGCGCCTGGTGAAGGTGGGCGCCCCCATCGGCGGCCAGTTCTTCCTGGACATGGGCAGCTTCACCATCTTCATGGCCATCATGGGCCGCCTGGGCACGGACCAGCTCGCGGCGAGCCAGATCGGCATCCAGCTGCTCAGCTTCTCCTTCATGCCGGCCAACGGCATCGCCAAGGCGGCGACGACCATGGTGGGGCAGTACCTGGGCGCCGGGCGCAAGGCGCTGGCCGAGCGCTGCGGCTGGGTGGCGCTGCGCATGAACCTGGTCTACTGCTGCTTCGTGGCGGCGGCCTTCCTGATCGGCCGCCAGTGGTGCTTCCGCATCTTCACCGCCGACGAAGCCGTCGTGGCGGCGGGCTTGAGCGTGCTGCCCCTGCTGGCCCTCTTCCAGTTCGGCGACGCCGTGCAGATGACCCTCACCAACGCCCTGCACGGCGCCGGCGACACGCGCTATCCCATGATCGCCATCGCCGCCAGCGCCTACGGCATCTTCGTGCCGCTGTCGCTCCTGTTCGCGTACCGGCTGGGATGGGGGATCGTCGGCGGCTGGTTCGGCGGCGTGGTGCACTTCGCCGTGCTGGGCAGCATACTGCTGGCGCGCTATCGACACGGAAAATGGAAGCACCTGCAGATCTAACCCTTCCGGCGCATACGAGAAGAGGCGGTGAGCACTCATCCCTCGCCTCCGGTTTCACAGTCGGCTCGGGATGAGGCTCACCGCCTCGTCTTGTCCACGCTGGATGGGCTACTTCAGCAGCACCATCCGCTTGCTGATGGATCGCTCGTCGGTTTCCAGCCTGTAGAAGTAGACTCCCGACGCTACCGGCTTCCCGTATGCGTCTGTCCCATCCCAGATGATCGCATGCTCTCCAGATGAGCGCGGGCCGTCGGCGAGGACCTTCACGACGCGGCCGCGCGCGTCGTAGACGCGCAGGCGGGCCGGGCCAGCCGTCTCCAGGGAGAAGCGGATCTCCGTGCGCGGGTTGAAGGGGTTCGGGTGGTTCTGGGCCAGGGCCGTGGGGAAGGCCAGGGACAGGCCGTCGTCCACGTCCGTCATGTCGAAGCTGGCGACGAGGACGAAGTCGTCCACGCCGGCCTCGACCAGGGAGCCCTCGCCCGTGTCGCTGGCCACGAAGCGGAACTGCACGCGGTCCAGGGCCGGGAAGACGGCGAGCAGGTTCACGCTGACCTGCGTCCACTCGGTCGTGTCGTCCGAGGTCTGCTCGACGCCGGTCCAGGTCTGGCCGCCGTCGTTGGAGACGTCCACCCGCCAGACGTCGGCGTCGGGGGCGCCGCCCAGGTTGTCCGTGTACCACTTCCAGTAGGTCACCGAGGCGGCGTCGGCGCCGGCGAGGTCGAAGACCGGCGAGAACAGCGTGGTCTTGCCGTTGTCGACGTCGTAGCTGCCGGCGCTGCTTCCGGCCGCGGCGCCGGTGATCCAGCACAGGGCGCCGGCCGGCGTGTGGTCGTTCTCGGGCTGCGCGGTGCCGCCGCCCGCGGTGGTGGCCTGCGGATCGGCGCGCTCCCACCGGCCCGAGGACGCGGTGTCGTCGTCCGCGCCGGCGATCCAGGCCGTCTCCGTCTCCATATCCTCGGTGAAGCGGTCACCCACCTCGAAGTAGTGGAGGTCGGACGGCGCGCTCTGCGGGCTGGTGCCCGTGGCGCCCAGATCGTTGGCGGCCTCGACGTAGTACTCGACGACGCTGCCGTAGGCCTGGTTGGGGATGGCGGCCGTGAACTGGTTGGGATTCCCGCCGGCCATGGGGACGGCCTGGAAGGCGCCGCCGTCCACGCGGTAGTGGAGAGCCACGCTGGCCGGATCGATCATCCCGCCGCCGAGGGACTGCGTCTGGACCTCGACGATGTAGTCGCCCGCCTGCTGGCCGCTGTAGGGATGCGGCGCGTGGCTGATGAAGACGCCCGCCAGGATCTCCGGGCAGTCGAAGCCGTGGTTGCCGGCGGCCTCGCAGTAGATGTCGTAGTGCGGCGTGCCGTTGTCGAGGTTGCCGTCGTCGTCGTCGGCGAAGAAGGTCGCGTAGACCTGGTCGGGCTGCGTGGTCGGCTGCAGGAGCAGGCGGCCGTAGTGCCAGTTGGCGGCGGCGATGAGCGTGCCCTGCTCCTGGCCGTACCGGGCCTGGAGCAGCTCCATGGCGTCCCAGTTGAAGCCGGCGATGACGCGGCCGGCGCTGTGGATCGGCTGGCCGATGACGTCCTCGGGATAGACCAGGTTGTTGTCGGAGCTGCGGATGCCGCCGCTGCAGTTGCCGGCGTAGAAGCCGCGGCCGATGACCGGATCCTGGGTGATGAGGTTGGCCAGGATGTCGGCGTTGCCCTCGCCCAGGCCCTGCTCGCCCTGGTAGCCGATCAGGTCCGCCTGGACGCCGTGGCCGTACTCGTGCTCGACGACGCCCTGGATCTCGCCGGTGTTGGCGTAGGAGCCGCCGGCGGCGCACATGTTGATGCTCGAGCCGTCGAACCAGGCGTTGCCGGGGCAGTAGTAGTCCGTGCGGCTGACGCGCGTGAGCATGCGGCCGTTCACGTAGGCGTACTCCGGCGCGAAGCCCTGGAAGAAGTCGTGGATCAGGTTGACGGCGTCGAAGCTGTCGCGCTCGTCGCGCTGGGAGTTGGCCTCGTCGAAGCGGACGGTCAGCGGCGCGCCGTCGTCGACGGTGCCGGTGAACAGCGCCTGGTCGCCGCCGAAGTTGTAGATGTCCACGTAGGGCCCGTAGAGGTCCGCCGACACGGAGTAGGAGCCGCTGCCGCCGGCCAGGGACCAGTCGCCCGCGGCGTCGGTGTACGCGGTGCCCAGGCCGCTGACGATGACGCGCAGGTGGGGCACGGGCACCGCGCTGGTGCCGCTGCAGTAGCTGCCCCGCTGGACCTCGGCCTCGCTGCCGCCGCCGTGGGCGAAGTGGATGTCGTTGGTGCGCCAGAGGATGGCGCCGTCGTGGGCGTCCACGCTCGTGACCCAGATGCCGAGGGGATTGTCGGTGCGCACGCGCAGGCGCCAGACGAGGCGGTGCTCGACCTTCGTCTCGGAGACGGGGTAGGGCAGCACCATGAGCTCCGGCTCGCCGTCGATGGAGTCCGTGGCCGGGTCGAAGGGCAGGTCGGCCGTGGCGATGGCGGCGGCCTCGGCGGCCGTCAGGGACGGCGCGGGGTCGAGGTCGATGTCGTCGTGGCAGTCGGAGCCCATCAGGAGCAGGCGGCCGTCGTCGGCGAAGGCGACGCGCACGCGCGCCGACCAGACCTCAAGGCCCCGCCAGGTCTGCTGGAAGTGCGCAACCCACTTGCCGCGGGCGCTCGGCGTGGCGCGCAGCTCGAGCTGCGCCGGATCCACGCGCAGGAGGGACGCGTTGTCGCGCACCACGGCGCGGGCGCGATCGGCGAGGTCGCCGGCGTCGCGGACGCCGGGCGCCAGGCGCGCCGAGCCCTGCACCAGGCGGGGCGTGTGGGACTGGGGATTCCAGGAAAGCACCCGCCATGGACCGCCGTAGCGCTCGGTCAGGGCGAGCTCGGCCTCCCGGCTGGCCAGGTCG
>Ga0272442_10007355_pt1 | contig 14257 bp, 13 predicted proteins | sample SSMForm2O_FD_200262 | JGI IMG/M metagenome (GOLD analysis project Ga0272442, IMG submission 200262) | Marine sediment archaeal communities from Little Sippewissett salt marsh, Falmouth, MA, United States - SSM-Form-2O | ecosystem: Environmental > Aquatic > Marine > Wetlands > Sediment ...
CTGAAATTGTTTATTTTGCATCCTCTATAGATGGATATGAAAAGCATGAGGCAAAACGGGTAGGCCGAAAAACATGGGAAGTAACTGTCCCGGCAAATGTTGAGTTTCGGTATTTCTACATAATAAATGAAACAGTATACGTTCCTTCGTGTCAACATATGGAAAAAGACGATTTCGGTTCGAAAAACTGCCTGTTTATTCCCCGCATGTAACTTTTCCTCCCGTTCTTCGTTTATTAGTAAAAACAAAACAAGGAGAGAACAATGAAAAAGCTGCTGATTATATTCTGTGCCCTCTGCTGTGTGTCTTCCGTGGCATTCGCTGATGAAGTGGAGAGAGGCTTATCTACTATGGCTACGGAGCAGATAAAGGTGAGTGCGAGACAAATGATCGCTACCGGTATGAACAGTGAAAACGTTATCAAAATGACTCGTTACATGATTCATAATCAATTCAGCCAGCAAACAATACTGAGAGCCCATGAGATAATTGTGAGGGCTCATAAGGAGAAATTACCCGTAGGACCGATTATGAACAAGGCATACGAAGGTATTGCAAAAGGAGTAAAGGCCAGAAATATTGTAAAGGCAATGGAAACGGTACGGTCCCGTTTTGCTTTCTCATATCAACGATCCAAAGAATTAACACTCGAAGAAAATCGGGTACGCAGTATGGGAAAAACGATGGCGGAGAGTCTCTCCGCGGGGTTAAAAGAAAAGGATATGGATGCTCTTATGGACAAATTGCGGGAAAGAACGCGCGACATGAAACAAGATCAGACATGTGAACTTGCCGAAGAGACATTCAAAACTGCGAGAGAGATGGCCCGTCTCGGAGTTTCTTCAGAAGTAACATCCGGGATGATCGGTCAAGCGCTCAGGAATAGATACAATGTAAAAGAAATGGAGCGCATAAGGAATATGTTTGCGACCCGATCACAATATTCTAATGCCGAGAACCTTGCTAAAAGTCTCTCAGAACAGATTGGTCGTGGGGAGAGTCTCGGCACTGTCGGCTCTTCGGGCACAGGTAGTGCAACCGGTACCGGTGATGGAGGGGGAACAGGCGGTGGAAGTGGTTCCGGCAGCGGTGGAAGTTCAGGCGGTGGCAGTGGTTCGGGTAGTGGTAGTGGTTCAGGCAGATAGACCCGGGGGAAACTATAACGAACAGAAGAGGGGGCGCAATATATAGCCCCCTTTTCATTGTATGTACTATCATGCCGGTATATTTCACAGTGTACACGGTTATGAGGCATTACGGGTATTTCTTGCCTGGTCGAGGTTCAGAAAAAAGACGATGTTTTCACTCCATCTCAATTATTTTCCTTTAAATAAGAAAAAATTATTTTCATGTTTCCGCTACAGCCGGGGTGTCTCAGACTTTCTTGATGATTACAGAGTGTTTTTTCGCAGTTAGTTATAAATATAGTATAAAGAAAAGAGGCAAAGATGTCGATGATAGTTTCGTTAAAAGTCTGCTACAATAAATTAGTTCACCTTTTTAAGGGTAATGATGGTTGAGACACCGAATGAAAACGATAGCTGACAACGGGTGCAAACTACAGGTCGAATTGATGTGGAGCAAAGGATGACTGTTCATGGATAAACCAAATGTATTAATCGTCGACGACAGTGCCGTCATTCGAAGATTGTTATCGAAACGACTTGAAGAACTCGGGACGCACGTTACCCAGGCAGAAGATGGGGAAAAGGGCCTGGACATTGCCTTTTCCCAACAATTCGATTTGATTATTTCAGACGTTGAGATGCCCCACATCGATGGATTCAGCCTTTGTAAGAAAATTAAAAACAATCCACGCACCAGGGGAATTCCTGTCATCATCCTGAGTTCACTGGACAGCGATGAGGACATTGATAGAGGTTTCCAGGCAGGTGCAGCCGCTTACATATCAAAGACAAATGCAAGGGAGCAGCTCGATGAAACAATCGAGCGAGTACTCAAGCAATTCAGCTTTCATCAGAATCGTCGTATTTTAGTGGTTGATGATTCATCTATTGTACGAGGGCTCGTAAAAAAAGGACTGGAAGAGGCCGGTTTTCAAGTTGTTACCGCGGAAAATGGAAAACATGCATTAAAAATGATAGACATGTTCCCACCGGATCTTATCCTCAGTGATATTGACATGCCAGTAATGGATGGTATCGAGTTTTGTAAAATCGTTCATGCGATTCCTCATCTGTCCACCATTCCCTTTGTTATAATGAGCGCCAACAATGATCGATCGATTATGCGACGAATGATCAACTGGGGCGCCACTGCCTATCTTGCCAAACCGTTTAACCTGGAACAGGTTGTTATTACAGTGGAGAAATTATTGTCTGATCATTTTCTCATCCTGCTCAAAGACAGGGAGCGCCTTGATACCGAACGTAAAATGATGTTGGCCAGTATCACCAGTCTCATTGTTGCCCTTGAGGCACGAGACCACTATACGCGGGGGCACTCGGAAGCTGTCGCCATGCTTGTCGCCGAAATGGCTGCATACATGAATGCAACCCCCGATGAAATAGACACTCTGACGATTGCTGGCAGATTGCATGATCTGGGGAAAATCGGCATACCCGATAGTATACTGCTCAAACCGGGACGTCTCAGCGACGAAGAATTTACCATTATCAAAGAACATCCGGTTGTTGGTGCAACCATTCTGGGCTCAATTCCGAGCATTAAGCCTATGCTGCCCGTGATTCTCCATCACCATGAGCGATTCGATGGGAAAGGATATCCTGATGGTCTCAAGGGAGATCAGATACCGCTGTGGGCCCGTATTACTGCTGTTGCAGATACATACCATGCCTTAACCAGCGATCGACCGTACAGAGAAGGTATGGCGGAAGAGAAGGCCTTTGCTATTATTGAAGATGTTCGGGGGACTCAGCTTTGCTCTGAGTGCGTCGATATTTTCTTTCAAACAATAGGAATAAAGTCGAATACGGGGAAATCGTTATTATGTGTCGGGGAATAAACGGGATATACGACAGTAGTAAAATCCTTACATGATGTTTCATTCAAACAATAGAACCTGATTGCCTACCGGTTAAACTTTATACCCTGCCATGAATCTCTCTTTTTCAGTTCTTTGTCGATGGAATTGAGGATGTCCATCTTATTCTTCCCCCACTCAGGGGCAAGATATATGTCTCGATAACCATCCGCCGTGAGTCTTTGAACAACCATCTCGGGCGGTAACACCTCAAGAATATCGCAGACGGTATTTATATATTCCTCCTTCGTTATCATTTTGATTTTGCCGTCTTTATAAAAATTACCGAGAACGGTACCTTCCAGGGCCAGAAGAAGATGAATCTTTATTCCATTAATTGGTAATGAAGCTAACACCCTTGCTGTCTCAAGGATATCATCATGAGTCTCTCCGGGGAGACCGACGATAATATGAACGCAGATATTGATGTTCTTTCCCGCTGTTCGATTGATGGCATCGATAAACGTTTTCGCATCATGACCGCGGTTGATAAAATTCAATGTTCTGTCATGAATTGACTGAAGTCCGTATTCAAGCCACACGTGGTAGTTGCGTGCATATTCCTCAAAGAGATCAATAACATCATCGGGCACACAATCGGGTCTGGTGCCGACAGCAATACCAATGATGTCATCCTGTGCGAGGGCTTCGTCATAAAAGGCTTTGAGCTTTTCATACGGGGCATAGGTGTTAGTAGCTGTCTGAAAATAGGCGATAAATTGTTTTGCTCCCCTCATACGGGTATAGAGGTTTTTGCCGTTGCAAATCTGTTCGCTTACAGACGGTAGAGCACCCTGCTGCCGAAGTTTCGAAAAACGGTTGTTGCAATAAATACACCCACCTTTTCCTCTCGTTCCATCCCGGTTCGGGCACGTAAAACCCGCATCGATTTGCAGTTTGTATACTTTACAGCCGAACCGGTTGATGAGAAAGCTCTTAAAATCATAATAACGCTTTGAATTATTCCAGAATTCCGGTTTTGACACGAATGCCCTCATTTTTTTATTGTTTTTTATAATATAATGTTATTAGAATAAGCGCTTTCTTGCAAGTCAATTAATATTGGTGAATTATATGAGTTTTCCGAAAGAATTCGACATCATAATAGTGGGAGCGGGACATGCTGGCTGTGAAGCAGCACTTGCGACCGCTCGAATGGGGTGTGATACGCTTCTTTTCAATATCAATCTTGATTCAATTGCATTGATGTCATGCAATCCTGCTATCGGGGGGCTTGCCAAGAGCCAGTTAGTCAAAGAGATTGATGCTCTGGGGGGTGAGATGGCGAAAATTGCCGACAAAACAGCCTGCCACTTTCGCCTCTTGAACAGCTCGAAGGGACCCGCTGTCCAATCAACAAGAGTACAGTGTGACAAACAGCTTTACAGGCTTGCAATGAAGGAGATTGTGGAAAAACAGAAAAATCTTTACATCAGACAGGCCCTTGTTGATGACCTCGTTGTTGAGGATGGAAGAGTTTTGGGCGTTGTTGATAATACGGGATTTTTCTATGGGGGGAAAGCCGTTGTAATAACGACAGGCACGTTCCTGAATGGCCTGGTTCATGTCGGTGTTTCCCGGCAATCGGCCGGGAGGGCGGGTGAGATCGCTTCCATCCATCTGGCTGAGTCGCTCAAGAACCTGGGGTTTGAGATGGGGCGCATGAAAACGGGGACACCACCGAGACTGCGTGCTTCGTCTATCGATTTTTCTGTTTTAGAACGTCAGGACAGCGATCCTGATCCACGGCCTTTTTCTTATGCCACGGAAAAACTGCGCGAGGACAGGCTTCCTTCCTATTTCGGTTCGACCGGTGCGGAGACCCATAAGCTGATTCGAGATAATATTATGCAATCACCTCTCTATTCGGGAACAATCAAAGGGGTAAGCGCACGGTACTGTCCCTCATTAGAGGATAAAGTGATGCGTTTTGCCGATAAAGAAAAGCATCCTGTAGTTCTTGAATTTGAGGGTCTAGAAACGGAAGAGATCTACTCCAAGGGTCTGGGCAACAGTCTCCCCTTGGAGATTCAGGAAAAACTGGTTCACTCGGTTCCGGGCCTGGAAGAAGCGGAAATCATGCGCAGTGCCTATGCCATTGAATATGATTTTATCCAACCCACCCAGCTGAAACAGACACTCGAAACAAAACCTGTCAAAGGGCTCTATCTTGCAGGTCAGATTAATGGTACGTCCGGATATGAAGAAGCTGCAGCACAGGGAATGTGGGCCGGAATCAACGCTGCACTGGCAATCCAGAAGAGAGACCCTTTTATTCTTGATCGATCCGATGCCTACATGGGTGTTCTTATTGATGACCTTATCACACGGGGTGTCGACGAGCCCTACAGGATGTTTACCTCAAGGGCTGAATACCGCTTAATGTTGCGGGAGGACAATGCTGGGATTCGCTTGATGGGTAAGGGTTTTGATCTCGGCCTGATCACCCGGGACGACTATAGAGATTTGCAGGAAAAGGTCTCCCGCATCGAAGTGGGTATTAAAAATATGTCTTCTCGAAAAATATACCCCGTTTCCGAGGTTAACCGGAAGTTGACAGAAATGAATTCAACCCCGATAAAAAATCCCGTATCTCTGTATCAGCTTTTGAAGCGACCGGAAATTACATATGATGATCTGGAGCAATTCGAAGGTTGGGAAGCAATTCAGGACGAGATGGTCAAACGACAGATAGAAATCAGGGCCAAATATGAGGGATATATTAAACGACAGGATGAGTCTGTTCAAAGATTTAAAAGTCTTGAGGGAAAGACAATACCAGACGAAATTGACTATAACGTCATCCCGGGACTTTCTAACGAGCTCAAAAAGAAATTGTCAACGATAACTCCTACTTCCATCGGCCAGGCTCAGAGAATGCCGGGAATGACACAGGCAGCACTCACTGCTCTTTTAATAACCATAAAGAAGATGGAAATGGAAGCCAGAGAAGTGTCAGGGCATGAGGAACATGTTTCCTGATATGAAATAATATTGTTGTGTGTGATAGTTTCTAAATTTTTGTAACGGAGTACCGACTCCAAACTATTGTTGGTGAGATTTTAATCGGAAATTTACTGTCATTCCTTCGTTAAGGTCGTAATGTATTCAATCACATGAGCTTCAGGCTTTTTTCTCATGTGCTTTCACATGCTGTGTCTCAAGGACTCTTTTCGGTCCTCATTTTGTAAATGGCATATCGGCAAGGAGGTCAAAGAGTTGTTAACGGAACCGATTATCATTGTTATTGCGCTGGTGATCATTACAGCGCTTTTATGGATATTTGCTGATAAGATTTATCAGTCTCACTATAGTACAAAGAAGAACCATCCTTTTCTGTTCAAAATTACCGGTTTTAACGAAAAGTATATCGATAATCCTGAACAGTGGATCAAACATTTTCGAATTCAGTTAATCCTGATAGCCGTTCTTTTTCTCTGCGCATTGTGGTTATTGACCCACGGACTATAGCAGACTTTTTCCAGGCAAGCAGAAGTCTATTGGGAGCTATGAGGTCTCTTGCTGCGAAAAGTTATTCCTGAGCGATATTCCCACCCTGCAAGCCACGATAGACGAATTCAAAATAGACTTCGACGATATCATTTACCCCAAGTGGCCCTCCGTTTTTATACCAGTATGATACACCAGTGCACATCTGAAGGATTGCAAAGGTGGCAAGTTTTGAATTTTTTATATTCAAAAGACCCTTTTCAATTGCATCCTCAAGCATTTCGGAGAATACATTCTCATATCGTTTCCGTTTTTTGCTGATAAGATCGTAATAGTCTTGCGTGAGACTTCTGATTTCGGAATCCGTCACGTATGTCATGTCAAGATTGTTGATATGGTAGATGATGTGCGTTTCTATGGCTTTACGAAATTTCTTTGCGAAATCAGTTTCGGTTTTTATGGATTCCTTCAGCTGAAAGGTAAGTTCCGTCAATGTGTAATCCATAATGTTATAGAGAATTTCCTGTTTTGAGGAGAAATGATAATAGACACTCCCCCCTTTAATGCCCGCTCGCTTTGCCAGTTCACGCAGTGTGGCTGCTTCAAACGATTTCTCACGGAACAGTTTTGCTGCTTCGGCTAGAAGGAGTTTTTTCCGAGGATGTATTGTATTCATTGGATTGGTTCCTTGTCCACAGCGTTATGATGTCAGAAAAACCGTCACGTATACAACGTTTATACCTAACATTCGTTATAGTACTAAAATATAATTTGTCAAGCAAAATATTGTTCATCATCAAAATATATTAAGTAATCACAGGTATATATGATAGACGATATGTAAGCTTTGTAAACAATAGAGGTGGATAACGATTAGTCGATAGCGAAAAAACAATGTGGACTTTAAACGTGAAAGATGCTGCGAAATGCTGCACTCGATACAAGACACACACTGATTATACAATTATTCTATGTAATTGCTTGTCAACATGAATAAAAATGTCGTGTTGACATATAGCAAAACTTTTTCTTGACAGAGAAATTCATGTATATTAAAAAACAAACAAGCGTTAGATAGAAAGTGATCTTTTTCATAACTGAATAGCTTGAAGGTGAACGGTCATTGGTCCAAAACGAGTAAATACCACGGATCTCTCGGTGGGGGATAAGGTTGCCACCCTTGTTTCATTAACGGCAACGCCGTTAAACGTTACTGCCGTCCGGACTATAAATCCTGAAACCGATCAGGTATGGGTGAAAGGCACGGCGGTGCTTTTTGAACGAGGATTGTATGTGAAAATCCCCGATGATCTTCCCGCGGAAGTAGCGCTTGCCGTCATGGATGTCGCTGGTGCACCCGCCATGGTTGCCACAACCGTTAAGGTCGGTGATATTGTGCTCATTATCGGCGGTGGAAATGCGGGATTACTCTGCCTCCACGAGGCGAAAAAACGAGTCGGCATCACGGGAAAAACGATTGCAGTCGAATATTCGCGGAAACGATGCGATGAAATCTACGATCTTGGTCTTGCCGACATGGCAATTACGGTGGATGTGACGAGGCCGGTGGAAGTCATGGAAAAGATCAAAGCAGCAACAAACGGCTGTCTGGCGGATCTTACGGTTAATGTGGTCAATTTTGAGCATTCTGAGATGGCGTCCATCCTGTCAACAAAAGATACCGGGACCATATTCTTTTACAATACTGCCACTAGTTTTACGAGGGCGGCTCTCGGTGCGGAAAGCGCGGGAAAGCCGGTAAAGATGCTCGTGGGAAATGGTTATGTGCCGGGTCATGCCGAGTTGACGTTTCAAATTTTACGAGAGAATGAACGGCTGAGGAAATTCTTTGAAATGTTATACTCGTAGAGAGAACAGTATAAGGAGATTCATCTCTGCCGGATGAGATAATGGTTATTTTAAATATGAAAAGGAGCATAAAATATGAATAAGATACAATCGACAATACGACTACGGATGTCGCAGGCTGATGCCCATTATGGCGGTAACCTGGTAGATGGTGCGCGAATTCTGTCATTATTTGGTGATATTGCGACGGAATTGCTGATACGGATCGACGGTGATGAGGGCCTTTTCCTCAGATATGATGAAGTGGAATTTACGGCACCCGTTTATGCCGGTGATTATATTGAGGCAACGGGGTGGGTGTCCAAAATCGGGAAAACATCCCGAAAGATGGAATTTGTTGCAAAGAAAGTCATTAAATGCCTGAATGACCCCAATCAACCATCGGCGGCGGATTTTCTTGATGATCCCATAATTACAACGAGAGCAAAAGGCGTTTGTGTAACTCCGAAGGATATGCAGCGAAAACGGTCGGAGTAAATCAGAAACATCCAGCGCAGTTTGTTTGTGTTTGCAGCGGTGTTGCATGACATACAAAGGGCAAAAGGAAATGAAAAAGCTAATTATTACAGCCGCCATACAGGGTGCGGAATTAACGAAAGAAATCACGCCATATCTCCCGGTAACGCCCGAAGAAGTTGCCCGGGAAGCGAAACAGGCGTGGGAGGAAGGCGCCGCGGTTATCCACCTTCATGTTCGTGACCGGAATGGTGCACCAACGCAGAGTGCCGCCGTATATCGTGAAAATATCGATGCCATCTTGGCATCGGGATGTGAGGCAATCGTACAGGTATCCACGGGCGGTGCCGTTGGTATGACCGCCCAGGAACGAATGGGACCGGTAACGCTAAGACCCCAATATGCCACCTTAAACACGGGATCTATTAATTTTGGTCAGGATATTTTTATCAATTCGGCATCAATGATGGAAGAACTTGCAACGGCGATGAAGACCTATGGGGTGAGGCCGGAGTTTGAGGTGTATGAGGAAGGTCATATCCATAATGCCATGGCCCTCGTCAGAAAAGGCTTGGTGGTCGGCAAGCTTAATTTCGATTTTGTCCTCGGTGTACCCGGTGCCATGGCGCCGACGGTCAGAAATATGCTGTACCTGAAAGATACTATCCCGCCTGAGGCGAACTGGACCGTCGCCGGTATCGGCAGGGCTGAACTTTCCCTTGGGGGCGTTGCCGTTTTTGTCGGTGGAAATGTTCGGGTCGGTCTGGAGGACAATATTTACTATTCCAAAGGGGTACTTGCAAAGAGCAATGCCGAACTGGTAGCACGAATCATCCGTATAGCGAAAGAAGCGGGCAGAGATACTGCGACCCCTGATGAGGCACGACAGATTCTCGGTCTTGACAAAAAAACATGTAACCTTCTCTATTTTGGTAGCGTATGAGGAAATAAGGAGGAAACTTCGGATATCTTACCGTAACAGTAATACCGAAGATAGTCTGCAGTATACCGGAACATCTCCATTCTCATCTTCCGCTTCGCGGGATGGAAAAGCATTGGGAACAGTTCATAGGAAGTGAGCAATGAAACTATCAAAATATCAACTGAGAAGTCTGGTAATCAATTGGATGGAGACATGGAATCTCCATGATCTGGACGGAATTATGGGACTCTTTCATGAAGATGGGTCCTTCGAAAACTGGACGACCGGTAGTATCCGAGGGAAAGAACGATTGCGTCAAGCCTGGGAACCCTGGTTTGCAGAAGATAAAGATTTCATTTTTACCATAGAAGATCTCTTTGTTGATGAAGATGAACAGAAAGTTGTTTGTCAGTGGAAACTTGAGTGGCCATCCCGGGAGGGACCGTTTCGGGGAAAGCGAGAAATGCGGCGCGGTGTTGATGTTATCCACTTCAACGATGGAAAGATCATTTTGAAGTGTACCTATTCAAAAACAACAATCGAAATCAACGGATGTTCAGTAAAACTAACCGCTTCGATCGATTGATCGTTACGATCTTGAGGTGCATCGGAAGCACCGGAAGAATAAAGCTATACGGAAAACACCTCTTCCTCCGCGGAAGTAACGATTAATTCGTTACAGACGATTTTGTTTGTCTCCTGCCGGGGTATTAATTATTGTTACCCCAGTGAAAAGAACGGTGCGTGATTGGATGTGAAAAAGGGCGGATCCCGTCGTATGATCGATGCCACCGCGGGATGTCTTTTGAATTCTCTGTCCAAAAATTTTCTCACTAGGTTTCTGTTCCATCCACGGGGATGTGAAAAGTTCCGGTAGAGGGACAGATCTCCTTCATAAAACTCTTCTGTATAAAGTTTTTCAACATCAGGGCCGTAGGCCGGCAGATTGAAGACGGCACAGTTCAGAAACCCGATTTCCTCCCCGTGCAGAGCGGTAAACCTGAGAGTTTCTCTCGCTGTATCGAGTGTTTCAGCGGGGGTTCCGAAGAGAAGATAAACATACGTGGCAATACCTGCTTTTTTCAGGTTTCGTAACGTGACAGACACCTCTTCCAGGTTGATTCCCTTTTGCAGGTTATTGAGGACATCCTGATTGCCCGACTCAAGGCCGAGTTTCAGCATGACACAACCCGACCTTTTTAAGGCACGGCAAAAGTCCAGATCGGTAAGCTGCCGGGATATTCTGGCAAAGCCGTACCACGGTGCACCCGGAGGATTATCAACCAGTGTCGAAAGGAGAGCCGGGCTCATGGCATTGTCAAGCATATGTATGAGCGACGGTTTCCTTTGTTGAATCAGATCGTTGAGATCGATAATTACCTGTCCGGAGGGTGATGGTCGATAAGGGTTTCCTTCAGCCTTTTCAGGGCAGAAAGAGCAATTATTCCAATAACATCCACTCGATCCGCTGTATGGCAAGACAAAACCAGGTGACAGGTAGGTGTTCATGGATAAATCTTCATAATCGGGTGTAACATGCGTACTTGAAGGTGTTTTGCCGAGGATTGAAAGTAATGGGCCTTCACCGGGACCTGCTACCCACTCATCCACGAGACCTGAAAAAGGAGCATTCCAGTCGGGTCGCCTCATCCATGAGGTAACAAGTCCCCCCCCCAGGATAATCTTGACATCGGGGCAGATCTTTTTCAAATAACCGATCATGGCAAATGTGCAGACAGCCTGACTGAGATAGTTTAATGAAAGTCCGACAAAGGAGGGCTGATTCACGTTCATGAGGTTACAAAGTCTTTTTTCGAAATATGAATAAAACGGATTGTCCTCCGGTCTTTCAGATGCCCGGATGAGGTCGATACTCCTGACAGGCAAGAGTTTGTGATCCTGATAATTTGCGAGGCTCAGTTGAATGCCAAATGATTTTGCAGACATGCTGAGAACCCGGTTCACATCGGCAACAGCCCGTTTATATCGATCAAGGTTCGTATAGGTCCGCTTATTGCTGAGAGATGCGAGGTTGCCGGTAAGATGATGAAATGCCCGTTTTGTCCACGTGTCCCGTAATTCCTGTGGAGCTCTGAGAAGACTCATAATGCCTTCGAAATTAGCATCGACAACCCTGCATGTGATTGTATGACGGTTCAGTGCGCCAATTAATTTTGCTATACCAGCCGGCGGTTCAGAGAGTTTTGCAACGGGTGGATGAATCAAAATCATCGTATATGTTCCTCGCAACGAGCAAGAGAAACAGCTCGTTTCATGGCATTGTTATGAGGACCCTTATAGAATGAAGAGACAGCCTTTGCAATATCTAATACGGCAAGGCTGCAAATTCGAAATCCGAAGTACGAAATCCGACACAATATCAAAATCCTAAACTCGAATGTCCGAAACTGGTTAGAAAATTTGTTATTTGAAATTCGAATTTATTTAGTATTTCGATATTCGAATTTCGGATTCGTCTGCATCTGTGCAAAAAACGCAGCTGTGGTGGATCAATGCTGCCACTTGATATCGTAATAACGAGACTAGAACATAAATTGAATTTTTTTGAATATTTGTGTATGAGTAGAAAGTAACTATTCACTCTGTATAATCTAAATGATCCATGAAAACCGACAGGAGTAATAATCCATGCCGGCTAATTTACCCCCACAATATTTGGAAGCAGAAAAGAGGTTTCGAGAGGCCAGTACACCGGAAGACAAACTGGAAGCACTTGAAGAGATGCTGGCCGTTATTCCCAAACATAAGGGTACTGATAAACTCCGGGCCGATCTCCGCCGCCGTGTTTCAAAATTCAAGGACCAGGCTCAGAAAAGGAAGGGCGGCGCCCGGCAGAAAACTGCCTATTCAATTGAGAAGGAGGGGGCTGCTCAAGTTGCTGTCATTGGATCACCCAATGTGGGGAAATCGTTCTTGGTTTCTACTTTGACCAAGGCCTCTCCTGAAGTGGCTGATTTCCCCCATACCACCCATAAGCCGACACCGGGTATGGTTGTTTATGAAAACATTCAGTTTCAATTGGTAGATACACCGCCCATTACGAAAGAATATATTGATCCCGGACTGGCTGATTTTATTCGCCGTGCCGATATTCTGGTTATTATGCTTGATCTTTATGCGGATCCTCTGCAGCAATTCGAAGATACAATCGATATCCTCGAAGAACTGCGTATCTTCCCGGAAGGTTTTCCAGTTCCCGACAATGTAAGCAAAGCTCCTTTCATCAAGAAGGTAATGGTCGTTGCCAACAAGATGGACAAACCTGAGGATGAAGAAACCATGGAGATTTTCCTGGAATTGTGTGACATGAAACTCCCCTGCCTCGGTGTTTCCCTCCGTACCGGAAAGAACCTCATGACGTTTATTGAAAACCTTTTTGATTTAGCCGAAGTTATTCGAGTGTATACCAAGGTTCCCGGGAAGGAACCCGATCTGAACGAGCCATTCATTATACCCAGAGAGAGTACCCTTGAAGAGCTGGCCTACAAGATTCATAAGGATTTTATGAAAAAGATGAAGCATGCACGGATATGGGGTGCCGCCGTCCGTGATGGACAGATGGTACAGAGAGATTATGTCATGCAGGATGGAGATGTGGTGGAAATTCACACTTGATAAAGAGGAGTTTCATAAAACCTGATAATATGGCCGTATACTGCAAAATTAAGCGTTCCATGATTATACATTGACCATACTTCCTCCCGGTGTTATAAAAATTACATAAGACCCAATGAGATCGACAGAGTCTCTGAAATCATTATGCGTCGTTCAATTTTTTAGGGTTCATATGCAACCTGTCTCTTGTAGAGACTTTCCTTTGGGTGAGCGGAGATCACCGGTCCAAATTCTGGGTAGAGACCATTGTCCCAGGGCGTCAGGACAAGGATACTCGGTATCCCTCAAATCCTGCCTTCAGGAGCGCCGTTCTCAATTGTGGCCCGCTCACCTCTTCTTCATAGACAAGACGTTGTTTGGTGCATTATACCGGATAGAATTGTAACATCGACGATTCTGAAGGTACATTCCATATTCACAAAGTCTTTATCATGACCTGAATGACCACATTCTGTTTATGTCTTATAATCTGTAACCCATCAACAACCGTAACAAGGAAATGCGTTGATGAGATTGGATATAAAAGCATTCGCACTGACATGTGGGGTACTCTGGGGACTCGGCTTTTTCCCCTTGCATGGTGGATCATTGCTTTTGATGGTACTACCGGGGACATTACATTCATTGAGAGAATCTCTCGGGATTGCTGCATCAGTTTCCTCGGAAGCATAATCGGTCTGATATGGGTCTTTGTTGATGGCTTGATTGGAGGGGCAATATTTGCGTGGATCTATACTATTATCGTAATCCGTTGTTCAACGAGAGAAGCTTAAACCAATCCTTTCGTTATATATCATGGAGCTATTGAAAAACGCCCATCTGTGGCGTTTCCCTCATCCTTCATAGCTGCACCTACATAATGCGGCAAAGCCGCAAAGGCTAAAAATCAAAAGCTAATGGCTCTAGGCTTGATATTGTGA
>Ga0272442_10007356_pt1 | contig 14254 bp, 16 predicted proteins | sample SSMForm2O_FD_200262 | JGI IMG/M metagenome (GOLD analysis project Ga0272442, IMG submission 200262) | Marine sediment archaeal communities from Little Sippewissett salt marsh, Falmouth, MA, United States - SSM-Form-2O | ecosystem: Environmental > Aquatic > Marine > Wetlands > Sediment ...
CAATACGAATTTCACCAGGTTCTAGCCCCATATCAATTGCATCAATGATTAAAAGTGTTTCAGGTTTTTGTTTTTTTACAACACCTACATAGTTTTCAGGAACTGTTTCACAGTTAATAACAAAAATGTCTGTTTTTTTTAATTTATCTGCAATATACGGTCCAACTGCATCATCACCACCGTCAGGGTTGCCGATACACATTACAATAAGACTCATTACTCTCCTTCAAACTCTACTACTGAATAGATGTTTTCTCCTTTAAGCTTATCACGACCTTTTAGATCTACTAATTCAACGATAAATGCGCATTCAACAACTTCTCCACCAAGCTTTTTGACTAAGTTTCTAGCAGCATTCGCAGTTCCTGCTGTCGCTATTAGATCATCAACGATTAAGACTTTATCGCCTTTTGAAATCGCATCTTTATGTATCTCAATTTTATCTTTACCATACTCTAAAGTGTATTCTTCAAATTCACACTCGGCAGGAAGTTTCCCAGGTTTTCTAACTGGTACAAAACCGCAGCCTAAAAGATAAGCAAGAGGTGCTCCAAAAATAAATCCACGGGATTCTATGCCGATTACTTTATCGATTTTTTTGTCTTTGTAACGGTCATATAACAAATCAATTGTCTCCTTAAAACCATCAGGATCCTTAAGAAGTGTTGTAATGTCCCTAAACATAATCCCTTGTTTAGGCCAATGAGGAACAGTACGAATTTTTGATTTAATCGATTCAGATACATAGTAAATACTTTTTTTCTCAACCATAATACTTCAACAACCCCAATTTTGATTGTTTATCGGTAAAGCAAAAAGCTTTTTTAGTTATTTCTATTCGCAGATTCTATGACTGTTAAGATTGGAATTATAGGTGGCAGTGGATTTTACAATATGGGAATAATAAAAGATACAGAAGAAATCCAAGTCAATACTCCTTTTGGAAAACCATCTGATAAACTAACTCTGGGAAAAATTAAAGGAACAGATGTTGCTTTTTTACCACGGCATGGAAAAGGACACATATATCCACCACATATGGTAAATTACAGAGCAAATATTTTTGCATTAAAGCAATGTGGGGTGGAATATCTAGTAAGCATCGCTGCTGTTGGAAGCCTTAAAAAGAAAATCAAGCCTTGTGATTTTGTAATCGCAGATCAATTAATCGATAGATCATTTAAACGAGCAACAACGTTTTTTGAAGACGGAGCAACGGCTCATGTTGAATTTGCCGATCCTTTTTGTAAAACATTGTCTGATTTGGCATATAAAACTGTAAAAGAGCAAGAAGTAGATGTTCATCGTGGAACCTATATCTGCATGGAAGGACCACAGTTTTCAACACGTGCAGAATCAAACCTTTATCGTTCTTGGGATGTTGATGTTGTAGGAATGACACTTGCACCCGAGGCAAAACTCGCACGAGAGGCAGAGATGTGTACATGCGGGATACTAACAGTTACAGACTATGACTGTTGGCATGAAGGAGAAGATGACGTAAGTGTAAGCAACGTTGTTGAAAACCTAAAAAAGAATGATAAAAATATGGCAAATATTCTAAGTAATCTGATTCCAAAAATCAATTACAAAAGAGACTGTGATTGCAACAACGCACTTAAATATGCATTAATAACGCGTTTAGAACAAGTCATAAAAAGCGGAAATCCACAAATTAACAAGGTTTTACTCAAGAAATATTTATAGTAAATCACTTACTTTTTCTTAGATTTCTAACTGAAAAAACAAACAGTAAAAACCAAATTTATTTTGCTTTAACAAAGAGCATATTCAAGGTATATTTTATAATATTTATCTTCATATTTGAAAAATTTTTCTTTATTATTTCCTATGTCAAAAAAAACCTTAAGATCCTTTTCTTCCTCAGAGTTTACAGATTCACTAGCAAAGGATAAATTTTTATCTATTGCTTTTTTCAATGCAGGAAAACGTTCCATTTCTTCTACTGTAACATTTGTATATTGTGATGGCTCTGAATCTTGTTTTTCGATAACAACTCCCACTCCTTCACAAAAACATCCGGTAAGAAACAATGCCAAAGAAAAAACAACAATAATTAATGCTAATATTTTAAACTTCATCCTTTGATCCTCCGATAAGCTATCATTTTTTTTGTTTTAACATTTTTGGGGATTTTTTATTTCTAACTGAAAAAACAAACAATAAACCCCAAACTACTGAGTTGAAAAAATCAGCGGCAAAACTTATCCAAAAACCCATTGCAAAAAAATTAATTGTTAGCACGATAAGTCCTATAGTTGTAAGGCTTGAAGTATAAAGATTCAGACTAATTTTTCCCTTGCGAACATCTCTTAATTGTGGTAAGAGAATAAATGCAAACGCGAAACTTACAACTGCAATTATTATATCATGAATATCTGGAGCATGACCAAAAAATGATGAGATAATATCTGCGACCATTCAAATCTGGGGAACCAATGATTATAAATAAAACTTATGCATCAAGATTTTACTTTCAGGTTATAGTAATGGCTGATAAAATCAAAGTCGCACAAGGTGCCGGCGGAGAAATGATGGACAAACTCATCAAACAAAATATTTTGAAATATTTTGGAAAAGAAACCCAAGTTGGCGAGGTTTCTTTATCAATGCTTGATGACTCAGCAGTAATTGATGATATTGTTTTTTCAACGGATTCTCATACTGTTCAACCAATTATTTTTCCAGGTGGGGATCTAGGTAGTCTTGCCGTTGCCGGAACTGTTAATGATATAGCTGTGATGGGTGCAAAACCAATCGGGCTTTCAGCTGGTTTTATCATAGAAGAAGGACTCAGTATTGATGTCTTTGAAACTATTGTTAAAAGCATGGCTGAAACCTGCAAAAAAGCAGATGTGCCTATTGTTACAGGTGACACAAAAGTAGTAGAAAAAGGAGCTATTCAAGAGTTTATGATTAACACAAGCGGCATAGGCAAAAGAAGCAAATTTCTTGATAATAATATCAAAGAAGTTAATAGATTTAGAAAATTTAATGCTCGCTGGCTTCTTGATTCAAACATTGAAAAAGGAGACAAAATAATTCTTTCCGGTAATATTGCAGAGCATGGTGTTGCTCTGATGAGTTTTAGAGAAGGTTACGGTTTTGAAACCCAAATTAAATCAGATGTTGCACCAGTAAACGGCCTTATTGAAAAAGCTCTTAAAATTGGCGGGATAGTTAGTGCAAAAGACCCAACACGTGGAGGGCTTTCAAATACAGTTAATGAGTTTTCTGAGAAATCAAAAACAGGCATAGTTGTGTATGAGGATAACATCCCCATTCCAAAAGGTGTTAGAAGTGCTTGTGATATGCTAGGAATCGACCCTCTTGAAATTGGTAATGAAGGAAAGGTTGTCTTTGGCGTTGTAAAAGAAAAAGCAGAGGAAATTTTAAAGGAAATTAAAAAACATCCTCTTGGTAAAAACGCAGAAATAATTGGTGAGGCAACAGACAAAATTAAAGGTGTTGTTTTAGAGACAACAATTGGTGGAAAAAGAAACCTTCACAAACCAATTGGTGACCCGGTTCCACGTATTTGTTAAAAAAGTATTTATGTAAATTTTAGATTTATAAATTTTGATGGGTAAAAAAAATTTAGTTGTCGCAATCTTGTTTATTCTTTTTCTAGCTTCTGTGTCTTTTATTCCAATATCCTCGGCTGATGGTGGCTTTTTTGTTCCAACTATTGAGTATTGGATTGGTGCACCTGAAGAAAAACAGATTGGTTTGATTGATTATACAGATGGAAGAGAAAATCTAATTATTGTAATTGATATTAAAAATAGTAGTTTACAATCAGAAAAAGCTGTATGGATATTTCCGATACCTGCTGATCCTGAAGAAGTATCAGTAGATGTACTTAGTGATATACCCTATTTCAAAGGCAAAGGTATCGACAGTCTCGCTAGAGATAATCTTTGGAATACTTTTTTTCTAATGATGTTCTCTCAGTCTTATACTTTTCCTGTTTTATTTTACTATTATGCAGGCATGCTTGGTGCTGCTTCTGAGGATACGTTATTGATCTATGATCATATCGAAAAGATGGGTTTAACAACAGAATTGATTGGTACTACAAATAGTTCCGCATTTGAAGATTATTTAAACCAAAAAAGTCTAAATTTTTCAGCAGAAACATCGTCGATTTTAGATTATTACATAAATAAAAGCTATTCTTTTGTAGTATCATGGATATCTGATGTGGAAGAATTTAGAAAAGAGGCATTGGTTGAAGATTACTATTACTATTATTATGCTAATTATGATGAACCCTTTTTTATACTTGGAGTTTCAGTGGATTTTCCTTCAGAAAATATATATTATCCAATGAAACTAACAAGTATTTATGGAGAGAAAAAAATCCCAATATTGTTACAGATAAAAGATTTTATCACGCCGTTAACCGAGTTTGAAAATATGGATGTTAATTATTTACTCGATGGTAGTACAAGTTATACTGAGATCACAATAAGGTCTAAATCCGAAGATTTAACTCAGGATTTATGGGCTGAAGATAAAGCTCCATCAGAAACTTTACTGCCAGGTTTTATTGCATCAAACGGTGTTCTTTTTGCAATCATTTTATTTGTTTTTTCTTCATGTTTTGCAAGTCTTTTAGCAGGAATGGCTGTGTACTTTAATCAAAAACCAATTATTCACAAATTTGTTTTATTGGGTCTATTTAATTTTCTTACATTTATAGGATTTGTTGTTGCTAATAGATTTACGAAAACAAGTCAAACTTTTGTAAAAAAACCTATTGACACGTCTTCGTCTAATGATAAAAAATTTGAAAGAAATGCCTTTTTAACGCTAATCTTAAGCTATTTTTCTTTAGTTTTTATTATTTTATGTTTTTGGCTTTATAACCCCGATAGCATTATAGGCGTTGCTATTTATATGTCATTTTTTGGTATTTTTATAGCAGTATTAACATTTTTAGGCTTCTTAACAACAAAGGATAAACAACGAACAGCCTTTGTTATTTTATTCTCTGTTTTTTTTATAACAATTTCGATACCAATTCATTTGCTGTTTTTATCGGTTCTCTAAAAGCCAACCATGTTATAACCTTTTTTAACATAAATTTTTAAATAGTATACAGGATTACCAAAAACAAAACTCTTAATAATTATCTAATTTGCGGAGGCATAAATTTTATGGCAAAAGGACTTCCAAAGTCATTTAAAAAAGCATTATGGGTTTATCATTGCAACAGTGGATCATGCAATGGTTGTGATATTGAAATTATTGCAGCACTGTGTCCAAGATATGATGTTGAGCGTTTTGGTATAAAACTTGTTGGCACTCCCCGTCATGCTGATGTGCTTTTAATTACTGGTCCTGTTACTCGTCAGCAGGCTGATAGGGTCAAGCGTATTTATGATCAGATGCCAGATCCAAAAGCAGTTATCTGCGTCGGTAACTGTGGCAATACTGGAGATGTATTTTTCGAATCATATAATCTTGTCGGACCAGTTGACAATGTCCTACCTGTTGATGTTTATGTTATCGGCTGTCCACCTCGACCTGAAGCAATAATTGATGCAGTTGCAAAGGCTTGGGTAAAACTTGAAACCTTGGAGGGAAAATAAAATGGCTGAAAAAGCAAAAAAGACAAAAACAAAAAAAGCAGAAGAAAAACCTGTGAAAGTTGATAAAAGCAAAAGGCTTTCTCCTGAAGAGGTTGTTAAATATTTCAAAGATGAATTTAAAACAAAAATACTAAAAGCAGAAATTAAACGCAGGGCAACAGGCCTAAAGAAAAAAGAGTTTGTAAACATTTGGATAAAAATTGATAAAAGTATTTTCAAACCAGTTGTCAAGCACTTATGCGATCTCACATTTCCGCATTTAGCCGTTACATCCGGTAGTGACCTTGGAAAAACAATTGAACTAACCTATCACTTCTCTATTTACTTCGGACAGTATTTAGAAGAAATCTCATTGAATATTGCTGTTGAGCTGCCAAAGTCCAAACCAGAGATTGAAACAATTTGTGACTATATTCCTGGTGCTCTTATTACAGAACGTGAAAAACAAGAGATGCTAGGTATAAAAGTAATCGGCATTCCAGATACAAGACGTTTGTTTTTACCAGATGATTTTCCCAAGGATGTCTATCCATGGCGTAAGGATGAAAAAGGCCTTGAGCCGTATATTCGTAATTTACATGACGAGGTGAAAAAGAAATGAACCAGACATCAAAAACTACTTATCAGCTTCCAATTGGTCCAATTCATCCGGCTTTAAAAGAACCAGTAATGTTTGAGTTTGAAATCGACGGTGAAAGAATAATTGATGTTGATGTTCAGCTTGGTCATGTTCACAGAGCTATTGAATGGACAGGTATGAGACGCAATCCAATTCAGATTATTTACTTGGCAGAAAGAATCTGTGGGATTTGTGCTTTCGTTCATCCATTTGCCTTTGTAAGAGCTGTCGAGAATGCCTGTGATATAGCTGTTCCAGACAGAGCCGATTACATACGTGTAGTTCATGGTGAGCTTGAGCGTATCTGCTCTCATATGTTATGGGCAGGTGTTGCTGCTCATGAAATAGGTTTTGATACTGTTTTGTTTTTAACCTGGGAGATGCGTGAAAAAGTCTTGGATTTAACTGAAATATTAACTGGTAACAGAGTCACAAAAGCAATTCTTACAGTTGGCGGAGTTCGCCGTGATATAACACCAGAACTTATTCCTAAAATCCGTGAAACTATGAATTATCTAAAAGATAACTATGATAAACTTGCAAAAGCTTTTCTCAAAGATAAAACCTTTATAATGCGTTCTAAAGACTGTGGTATTTTAACATATGATGATGCATTAAAACTATGTGCTGTTGGCCCAACAACTCGTGCAAGCGGTGTAAAAAAAGACACACGTATAGACCAGCCATATTCAGCATATAGTGATTTTGATATGGAGTATCAGACACCTGATTTGCTCACTGGTGAAGTAAACGGAGATGTATATGATCGTATCATTGCTAGGCTTTTAGAAGTTAAACAAAGCATTGAGATAATCGAACAAGCAATAGACAGAATGCCAAAAGGTGAATTATTATCTGAGCCAAAGATTCCAAAACTTCTAAATTATATCAAAAAGACTGCAGGTGAAGGAATAGGCAGAGATGAAGCACCACGTGGTGAAGTAATTCATTATGTCAAGTTTGATGGTGAACATGAAGAACCATATACTTGGAAGGTTCGTGCTTCAACTTATAACAATATTTTACCATGGATCCCGATGCTTAAAGGGGAACAAATTGCTGATATACCGATAGTTGCAGCAAGTACAGATCCGTGTATGAGTTGTACAAATAGAGTAACAATAATTGATAGTAAAAAACGATATATACTTTACAAAGAACAACTTCATAAATTAAGTGTTAAGAAAACAAGGAGGTTGATGCGTTAATGGGGTTTTCAATGCTTGGACCTGTTTTTAAACAGATGTTTAAAAAACCTTGGACTAACAAGTTTCCAGCAAAATATCAACCATCTAGTACAACTAAATATTTACAGGCAGTTGGCGAGGGAAAAGCAAAGATAAATCCACCAATCGCAACACCACAAGGATTTCGTGGAAAAATAAAATATGATAAAGAAAAATGTATTGGTTGTAAATTATGTATACGTGTTTGCCCTTCTGGAGCAATAGAGTATAAAGAAAAAGAAAAAAAGATAAAAATTTACGTTGCAAGATGTGTATTTTGCAGTCAATGTAATGATGTCTGCCCAACAAATTGCCTTAGCATGAGTGATGAGTTTTTACTTGCTGATACCGATAAGCATTCCAAGAATTTAATTGTTGAATAAAAATGAAACTTATCTTTCAAGGAATAGTACAAGGAGTAGGTTTTAGACCAACTATTTATAGAATAGCTAAAGCCATGAATCTAAAAGGCTATGTTTTAAACAAAGGCTCAGAGGTCGAAGTAATAATTGATAAAGATGAAGAAAAATTTATAAAAGAATTAAAAAAACAATTACCATCAATTGCAAAAATTACTAGTATTGAAAAATACAAGGATAATCAAAAGTTTAAAGATTTTAAAATCCTGCATAGCAAAGGCGGCACTCGTCATTCTCAGATTCCTGCAGATGTTGGAATTTGTGATAAATGCCTTGAAGAACTTTTTGATAAGAAAAATAAAAGATACAATTTTGCCTTTACAAACTGTACAGTCTGTGGTGCACGTTACAGTCTGATAAAAGATGTGCCTTATGATCGTGAAAGAACTTCAATGGATGATTTTTCACTCTGTAAATCTTGTCAAAAAGAGTATGTTGATCCTTTGAATCGTAGGTATCATGCCCAGACTATTTCATGCCCGGAATGTGGTCCAGTTTATCATTTGTATGATAATAATAAAAAGGATCTTGGCGGTAAAGATGCAATTGAACGATTTGCAAAACAGATTGATTCTGGAAAAATTGGTGTAATAAAATCATGGGGTGGAATGCATCTTTGCTGTAATCTTGATGAGATTTCTTGTTTTAGAAAATGGTATAATCGCCCTCAGAAAGCGTTTGCAGTAATGGTTAAAGACTTAAAAACTGCTGAAGAATTTGGCAGTTTTTCAGAAGAAGAAAAAAAACTTCTGCTTTCAAAAAACCGTCCGATTGTTCTTGTTGAAAAGAAAAAAGCAGAAATTGCTTCACCGGGACTAAATACAATTGGTTTGTTTTTGCCTTATACTGGTCTTCATTATTTACTTTTCAAGTTTTTGAAAACTAATGCATTGGTAATGACATCTGCTAATGTTCCTGGAGAAGCTATGATTACAAGTGACCAGGAAGCATTTTCAATTAAGGCAGATTATTATTTACTTCATAATCGACCTATTCCAAACAGAGTTGATGACTCAGTTGTTCGTGTTTGGAAAAATAACAATTTTTTCCTTAGAAAATCCCGAGGTTATGTCCCCGATCCTTTGCCTGTTGATTATGATGAACATATTTTAAGCGTAGGTGCTGGTGAAAACATAACTGGTGCGTTTTCATCTGATAAACATATTTTTACGACTCAATATATTGGAAATTCAAAGTATTATTCTACAATTGAGTTTTTAGAACAAGCTCTTCGTCATTTAATGAAACTTACCCTGAAAAGACCAGGAATTGATGCAGTAGTAATGGACTTGCATCCTAGTTATGATACAAGGATAGTTGCGAAGAAGTTTGCAGATGAGTTTTCTGTTCCTTTATTTGAAATTCAACATCATTATGCTCATGCAGCATCGCTTTTAGTAGATAATCAAATTGACGAATGCGTTTGTCTTTCTCTTGATGGACTTGGTTATGGTGCTGATAATAAGTTCTGGGGTGGGGAAGTACTGGTCAGCAACTTTGAAGATTACAAACGCGTTGGGCATCTGGAGTATATTCCATTATTGGGTGGCGATGCTGCAACTCATGATCCAAGGCGTTTAGTTTATGCAATTTTTAAGAAATTTGGAAAAGAGATGTTGTTTAAAGACTCTGAAGCAAACATTCTTTCTAAATTAATGGATAAATCGCCAGTGAGTAGTAGCATGGGAAGAGTACTTGATGCTCTTTCGTGTTATCTAAACATTTGCTGCAAGAGAACCTATGATGGTGAGCCTGCTATGAAACTTGAAACATATCTTGCTAAGGGTAAACCAAAATATACTTTTGACACTGACTTAAAAAACGGTGTCATTAAAACAGTTGATCTATTCAGACAACTTGATGAAATGATAAAAAGTCCTTTAACTGAAAAAGATAAAGCAGATTATGCTTTTTCATTTGTTAAAACAATAACTGATCAACTAACAAATATTGCAGTTGAAAATGCACAAAACAATGATATAAAAAATATTGGTTTGAGTGGCGGTGTATCTTATAATGCCCCTATTACGGAAATGGTAGATAAAACTGTTAAAAAATCAGGTTTAAAACTTGTTGTTCATAATAGTGTTTCTAATGGTGACGGTGGAATTTCTATTGGTCAAAATGCAATTGCAGCAAAATTGGTATAATTGAAAAATTTTATCTTAAAAAGTTACGTTATAATACAAAAAGCTATATAATTGTCATCAAAGTGATAAAAAATAAAAAAAATATCCAAAAATGTCACTAGGATGACAAAAGATTTAAATTGATTATAGTTATTTTCCTTCATTGTTATATGAACATAGATGGACATAAGAAAAAAGTATCTGAGATAGAAAACAGTTTGAATGAACTATTACCAGATCCTGATGGTCATCATGTTGTAGCTATAGTTGAGTTGACATATGGTCTACTGATGCATATAATCGCAATTGGAATGGAGACAAAACATGGAAAGCATTTAGATAGCCATGTTGGTATGCCTAGAGAACTAAGAAACGTTGGAGAAACAGAGATAGCAGAAATATTTGGAATGCTTGATACATTTAGAGCTGGGCGATGGTATGGGTCAAAAGGAAATGGAAACATTGTAAAAAAATGTTTAGAATTCATAAAAAAAGTCAAAAAATGGGCGTTAATATGATACCTGAAAAACTTAAACTTCCATTATTAGATTTTGCTGAGAAAGCAAGTAAACTATCAGAACTAGTAGGTATTATACTATTTGGTTCCGCTGTTACTGGTGATATGTCAAAAAAAAGCGATATAGATATTCTTTTAGTTTTTGACTTAGATCACGATCCAGAAACAGGCAAGGAAGCAAAAATGGTGCATGGAATAGCATCTGCTATATCTACAAAATATGATTTACAGTATCCTTTTTCTTTTGTTTTTGTTAATAAAAAAAATATAGGTGACGTAGAATCAGATTTCTTATGGAATGTAATAAAAGAAGGAGCCGTGATTTGGGGAAAACCAGAGGATATTTTAATGAAAACACCACATCCCTCTTTGGAGCCATTGATGCTTATACAATATTCTGTCAAAGGTTTAAATGAAAACGATAAAAGAAAACTTTTAAGATGGTTGTATACTTCTAAGAAAAAAATAATTGGTAAGAATAAAGAGAAATTAGGCCCCGGTGTGTTATTAATAAAAGCAGATAAATTTGAGGAAGTTAAGAAAATTTTTGATAAATTTAAGGTTAAATATTCGGTTAAAAAATTCTGGGGTCATTAATCTATTTTTAAGAAATAATTTTTAATAAGTGATTAAGCAGCATAGATAACATGGGAAAACATAGAGACTTAGCAGGAATTCTAATAATGGTGATAATTGGAATGTTTATTCCATTTGCAGGATCTATTGCAATTACATTTTGTTCAGATATTACAAACCTTGAAAACTGGTTTAAAATCGGATCAACTTTTGGACCGTTCGTATAACATTCCGATTACAGAGATGGTTGCAGAAAAAGTTAAAATCAGGTTTAGAGTTGGTTTTACACAATAATGTTCCTAATGGTGATGGCGGGATTTCAATTGGTCAAAATGCAATTGTAGCAAGATTGTTATAAATAGTTTAAAGACTGATATGATTTTTATATAATTCTTGCTATAAATTTATATACTATGAAATAAAACATTATATTATATGCAGAAAGGCGACTTACTTTACTTAGAGGCTCGTAGAAAAATATACAACTATGTTCTAAATAATCCTGGTCTGCATCTTAGAGAACTTTCTAGAAGATTGAAATTGACCTATAACAACTTAGATTATCATCTTAATTATTTGAAAAAACTAGGATTTGTTGTTGTTCAAAAAGAAAATTCATACTCAAGAGTTTATGCAAAAGATAAAGTAGGACTTTTTGATAAAAAGTATTTAAATATAATTCAGCAAAAAACTCTCAGACATATTATTATTTTTATTTGTTCTCGCCCTGTGACTACACAAAATGAAATTGCAAAAAATTTAGAAAAACATCCAACAACAATTAAACATCATCTAAAAAAGCTAATCGAGCTTGAAATTATAGAACCGGCTCCAATAAAAGATGGCTTGGCTCTAACTAATCTACCAAGCAAAAGACATGTTGAAAGATTACCTGTGAAAAACGAGACCTTGTATAGGTTAAAAAATCCAGCGATTATTCAAAAGATGTTTATTACTTATAAAAAAAGCTTGTTTAAAGATAAAACTTTTAAAATTGTTATGGAGTATATCATCCTTGCAACTAATGAATATCGTAAAAAAGGAATATATAAAAATATAAAAACTTCGGAGTGGTGGATGGACTATTGCGAACAAAGAATATATGATATTTTTCCCCATCCATATCATGTTTGATTTTTTAAATTAGGATAATTGGTCAATAAAATTTATATATTATTTAAAATAAAATTATGGTAATGATTGACAAACAAGATTTATATAATGATAAAAAGACAGGATATGGTGTATATATATGAAAACAAAAATAATTATAGTTTCAGTAATATTAATTATAATTAGTAGTTCAGTTATGCCTGTATTTGGCTATGAAAACTATACTGATAATTTTGAAAGTAAAAGCAGTTTAAATGAATTAGAATATGAAGAGGTAGTAATTAGAGTTGCAATTTATGTTAAATATGAAGTAGGAAGTTATGAAAAATTCTATTCACCTACAGGTAGAACTGGTTATTTTAAGAGGATGCTTGACGATTATAAATGGACCGTAGGAAACAAATGCTACAGCTTTTTAGCAACCTTACTTACCGATGAGCAATTGTTCAAAGGCGAACTGACGACAGACAATTTTGATGTATTCTTATATCCACCTGGAACCGCTGATACATATTATTTAGAAACGGGTTACCATCGATTACCTGAAAACGAACTAAGAGTAAAATTAATCAAAGATTTTGTAAAAGATGGTGGGGGATATTTTGGCACGTGCGGTGGTGCAGGAATTGCTTGTACATCGGATAGCAGAGTAATGAAAGCACCAATTGGATTATTATTAGTAAATAGTGGGAACTTATTATATCGATTTTATTCCAGAATGTGGCTGACTTCATGCATGGGTATATCTTGTATTAAAAACCATGGAACTGAGAAATGGTATGACTCTGTTGGTCTGTATTTCTTTTACAGTGGCCTTAGAAATAGCTCAATGCCTCTTACATATAAACCAGATATGAATTTTAATGATTTAGCAGAAGTTTGCTTGGATCTTCCGGTTAATAAGGATCATGCAATTTTTGATGATTTCTTAGAAGATACACGACGTGTTCGTTGGGCTTGTCCTGCAAATTTTGAAATTCCAGATAATCCTGGTAGACAAATTGATGTTTTGTTGTCATATCCAGCTGAGGAAATCTCTGACAATGAATCAACTCAGATTCATGTGTGGGAATATACTGGTGGTTTACGAGGTATGATAAATGCTGCAAAGCTTGGCAGAAACGGGCTTAGAGATTGGATAAATAGATTTAGAAGCCTTAAATTGGATATCATGGCTCATGCTTCTGATTGGCGTAAAACTGATCAAATTGTCGAAACTAATTTTGCAAATAAGTCTTTTATGACTGCTGAGATTTATCCAAATGAAAATGAGGCAAGGATAGTTCTTTGCGTAGGACATCCTGAATATCGAGTTTGGTGGGGTGGACACATTGAAGAAGTGCCAGATAATGATAACAATAGTCTTTTTTCAGGTTTTTATAGATGGGTAAATGTAACTCCTGAAGAAGAAACTATTGAAGATGAATGGACTTATAATTGGTGGATTGTACTTCGCTCAATTGCATGGGCATCTAAATTATTGCCTGAAAATGATTTACCACCTGTTTATGGAAAATCTCAGGTTTGTGATTTTGAACAAAATATGAGTTCATCTGAATTTACTGTTTATGGTAATTCTGAAGCAGATAATGGAAATGTTTCTCTTGAGTTATATTACAGTTATTCGTCTGATGGTATAGATTGGACAAATTACTCACTTTATGATACGGATGATGATGTTTCAGATGGCATTTCATGGGAGTTTAACTCTCCAGATGGGGCTGGGCATTATCAGTTCTACAGCATTAGAAACTTAGATTATGAAGGATATATTGAAACTGAAAGAGTTCCGCCAGGAGCAGACTCTACTGTTTTTGTAGAGACTGATTAAAATGAGAATAAAAATCTGGACAATGGTTATTACTGTATTTCTACTATTAGTAACAGTATTGCCAATTATATCACAATCTGAAACAGTAGAAGCTTCAGATAATAAAAATACACTGAATAAACTAGCCTTAATGTTTGATTTCATAGATAAGATGGAACCTGGAGATATAATTATTCATTTACCTGGAAATGAAGACCAATATGGGC
>Ga0272442_10007358_pt1 | contig 14250 bp, 13 predicted proteins | sample SSMForm2O_FD_200262 | JGI IMG/M metagenome (GOLD analysis project Ga0272442, IMG submission 200262) | Marine sediment archaeal communities from Little Sippewissett salt marsh, Falmouth, MA, United States - SSM-Form-2O | ecosystem: Environmental > Aquatic > Marine > Wetlands > Sediment ...
GCGGCTGGTCAATTGAACCGAATGGGCCGGGCCCGAGGCGGCTAGAATCGGAAGTACAGGCTGGCGGAGAAGACGGGATAGATCGCGAAGCCTTCGAGGTCGTCCTCCAAGTCTGCTGTTTCTATGGCTAAGTCGGCGAGGAAAGCGGCGTTGCCACTCAAGGTGCCGGTTCCGGAGAGATCGACGTCGGGTGAATCGATGAAGGCGACGCCGAGGTCGGTGACGAAGCCCCAGCGTTTTTCCTTGTCAAAGGGGTTGCCCCATCCGAGGCCGACGTATGGGGCGATGCCGTTGAGGTCCAGGTCGCCGGAGAGGACGCCGATTTCGGCCGCGGTGTAGGTGTTGCCGCCGATTTCCAGGGAACCGCTGTAGCTGCTGTCGAGGCTGATATCGGTATCGTTGAAGACGACGCCGGCACTGATGTGGAAGCTGCCTCCGAATGGATACCAATCGAGCGTGATGGGGTAGGTCAGGAGATCCAGGTCGAAATCATAGTCGACGTCAGAATATTCCTCGTCGTGGCTGAAGCTGAAGGTTCCAATGCCGAGTCGGAGATTGACGTCGGGCATGACGTTGACCATTACCTCGCCTCCGAGTCCGAGGGTGCCGGTCTTGGCGCCGATGGCGAGACGCCCGGTATCCTGTGGGGCGGCCAGGCCCGAGAAAAGCAATACGATCAATGCTGCGGCAGGAATAGGTTTAGCCATGGTGTAGGTCCTTTGAGTTTGTACGGTTTCCGGGTCTCAGATCCTCATCGTCGCTGCGGTTGAGCCCCTGTCGTTACATGGGATTAGAACTCAATTGGCATACCCGTTCTTCGACCGCCGGCAAGGGGAAGCTTGAGGGAAAAACCGGTGATGGGGTGGGCAAAGCGGAGCCGGACGCGGGGGCGATAAGAATGCGCATAGACCGTAGAGCGGTGGCTTCGGGGGGCGATCGAGCCGCGAGGTGACATTGGCGCGCGCGGAGGCGACGGGGTGCAGGGGACGCTTGTGTTTTCATTTCGGGGCGAAGTCTGGTAAGATGCAGCAAAGAACGTTGAGGATACTACCGTATGGCAAAATTAGTCTTATCTGGCGAGGAGCTTGTTGGCGTTCTTCATGCGAACGGCCTGATCCCCGATCAGATAGCGGATATCGCGGTTGAGGGGGAAGAGATCAAGATCAAGGTCAGGACGCAGTGGCCCGTGTTGAAATCGCTTCGCGTGGCCGTGCGAGTGGCGGGTTTCGAAGATGGCGAGGTGATCTTTCAACTGGTTACGAACCGTCTGCTCGATACGTTCGATTGGGTGGTGGGCAAGATGCTGGAGTCATTCTCGCTGGGGGACTACGGGGGCCGCTGGGAATACCCTCGCCTGTATATCGACGTCAACCGGTTGGTCGGGGAGCGGCTGGAGGGTGTGCACGTTGCTGACGTCACGTTTCGGGACGGTCATTTCCATGTTGAGACGACGCATCCTCTGCGCGTGCCGGGGCCCGAGGAGACGCCTTCAGATGTGGGCGAGGATACCTCTTGTGCGCCGTCGCTGTGAGGCGGAGTGTGGTGCGTCTCCGGCCGAGACGGTAGAACAAGGGGGCGGACCGTGATGGTCCGCCCCGCACGGTAAAGGCCAATTGCACGGGGCGTTTCGACGTCGTCGGGTTCGCGTCATAGCCCTGTTGACATTTGGCTTTAGGCCTTCGCTTCAGATGGGCGACGTTCGTGGCGTGCCCGTCCAAAGGATAGCGGATGGGCACCGGGGGCGTGGGATCCCCCAGTACCCACCCTTCGAGCCATTCAGCTTCGTGTTGCTGATCGGCTCCATTCGACGCGAGTATCGCGAGGCATGAAAGGAAGATGCTCGACTACCTTGTGGGAATGAAAATCGCAGGTCGTCGTCGTGGCACCGCCCTGGGTTAAAACGGTGCGTCTTCTTCGGCCATTTCCCGGACACTTCACGGATTGTGACTGTTTCTTCGGCGCCCATGGTCCTCCCTGTCTTTACCGGCTTCGCCATTGGCCGGACCCCTCGGCGGCGGTCGTTGACCTACCCTCCGGGTTCCGTTATAGCGCCGTTGACTGGTACAGGTTGAAGCTCCAGCTATCTCCGACCGTCTCGCCAACGGGCGCGCCCGGCCACGTGGGCCAACGCGAGTCGACAAACGTTGGCTTGTGAACGGACGATAACGTTGAGCCATCCGGTCAAGAGCAGCATCGGCTTGGAACCGCAAATGTGCCTCGCGGCACGCGGTTTCCCCCTGAATTCCCCCAAAACTGACAAGAACAACGGGAACGACCTTCGAGCGGGAGATACCCCTCTGGGCCGTCCCTTCCGTGTTCTGTGCGGGTCCATCGCCCTTACCTCCTTGTCGTATCGGCGCCACGCATTGATGGTGCCAGCGAGCCGGGGCCGGACGCAGACTCCTGCTGCGTCTTCATCCGTGAGCGCAGCCACCATCGGTTTCGTGGCTTTCGGCAGGCCCTCCTCCAATGAGGGAACGCCAATGGCGAACCGTATAACGCGCGGGTGGTCCCTTGTCAAGCAGAAAGTTGGAAAAATGTGAGGCGATGACCGTTTCGCCTGGCTAGGGGCTTTCGGCTGGGGGGTGGGCCTGGACGTGGAGTCGCAGGCGGCGTTCGATCTGGCCGAAGACGCCCAGGGTGATCCGCAGTATTCTCAGCTCGACCGCGTCGCCGTCGGCGACCTTCTCCATGGCCCGTGAGAACTCGGTTTCGTCGCGGACGGTGGCATCATCGACCTGTAGAATGAGATCCCCGCTTCGTATTCCGGCACGTGCGGCCATGCCGTTGGGGTCGACGCCTGTGACGATTAGAATGGGGTAGGCGCTCTCGAAGTCAAAACGACGTGCTATGGCGGTGGTCAGAGGGGAGACGTCCATCTGGAAGAGCCGCCGTGCGAGCCTTCGCCCGCTGGGCAGGGGTCTGGGCAGCAAGGCCAGTTCGACGACGCCGGTCTGGGTCTGGTCTCCGCGCGGGCGCAGGTACGTGAGGCGGATGGGTTCTCCGACGTCCTTGTTCATCATTTTGACGTAGAAGTCGATGACACTGTGTAGGCGGTGGCCGTCCATCTCGAGAATCAGGTCGTCGGCGGAGAGACCGTTCTGATCGGCGGGGCTGTCTTTGATGACGGCATCGACGGCGAGTCCCTCGTGATCTCCAACGTTTCGCATGCGCCCGACGGTGAGCCCGAGCCGGACGCGTCGCAATCTCTCGGGCATCAGCATCTGGCTGAGGTTCTCGACGAGCGTGTCGACAGGGATGGCGAAGCCAATGTTCTCGGCTTCGGCGCGGATTGCGGTGTTGATGCCGATCAACTGGCCGTTGATGTTCAAGAGGGGCCCGCCGCTGTTGCCCGGATTGATCGATGCGTCGGTCTGAATCAGTCCGCGCAGCCAGTAGGCGTCGGTCACTTCGAGGTCTCGTCCGACGGCGCTGATGACGCCGCTGGTGACCGTGTTGGCGTAGCCGTAGGGATTGCCGATGGCGATGACGGTTTCGCCGATCATGAGGTCGCTGCTTCGGCCTAGTTCGACGAAGGGCAGCTTCTCCTCGGCTTCGATCGCGAGAACAGCCAAGTCCTTGCTGGCGTCGCCGCTGACGACGCGGGCGCGGTATTCACGCCCGTCGCTGAATACGGCTTTGATTCGGTCGACGCCTTCGACGACATGGGCGTTTGTGACGATGAAACCATCTTCGTGGACGACGAAGCCCGATCCGAGGACGGGGATCTGCTGCTGGAAGCGTGGCCCTCTCGAACCGTGCCTCGGGGGCCAGTGGAACTGGGACCAGGCGGGCTGGGCTACGGGTCGCTGCCCGGATATGTTGACCACGGCCTGGTGTGTGTTGGCGTAGACGGTGACGACGGGCGTGCGGCGGTCGAAGGCGGAGAGCGGTTTGGCGCCGAGCACGGCTGCCAGAGCAACGGTGAAGAACAACGTGCCTCGGTGTGGAAGGGGAAGAGCCATTCGAGTTTTCACCTCCTGAGCGTACCGACAGAATGACCTGGCGTCATGGTTCAATGGCCGTCTGATGCGGCGACGGGGGGGATTATACCAGAGGGGACATGACCGGGACCAGTCCTGTGCCATTTCGGAATCAACGAAAGGATTTCTTTCGGAGCCGAAGGCTGCGGCGTGCATCCGTTGGCGGTCCGGTCCGGCCGGCGAGCTTAGCGGCGCCGGCGACGCGACATGGGGTCGTTGGGCCTTCTTGCCCGCTCGGTCTGCCTGCGCTGCGCGCTGTTGCCGGAGATTTCGCGTATCTCGATTCTGTTGGTTCTGCGTCTGGGTCGCCGGGGCCACTTGCCGGCTCCCTTTCCTCTCTTGAGCACGATCAGGGCGTTTCCGCATATCTCGGCCGTCTTGCCATCGGGATGCTTGAGCCCCTCGACGAGGGCCTCCTCAGCCAGTTTGCGCATGCGTCCGCGCATCTTCCTGAGCCCGTAGGCGGCTGCCCCCTTCGTTCGGCGCGGGGAACTTCCGAACAGCGCTTCGGTGAGGATATCCAGTCCGTCTTCCTGCATCCAGGACAGGTTGAAGGCGCTCTGACGGATTGTGGAGATGTTGGAGCAGTAGAGCTGCTCGCGCAACTTCGCCAGAAGCTTGATGGACGCTTCGTCTTTCTCCCGCCCCGATGGTTTCCTTTTCTCCAGCCTCATAAGGCCACCTCCTTGTCAAACTTGGCAGACGCGCCAGGAGTCCGAGAGGTGGTTTGGCATGCAATTCCCGGGATCGCGAGGCGTCCCGCTGTGTGGCTACGAGGAATCGCAATGCAAGAGCCCGTTCGGCACTCCCCCCAAGGGCAATGGGTATGTGCTCGGCCCCCACCCACTCCTTGCCTGGACATCAGCATCCTTGCCTGTCCTCCAGTAAGAAACCCGTGCCTGTTCCGTCCGTTCGCACGCTCGTGTACGCTCGCGACGGTTCTTCCTTGTCTCCTACAAGCCCGGCTTTCAGCGTCCGACGAGTATCATATGATGGCAAGCACGACGCTTATTGCCGGATACAGACTCCGCGAGCCCATCCTGAAGTTAGCTCGACGAGTTCCTGGAGGAACCCGATGCCGATGATCGCTTCAACCAGCATTCGTTGCCCATTCTCACATCGGGCCGGGATGCTGTCAAAACTTTTTTTGGGTGGCTTGCCCGTGGTGGGGCGGTGGGGTTGGTCGGGCGCGGGGCACATCGGCCGGGCCGGGTGAGGAGAGTGCCGAAGCGGGGCCTGACGCAGGCAAGGTCTGTGTGTTAGTAATGGCCTAAAGGGGCAAAAAAAGGCATTTTCGTGTAACAAAGCGTTCTGTACAGACGTCTAAGTCAGTAGTGAAGGGGGGGAGCGGGGACATTGTCCAAGCACATGCCGATACGCGGCGTGACGAGCGGAGAGCGGGGGGGGACACGAGCGCCCCAGGGTGGCCATAGGGGCAAGCGTGCGGTGGCCAAGGAAGAGCGGCCTTGGTGAGGGGGAGGAATCGCGATTCCGGGGCCGTACGGGGCCGGACGCTTGACTTGGGCCGCTCATTTGGTTAAGGTAAAACCTAGGGAGACCCCTTGTTTTCGAGGTTGTGAAAGGCGAATGGATCCACAGAGCAACGGCGCAGGAAAAAGACGGCTCGGCGAGTTGTTGTGCGAGAAGGCGTACCTGGACGAGAGCGATCTGGGCGTGGCCCTGGCGGAGCAGAAGGTCCGCCATCGTCGCCTGGGGCAGATTCTTCTGGAACTGGGGTATGTGACGCCAGCCCAGTTGAATGAGGCGCTGGCGATCCAGGCGGGGATCGAGCGGGTTGATCTGGTGGAAGTGTCGATTTCCGGAGAGGTTATCAGCCTGGTGCCTGCCGATCTGGTGAGCAAGTACAACGTTCTGCCCCTGTGGCGTGAAAACGGGCGTCTGGCGGTGGCCATGGCGGATCCTTTTCAGCCTCGGGTGATGGAGGATCTGCGTCTGGTGACCGGGTGCCTGGTGCAGCGGTACTATGCTGAGCCGGCGCAACTGGAACACGCCGTTCTGCGGTTCTACGGGAGTAACGTCACGCGGATGCTGGGCGACCTGGCGCCGGCCGAGCAGCGTGGGGAGGAGCCACTGGGCAACGGGGACTTCTCTCCCGCGAAGCTTCATGAACTGGCTCGCGAGCCGTCCCTGGTGAATCTGGTGAATCTGATCATTCTGGAGGCTATCGAAGCCCGGGCCAGTGACATCCACATCGAGCCGTTTGAGCACGAAGTGCGGATCAAGTACCGGATCGACGGTATCCTGGTGGAGAAGAGCCCTTCCTCGAAGCGGCTGCAGGCGGCGATTGTCTCGCGTATCAAGATCATGGCGGATATGAACATCGCGGAGCGTTTTGTCCCGCAGGACGGCCACATCGAGTTCACGGGCAAGAGCGGGCGAATCGATATCCGTGTCTCGACCGTTCCGACGGTGTTCGGGGAGGCCGTTGAGTTGCGTCTTCTCGACCGGACGGCGTCGCTGATCAGCCTGGAGGACCTGGGGATGAACGCCCAGACGCTCGATGGGTTCTCCAAATGCCTGACGAAGACGCATGGCATTGTCCTGGTGACCGGGCCGACGGGTTCCGGCAAGACGACGACGCTTTACGCGGGGCTCAACAGCATCTACTCGCCCGCGGTCAAGATGATTACGATTGAAGACCCGGTGGAATACCAGCTCGACGGGATCAACCAGATGCCCGTCAACGCCAAGCGTGGGCTGACGTTTGCGACGGGGCTTCGGCATATTCTCCGGCACGACCCTGACATCATCATGGTCGGTGAGATTCGCGACCGTGACACGGCCGATATTGCGATCCGAGCGGCTCTGACGGGCCACCTCGTGTTCTCCACGCTGCACACCAACGACGCGGCGGGGGCGGTGAACCGGCTGATCGACATGGGTGTCGAACCGTTCCTTCTGGCCAGCTCGCTGGAGGGTATTCTTGCCCAGCGTCTGGTGCGCACGGTGTGCCCCAAGTGCAAGGAGCCGTACCGCCCCGATGAGAATCTCCTGAAGAACCTTAACGGCGCGGCGAAGATGGCGCCGGGGACGCAGTTCTATCACGGGGCGGGTTGCGACGAGTGCAACCAGACGGGGCTTACCGGGCGGATCGGGATTTTCGAGCTACTTCGCATCACCGGCAAGCTTCGCGAACTCATCGCGACTCGGCCGACCACGGAGCAGATTACGCGGGAGGCGCCGCCGGACCATATCAGCATGGTCCATGACGGTATCGAGAAGGTGATGCGCGGCATGACAACGCCGGAAGAGGTCTTCAGGGTGGCCAAGACCATCGGTGAGGACGACTAGTCCAGCCCAGAGGACTCGGGGAGCGAGGGGTAGCGGCGGAGCCAGGTGAGGACTCTCGGTTGAGGTGGAGCTAGCTGTGGGTGAATTCTCCTACAAGGCAGTGGATCAAGGCGGTGCGCATGTGGCCGGCAGCGTCGAGGCGACCGACCGTCGCAGCGCGGTGGCGGCGCTGACGGAGCGCGGGCACTTCGTCATGGAATTGATCGAGAAGGGGCAGCAGGGCGAGAAGGCGGGCGGTGGGGCGGCTCCGGTTGAGTTGCCTAGTCTGCCTTCGCTCGGCGGGTCGCGGGTTACGAGCAAGGACATCCTGGCTGTGACGACACAGTTCAGCACGGCTGTGCGAGCGGGTCTGCCGTTGCTGAATTGTCTGGAGTTGATTCGCAAGCAGCAGCGTAAGCCGGGCATGAGACGCGTTTTCGATCATCTGGTGGAATCCGTCAACTCGGGTCACTCGTTGTCGGAGGCCCTGGCTGAGCACAAGGAGTTCAGTCCGCTGTACCTGTCGATGATTCGCGTGGGCGAGACGGGCGGCATTCTCGAGGAAACCAGCACGCAACTGGCGTCGATCCTCGGCCGTGAGGAGAAGATCAAAACGAATATGAAGAATGCTTCGGCTTATCCTATCTTCGTGCTATTCGTCGGCCTGGTCTCGGCTATCGTGATTGTTGTCGGGATCCTGCCGAAGATCCTGGGGACCGTGGATATGCCTGTGTCGGCGATGCCTTTGCCAACGCGGATGCTGATGAGCATTAGTGGCCTGGCCCGGAGCCTTTTCATGACGGTGCCGGGGTGGGTTTGTCTGGCTGCCATTGTGGCGGGTTTCTATGCGTTGTGGCGCTGGACCAGGACGGCGGGGCGGTTGGAGTGGGATACGTTCAGGCTGAAGATTCCCATTCTGGGCTCGGTTCTGAGGACGATCGCGGTCGGGCGTTTCGCGCGCACGCTGGGGGCTCTGACTGAGGGCGGGGTGACGATTCTGGAGGCGCTGGCGGTTGTGCGTGATACGCTGGGCAACGAGCTTCTGGCCCGGGAGATCGACGCGGTGGCCGAGAAAGTCAAGCGGGGCGAGGCGCTGGCTGATCCGCTGGAGGCGTCGGGGTATTTCCCGCCGTTGCTGGTGCAGATCGTGGCCATTGGCGAGCAGACGGGCAAGCTGGACGAATTGCTGTTGAATGCGGCCGAAACGTTCGATACGGACGCGGACGCTGCCATCAATCGGTTCATGGCGATCTTTCCCGCATTGTTGATCCTCATTTTGGCGGTGGTGATTGGCTTCATCATCGCCGCGGCGCTGCTGCCGATCGTGACGATGTCGCTCAACGCCGGGGTCATGTGACGGAAGATCATGGAAGATCCGGATCGCGGTGTCGCGGGAAGGGTTGTCAGTGGATTTTAGTGAAAGAGGTGAGAAGGATGAAGCGAACAGGAAGGCGACGGGGATTCACGCTGGTGGAGTTGCTGGTGGTGGTCCTGATCATTGGGATGCTTGGTACCCTTCTTGTGCCAAAGATGTTCAAGGGCCTCGGGCAGACGAAGGCGAAGATCGCTCAGACGAAGATGGTGATCATCGAAGATGCGCTGGCCCGGTTCCATCTCGATTGCGGGCGACTGCCTGACGAGTCTGAGGGCGGGCTGGAGACGCTGCTGGTGGCGCCGCCGGAGCTGGAGGAGAAATGGAACGGCCCCTATCTCAAGCGGAGTCAACTGGAGGACCCGTGGGGCAACCTTTACGTGTACGTTTCCGAGGGTACGATCAATCCGGGCAGCTTCGATATCATCAGTTTTGGCGCCGACGGTCAGGAAGGCGGCGAGGGCGAGAATGAAGACCTTTTTAATGAGTGAGTGGGTTTGAGTCGTGCCTAAGTTGACGCTACATTCTGTTGGCGCGCGTGCCCGGAAGGCGCGTGGGTTCACGCTGACTGAGCTTCTGCTCGTCGTGGCGATCGTTGCGCTGGTGGGGAGCGTGGGGGGCGGGATGTATGTCGGCAGCTATAAGCGGCTTCTGGTTGAGAAGGCGGCGCGGCAATTTCTGCTTACGGCCAAGTACGCTCGCATCATGGCTATCGAACAGGGCCGGCCTTATGAATTGCTGTTGCGGGAGGCGTCGGAGGAGCAGAATCAGGGCTTCGTGGTGACCACGACGCGGCAGAATCCGGAGACCGGGGTCAGCGAAACGACTATCGTCAGGGACTACTACTGCAAGCCGGTCGAGTTCGAAGGGGACGTGACGTTCGAGGCGGTTAAGATTGCGGCTGTGGTGGCCGACGAGACGTCGGAAGAAGAAGCGCAGCAAAAGATCACTTTCCTGCCGAACGGCTCGGCGGAATCGGCCGTGGTGCAGTTCGGCGACGGGAAGACCCATTATACGGTGGCGATCGTGGCCTCGACGGGAAAGGCGAGTTTCCACGATGGAACGGCCGACGATGTCCAGGTGGCCGTTATCGATTTGGATGCACAGTGAAGACGACCAATCGCACAAGACGGGCGGGCTTCAACCTGGTGGAAACCATTGTGGCCAGCATGATTCTCTCCGGCGCGGTACTGGCGCTGGGGGCGATCAGCACGAACGCTTTGGTGGCGACCCGTCTAAACCAACACCACAAGGTCGCGGCCTCGCTGATCGATAAACGACTGCAAGAGATCGATTTCACCGGAATCGACCAGTTCATCGAGGCCGGGCAGACTGAAGGGGTGGTTGAGGAGCTGGAGCCGGGGTATCGCTGGCAGGTGGCGACGGAATACGAGGGGACTGACAACGTCTACCTGGTGACGATCACGGTCAGTTGGCTCGAGAACAAGCGACCGTATAGCCTGACGGTTCAGACCATGCTCAACGGCGCCAGTATTGCGCTTGAGCCCGAGACGGGAGGGGGGCAGGGATGAGGCGGTCGACGAGGCGCGGGTTTACGTTGGCGGAGGTGCTGGTGGCCTCGACGATCAGTGCGTTTGTCGCCCTGGTGGCGGTTGGCTCGCTGAAGGCGGTGACGGACAGCTCGCAGATCGTGAATCGGACGAGTGAGAGATCGGCTGAGGTGGGGTTTGCCGCCCGGATGCTGGGGCGAGATCTGACGAACCTTTATCGCGATGCCGAGCCTCGGAACATGCGGCTGATCGGCGCCTCACAGGGTTCTGAGTATTCCGCGACGCCGTACCTGCGTTTCTATACGGTGGGGCGCGCGCCGGCGCGGGTTGGCCAGCCGGAAGGGGACGTGTATGAAGTTGAATATGTCATGATGCAGACCCCTGGGTTGGAGGCAACCGGCGATGAGGCGTCGGACGCGACGATTCTCTTCCGCCGTTTGTGGCCGAACCCTGACCGGGACCGTGAGCCCGGGGGGATCCTGGTTCCGATAGCCAAGAACATCGACGTTTTCCAGATTCGTTTCTTCGATGGGCAGCAGTGGGTCATTGAGTGGCCTGAGGAGTTGGAGTCGTTGCCTCAACTGGTTGAGGTGACGTTGGCGACTCTGCCACGCGGCAAGGGCGAGCCCATCGCGGAGACCTTTACCGTGAGTTTCAACCGTATGCCGGGCCGTTCCGGGTCGATGCCTTCGGGTCAAGGATCTTCCGGGCAAGGACCGTCGGGTCAGCAGAACTCCGGGAACTCCGGTAATTCGGGGCAACCGTCACCAGGCGGGCCACAGGGCTCGCGATGACACGTGTAGTGCGAAGAGGTCGTAGGTTAGTGCAAACGCGTTCTCACAAGACGAGAAAAGGCATGATCCTTGTGATGGTGCTCTGGGTGGTGGTGCTGATGACCGCCCTGGTGGCGGTCGTGAGCCATGCGAGCCGGCTGGAGATGAAAGTCGCCACCAGCAGCGCCGACGAGGTGCGCTGCAAGTGGGCCTGCCGGGCCGGCATGGAGATGGCTATCGGCCTGCTGAACGAGGACCTGCGCGACACCGACTGCCTGCTGGATCTCTGGAGCGACAACGCCGAGGATCTCAACGACGTTCCTCTGGAGCGATGCGTCTACTCGGTCCGCGTCACTGACGAGGCGGGCAAGCTCAATGTCAACACGGCTACGCGGGAGCAGTTGATGGGGCTGCCGTATATGGAGTCGGAGATCGTCGACGCGATTCTGGACTGGCGCGACGGCGACGCGAATCCGCGTGGCGAAGGCGCCGAGGTCGGCTACTACGAGAACCTGCCGTTCGCCTATACGATTCGCAACGGGCCTTTCAAGACGATTCGGGAATTGCTGGCGGTCAAAGGGATGACGAAGGATTTCCTTTACGGCGAGGACAGCAATCTCAACGGCATGCTTGACTACACGGAGATGGACGGTGAGTTGACGCCGCCGATGGACAATGGCGACGACTATCTGGACAAGGGCTGGATCGCGTTTCTGACGTGCTATTCGTATGAGAAGAACGTCGATGCCGAGGGGCAGGCCAGGGTCAATATCAACCAGGCGAACGAACAGCAGCTTCAGAGGCAACTGAGTCTCAGCGAAGGGCACGCCAGATGGATCGTGGAGAATCGGGGCGGCGGGTTCCAGAGCGTTGGCGATTTGCTCACGAACAACAGCCCGGAGAAGCCGCAGCAGGGTTCGGGGAACTCGAACAATCAGGCCCAGCCTATCGACCGGCAGACGTTCGCGGGGATCGTGGACAAGATTACGATTTCCGGTGAGGAGAGGATTCCAGGAAAGATCAACATCAATACGGCCCCCAAGGAGGTGCTGGCGGCCCTTCTGGGGGGGAATGACCAAGCCGATCAGTTGGCGGAGAATATTCTGTCGGAGCGGTCGACGAGCCTCTACGGGTTTCAGACGATCGCGGATCTGCTGAGCGTCTCGTCGATGACTGTGGCCAGGTTCAAGAACATCGCCAATCTGGTTACGGTCCGGTCCGATGTGTTTACGGTTCGGTGCTTCGCCACAGCCGATGTCAGCAAAGCGACGTTGCAGACGGAATGCGTCGTGGACCGAGGCGCCGATCCAATCACGATTTTGTACTGGTATCAGGGAGCAAACTACTGATGAGCAAGGGTGCGAAGCTACCTCATGCGGTGATAGCGGCGGTGTGCGATGAGACCGTTTTCCGCGCCGTTGCCCTGCACCGGCACCATGACAACGTGGTGATTCGGTGGGCGCGGCAGATGCGGGCCGCCGACGGTTCGTGGGAGGCGTTCGCGGCCCAGTGTGGCCTGGCGACGGGGTCGCCGGGGGCGGGCATCGAGGGGAGTTCTCGCACGGCGGTCGTCGTGGGTCTCGATTCGACAGCCGTGGCGTTCTACAAGATCAATGCTCCGAAGGTAAGCCGGGAAGAGACGGACGCGATTGTGAAGATGCAGGCCGAATCCTTCCTGCCACTGCCGCCCTCGGAGATCGAGGTGGCGTGGCGTCGGATGCCTTCGACGAATGGCACGGTCGACGTGACGATCGCGGCGGCGCGCAGCGACCATCTCCATCGATTCGTTGGCGAGACGCGTGCGTTGAAGCCGCAGATCATCCTGCCGGCGTGTGAGGGGACGGCCCGGACGTGGCACGAGCTGTTCTCCGAGCGGGATCGGCAAGCCCTGGTCATCAGCATCGGTCCGCGGAATACGCAGGTCTGCATGGTGGTTGATGGGGCCGTGGCCAACGCGGCGGTGCTGGACGTGGGCATGGATAGTCTGGCCGTCGTGACGGGGGAATCCGTCCGGTCGCCGGCCGCGACGGAGATCCTCGAACGTTTCGGCCAGGACATCCGTTCGGTGGGCGAATCCTTCGGATGGACCGATTCGGCGCCCTGGCCCCTGCTCGTGTTGTCCGACGGCAGCGAGACGATCGGCCGGCTGGTAGAGGCCCTCAATGCCACGGGCCTGAACGCCAGAGCCAGCGTGCCCAAGGCGCAGGCTTTGGGCATGCCGGTGGGATTGGGTCCTCGGGATCTCTACGAGTATCGCGCGGCCCTTGGTCTGGCCTTGATCGGCATGGATGGGTCGGGCGAGACGCTGAACCTTTTCGCGCGGTTGAGCGAGGTCGAGCAGACGAAGAAGGCCAAGTCGGCCTGGTATACGACCACGCTGGCGGCCGTGGCCGCCGTGGTGATGCTGGTCGTGTTCATTGCCACCTGGTACGCGGTGGACGTGACCAGTGAGAAGCGATTGACCGAGCTGATCAACCTGCCGAAATTCAAAGAGGCGCGCGATCATCAGTTGCTGCTGAAGACCGTGGCGCGGCACCGGCCCGATCTTTTGGGTTTGCTGACGGATGTCAACGCCGGGCAGAACGATGGCATCGTTCTCGATACGCTCCACTTCAAGAAGGGGCAGACGGTGACGATCATGGGTCGTGCCGGGAACATGGAGCAGATGTGGAAGTTCCAGGAGAATCTGCTCGGGCAGAAGCATATCAAGGACGTCCAGATTTCCAACAACAGCATGGACCCCAAGAGCAAGAAGATCAAGTTCACAATGGTTTTCCACTATAGGAACTTCACGAAGAAGGACGCTGTCCTATAGGGACGGCGGAGAGAAAGCATGGCAAGACAACTGAACGAACGTGAAAAGCGCTTGATCGTCATCGGTGCGATATCGGTGGTGGTGATCCTGGCGCTGACCTACGGCCTGGACGGGCTGAACCACTGGAAGCAGGTTCGGGCGTCGCTGAAGGCGGCGCGGGCCCAGCTTGACGATGTCGCCGTTGACGAGGCCAAACAGGCGGGTCTGTTCTCCATCGTCCCGGTGGCCGAGACACCCGAACTCGAAGAGAAACAGAAGTTTCTGTTTCGCGATCGGCTGCACGAGCAGTTGAAGAAAGCGGGGATCAAGACGGAACCGCTGACGATCCTTGCGGCGCGCCGCAAAAGCAACCTTCCTTACCGGGTCCTGAAGATCAAGTGCCGCGCCAAGTGCAAGTTTGAGCAGTTGCTCGGCTTTCTGGCGTCGCTTCAGGAGAATCCTTATCTGGTGGGGGTTGAGGAACTGCGTATCGAGTGTGACGCGAAGCAGCCGGCAGAGAAGCGCA
>Ga0272442_10007360_pt1 | contig 14248 bp, 10 predicted proteins | sample SSMForm2O_FD_200262 | JGI IMG/M metagenome (GOLD analysis project Ga0272442, IMG submission 200262) | Marine sediment archaeal communities from Little Sippewissett salt marsh, Falmouth, MA, United States - SSM-Form-2O | ecosystem: Environmental > Aquatic > Marine > Wetlands > Sediment ...
AAAAGACCTTGCTCGCCTGCAAATGGAAATTGAAGAAGTCGAAAAAATTCAAAGAGAGGAGTCGTGGCTTTGTGGAGTTAAGTGGGATATGGAAGGCCCTATTCTTTCTTTGTTCGCGGACATGTTAGTTCATGACCATCTTTATGAAGTTAAATTCTCATATCCACCTTTTTTTCCAGATACCCCAATAATGGTAACGCCTGTAGAAAAAGATGTCAGATGGTCCAACCACCAATATAGAAATGGAACTCTCTGCTTGGAGTGGGGTCCAGACAACTGGCGGAGTGATGTTACTGCTGCAGATATGTTGAATAGTGCATATAAACTACTTGATACTGAGAATCCCTATGGGAATGACGATGAACATCAAGCAGTACCATCGAGACATTTCCTAACTACTGGTCAAGTAAACCGAGGTAAATATCTTCGCCTCGTTTTGGATAATGAAGTAGTCAGCTTTATTAAAGACCTCCCTCTTTCTGAAAAAATTCCTTTTACTGTAGTTTATAGTCTAGGAAATGATATCTTAACTTTTCACATTACAAAAATACTTTCGTCTGAGAACACTTGGATCAATGAAAAAATACCTCTAAAACTCAAAAATAAAGACTTGTTTAATTATGAATATGGAATACTTTATCATACAAACGTAAAGAAAGATCAATTTTCAAAAATTACTTCGTTTGAAGAACTTGAAGATCTTATCCAAAAAGTAGATGGTGAAAATATCATTTTGGATGAAGTCAAAGATCCAGAAACCCAAAGTGAGCAAAAAATAGACTTGTTGGCCTTTGTAACTCAAGAAAATGATATCGTTTGCTTATGGAAAGTTAACGATAAAGTTTACAATACATCTGTTATTGAAGATAATGATCATGCTAACAGAAATCCCAGCTATTTGGAAAATATAGCATCAAAAAAAGTAGGAATTGTAGGTTTGGGTTCTGTTGGTAGCAAAGTGGCAGTCTCTTTAGCGCGAGCGGGAATAAATCAATTATATCTAATTGATGAAGAACTATTTTCCTCAGTGAATATTCAGCGCCATGTATTAGATTGGAGAAATGTAGGGGAGCATAAGGTAAAAGCATTAGAAAAAGTTTTAGCGTATATCTCGCCTAAAATCCAGGTTGAGAGTGAAATAATAAATTTAGATGCACAAGAATCAAACACATATCTCAACAAAGCATTAACTGAATTAGGTCAATGCGATATTATAATTGATTGTACGGCAAATCCTACCGTTTTCAATATTTTGTCCGCAATATATCGGGTCTATGGAAAATCAATAATGTGGTGTGAAGTTTTTGCAGGTGGAATCGGAGGAATGATTGCACGGAGCCGCTACGGCAAAGATCCAGCTCCCAAACTCATAAGAGAAGCTTATAATAACTACATCATTGAAAATCCCTTTTCTGAATATAAAACAATTGGAGATTATGCTGCAGAAGATGCTTCTGGGCAAATCTTTACCGCTTCGGATGCAGACGTTTCTGTGATCTCAGCTCATTTAACCAGATTTGCTATTGATACAATACTTGACTCCAAAGTCTCAATGTATCCCTATTCTTTGTATTTGATTGGAATGTCTAGTGCCTGGGTCTTCGACCAACCCTTCTGCACGATACCAATCGCAACAGGTGGCCTGGAAATAGAAGAGAATATCCCCAAATTGAATGAAAAAGAACAAAGTGATATTGTCAATTTCTTAACAGATTTAGTCGAGAATTCAAACCATGTTCACGATACTGATAAATGAAAAACTAACTTCTCGTTTAATAAGTGAATTAAAGGAGTCGAATGGGCGTGAAATAGGTGGTCTTTTGATGGGAGAGCATGTTTATGAAAACGTTTTTAGGATCTCTCATCTGACTGTCCAAAGAGAAGGAGGGGATATAAATTGTTTTGTAAGGCAAATGGGAGATAAAGCAAAAGAAGAACTTGAACTTTTTTTTGAAGAATTTGATCATGATTATGAAAAATACAATTATCTAGGAGAATGGCACTCTCACCCCTCATTTCCTCTGATTCCGAGTAAAAAAGATCAGTCCACTATGTGGGAAATAGTAAATGATCCTGAGGTTGGTGCTCTCTTTGTAGTACTTCTTATTGTTAAATTAAACAATGAAAATCTAAAAGGTAGTGTAAATACTTTTGTTCCTGGTTTCCCTATTTTTCAAGGAAAGTTGGTGGAGGAGAAATAATAATGGGATGTAATAATGAGTCCAAAACAGTATCACTTTTGGAACCCGAATCACGAGGAGGAGACATAGCTTCTTCTGGATTTGAGTTCCAAGAGAATTATTTAGTAACAAAGATCCCCCATTTTCTTTCGTTTCAAGGTTTTACCGTTTTGACCTATGAATCCATTGGAGACATCGAAGTAAAATATTTTGCTCCAGGAGTAGGTGAAAAAATAGAGGCTTTTGAAGTAAAGGATCACAATGTAACACCAAAAGAGTTTTGGGAGGAAATGGAAAGATTTCAGAAGATCAATTCAGAAAATTCCGATTTATATTCGTGGTTTACACTTGTCTCACCTAGCATATCTAAAGAAATCCATCCTTTAATTAACGGTTTAAGAAGAATTCGTAATCCATATCATTTTTATCCTGAAAACTCAAGTATCATTGAAAGTTCATATGAAGCTTTTAAAAATATTGTGCTTGGCATGGAAAAAGATGAAAAAATGGCAGATTTTCTCTTTAGAAAGGTACTCTTTGACTCAAACTGGAATCCTCATGAACAGGTTGTTGGAGTTTTTTGTGAAGAATTTGTAATAAATTTTCCTCAATATGAAGTGCTTTCTCATAGTTCAATTAAAAATATATATCCAAATTTGTTGGACTTTATAAAGTCCAGAAAAAACGAGCCGATCTATCGAATAGAATTGGAGAGACAAATTCTGGATACAATTAAAGAAAAATCTCAAATTCCCTCAAAACCAATTGTAATCAACACTTTAACTAACAATAAAAATAAAATAGAAAAAGATCTTTGCTTCAATTGGGAGTCTTTTTTTGGTTGGAATGGGAGAAAATATCCCCCGACTGAGCAGTGGAATGAAATTTTGATTTCGGAACTCGAAGAAACGAAAAGATGGATTTCACACAATTATGATCTAAAAGAAATACATTTACTTGGAAATCGTAGAATTTCTACATCTCTAGCTTTAGGATTTGTTTTTTCAGCTGTATCAGGATATTCGTTGGAACTAAAAATCAGGGATAACCTCTTTAGAACAGATTCTCACCCCAACGATTCAACACCCGAATATCCATTATCTTCTAGTTTTGAAAATAAACAAAGTGATAGGTTAGCGATTGCTATAGGAATTATGAAAGATATTAAAGAGGAAGTAACCAATTACTTATCCGTGGAAGGAAATAGAAGTGAATCAATATTAACTATAACTTCAGACCAGCCAATAACTTCAGACAGACAAGCAAACCTGGCTGTGAGGGAAATAAAAAAGTTAATATCCGACACCTTGGTTGAGGGGGATTTTGAAACTATAGATCTATTTTTTGCAGGCCCCTCTTTTCTAGCATTATTTTTGGGGCATAGAATAAACGCAACAGCCAAAATCCAGTGTCATGAGTGGACAGGACCTAACAAGTATGTACCCACCTGCTTTCTAAAGGACTGAAATTATTTCGTATTTAATAAATTCCAGTATTGGGCGAATTTGAGGAGAGCTATATGATCTGATAATGAAAGAGTGCACAGGATAGAACGCTCCTGTGCTAACTTCAAAGATCTTAGACGATAACTGAATGGTCATGTAGAGTTTAGTAATACTTGACATGAACCCCCCTCCATATGCCAAGTATTCTTATTTCATCCGCTCGAAAAACGATATCATCCAGATATGTCCCACTGATGTGCACATACACACTAGATATATCTGAGTACAAGGTCAGATGAATTAAACGAACTGACCGATGATTCATTAATACTTCAATTTTTAAATAATTCAATAAATTTCAGAAATTACGGTATTTAAGCTATCTACGATCTCTTTTCTCACTTCCATGACATCATTCCTGTTTTTCACGTCGATGTGTGCAGATCCATTTCTTAGTTCTGAGATCAAATCACATGCTTCAGTAAAGGATTCTATCTTTTCTTTTCCCACGTTTGAACAATGTAATTGTTGATTTTTAGAGCAATGGGATTTTTATTCTTCAGATGATTGACATCTTCTTGAAAATACCACCATTGTCCAAGATCAATGCTTTTTTCCTCGATGCCAAGGATATTCCTTAAAGTAATTTTGGGTCCCCACCATTTTCTGTGGGCAAATAGATTTCAACCTGAGAACATATTTGTTTTTGTGGGGTTAAACACACAGAAATGGGGCCCACGATGTTTGCTTATTATCCGTCTCACACTTTCACAGATTGTAAAGTTCTGCCAGTTTCACAAGCCTGTTTGTCGAATATTTCTTCATTATTCTTCCAACTTTCAAGTTGTAATCTGGTGTTAATGTATGGTGCTGTTTTTCGACCATAGCTTTGAATTTCTTTGACATCTCGGTAGGCATAGCAACTATCCGCGTTTTCTTTATAGTCTGGTCACGTCTGTCGACAAGGACTACTTGCATGAGGTATCCATGGCCTTCTGTGGCTTCTGGAAACTCACCTATGTTTGAAAGGTCTACGTGATACGGGCTGTCCATCCAATTCAGTCTGCCGAATTTCGACAGCATAAAAATTATGCCATCTTTTTCAAGAAGCCCTAATCTGATCTGCCCTTCTGAAATGTTTTTGATTTCGGTTTCTGTTGGATCTCTAAATATGATAATTAACAGCCCTCCTGACCGATTGAAGTCAAAGATGGTTTGATCATTCAGCGGGTGCGTGCCTTTCAGTAGTTTCCCAATTGGTTTTCCTACTTCTAATTCTACAAATCCCATATGTTTCCTCACCAAGGTCATATCAATTTTAACACTTCTCTCCTTTAACCACACTCTTATAAATAATTTTGTATGTGCGTGAATTTTTGTGGAAAACCAAAAACTTACAGTACCTAAAATGCACGTAAAAGACATCTCACAAAATCCAAATTATGTCAACATACTCGAAATCCTAAAACGCTCTCCTGAAAACAAGCTTTCAAGAACCCGAGTTTTCACAGAACTGAAAGACGAATATAAACCAGTAAGGGCATTAAAGGGGAAAACTGAGCGGAAACTAACTGGCGGGGTTCTAACAAAACTCGTCTCAAGTCTAATTGAGTGGGGCTTAGTTGAAGAAGGATACAAAAAAGGCAGTAAAAAGGAAAAAGAATATACGATCACAGAAGACGGAGTATTTGCATTAAAATTTGTGAAATCCCAGTGTGGCAAAGTTGACGTTTCTTTTTAATCATATTCATGCAGTTATTTAGAATGAAAGTAGCATGGATACTTTCAGTTATTTGTGCCTGCAATTCAATGAATTTCATGCATGTCCTTCAAGTAAATATTTGACATGAGCCCCCCCCTCCAATGTCAAGTATCATTTTCTTCCATTCACTCGAAAAACGATATCATACAGATCTGTTCCACTGATGTGCACATACACACCAGGCATATCTAACTACAAAGTAAGATAAATTCAACGAACTGACCGACGTTTCATCAATACTTCAATTTTTGATCTGTAGAAATCATCTGAAAGACACACTGTTTGACATTTAAAATTAAAAATCACGACTTGAAAAAGGTTTATATACAACGGAACTTTCTATAAAATGTCATAGTAGAAATAAAAAAACAGTTCGATGAAATCCAAATTAAACAAACTGGATGTAATTATATGAAATCTGAAAATATAGACACTTTCAAATTGATAAATGAAGGAATCGAAGACTGGAAAGATACAGAATTCATTGAACTGACCCTCACGAAAGGGGAACTGAAGGATATCGTCCTATATGTCGACTGGTACGACCAAGACGCGATGTTAGCTGCAAGCGATCCTCGAGAGATCGCCTGTGACGTATTCAACGGACTCGCTTCCGAACACCCTCTTTCACATTCCGTGAACGCGGTCAAGTTCCCGCAGTACTATGAAGATACTATCCGACCGATTCTCCAGGAGATCGGGAAGAAATACTCACCGTGCCGTGATGTTCGTGGTGACGCGAAATGTGACATCGAATATTGTGCGCGAGATGAAATTCGCCAACTTGAATATGCATTGCGGTGGGTCCCAACACATTCCAAGATATTGTATTCCGACATCGACGAGATGTTTCCAGACTCCTTTTCGGAACTCGTCGACTGTCTTGCTCCGAAAATCGATTTCGTGGAAGCTGATCTCGGTGATATGGAAGTCGTCATGGAAATCCGAGCCGAAATCGAGCGCAGTTGCGGCGGCGTGATTCTGAAATCGGATGATGGCGTCCAATTCGAACTCGAACAGATCCAGGACGGCATGAAGCTGGATATTGACGTCGAAGCCCCCCGAATACTCTGACTGACCCACTGCATCCTTTTTCTTTTTTTATGACCTCAGCTAACAATGTGATTATACAACTGTGGATATATATTTATTTATATATATAAATATTCAAAGTGAGCTCGATCTCACAGGAGCATACATATGACTCAGAAGAAAACCACGAAAACCGTAACGGTTAAGCCGTACACGCGAAACGGGAAACCCGTACGCGGTCATGAACGAACGGCGCACGTCCGTGCACGTGAAACAGTAACCAAGGAGCAATATGCTGAAAAGTTCAGTCAGCAACCCCCGAAGATCCAGATCATAGACCAGAAGAAAACCCGCCAGGAAGTACTGGACGGGGATGAATTTGAGCTGCCTGTCGGGTGGACTCCTGGCCAGTATGACGTGAAAGGAGTGGATGATACCCAACAATCAGGCGGTGAACCATCTCCCGCATCCGAAGATTCTGATCAGGGTCCCACCATCACAACCAGTGACCTGAAAAATGTCCGTACCGTGGACGATATGGTCCGCATATTATCTCGCCGTGGATTCGAGACCACTGGCATACAGTGTGAGCTGAAGGCGTATAACCGCGATACTCGGAAATGGACGAAAATGATTGTGTACAATGTGGATTGTCCGCATGCATTATATTTGATGCAAACCAATCTGTGTAGGGTGTATCCACTACAGATTGCGATCACACCAAATGAGATCATCGCAATTCGCTTCCTGACTACTGGATACGATTCCCCATATAGCGTGCGCACGCACGGACCGTATATATATCCGTGGAAATGTCTATATCAACAATATAAGAAATCGCAGATAACCACGTACGATCTGGAGGGATGGAATAGGATCACACCTGAATGGCCCGATGACATTTCCTATCCTACACATGTCGTAAGCGGTATGATGAAATACCCCTGTAACTGTGCACTCGCTACATTTTCCGTAACCCCCGTAACCGAATCTGATATATCGCGCCTGGTGGATTTACGGGCACTCGTGGAGTTTTTCGAGCGTATGGGGTATATGGGTGGAGTGCAAGTGGGTGATGCGTATATATATCATCATCTGACCGAGGATAGCGAAGTACTTCTATATGAGGTACGGGATCCCTTATGTGTCGGGAACCAGATATCCAACATGTTGACTTCCGATGTCAGACGATACCTGGTGGGGATTGGTGGAGATGGTATATATATCACATATGGGGATTGGATACGGGAGTCGGTTTTCGACGTACAGACCGCGAAAATACCACGGGATTCGCCCACGGAGTGTGACCTGACCGTGCTAGGTACGTTGGATGGTTGTGTCGGGGATCAACTGCGGTTCGAACTGTCATTCACTCCGCATAAATCTGATCCAGGCGCCTCAACCAATGGGAAACTGGTATTCCCCACAAACCTAGTTACTGAGCACACCTATATGAACGATGATTCTACTCAGGTGTCAACTGGCCAACATGATGTGTCCGCCATAGATGATATCGCACCACCCGTAAAACGTGTTCTCTTTCGACCCGAGTCCCCCTTGACTGAAACCGTGGCTGGTATCACTTCGCAGAACAATGAAGTGCGGATATCATTCACTGAGCGAAACGATACGTACCGAAGTGTCGTATACGGTCACGGGTATCGGTGGAACAACCTGGATCGCCGCTGGGTGAAGAAAGTCTCAAAATACGAGTCGATGGTGGATATAGTGGCTGATATTGGAAAATCTCTATATGACGCGGGGATCGCCGTTGAAGTACCGAAGGCTGCTGCAGACAAAGTGAAATCAGGTGACATTATACCCGAGCAAAAACGGTGGGTTTCAAAACGTGTGAAGGGTACATATTCAGGGTGGTTCGTGCTCACATGGGAGTATGGGAACGATGAGATATACCAAGCGACCCGTGCAATTAGCGGTAGTCAATATGATAGGCCCGTCGTTGTGGTTCCTCCGCAGCAATACCAAGCGGTGGTCGACCTGGCAAAGAAGTACAATTTCAAACTGACTGATGGCGCGAATGAGATAGTCCGTAAAGCGAGGTCAGCATAACGTGGTATGCAATCGGTTCGTACGATTGCATTTCATCCACTTTCATTTCGATACTTGTTCTCAACCCCCACCTCGTGTCAAATGTATAGGTCGATATTTCGAATTCATACTTGTTATTGACACCCCCTGTGATGTCAAGTATTTGAGTGCCAAATATGCCGTTTGATATTGGTTTACGAAACATCGGGGACTTCTGATCTCCATATTTCCTGCTTCCCCGATCCGATCACCCCATTACTTTTCTTTTTTTACATTGCTTTTTTTCTGAACTCCGTTCGCTCGAAAAATGACATCGTCCAGATCCGTTCCTGAAATGTGTACATATACACCTGGCATGTCGGACTCGGTAACCCACCCAAAATATGCACACATCTGTGAAGGCGTCATGTGATGCGCCATGTACGTGGCCCTTGAATGTCGGAACTGCTGTGGGTTCACCTTTTTTCGAATGCCTGCTCGCTTGGCAATATTCTTGAGCTGCTTTCGGATCGAGTAATAGTCCATCTGTATGTACTCCCCATCATGTGGACGGAGATTCACCCATAAGGGGGCATTGGGGTCATCTTTCATGGGATGTTTCTGTACCCAATCCTGGAGATATTTTACGGAATACACGGTTCGAACTTTTCTGGGCCCCGTCTTCCCTGATACATATACCATAGCTCCTAACGAATCGAAATATACAGATCCAACAAGCATGGTAGCTATCTCCCCTATACGGGGACCAATATCCCAAAGTAAGGACACGAATGCCCGATCTCGGGCATTCGATGCTTGGTCGACCATGATATCGATGTCAGTCTCATCAAGTAATTCCGTGGGTAGTTTCCTTTTGTTGCGCGGGATCTTGGTCTTGACCCATGCCAATTCCTCCCCGAACTGCCACTTGTAAACGATTCTCAGCACGACCTTGTAGTCGTGTTTGCTCCAGGCTGACAGCTTGGACCGTTCCAATCCTCCTACATACGATTTTAGGTCCCGCTCGGTTACGTTTTCAAAATCTTTGTCCAGCTTGATGAATATACATTTCAGCGTGGAGATATACTTCAGAATCCTATGTACACCGATCCCCTGGACGTACAACTCGTCCACAAAACTAACAATGAGATCAATATTTTTTTCAGTGAGTGGCTCGATCTCCAGCCCCGATATTCTGCGCTCAATATCTACATCATACAGTCCTTGCTTTCTATCTCCCATAACAGGCCCCGATATCGATTTTATAGACGATCGGGAGTATAATTTAACAAGTCCCTGCGCTCAAAAACAGGAGCATTAGCCACGGAAATAACAGAGGCCGCGGGTTCAAATCCCGCCCGAGGCTCTTTTATTTTTTTTATTTTTTTTATATACTCAGGTTCAAAGCCCTATTTTTCAGTTATATTCTAAGATGTTCTAAGGTTCAAAGCCTATTTTTCATTTATACTCTAAGGTTCAAAGCCTATTTTTCCCAGGAGTATCCCCCATTTTATATAATCAAGGGGGATACAACCATGATTTTTGCAAAAATATCTCTTCAGTTTTAAGGCTGAAGCAATTCATGACACTTCGGACAATAGGGTTCTTTGGCACTCCATTTTATATCCAGAAGAGGGATAAAACCATGATCCTTACAATAGTGTTTGTTTGGATTTGCACTTACATCTCCGGAGAGGACCTCTGCCCCACACCCGGTGAAAATATAGATTATTTCATCAGGGGAATCTAATTCATTTTCACTATTTAATACATTTTTATACATTTTCATTTCAGAGTCCGTTGGAAAGATATCCGAAATTTCGTAAAGTCCATATTTAAGTTCATCTAACGCTTCTTCATATTTTCCGAGTTTGCACAGGGAAAGAGCCTTAAATTTCAACGCGTACTTAAAAGACATCCAGTTGTTTTTTTTCCATACATACGCTTTATTTATAGAAGTATCGAATGGCATCCTATCCAGAGCATCATCAAACACATCTATTGCACTACCAGGTTTTCCAATTTTGTAAAGAACCATACCTTTGATCAGCCAGCATTCAGTAAACTTTGGATCTTTATCTATTTCTTTGTTGAGAAAAGATAGCATTTCATCAATAGTATGAGAGCTCTCGTTTTCCAGTGGATAATCCTCATTTAGCATTAAAGACTCGATTAAGCCAATTATTTTATTATGCCCGTTTTTTTCTTCCGTTACCCCTGGTTCGGTTCCCGATAATTCAGCAGATTCATTTTTATCCGGCAAGTTTTTCCCTGATTGGCCAGATCCATAATCTTCATATTTTTCAGTCATAAAATCAGAACCTTATAGATTGATACATTAGAAGTCATTTTTTCATCCAGTTTATGCGATTGATATATTAAAACTCCTAAATGATAAGGGATTGCACAGTTTCCACCTGGAACAAATAATTCACCATTCTTTTTTAGCTTTACTTTTGGATTTAACCCCTCACTTCATACTTTAATCCCACATGCCCCCGGAGAAGCTCAGTCCCTCCGATCTGGCTGCAAGCTGTCTCCTGAAAGCCCCTGAGAGCCTAGACTGGGAGAACATGAAGAAACATACGCACTTATCAAAAAAAGCGGATGTAGGGCGAATCTGAAGGCTGTTTTTTAGGAGGGAAAATACGAAACTGTTTTAAGCATTGATTAGATACAAATTTTAGGTGTTGGGCAGTTGATAGACCAGGAAAAGATTCACCAGCAATGCCTTAGCGATGATCCAGAAGAACGTATCGAGGGATTGAAACAATTAGAAGATAATTTTTCGTTACTTCCTGATAAAGAACAGGCATGGAAGGATTTAATTCAGTGGACCAGTGAAGAAAGGAATGTGAGGTATGGGGCCGCTAAGGCCCTTGGATCTGTGTTTTATCATGTGCCTGATAAACAAAAGGCATGGAAGGACTTACATAAACTGACCAATGATGAAGACAGTGATGTGAGGTATGGGGCCGCCAAGGCCCTTGGATCTGCCTTTTCTCATGTGCCTGATAAAGAACAGGCATGGAAGGACTTACATAAACTGACCAGTGATGAAGACAGGAATGTGAGGGCTGAGGCCGCTGAGGCCCTTGGATATGCGTTTTATCATGTGCCTGATAAACAAAAGGCATGGAAGGACTTACATAAACTGACCAGTGATGAAGACAGGTATGTGAGGGCTGATGCCGCCGAGGCCCTTGAATATGCGTTTTATCATGTGCCTGATAAACAAAAGGCATGGAAGGACTTACATAAACTGACCAATGATGAAGACAGTGATGTGAGGTATGAGGCCGCATTTGCCCTTGGATCTGCGTTTTATCATGTGTCTGATAAACAAAAGGCATGGAAGGACTTACATAAACTGACCAGTGATGAAGACATTCTTGTGAGGTATGGGGCCGCATTTGCCCTTGGATCTGCGTTTTATCATGTGCCTGATAAACAAAAGGCATGGAAGGACTTACATAAACTGACCAGTGATGAAAACAGTAATGTGAGGGCTGAGGCCGCATTTGCCCTTGGATCTGCGTTTTATCATGTGCCTGATAAAGAAAAGGCATGGAAGGACTTACATAAGATGACCAGTGATGAAGACCGTGATGTGAGGTATAGGGCCGCCGAGGCCCTTGGATCTGCCTTTTCTCATGTGCCTGATAAAGAACAGGCATGGAAGGACTTACATAAGCTGACCAGTGATGAAGACCATGTTGTGAGAGTAAATGCAAATCACTCCCTTGGAAAAGTTTCCATACTCAAGGCATCCCAAACAAAAAAAGACGATGATTATAAAAAGGAATTGGAAAAAGCAATTGAATTTATTGAAAAAGCAGTACAGGAATCGGCTCATTCATTGTTTTCATTTAATCCTTCTCAATTTTGCCTTCCTTTTTACCGTTCATTCCATACAATCGTTTTCAAAAAACAAGAAGCGAAAGAAGAAGTGGATAAATACCTGGTAGAAGCTAAAGATGCTGTCAAAGGCTCAAAGAGTAAAGAAACACTTATAGAAGCTGTTGAAAATCTTGCAAGCGCATTAAAAGAAGTCCAGAATCTGAAAAATCTGGATTTAGAGGCTATGAAAGGAGAGCTTAATTATTATAGGCAATACTGTGATCGTGCAACAGAACTAATGAGAGATACTGAAGAAACAGCACCTTTTGCAACATTAGCAATGAAAAAAGGGTTGCCTATCCTTGATAGAAATCTAAAAGAGCTTCTCGAAGAGATTCAAAATAAAGCAAAGATCGTATGTAAGGAATCGAAAGATACTGCTACAGAAGAAATTGCATGCGCTGTCAGTAGAGAAGTTCAAAAATGGGAAATTGGTAATCAGGAAGAAATGACAGAAATGATTGAAGGCTTGATCGAGGTCTTCAGATTAAGAATGCCACACCTACCAGGTTATGAACATATCTTTGAAGAAATTGAAGGAATACGAGACGAAAAACATCTTCCAAAACAGTATGAAATGATTTCTAAACTTGTTGGACTAATTCCAATGTTTAGCTCTATGCCTGAGTATGTCGTTCAAATCATCAAAGAGATCAAAGAAGATACCACAAACACTAACGTTAAGTTAGATATAATGAATCAAAAACTGGATAATATAAGCTATGGCATTTTCAAACTCAAACTGGATTCGCATAATTTAATCTCAAACCTTCTTGAAATGAAAAAAGAACTGGAAAAACTAAGTGAAATGGTGCATCTTAATACGCTCTCTATAGATAAATTGAATTTAACCCAGGCTGAGAATTTAAGTTATTTAAAAAATGATCTGATAGAACGCCTGGAGGAAATCAAAGTTATAGTAAATAAGCTTCCTAATGAGATAGACACTGAAATTACTAGTTTAGTTACCGAGTTAAAACAATCAGACTCAGATATTTTACTACAAAGATCTTCAGGGATTGCTTCAATAATTGGCCTTATAATTTCGCTTGCGCATCTGTAATTAGCAGTACAGGTCAGTTTAAAGTAGATACCTCTTCTTTCTCCTGCTGTTTTCAATAGCAAATCTCTTTTTTTTGAAAATATCCCTTACTCCTCTCTCCCTTTTGTTTTCCCGAACCCGTCCTCTAACCCCCTGAACCCTTCGACCTAACTCGCCCGAAGCTCCAGGACCATGCCTTTGTAACTCCAAGAGAACACCGCGCCGTTGACCAGGGGAGAACCTTTCTTCAAAAGCCCTGAATCGATGGTCCAACCCCCCACGAAATCCCCAAAACTCCCACCAGAACCGGGTTCAACCTCGGGCAACAGCAGAAAACAACCAGCAAACAAACAGCAGCAAACCAGGAGAAAAGAACAGAAAAGAAAAGGGTGACACAATGGAACCTTTTGTATCTCCCGGAGATTATTGATTTTCAATTTTAAAAAGTTTATTATCTTCTGACAATTCTACAATAAAATACTCTTGCTTATTCAATTCTTCTGGCAATTTATCATTTAATATTGATGCCACGAATTGTATACCTTTATCATTGACGAGGTTAGCAATTTTAATGAGTTGATTATCATGCATAAGTTCTTTTTTATCATTTAGAATAAAATGCATACATGGAATATTCTCTTCATCTGCAAAAAGTATATACGAAATATCAAATGATGAAATTTCACCTTGCTTTTTACCAGATGCAACATTAGGGCCATAGGGAATATAAGTGACACAATTCCAAAATCAAGTGATTTACAAAGTATTTTTCCACTAAAATATGAAGTTTCTCCTTAATATTGCTACTACTGCCCCATATTTATTTATTAGTCCCCCATGAAATGCCAAATCTTTTTGA
>Ga0272442_10007361_pt1 | contig 14243 bp, 8 predicted proteins | sample SSMForm2O_FD_200262 | JGI IMG/M metagenome (GOLD analysis project Ga0272442, IMG submission 200262) | Marine sediment archaeal communities from Little Sippewissett salt marsh, Falmouth, MA, United States - SSM-Form-2O | ecosystem: Environmental > Aquatic > Marine > Wetlands > Sediment ...
CCGGTGTTCAAAAAGGCGGAGGGCTTTCCTCGTGCGACGGCGACATCGTCAATAACACGATCCTCAACAATTCTTCGGTGAGTGGAGCCGGACTCCACGACTGCCGGGGTTTTATCGCCAACAACATCATCTATGGAAACACACCGGGGGATCAGATCGTGGAATCCTCCCTGCCTTTTTACAGCTGCATCCAGGGGACACACGGCGGCAGGGGAAATATCTCTCTCGACCCGATGCTGGACGGTGATTACACTCCCCTGCCCGGATCTCCCTGCATCGATGCGGGCCTTTCATACTATCTCCACGGGGATTTTATCGCGGACCAGGGGCATCAGTGCCGAATCGCGGGGGCGTCAGTGGATATGGGGGCGAGAGAGACGGGGAGCGCCCCCGACGAAGACGGCGACCTTCTAACCAATGAGGACGAGCTGGTTTTTGCGTCGAATCCGGATGAGCCGGACACGGACGGCGACGGGCTCATGGACGGTGTGGAGAGGTTACGAGGTACGAATCCCCTTTCCCCCGACGAACCAACCACCACGATCATTTCATCGGATGAAGAATCCATCCAGAAGTCCCTGTTCCTGGCCTTTCCCGGGGAACATATCCTGGTTTCCCCCGGCTTTTACCGTGAAAACATCCATTTCCTGAACAAAAACATCTTACTTGAGGGACAGAACCCTGAAGACGAATACATCGTGAGAAAAACGATCCTTAACGGCTCATTTCTCCACTCGGTTATCACCCTTGGGGGGAAGGAGGGGGAGGCATCAGCGATCAGGGGAGTCAGGATCACGGGAGGCCGGGCATTTCAAGGGGGAGGAATCGCGGGGAACGATTCCTGGACGAGAATAGAGAATAACATTATCGAGGATAACCTGGTTCGAGGCGATTATTCCAGCGGTGGCGGGATCCACGGTTGCCGGAGGACCATTCAAGGGAACCGGATCGAGGGGAACGAGGCATTGGGTCTCGGGGCATCGGGAGGGGGACTGGCCTCCTGCCGCGGGGACATTCTCGAAAACATCATAACAGGAAACATCGCATACAGGCACGGGGGCGGTTTGGTTCTTTGCGGGCTGAATGGCGCCATCGCGGGAAACGTTATCAGTTTCAACCTGGCGGTTTACGGAGGGGGTCTCAGCTCGTGTTCGTGTCCGGTTTACAACAATATCTTTTACGGAAACGGGGCCGCAAACCTGGGGGGCGCCCTGCACGCCTCGAGCGGGCCGATTTTTCATAACACCATTTTCGGCAACATCGCCCTGGTGGAGGGCGGGGGCCTGGCCGGATGCCGCGACTCGATCCGAAACTGCATCATCTGGGGCAACGATTCCCCCGAGTCTCCCCAGCTGCCCCTATCCGGCCCTTCAAGTTGCAGCGTTCCGGATTACTCCTGCATCGAGGGATGGCCGGGAGGGGGCTCTGGAAACCTCTCGACCGATCCCCGTATCAAGGATCCCCCAAGGGGGGATTTTCACCTCGAGTCCTCCTCCCCCTGCATCGACGCCGGGGGTTTGATCCAGGGACTGGTTAAGGATTTCGAGGGGGATTTGCGTCCCTTTCATTCCATAAACTGGGAGGAGCGGGGAGATGGTTCCTTTTTCGATATGGGAGCGGATGAATTCCCCGGAATCGTTCCTCCTCGCACCACAACCCCAACTCCAACCCCTTCTCCCTCCCCAACCCCGTATCTTGTGAGGGAATACGATTTTGACGAGAACACAGAGGGCTGGATGGAAAACACCATACCGGAACGGTACACAAAGCCCTCTTTTTCCTGGATTCCCGGGGCACTGGGGATTACGGTTACGGATAATACCCAAAACTATGGATACTGGGAATCACCGGAGGATGGTATCCCCCTCGAGACAGGATACATCTACCGGGCCAGGTTCCAGCTCTCGACGAATATTCCAGATCCTGCTCGGGTTCCCCTGATCCGGCTGCGAACCCTGAGCTCGAACGCACAGGTTGCGGACGTTCTGGAAATCTCGAGCCGGGAGGACGGACTGTGCTCCCCGGGTCCGGTTCCGGCCCCCTGCGATCTGATGTTCACCCCTCCCCTCATGCAAAGCTCCGGGGGAATGGATGCGGCCCCGATCCGCCTTTCCTTCGATCTGGCGAATTTCGATACAGCGGATTCCTCGACAGGAACGGTGTATCTCTCCGGGGTTCGGGTGGAACGGTTCGATCCGGGAGCGATTCCCTTTATCGAGGGGATGAATTCATGGGATTTCGAGTCTCCGGGGAGCGGGGACTGGATCTGGAACGAGGTTCCGGAGTTTTTCACACCCCCCATCCCGGAAGAAACCGCCGTGGGATTGAAAATGACGGGCAGCGACGATCGAACGTATGGTTTCTGGTCCACGGCCTATGGCCGGCTGTCCGTAAAGAGCGAGGTCATGTATCGCTGCTCCGCGATCATTGCCACGGGAGTGGAGGAGAGAACCCGGGCGCCCGGGTTCCGTCTCCGTTTCAACTCCGAGGGTTTCCACTGGGCTTTCAGCCGTGAAATCTACAGTGCGGGAGCTGGGGAAAACTCGCCCGTGCCCGGAGGAACGCCCTACACGATCTTTTTCATTCCCCATCAGAAAATCGAGCCTTCCGGGGCGGTGAACCTGATGTTTTCCTTCGATATGAAGAGTTTCGACAAGGGGGACGATCTGGAGGGTTGGCTCCTGCTTAAAAACGCGGCTATTGACCTTATGGAACGGCCGGATTAGAATTCCCTATGCTTTATATGTTATCCCGAAAAACAGCGATCCTTGCTTTTCTTTTCCTGGGGAGCGTCATCCCGGTTTCCTCATACGGATTCGATTATTATACGGATCCCGTAACCGCGCTTTCCGAAATCGGTTTTCCCGAAGAAACCCAGGTTCGCTCGAGCGGGATCTTTCGCACCCATTGCGGGGAATTCCGGATCCTGCCCAGGGGCACGGATCCCCGCACCTCGTGCACCCTCGAGCTCGAGGAGGGGCGCCTTCCCATTTTACATTATGAAATGCCGTGCGGGGAGGGAAAGGCGACGGTAACCGCCTTTGCCTCGGTGATGCCCCGCTCGAAAAAGGTGGCTTACAAGGCCAGCACAGTGAATTTGAGGGATGAATTCACCATCATCAAGATGAGAAACATGATCACCTTCATCCGGCTGAAGCTCCACAACCGAACCCGCAAGGCGATTGATTTCGAGTTCCTCCTTCCCTACATCCTGGGAACCGGGATTCCCATGAAGGTGGATTACCAATCCAGGGAATATATCTTTTACGATTTCAAGGGAAGAAAATACGGGATCCTCGAAGGGGGGAAATCCTGGGGTGAGGGGAAAGAGGTGTTATTCTCCTGTTCCGACACACTCCTGGTTGAAGGGGAACAGGTATTTCTGAGAAGCAATGTTACGGCGGGATCAACGACGGAGATCTATATATATCTCCCCTATTTCCCCATGAGGTCAAAAGACGCCCGCCGGCTCTCTGGAAAAGGCCGGGGAGAGAGCTGGGAATCCTTTTACCACCGGAAAAAAGATGCTTGGAACCAGAGATGGAATCGAACCCTTTCCATTTCCATCCCTGAAGAAAAACCCCTGGATCTCTTTTACGCATCCCAGTGGTATATCCTCGAAACCTGCCTGGACCATATCGGGAAGAGGTGGATCCTGAGGGCCAATCCATTCCAGTACGACCAGTTTTACATCCGGGACGGCATGCACCAGGTTCAGGCCCTGGATCTGGTGGGGGAACACGAAACGGCGGAAAATTGCCTGGACCTGTTCCTGGAAAGCCAGACCGAACAGGGACGCTTCGCCAGCCAGGAGGGGCAGGACGACGCAAACGGCATGGCTCTTTATGCCCTGGGGCAGCATTATCTCCTGACAAGGGATGAAAAATGGGCAAGGAAGGTTATCGGTGATGTTTCCGAAAGCGTCAAGTGGATGGAACAATACCGGAGGGGCGGGCTTTTTCCCCCGAGCCGGATGAGGGATAACGAACAGCTGAAAGACGCCCGGATCGTGGGACACAACCTGTGGGGCCTGGCCGGGCTCGAGGCGGCCTCCGATCTGGCCCGGGGGGCCGGACGCGAACCGCTCTCCCACGAGTGGCAATCGGAGGCCAGGCAGTTCCGATCGGTCCTCCTCCGGGAGATTTCAAAAACCTGCAAAAAAAACGGAGGATTCCTCTCACCCTCCTTCGAAGGCATGGAGGCCCAGGCATGGCTGCCGGGTCGATATGGATTGAAATACGGTTTCGACTGGGGCAACCTGGCCCTGGTTTATCCGACTCGAGTGTTAAAGCCGGATAATGAAATGGCGATATCCACCATGACATATTTCCGCAGGTGGTACAGGGAGGGACTGTTTCCCTACCCGGAACGCGGTTACGAGGATCAGCTCCATCACTACCTTTCCATGGATATCACCCAGACCTCCCTGGCCCGGGGGGAATACGAACAGGTTCTGAACGATTTTTACACCGGGATCCTGCTTCATACCACCAATACCCAGGGAGGTTGCGAGCGGTTCGATCGCCGGACCCGCCGGTTCATCCCGGAGACGAACCTGACCCCCCACGGGGCGTTTGCCGCGAAATATATCGAGCTGTTCCGGAATTTTTTCGTAAGGGAACAGGGGGGCATCCTTCATCTCTGTTCCTTCCTGGCTCCCGACTGGTGCGGGCCCGGGGCAAAAGTGAGGATCGACAGGGCTCCCACCGAATTCGGCCGGATCAGTTTCCACCTCGAGTTTTCGGATGACGGGGAAAGCGCCCACCTCCAGATCCGGCCCCCATATGGCAGGGTTCTCCCCTCATCTTACATCTTTCACATGCCCCCGCATCTTGCATTGACAAAAGCGATTGTGGATGGCAAATCCATTTCTTCCTTTACGGATGACAGGGTTCGACTTCCGTCCTGTTGCCGTGGAGTGGATCTGTTTTTTGAGAGAACCAGACCGACTGATGTCAATTATGAAAAAACGGTCCAGAAGTATCGTTCCGGGTTGATTCGGCCATGAAACGTTCCTTTTTCATACCGCTTATCATACTAACCCTTGTGGTGGGATCGATCCACGTTCTGCCCTCTTTGTGGGTTCCCCTCGGGATGGGAGGGGATTATCGTGGTATTTTCCCCTTTCAATCCGCTGACGAGGAATATTACGGACTCCAGATCAAAAAGTCCATGGAGGGATACTATCGTTACCGTCCGGGCGTTCCCGGGGAAAAAGGGGAGGGCCTTCCCCCTTTCCGGGCGACCGCTGTTCTTGGTTGGCTGGGGGGGAAAACCGGGCTGGAGATCGGACAATTCCTGTTCCTTTTGAGGCTCCTCGTCCCCATGCTTGCGTTTCTGCTCACCTTTTCATTGTTTCGAAGTTTGGGCATCCCGGATGAGGGGGCTCTGTTCTTTTCCCTTTTCTGTATCCTGGCCCCCTACGGGATATATGGGTGGCTGGATCCCCTGGCCCGACCGGTCAATCACGTTCTCACGGAGAGGAGTTTCAGGTTACTCTGGTATGAACAGTATTCCATCGCCTCCCTGCCCTGGACCCGAGTGGGGAATTCCCAGTTTTCGGGGATCTTTTTCCTGGCCGGACTCTTGTGCCTGGTAAAATTGATCCGGGCCAGGAACAGGTGGCTCTGGCTGGTTCTGACCGCGATCGTTCTGGTTTTGAACCTGAAGCTCTACTTTTTCTTCTGGTCCACCCTGGTGGCGGTCCTTTTCGTCTCCTTTCTCATGTGTTTGTATTTCAATCATAAAAAGGCCCTGGTCCCCTTCGGTATCCTGACGGCGGCAGGGTTCGCGGCCCTGATTCCCCTTGTTTTTGTTCTGGGAAAGAGCCTCGGGAGTTCCAGGGCGAACTTTCTCTATTCCAGCTCCCATTCCCCCATCTTCAGCCCGGGATGCGGTGTGGCCCTCCTGCTCCTTTTCCCGGGACTGTTTTTCCGGAAATCGTTCCGGAAGAACCCGGAGAACGGCGTTTTGTTTCTCTCCTTTCCCCTGGCGTATCTTTTGACCATGAACCAGAACGTATTTACAGGCCGCCTTGCTCAACCGTGGCATTACGAGCTGTTCACCGGTCCGATCCTGCTCTCCCTGTCCCTTTCGGTTCCCCTGTTCCGTCTCGGGTGGGGGGGGAAGATTCTTTCCTTTATCGAGGGTCGTTTCCGTTCGAGGAATACGCTTCCTTTCCTGTGTTCGGGTCTGGCCATGTTTGCGACCGGGGCCGTTGGGGGTGTGCTTTTTCTCTATTATTTCAAGCTGGCCCCCCAGCTGGAGGACGCCCTGGTATTCATCGCAGCGGCCGCTTTCGAGGCGGTTCTCATTGGGCTGTTTTTGCAGATTCTGATCCTTTCCCTGGTTTTTCAGGGGGAAAACCGCCTCAGGCCGGGGAAACTGGCGGTGTGGGGGCTTTGCCTTCTGGTTCTGGCAGAAGGGGTCTCGCGGCAGGCCTACCTGTCCGCCCGCAACACCCGCCAGGCGGTGGAGATCCAGGAGCTGGCCCCCGCCTTTTCCTGGTTAGACGAAAAAACCCCGGAGGGGAGCGTTGTTCTCTCTTCTTTTGAAACGGCCAACCGGATCCCGTTTTTCACCCATAACCGGGTTTACCTGACCAAGGGTCATTGCCACAACTACCCCGGAACGGAAAAGGAACGGTGGGAACACGCCCTGGATTACTTCGTATTGACGGGTCACGACGAGGATCAGTTCCGTTCCCGTCTTTCCGAGTGGCCCTATGGATACCTCTTCTGGGGGCTTCTGGGTCTGACGGAAAAAAAGGACCTGTATTCGTTTGGAAGACAGGATCCGGTTTCCCAGGAAACCATAAAAATACTTCTTGTAATGTTCCGGGAAAAAGGGGAGAATTCTTTGACTTCCATTGTGAAGGAACACCCCTTTCAATATATTTTTTTCGGAAGAAACGAAAGGGAGTTTTTTCCCCGGAATCCGGCGGATTTTCTCCCCGTTCGGAAGATTTACCAGGATGATCATAACACCATTTTCGAGATCATCCCGGAGTGACAGGAGACCTGATATATGAAAACCAAACGCGAACGTATCATCCAGGCGGACGTCGGAGAACAGATGAAAACGTCTTATATCGACTATGCCATGAGTGTTATCGTGGGACGCGCCCTGCCCGACGTCAGAGACGGGTTTAAACCGGTTCACCGGAGAATCATCTTCGCCATGAAGGAACTCAACCTCTACCACAACCGGCCCTACATGAAATGCGCCCGCATCGTGGGTGAAACCATGGGTAAATATCACCCCCACGGCGACGCCGCCATTTACGACACCCTGGTCCGAATGGCCCAGGATTTCAGCATGAGATATCCCCTTCTGGACGGCCAGGGCAACTTCGGCTCCCTGGACGGGGATCCGCCGGCTGCCTACCGATACACCGAGGCCCGCCTCGCCACCATCTCCGATCCCATCCTGGCGGATATCGAGAAAAACACCGTGGACATGGTGGCCAACTATGACGGGAAAAACATGGAACCCGTGGTGCTCCCCTGCGCCATTCCGAATCTCCTGGTGAACGGTTCCTCCGGCATCGCGGTCGGCATGGCCACCAACATCCCCCCGCACAACCTCTCCGAGGTGGTGGACGCCCACCTGCTTTTGATCGACAAACCGGATTCGACGATTCAGGACATCATGAAGGTTCTGCCCGGTCCGGACTTTCCAACCGGAGGTTATATTTTCGGCAGGAAGGGCATCATCGAGGCGTACCATACGGGCCGCGGCATCATGACGGTGAGAGCGCGCCTGAGAACGGAACAGCTCAAACACGGCAAGGAAGCCATCGTCCTTACGGAACTTCCCTTCGCGGTCAACAAGGCCAAGCTGCTGGAAGAGATCGCCACATTGGTGAAGAAGAAAAAAATCCAGGGAATCAGCGACCTGAGGGACGAATCGGACCGCGACGGGGTCCGGGTTGTGCTCGAAGTCAAGAAAAACGAAAACTCCCAGATCCTGATCAACAACCTGTACAAACACACCAAAATGCAGGTCTCCTTCGGCGCGATCCTGCTGGCCCTGGTAAACGGCCGTCCCCGTTACCTCAACATCAAAAAAATCATCCAATACTACATCGATCACAGGTGCGAGGTGGTGAAGCGCCGCGCCCAGTACGAGCTCGACCGGGCCGAGGCCCGCCTCCACATTGTCGAGGGACTGGTCATCGCGGTGAACAACATCGACGAGGTGATCCGGATCATCCGGAAATCCAAGACCGTGGACGAGGCCCGGGAGAAACTCATGAAGGCCTTCGATCTCAGCCGCATCCAGGCCCAGGCCATCCTGGAAATGCGATTGCAGCGGCTCACCGGGCTCGAGATCGAGAAGCTGAAAAAGGAACGAAAGGAGCTCCAGGCCCTGATCAAGGAGCTCCGCGGCGTCCTCGATTCCCCGCAAAAGATCCTCAAGATCATCCGGGAGGAACTGCTCGAGGTGAAAAAGAAATTCGGGGATGAACGCCGTACGGAAATCGTCGATTCCTCGGATGATCTCACCATCGAGGACCTGATCGCCGAGGAAAACATGGTGATCACGGTCAGCCACCAGGGTTACATCAAGCGAACCCCCACCTCCCTTTACAGGAGGCAGCGTCGCGGTGGAAGGGGCGTGACCGGCATGGAAAGCAAGGAGGGCGACTGGGCGGAGAGCGTGTTCGTGGGAACCACCCACAACTACCTCATGTTTTTCACCAACAAGGGAAGGGCCCACTGGCTCAAGGTGTACGAGCTGCCCCAGGCGGGCCGCGCCTCCAAGGGACGCCCCATCGTCAACATGCTCTCCCTCGAGGAAAATGAAAAGATCCAGGCCGTGATACCGGTGAAGGAATTCGACGACAAGCATTACCTGGTAATGGCCACCCGCAAGGGCATGGTGGTGAAAAACGTACTCAACCTCTATTCCCACCCGAGGAAGACCGGGATCAAGGCGGTCAAGATCGCGGAGGGGGATGAACTGATCTGCGTTCGTCTCACCAACGGACAACAGGAGATCTTCCTGGGAACCCTTATGGGGCAGGCGGTTCGATTTCACGAAACCGATATCCGCGCCAGCGGGCGATACACCGGGGGCGTTATCGGCATCCGCCTTTCCAAGGGGGACGAGGTCATCGGCATGGAGGTGCTCCGTCCCAACTCCACCATCCTGACCGTGTGCGAGAACGGTTATGGGAAACGGACGGCGTCGGAGGATTACCGCCTGATCCGTCGCGGTGGAAAGGGAGTGATCAACATCAAATGCACTAAGCGAAACGGCCAGGTCATCAGCCTCAAGGAGGTGATCGACGACGACGAGTTGATCATGCTCACCCAGAAAGGGATGTCCATCCGTTGCCACGTGGGCGATGTCCGCGTCATATCGAGGAACACCCAGGGGGTCAGACTGATCAACCTGCATGAAAAGGACAAAATCGTGGCCGTGGCCCGTATCGAGGAAAAAGACGAGGCCGCCAATGAGGATTCAGACGAGGAACGGGAAGGGGATGCAAAGGAAGAAGCCGGGGAGGAGGAGAAGGGAAAAGAGGAATAAATCCACGGCCCTTTTTACTCCTGTTTGATAAAACCACGTACCAGGAAAACGATCCCCACCAGAAAGATTCCCACAACCGGGAGCGCAATCCAGCTGGAGGGACGCTTCCGGATCGCGTCGGGACGTTTTTTGTATTCCTCCTCCAAAAGATGGAGGGATCGACTGATGCGTTCCTTTTCTTCCCCGCAGTTCTGAATGAAAAAATCGCCCTCCCCCATGATGCCGTTGATCCGTCGAAGGGATGAGATGCATTCCTCGAGTTCAGCCGTTTCCATCCGATCCGCATAAGAGGGAAGGGGGCCTGCTATGATCGAGGCGGTTTCCGCCGCTGCGATCCGGGGCGAGTAATCCTTCTTCTCGAGAAGGAAACCGAGATCATCGAGGGCCCTCCAGGCGGGCGCCCCGATCTTCCGGAGAAGGACGAGGCACTTTTCCGCAATCCTCCAGTGCTCACCCCGCAGGGCCGATGTGATCTCCGGAAGAACCTCGATGTTTGCATCTTCTCCTTTCAAAAGGATATCAACAGCGGCCAGTCGCACCCCGGCATCGGGATCCTTCAACCGGGCGGCTATGGCCTCGAGGATCTCCTCCTCTCCATCCCACATATCTCCAAGCGCGTTAACGGCATTTCGACGGACATATCGATCCGGATCGTCCAGGTATCCGGTAACCGTCCGGAGGCATGTTTCGTCATTGTTCCCGATCTTCCCAATGGCCCTGACAGCATGCATGCGAACCTCCGTATCCTCATCTTGTGCCATTTCATGAAGGATGGGGAGTGCCTGTCGTGCTTCCGGCCCGATCTTTGAAAGGGCCAGGATCGCCTCTTTCCAGAGCATGTGTTTTCCATCGAGGTACCAGGTCAATTCAGGGACTGTCGACTGACCGAACTGGGGGAGGAAACCGATCGCGCACCGTTGGACCTCGATATTTCCGTCATTCAATGCCCCTCTCAGGGCGTCGAGGACTCGAGCGTCCCGGGGGCCGACGATTCCCAGGGCAAAAGCGGCCTCCACCCGGATCGCGGGATCTTTGTCTTTGATGGATAGAAGCAGCATGGGCATTGCCCTCCCCCCGATTTGACCGAGTGCCCGGGCAGCGGCCCTGCGAACGTCCCTGTCCCGATCATCCAGAAGATCTCCCAGCTCCCGGATTGCATCCTCCGAATCGTGTCGGATTCTTCCCAGGGCGTCGGCCGCATACCCCCGAACATAGCGGTTTTCGTCGTTTAACGCTTTCACAAGGGCGCCTGCGGCGTTTTTCCCCAATCTCCCCAGAGCTTGCCCGATCGCGTCGCGGACCCTGGCATGACGGCCCAGTTCCCTGAAGGGCGAATGGTAGTCAAAATAAATCGTTCTGCTCTTCCTGGATGAAGTTTCCTGTTTTTCCCGTTTCAAGGCCAGAATCAGGGCCTCCGCCGCTTTCTCCGGGTTGGAAGCGATCAATCCCAGGGAGTTGGCGGCCTCTTCCCTGATTTCGCACTCGTTAGCTTCGAGGCAATGAAGGAGTTGGGGAACGGTGTTTTTCGCGGGCAGGCCAACCTTCCCCACATACCGGATCGCTGCCAGCTGAACGCTCCACTGTTCATCCTCGATTCTCCGGGATATGGCTTCGCTTGCGGTTTCCCAATCGAGCCGGAGGAGATCCATGGATACAATGGCAGCCATACGGACGTCCGTGTCCGGATCGGCGCTTGCCTTCAGGAGTGCCGTTGTAACTTCATCCGAATCGATCCCGATTTTTCCCAGGGCCCTGACCACAGAGGCGCGCACCCTCCATTCGGGGTCGTGAAGGGTCTGTAAAAGCGCGGGGATCGCATCCCCTGCACGAGAACCCATATTCCCGAGCAGGTTGGCCGCATATTCGCGGTTGTAGTGTCTCTTGCTTTTCAACTTTTTTACAAGCGATTTCGGGGAGGGCTCGTTCTCAAAGATGGAAAGTCCGGAGATCCTGATTCGATCCGGCTTTTGAGTGTTCGGGATAAAAGGAGGAGAGGGATGGATCTCGAGCCTTGCGGGAATGGGAAAAGAAACGATCAAAACGACCATCATGAGAGAAAATGTATGGCAAATGTCTCGCACAAAATTTCATCCCGGGAAGGAATGCGTTTATTACGGTTTATTCATGTAGTAAAAAACAGGGGGAAGTCAAGGCTGTCCGAGGTTTAAAAAAACGGGGCCTTGCGGCCCCGTAAGGTGGAGGAGAGAAAAAGAAGGCTTTACGCCTGATCGTACTGTTTACTCGAAATCGTGATCCGGTTCGGGGAGATTTGCCACGTCAAAATCCGCACCCTTCCGAAGGGCGTGATCGGGATTGAAGAGCAAGGAGTGGGGGCCTTTATCATGTTCCCTTTTCCTTTGAAGCCTTTCCCTCATTTCCCTTTTTTCGCCTTTGACACCGGGCCGTCCGGCCTCGCGCGGGCCCTGGGATTTCCTTCCCGGACGTTGCATGCGGGCGGCGGGGCCCTTGGCACGTTGCTCTTTCCGGGCTCGGGCTCTTTGTGCATGCCATTTTGCCATGAGATCCCCGGCCTTTTCCCTCTGTTCGGGGGTCAGGATCTTCCTGGCTTCGAGGATGCGTTTCAGCTGGATCTTTTTTAATTCGGTCTGAGCCTTTCCGATCTCGTTGGCCAGGTTCATGATTTTCGAGGCATCGGGATCTTCCCTGTCCATTTCATGCCGGAGCTGGAGCTGGGCCTTTTTCATATCGGCCTGGATATCGATGGATTTTTCCTGTGCTTCGAAGCTGATGTCTTTCCACTGCTGCTCCTGTTTTTCGGAAAGATCCAGGGCCTTGGAGATACGTTTGTTGGCGAAGGCCCCACCGAGGTCCGGTCCGGCCACAACCGCGGTCACGAGTCCGAGTGCTGCGATTGCACCCACCACCCACAGAGCTTTGGTCGCTTTTGTCTTCTTCATTTTTCCGTCTCCTTTCGATTTTTGATTTCTGGCCATATAAGATGCAATAACGGTGCCACATGGGAACCGGGGATGGATTTATCTGTAACTCAAGTAATTTCAATGTGATACATATTAAAATAAAGGCAATGTATCAAATTGGCCGAGCTCCCTTTTGGTACGATAAAAGGCGGGGATGAACCTTTTGGTGCAGGGGAAGGGTTTTGGGAGAGAGGGAGGGCGACTTGGAGAATTGTATCGAAAATCTACGAGTACTATATGAGAGAGATTGTTTTTCGAGTCGGGTGGAGAGATGGATTTATGAAAACCCCTCGTATTTTTTCAATTACCGAGTATATGGAAAAGTCATTCCAGTTCCATTCCATAAAGGGCGGGATCTCAGTACAGGTTTTATCAGGTAAATTGGAATCTCGCGGGATGAATGGTTAAGCCTTTAAGGGAAAAGAAGGATCGCGTCCCCTTATCATCGACCCCCAATCGCCTTTTGTTTGAATCGCTTTGGCTTTCTGCATAAAAGTTTATCGCCGTGTTTCGCCTGGGCACGATAAATATGTTCCAGGTGAAGATTGGGGTTATTTCCATATTCGGCTTCAATGTCACACCTGATCTTTCTTATTTCCTCAACTATTTTATCCTTCATAACTCTATACCTCCATAAGTTCTTCCGGAGTACAGATTACTGGTGTAACAAGCCCCAGGCTGTCATTTATATTCCGTACAATGCCTCTTACTCTTGCGGAGGCAATGTGGGTACAATTCCATGTTACGAGATAATCCAGTCCATGATATACTGAGAGAGCCATATGATATGCATCCGTGAGGCACTTTTGAGGAATACCGATTTCCCTGTTATACTTCATGGCCAATTCAGCGATCTCCGGCAGCATTCGAAGCACATTAAAATCCTCAATGACACGGAGTCTTTTCTTTGCCGCTTCTGCATCTCCCCTGGATATCTCATCAATCACAAACTGTGATATACATGGATCTAAAGATGGAAGGACGCTCTCCCACCATTCGATTGTTATCTGCTGGTGGGCTGCGATAATGAGGTCACGACTGGGTCTGGCCGCATAATAACTGACAACCGTTGATTCAAGATATACCAGAGACATAAAGAATCTTCATTGATTGATATATTCAATATACATAATCCTTTTGGGTGATAATTGGCAAGAGTTTTCAAAAGCATGAATCCAGGACGGCATAATGAGGTCCTGATAAAGAGGTCCGCGTCCGATCCCCACTCCGGTTGAAACGGTGAGAAAATTGAGTAAATGAGCGCGTCCGACCCCCTATCGACGACCCCCTATCGACGACCCCCTATCGACGGAAGAACATCGAGGAACAGGGGGAGACGGCCGGATTCCCTGCTGAATGTAAAATCAAGGAAACCCCACCTTTCCGGGGAGGCGAAACCGGAACCATTATTGACCGCCACCCATGGATCGCCCGAGGGCGTGATCTGGATAAGGTCGGTAAGTCCATCCCCATCCACATCCGCCGGGATGGGAAGGCGTCCGGCTGTTTCATCGTATTTGAAACCGATGGTTCCCTGGTTCCGGGGATTCTGGAACGAGCCGCCCGTGGATTTCGCCGCCCACACCTGGCCCCATGGGGTGAACTGGAGGATATCTGCTTTACCGTCCCCGTCGAGGTCGCAAAGGGCCGGAAACCAACCCTCGAACGGCTTGTAGAAGAATCCGAGCCAGCCCCATCGTGTGGGGGCGCCGAATCCGGACCCGCTCGAGAGGGTCACCCACACGTCCCCGTATATCGTGGTTTGCA
>Ga0272442_10007362_pt1 | contig 14238 bp, 14 predicted proteins | sample SSMForm2O_FD_200262 | JGI IMG/M metagenome (GOLD analysis project Ga0272442, IMG submission 200262) | Marine sediment archaeal communities from Little Sippewissett salt marsh, Falmouth, MA, United States - SSM-Form-2O | ecosystem: Environmental > Aquatic > Marine > Wetlands > Sediment ...
GTTTTTGTTTTAATTCTTGCTCAAAAGATACCAATTCTTACTGGAGGATTACTTCTCTTTGTATTTGGTATCGGTCATGGAATTCCAATTATACCATTATGTGCAGTAACTAGTAGTGTTAGAGGAAAAGTTGGAAATAAATATGTGAAAGCTGGAAAATGGATGCAAGCAATTTTTGGTGTTATAATTATTATTATTGGAATTATTATGGCAGCAAGATACTGGGGTATTAATCTATGGTAATATAAAATTAATAAGAAAATTTATATAAAACGATAAAAATATGGACTTGGTGATTATTTAATGAAGTCAAAAATATTTGGATTTATAACTTGTATATTCTTAATTGGATTTTCAATCATACCGGTAACAGGAAACATAATGGATATTAAAGAAATAAAAAAACAGACAACTAGTAAAAGTGAAATAATCAACTATTGGACAGAGCAAGAAAAGTTGTTTTCTTCAGATGGAGCCTCTGGAGATTACTTTGGTAACTCTGTATCAATTGATGGTAATTATGCCGTAGTAGGTGCATATGATGAAAATAATGGGACTGGAGCAGCATATATATTTTTTCGTATTGGTACAAATTGGATTGAACAACAAAAGCTAACTGCTTCGGATGGTGAAATAGGAGATAATTTTGGATGCTCTGTTTCAATATTTGAAAACCTTACTATAGTAGGTGCAAAAAACGATGAAGGTGGTATAGGTTCTGCATATTTATTCAATCGCAGTGGCACAAAATGGATTGAAGAACGGAAACTTATTGCTTCAGACGGGGAAACAGGTGACTATTTTGGAAGCTCTGTCTCAATTAATAAAAAACTAGCTATTGTAGGAGCAGTTGGTGACGATAGTTACAAAGGCTCAGTATATGCATATAATTATAGCATTACAAATGTAACAGAGACAATAAAACTTGAAGCTCCAGATGGTGAAATTGGTGATCATTTTGGCTGTTCCCTCTTTTTTAATGGAAGATTTGCTATAATTGGTGCCTATGAAGATGATGGTGACAAAGGTTCAGCCTATATTTTAGAACACTGTTGTTACTGGAAATGGAGAGAGAAGATAAACACAACTGGAGGACTTCCTTATTTTGGATGGTCAGTTTCAATTGATGGAGATCATGCAATCATTGGAGCACCTGGTAAACCTGACAGTGGTAGTACTGGCTCAGTATATATTTTCAAACGTGAAGAAAATAATTGGTTTGAGCATACACATTGGATTGGATCAAATAATGAAGAATATCTAGGTATGTCTGTATCTATTGATGGTGGATATGCTGTTGCTGGTGCACTTGGTAATGATAGTAATATTGGCATGGTAAAAACCTTTATCAGAAATGGCACAATTTGGTCTGAAGAGCAAATATTAACAGCATCTGATGGTGAATCTGGTGACTATTTTGGAAACTCTGTTTCTATAAATGCAGGATATATTATTACCGGAGCTATTGGAGATGACGAAAACACTGGTTCGGCATATATTTTTATGAAAATAGGAGTACCTGATTTATCCATTGAGATTATCGGCGGATTTGGTGCAAATATAATAATTACTAACAATGGAGAAAATGACACTAAAGAGTTTGATGTTAAGGTTCATATTACAGGGGGCATCTTCAAAAGGGTAAATAAATCATATAATTTCACAATTAATCTTCTTGCAGGTGAATCCAAACGAGTATCAACAGGTATATTTTTTGGACTTGGTGAAGTATATATTACTGCGACAACAGATTATAAGGAAAAAACAGTTTATGCTTTACAATTATTAGTATACACATTTATCCAATAGTAAAGAAATTTTTTTAATAATCGCTAATTATATGTTACAGGAAAATCTCCTGGATAATCATCTACTACTGTTGGATGTTGTTTTCCTTCAGAAAATAGTACGACCCATGGATATGCAAATGCAAATGATTCCTCTGCAGAATTAATTCCATCATTATTTCCTAACAAATCAGCCCAACCATTAAAACCTTCAATTACTAGATCTGAAAAAGTTGAACCATAAGAATATTCTTCTTCCTGACAAGACATCATTACAATTCTACCATTTGCAGAGATATCATCAAGAAAACCTTTAGTAAATTCCTCCTCTTTTGAGGTTTCTAATTCTTTAGTGTCTATTGTTGATATTGGATCATTAAACCCACCACTAAAACAACTGTCAACTATCATACAAAGGCCATCTGATTGCAGGAATTTTAGGAAAAATTTCAACATATCATCTGTGAAATAATCATACCATCTATCAAAACCATAGTACATAACTAGTATTTCGTCGTCTCCATCAACTTCGTCTTTTGGTGGTAAATCTAAAGGTAGATTATCCTTGTTTCTCAATGGTGCACCATGTGTTGCTATGTATAATAGTACCATATCTCCTTTACCTTCACTTCTAATTAACCAGATTAATTCTCTAATAAAATTAATCATAGTAGCTTGACCTGCTTTTAAGACATGTATATGGTCAGCCTGCCAATTTGGTGAAGAAAGTAGTGAGCTGTAAAGATTATCTACTGCCTCAAGCATTGAAGGTCTATTCTGGTCAGGATTATTATAATAAACTCCAACACCAACAAGCAAGGCCCAATATTCACCACTCTTACCATCACCTTGATAATAAGTAGTTTCCTTATCTTTCAAAATATTATATTTATCATAGCTAATTGATGCACTATTGCAGACAGGCAAAATAAGAAGACTTGTGATAATTATTGATATTGCTAATGTTAGAAATCCTTTTTTACTAAATGTTTTAATATTAATCTACCTCCCTTAATAATAATCATAATATGTTAGAGGTTTATAAATGCAATTGTAAAAATTACGTCTTAATATAAAAATGCTTCTTAAGAGTAAATTAAAAAAAATTCTTATTTTGAGACAAAGCTATTTAATAGTTTCAATGAACCCATATTTACATATATAAACAAAAAACAACTTTACTGGTATTAGACTGACGTAAGATACGGGGGACATGCCCGCGCATCTAGCGCTGGCATTTCTGCCACATAATTTTTTTTTGATTCATCCCATCTTTCTCCTTTCTTATAACTAAAATAATTTAATCATGAAAAATTGGGTTATCTTTTTAAAATAATTTCTATTTTTATTTATTGAAGTTTAACTATGGTGGACCATGAAAGAAGGATATATTAAACTAAAAATTGCAGAATTAAACGACAAGTGTAAAGAAATCGATCAAATAATTTCAATGGAAAAATCAAAGCTTGAACTTTTAGAAAGTAGAGTAGGAGGTTTTAAAGACCTAATAAAAAAGTTACAAGAGATAGATAATTTTCAGGAAAATATGCTTAAACAAATTAAAAAAGATAATAAAGATTTTCTTGAAAAAGAAATTACAAATATCACAAAGAAAGTATCAAATGAAATAGAATTATCTATCATTGGTAAAATAAAAGAAATTGAAAAGATGAATAACTATATTTCAAGCCGGGAAAAGGAATTAGCTGAACAATCAGAAAAAATTTCTGGAATTAATGAAAAAATTGACTATCTTTTAAAACATAATGATTATTTAATGATGAAATTAGTAAACAAAGGGGTAATTTCAGATAGAGAGGTAAATGAATTACATATGAGATCAAAAAAGAAATCAGATTAGAATTATATTTTCATATTAATTTTTTATAGGAATCTATTTTAAGAATTTCTTATTATACCTTCAGACCAATTGATTAGATTTGATGAAATATGGCATTAAAACCTTATGATTGGCAAAATCGTCTGGTAAGAATTTATAGAGGAAATGGTGTAATAAAGGCATTTGCAGGTACTGGTAAAACCTATGCATCAATTCTTCTATTAAAGGACAGAGGTTACAAGAAAGTAATTGTTGCAGTTCCAACCAGAAAATTAAAGAACCAATGGACAGAAGAATTAGAAAAACATGGATTAAGAAATATAAATGTTGAGACATTTCATATACTTTCAAAAGAAAAATCACGTGGACTTAAGTGCGATATCTTAATTGTTGACGAATGCCATAGAAGTACAAGCCCTGTTTTTAAAAGATTGTATGAAAATATAACATATGATAATATTTTAGGGCTGTCTGCAACTCCAAATAAAGCATCTCTTGAATATTGTGGCGATATAATTATAAATGTTCCCTTGGGAGATGCACAGATCTGTGATTTTATGGTTTATTTTCATCCAATTGATTTGTCTCTTGATGAACGCATGCTTTATGATGAATATTCTGAAGCAATTAGAAGATATTTGGGAAGAATGAGAAGCGAAGATAATGGTGAAAAATGGGATTTAAGAAAAAAACTAGATTCAATTATTTTCAAAAGAAGAAGCCTTGTATATAGCGCAGAATCGAGAATTCCAAAAGCAGTTGAATTATTAAAAGAAAATAGCGACAAACCAACATTAGTAATCTGTAAAAGAATAGAACAGGCTGATATAATTTCAAAAATAACTGGTATACCAGTCTATCATAGTGAAAATGTTAATGAAAAGGCACTTGATGATTTTCAAAATGATAGAATTTCTGCCTTGTTATCTGTTGGAATGCTTGCAGAGGGTTATGATAAAAGAAATATAAAGTGCCTAATTATCGTATCAACTGCTATTACTGAAGCATACCATATACAAAGTATAGGTAGAGCAGTAAGATTACCTGACGATGCATACATACACATTCTTCTTGCTAGAAAAACAACTGATGAAAAATTGTTACAATTCAGAAAGATGTATAATCACAAACTGGTCGGTGATTTTTCTGCAGGTTCATTAAAACCAAGAAACCCATGGATTGAACAATACTATATCTCAGATGAGTATTCTATTGACGCGCAAGGAAGAATTTTTAATAAAACAGATAATGGTAAACAATACTATAAAGGAAATATTGTAACTGCAGAACTTGAGAGACTTTTTGATTACCGTGGTGGAAAGTTTAAAATTACAAATGAAAACTTTGTTCTTGCAAAAAGAAGGGGAAAGATAATACCACTAGGTATGCTTCATGAACCACTTGAAAAAATAAAACCTACAAAGATAAAACCTCAAAAAAAAAGGGTAGTTAATAATCAACTAAAAATTTCTTAATTTCAGACAAAGAATAAGTCGTATGATTTCCATTTTGCTTTTTGGTGCGATCAAGATAAACTGAATTGATACCAATTTTTATAGGGCTAATATAATCAAATTCAAAATTATCACCTATATGCATAATCTCACTTGATTTGATATTCAATATATTTAATATCTGATTATAAACATCTGGTGTTTTTTTTACTAAATCAAAATCTGAAAGTGATGAAAAAACAAATTTAAAAAATGGTTTAATATTTGTTTCTTTAAGCTGAATATCGATAAACTCCTTTTTTGCATTTGAAATAATAATTAAATCAAATTTTTCTTTTATGTTTTCAAGTATTTTAACTACTTCAGGGTATAAATCTATGTGATTTTTATAGTTATAAAGAAGATCTTTCCAAGGCTTTTTTAAATTAAATTTTTCAAACCACCATTCAATATCGTACCATTCTTTATTGTTTTTTCCAACTTTATCGTATAAATTAAAAATATATTCTTTTGCTTTATCTAATGATATATTTTTTTCTTTTGAATATAACTTTGGCAAACCCTCAAGCCAGACTTTGTCAGCATAGCTTGATTTTACAAGTGTACCATCAAGGTCAAAGGATATTATTTTTAACATAACTTTTTCACACTTTTTTTTTAAAATATGAATTTCCAATAAATAATTTGAGCAAAAATAATAAATAAGGGAGGTAGAAAAAGAAATGAAAATAATCACTTATCTATTCTTTTTCTACTCTAAACTCAAAAAAAAGAATAGTTGTCTAGATTTATATATAATAGTAAAACGTTCGGAAAAAACCAAACAATTTCTTCTGTAAAATCAATAAAAATATGCATTTTTTTTCCAAATTCTAAGAAAAAAGGAAAAAAGGTTAATTAAGGATAAAACTTGCTAAAATCATTAAAAAAGATATCCCTATAAGAGTACCAATAAAATAACGATAGTCTAGAATTAAAATATTTTTGTTTTTTACATTCATCCCTTTCACCTTCCATTTTTTTTCTATCATGTTAATTTCTTTAATTTATTATATTTATAACCATCGTGTAAAAATGTCAAAAAGTATAAATTAAGGATTATCTGGAAGAATATTTACTCGAGAATTGGTAAATGTTTATGAATTGGAAAAATTCCCCCGCCTTTTACTAAATAAACCTGTCGAATATAGTTATTATCTGGATTTGAGTCTATTGGAGTTACTTCATACTCAATGTAAAAAATTCTAGGTACAATATTTAAAAATAATAAACCAGCACTTGATTTTGGTATCCATGTCTCACCAGGTTCTAAACTCCCAATTAACAATGCACCCCAAGCTCTACTATAATTATTTTTACTTATAAAATAAGAAGAATTTCCATAATATCTTACAACTTTATTTGTGGGAGAATCTCCGATATTTTTGATTTCAAGAGTTAAATGTAACTCACCTAAAAGCCCTTTTTCCTCTTTCCAAATATATGGTACAATATCAATAATTGCTAAATCAAAACCCTTTGAATCCTGATTTGAAACATATACAGCTTTTATAAATGGTGTAAAAGCTAGTAAGACAAACAAAATAACCACACAAAATACTATAGATTTTTTCATATTATATCTTCCTATTATATATTCATATTATTTTTAATGATTTAAATATTTCTAAGAAATATATAATTTTAATATATGTAATTGTAAAAAAGTTTTAAAAATAAAAGAAAATAAGGGGCGATTAATTATTATGCTATTGCCCTCAATTTAATAAAAAGATTTGAAAAGCTTTTCATGAAAAAATCTAGAAGTCTAAGATTTACATGCCTTGTAATAACTCTGTTTTTTATTATATGAATTTTATGCATATATTGATTGCTTTTTTCACTTATAATATCTTTCGCAATTGTTATAATTGTAAAAAATCCTCCCTCAATATATGTATGATTAAATGTTACCTCTTCACCGGATTGATAAGGTCCTTCCCATTTAACAGAAGTTCCATCGTCCCATTTAATATAATAAAACAAGTCATGATTATCTGGATCAACTGTCGTAACCTTGAACTCTAGTTCTTTTCCGGTAGTACCAAACTTTGGACCCTTCATTAGAGGTTGATCAGGTATTTGATTTTCAACAATTGCAATAGTTGCAGGCTCTGACCATTCACTCTGCACACCATTTATGTCCTTTGCAATTGATTTAACTTCGTATTCTCCGATTTCAGTCCAATTATAGGTTGCTTCTCCAGTTTGTCCAGAGGTGTAAGGGCCTAACCAATCGCTAAGTGTACCATCTCCCCAATCAAATCTATAAAAAACTTCTTCACCATCAGGTTCTGTTGCAGATGTAGAAAATGCAACTGATTCATACTCAGTACACTGATCTGGCCCATTAGGTATAGTCGGTTTGTCTGGTGCTTGACTTGAACACCAGAGAGTTATTAGCTCTCCAACACCTTCTGGATAATCTCCATATTGAGGTTCCTCCGATTGCTCATCATGAGATTCTGCAAAAATAAATGCTTCATCCATTGTTATCTCTCCATCTTCGTTATAATCAGCATCTACAGGTTCACCAAAGGCATCTTCACCCATTACAGCAGCAGTCCAATAAAACACATATTCATCATACAAAAGATTTCCCATTGCCCATGAATATTCATCATGGCGACATGAAGATGAGGCTGCAATTGGACCTGGAGGTACAACTACATTATCCATAAATCCACCTGAAAAACATGGTTCAAATGTACATATTATTTCAGTTGCTGGTATTTCTGCTAATAAATCTGCAAAATGTGCATCTGTAAGCTCTTCCATATTCCAAAGACAAAAGTGAGTATCATATCCTCCATCAGAATCACCATGATCAGTTGTAAAAACAAATAATTCTCCACCTCCACTCATTGTTTCTGCAAGTTCCTCAAAAACCATGTCAACATCTGAAAGTGTACATGAATACATAATATCATTATCACCATCTCCATCAAGGTCAGGATCTGAATTTTGACCATTAGATTGATCTGCTGCTGGGTCAAGACCATCCGAGCAAAGAACAATTATATTTTCATCAAGAAATTCATAAACTTCAACTAATGCAATATAAATGTTTGATAAATCATTCCAATATCTCACATGATTATTACTTGAACTATATCCTCCATTCATAAGAACTGCATACCTAGAATCTGATTTTCCCTTTACTGGATTTACTGGTTTTTCATAATTAATTTGAGCTCTTCTATTGTAAGCAGAATTGAATACTTTTCCGATTTCTGTATCAATCATTTTATAATTATCAATATTGCTTGGTGGGTACTTATCATCCTTTACAATGAATTCTTTTGTATCTTCTGATATGAATATGTATTTTATAGGATGAAATAGATTTGCTCTTGGATAAATATCAACATAAATTATAAATCCCTTTTCAGGTGCATTCATTATAAGGTCTTTAGTGCTATAAATTTCTTCACCAGTTCCAACTGGCCCCCAAACATAAATTAAAACATTATCTTTGTCTATTGATAATTGATCTATAACCAAATTTGCCGCTTCTTCACAATTAGAAATTGATGGTGATGCTAATGTTAAGTTTGTGAAGGCAGTAATTACTAGAACTACTGAAATTATTCCTGCTTTTAAAAGAGAATTGATATTTTTTTGTTTCTTCAAAATATTCACCTCGCCGTACTATTACTTCTATAATATAATTTAATTATTTAAAATATTCTTAATTTTTTGACAATATTTTTATAAAAATATCAGAAATTAATGTTTTCTAACAAAATAATAATCAATAAAAAATTCAATCAAGCAAAAATTGAAAATAAGTTTTTATATTAAGCTGATTCATTATTGAAAAAGAAATGTATAAAAAAGGGAATTTTCATTATATATTTATCTTAATTAAGAGAGGTTTTGGAATTAAATATAATTTATTTTAAAATGGATTGATTTCCATTTTATTTAGAAGGAGAAATATGGAATATACAATTAAAAATTGCAATAAAAGTAAGATAGATTATAATTTTTCAAATTATGTATTAGGTATTGATATTGGAGGGACAAATACAAATCTCGCAATTGCAGGTATCTATAATAAAAAGCCTAATCTACTTTTTTCACACAATTATAAAACAGAAAAATTAGATTCAATAATTCCCCCGATAGATAGTATTTTAACATATTCAAAGAATAATTTTAAAATTGAAGTTGATTTTGCCTGTATCGGTGCAGCTGGAGTTGTTTCATCCTCTAATGACTTCGTCCAATTGACTAATGCAGAATGGAATATTAGTTCAAATGAAATCATAAATAAAACATCTCTAAGTTCAGTATTTATAATAAATGATTTCCAAGCAATTGGATATGGTTTAAACCTGTTAAATTCAGAAAATAAAGATGATATCTATACAATTAGATCTGGAAAAAGTAACTTGGATATATTAAAACCAACAAGAGCAATAATAGGTGCTGGGACGGGCCTGGGGAAAAGTATCTTGAGCTATGATGAAAATTTTAATGCGTACATTCCAATACCAAGCGAAGGAGGTCATTCAGATTTTCCTATTGAAAATGATTTTGAAATTCAACTTGTAGAATTTGTAAAAAAATTAAGAAATATTTCACAACCATTAAGTTATGAAGAAGTTCTTTCAGGTAGAGGAATTGAAAGCATCTATCTATTTCTAAGAAATAAAGAGAAAAAAAATGTAACCAAATACACAAAAGAAATAGATGATTCTTCTGATAAAACACCACTTATTTCAAAATATAGAAATGTTGATGAAACCTGCAAAGAAACATTTCGTTTATTTACAAAATTCTATGCTAGATGTGCAAAAAATTTCGTACTAGATACACTTTCAAGAGGTGGACTATATATTGCTGGTGGTATTGCTGCAAAAAACAAAGAGGTATTTTTAACAAATCAATTTATTGATGAATTTGAAAACGCCCTTAATCGAAAAGATTTGTTAAAAGAAATTCCAATAAATGTTATTGTAAACTATGATGTGAGTCTCTATGGTGCATGTTATGCTGCTATGTATAAACTTTTAAGTAAAAAATCACAATAATAGAAAAAATATAAATTGAGGTTTTATAATCCGCTTTAAAGGTGGAGGCTAAAAAATGAAGATTTTTATCGATTCAGCTAGACTAGATGAAATAGAAAATGCATTCGGTTATGGAATAATCGATGGTGTAACAACAAATCCGTCACTTTTAAAAAAGGCAGTAGACAAATTACTAGATTCAGGAGAAAAAATAACAATTGAAGAGTATCTTAAAAAGATTTTAAAAGCTGCAAAGGGAACACCAGTTAGTTTAGAAGTAACAGAGCTTAAACAGGACAAAATGATTGAACAAGGAAAAAAGTTATACAAGATGTTTAATCCTATTGCAAATAATGTAAATATAAAGATACCTGTCAATCCTTCATTTCCTGATGAGACAGGTAGAGATTTTGAAGGAATTCAGGCAATAAAAACTCTATCAAAAGCGGGAATTCCAGTCAATTGTACCCTAATTTTTACACCAGAGCAAGCTCTTCTTGCGGCAAAAGCTGGAGCAAAGTATGTAAGTCCATTTGCAGGTAGAATTGACGATTATATTCGGTCAAATAATAAAATTTCTTTTAAAAAAACTGATTATTTTCCTGAAGAGGGTTGGGGAAAAAATGGTGAAATACTTGAGGATAATGGAATTTTATCAGGTATCGATCTTATTTCTCAAATTTTAGATATTATATCCATATATGATTTAAAAACCGAGGTAATTGCTGCATCAATAAGAAACTCAAGGCAGACAAGAGAAGCAGCACTTGTCGGAGCAGATATTGCAACTCTACCTTATGGTGTTATTATGCAACTACTTGTTCATTATAAAACTAAAGAAGGAATACAGAAGTTTACAGATGATATTATTCCTGAATATGAAAATTTAACAAGGTAAATAAAATGGATAAAAAAATTATACCTGCAATAATTGCAAAAAATCAAGATGAATTAAACGAGAAATTATCAAAGGTAGAAAATTATTTTGATTTAGTTCAACTTGACGTAATGGACAATAAATTCGTTCCAAATACATCACTTTTTTTTGATTTTTCCCTTCCAAATATGAACTGTAAATTTGAAGCACATTTAATGGTGAAAGATCCGCAGACCTGGATAGAAAAAAATGGACGAAAGGTTGACACAATTCTCGTACATTTCGAGTCAGATTATGATATTGAAAATATTATTAATATTGTAAAAAAACAAGATAAAAAAATAGGATTTGTATTAAATCCTGAAACACCGGTTGATAAGATTTCTGGTTTTATTGATGAATTAGATCAAGTCCTAATTATGACAGTAAATCCAGGTTTTTATGGTAGCTCTTTTTTACCTGAGATGCTTGAAAAAATAAAAGAGATAAGAAAAAGAAAAACTTCTCTTGATATAGAAGTTGACGGTGGAATCACCGATAAAACAATTGGTCTTGTAGATAAAGCTGGTGCAAATATGTTTGTTTCAGGTTCATATATTGTAAAATCTGAAAATATATCTAAAGCAATTGAAAATCTGAAAAATAAAATAAAAAAACATTGAGCAAATTGGATCAAACAAAATCTTTTTATAAAATATGTTTATTCATTGAAATAAATCAATAAACGGAAAGCAAATTATTATTAAAATATAAATAACCTTTATATAATGTAATATATATATTATTATTTGACATCGAATTGCTAATTGGGGAACTCAAATGATTTCGAATTATAACTCTAAAATTACTGCACTCATTTTATCAATTAGGATGGAAACTACACCCCTTGGCATGCTTACCGTTTACGTTGGTGGACTTGTTGCAGGTGCACCATTTAATTCAATACCACTTCTTCTTGCAGTTGTTGTAACTTTTTTTATTACAGCAGGTAGCATGACATTTAATGATGCATATGACTGGGAAATTGATAAGATAAATCATCCGAATAGACCAATTCCAAAAGGAATACTTACTCCAAAACAAATGCTTCAATTCACAGCCTTTCTTTTTATTATAGGTATTGTTATAACTCTATTTATTAATCTAATTTGTACTGCTATTTATATTTTCAGTATTGGTTTTCTTGCTTTGTACGAACTACATACAAAAAGATTTGGAATAATGGGCAATATTACTGTAGCATTTGTGTCATCCATTGCCTTTACATTTGGGGGTGCCGCTGTTGGAAATCCATTGGCAACTCTACCCCTAACAATCTTAGGATTTTTAATAATATTTGGAAGAGAAATTCTAATGGACATTCGTGATGCAGATGGTGATAAGCAAATAAGACTTACCTTACCTCATCAAATTGGAATCAAAAATGCATCATTAATTTGTAGTATAATGTTATTACTTGCAATAGCAATAAGCCCAATTCCATATATTTTAAACATTGTAAGTATGTGGTATATCTATTTTATAATTCCTGTAGACCTTCTAACAATTCTTACTGTTATTTGGTTTTTAAGAGACCATAAAAATGCTGCAATATCTGCCCATATAATAAGAGGAGCACTTGCATTAGGTCTTATAGGATTTATAATGGGAATCTTGTAAAAAATTAACGGGAATAACCGAACGCATCAAAAGTAAAATCCCAATTTTTTAAAACTTTTTCTTTATCTGATTTAGTTAAAACATATTTATCCTTTTTATAATTCTTATGAAAATCTATATATTTCTGAAAATGGGGTTTTGCTTTTGTAAAACCTTTAATTCCTAAATGATCATAAATCTTTTTTAAATTACTCAAAGGATCTTTTACAAATGTTTTATATGAAATCTCATATAAGTTACCTTTAGGAATAAATGATTTCTCAGCGAGATATCGTTTGTATATATCATGATAGATTTTTAGAATTGCTTTATCAAGCTTATCATAATCTACATGTTGAAAAGAAAAAAGTGGAAGAATGCTGTTGTAAAGTTTCCAAGTTGATTTATAGACATCATAAGGGTTTCGGTGGATATGGATAAATTGAGCATTAGGAAACAAATCAAGTAAATATTTAATTTTTGCAGTATTTACAAGGCTTTTTAACAAAATTCGTTTTCCTGGTTTCTTATATGCAATTTTCTTTAAGAAATGCGAGTAGTCCTTTCCCCATATATCTATTACTTTTTTATTCACATTTTCATACAGAACATATTTCTCAAAATAACTTAAGATATTCTTTGGAAAATACCATCCATTGTAAAAAGAATGTGGATTTACATTTGCAAGAGCATATTCATCTTCATAAGGTAGGTCAGCATGCAATTCAAGATTATCCATAGGTCTTTTTGTTGGTAAACGTTCCCGCATATAATTATGTAAAAATGAATCATTAGTAAGAAATACATTTGGTGCAAGTGTTTCCATAGTTGAAACATAAGCAATATTTGGATCATTACCCATTAGGTAATGCATGAAGGTGGTACCACTACGCCAATGACCTACAATAAAGATTGGTGGAGGAATTTTAATATCCCCCAACTTGGTGTTACAAAATTTATTTTCCTTCATCCTTAAAGGTGTTAATATTGCAATCATTAAGCTAACATAAATTGCTTTTGGAATAAAAGGCCATGAAATATGATAATTATTTTCTCGAAGAATTCTTATCCAGTTAGAAAATGTAGTTCCTGCAAGTGGTTGACTATCAAGATTTAAATAACTGGTTCTTTCAAACTGTAATGCCATTTTAATAGGCTCAACCAAATTAAAAAATACTATTTATACTTTTCATATAAAAAAAAGCAAAATTTAAAAAATATTATTTTCTGATAATTTATTTATAAAAGAAATAAGATTTACATATGAGGAGAAATATGACAAATAACCAAAATTTAAGTTATTATATTGGAGCTCAAATTTTTAGTTTAATTGGTGGTATTTTATTACTTGCAATGGATTTTGCTGGACGGTATGCATATAATTATTATGCAGGAGTACGCTCTTGTGGTTATATTGGCTTAAATGAACTTCCCTCTGGCTAAATTTTCATTATACCAGCGATTTTTCTTTTTTACTGTACATGGATATCATTAAAAGCATTACAAAATACAAATATAATTCCAAGTAAAAACTCAATAAGGCTAGGGTTCTTATTATCATTAGTTGTTTTCTTTCTTGCATTAA
>Ga0272442_10007363_pt1 | contig 14237 bp, 12 predicted proteins | sample SSMForm2O_FD_200262 | JGI IMG/M metagenome (GOLD analysis project Ga0272442, IMG submission 200262) | Marine sediment archaeal communities from Little Sippewissett salt marsh, Falmouth, MA, United States - SSM-Form-2O | ecosystem: Environmental > Aquatic > Marine > Wetlands > Sediment ...
TAGAGGTCCATTCCCTTGCGGAAGCCCGCCGGCCCCAGCAGGGTGTGGATCATGCGGATGACCTCGGCGCCCTTCTCGTACACGGTGGTCGTGTAGAAGTTGTTCATCTCGATGTAGGAGGGCGGCCGCACGGGATGGGCCATGGGGCCGGCGTCCTCGGGGAACTGGCTCAGGCGCAGGGTGCGCACGTCCTGGATGCGCTGGACGGCGGGCGAGTTCATGTCGGCCGAGAAGCACTGGTCGCGGAAGACCGTGAGGCCCTCCTTGAGGCTGAGCTGGAACCAGGAGTTCAGCGTCACCCGGTTGCCCGTCCAGTTGTGGAAGTACTCGTGGGCGATGACGCCCTCGATGTTGACGTAGTCGGCGTCGGTGGCCGTCTCCGGCCGGCCGAGGACGTACTTGGAGTTGAAGATGTTCAGGCTCTTGTTCTCCATGGCGCCCATGTTGAAGTCGTCCACGGCCACGACGTTGAAGACGTCCAGGTCGTACTCCCGCCCGTAGGTCTCCTCGTCCCACTTCATGGCCTTCTTGAGGGAGCGCATGGCGTGGTCCGTCTTGCCGCGGTCCCGCTCGCGCACCCAGATGCGCAGGTCCACGTCGCGCCCGCTCCGGGTGACGAAGCTGTCCTCGTGGGCCACCAGCGTGCCGGCCACCAGCGCGAAGAGGTAGCTGGGCTTGGGGAAGGGATCCTCCCAGCGCGCGAAGTGGCGGCCGCCGGGTTCGTCGCCGCCGTCGATGAGGTTCCCGTTGGACAGCAGCACCGGGTAGCGCTCCTGATCGGCGACGATGGTCGTCGTGTAGCGGGCCATGACGTCGGGGCGGTCCAGGAAGTAGGTGATCTTGCGGAAGCCCTCGGCCTCGCACTGGGTGCAGAAGTTGCCGCCGGAGGTGTAGAGCCCCTCGAGGCTGGTGTTCGCCTGGGGCCGGATGCGCGTCTCGATCTCCAGCGCGAAGCGCGCCGGCAGGCCGCGCAGGGTGAGATGCTCCTCGTCGCGCTCGTAGTCCTCCGGGCCGAGGTCGCGCCCGTCCAGGCGGGCCGCGCGCAGCTCCAGGTCGCGGCCGTTCAGGACCAGGGGCGCGTCGGCGTCGGCGTCCATGCGTCGGCTAAGGATCAGGCGGGACGTCACGTCCGTGTGTTCCTCTCCGAGGTCGAAGCGCAGGTCCGCGGTCTCGATGAGGTAGTCGGAGGGGCGGTAGTCCTTGAGATACTTCGGCTGGGGTTTGGCGTCGATCATGGGCACCTCGCTGGCGTCGATCGGGTGGTGGCCCCGGTGCCCGCCGCGTCGCGCGTGCGCGGCGGAGCGCCGGCCGATGAGTCCTTGCGGGATTCCGGGAGTAACGTCATCCTGCCCGGAAGATGACATAGTAGCTCGGCCGCCCGCCGCAGACAAGAGCGTCACCCCGGAGAGACCATGCCGCCCAACGTCTTCGTGGATTTCGACGGTACGATCACCGAAATTGACACATTGGTGTTCCTCCTCGATCGCTACTGTGGCGATTCCTGGCGTCAGATCGAGGATCGGGTGGAGGCCGGGACCCTGAGCGAGGAGCGGGGACTGCGGGACGAGATCGCCCTCCTCAGCGTTCCCTGGGCCGAGGCCGTGGCCAGCGTCCTGGCCGAGGTCGGCGTGGATCCGGGCTTCGCGGCCTTCACCGCCTGGTGCCGGGACCGGGGCTGGCCCCTCGAGATCCTCTCGGGCGGCCTCGCGCCGCTGATCCGCGCCGTCCTGGCCCGCGAGGGGCTGGACCGCCTGGCGCTGCGCGCCAACGACCTGGCCTTCGACGAGGACGGCCGCTGGCGCGTGGTGCCGGCCGCGTCCCCGCGCCTGCGGGGCCTGTGCAACCACTGCAAGAGCCACTGGGTCCAGGCCGCGCGCGACGGCGGCGCGCGGGTCGTCTACATCGGTGACGGCACCACGGACCGCTGCCCGGCCGAGCGGGCCGATCTCGTCTTCGCCAAGGGGGCGCTGGCGGGATGGTGCGCCTCGCGGGGGCTGCATCACGTCCCCTTCGCGCGCTTCGACCAGGTACGGGACTGGCTGAACGGCCCCGCCGGCGCGGCCTGGATCGCCGGTGCCGGCGCTCCGGAGGCTTAGACGCCGCGAAGCCGGCGCGCGCGGCGGGCCCGAAATGTGTTCAGTCCGTGAAGCGGGTGACGACGACGCCCGCGAAGCGGTCCACGCGCTCGAGGTAGAGGTCGAGGGGGACGCTCACCACGCGGCCGCCCTCGTAGACGCCCTCGAGGCCGCTGCTGGCCGCGTGGACCAGCAGGATCCGCCCCTTCTCCTCGATGATCAACCCGATGTGGCCGATGACCAGCCCGTGCTCCTCGCGCAGGCGCCGCGCCGCCGCGTGAGCGGGATTCAAGACGAGCCAGACCACGTCGCCCTCGCGGAGCTGGCGAGGGTCCAGCACGCCCGCGGGGATGTACTGGAAGGAACCGGGCGCGTAGCGCGCGCTGCCGGCGCTGTCGGGCCGCGCGCCGGACAGGGTGGCGGTGACGTCCTGGCCCCAGTGGCCCGCTCGTATCATGTCCAGGCTGTAGTCCAGGTGCTCGGGCCGGTCGTAATCCACGCGGCCGGCGGCGTCCACGGCCGAATCCGCCGCCGCGCCCGCGAAGCGGGTGGCCAGGGCCAGGCGCAGGGCGTCGCGGTGGTCGGCCGCCCGCGCCAGCTCCGTGGCGCGGTAGAGCAGGCTGACGCAGTCGGGCCGGTGGTCGCCGGCCAGGAGGCCCTCGGCCGCGTAGCCGCCCGGGGCCAGGCCGAAGCGGTACTCGGAGTCCGGATCCGCCAGGAAGCGCCGCGCCCAGAGGCCGACGCGCCTCGCCGTGGACAGGCCCCGCTCGGCGGCCAGCAGGGAGTCCATGACGGCCGGCGCGTGGAGCTGATGGGCCGCGTTGGCCGCCAGGGCGCGCGCCAGGGCCGCCTCGCCGGCGGGCGGCGCGGCGCACCCCGCGACGAGCAGGGCCGGGACCACGAACAGCGCGGCGCGCGCGAGCGCAGACGACATGGCGACCTCCCCCCGGATCCGCCGCGAGAGTAGGCCAGGGCCGCGCGGGCATCAAGGACAAGGCGCGCGGCACGAACGGTGAAGCCGGATTTACGCGGCGCGCGAGCCGCAATCGCCCGCGCGCGGAACCGGGGAGGCGGCTTTACCGTACTGAGACCCTGGCGTATATTCTCCAAACGTGCGGGGTCGGAGGTCGCCGTGGAACTGGATCGCATCGCCGGCAAGGTGGACAGGGGGGAGCGCCTCGCGCGCGAGGACGCCCTCGCCCTCTACCGCACCCCCGACCTCTACGCCCTGGCGGAGCTGGCCGACGGCGCCAACCAGCGCCTCCACGGCCTGCGCGTCACCTTCAACGTCAACCGGCACCTCAATCCCACCAATCTCTGCATCAACCACGGCGCCTGCCGCTTCTGCTCCTTCTCGGCCGGCCTGGACGACCCCGAGGGCTACACCATGACGCGCGAGGAGATCCTCGCCGCCACGGCCGACCTGGAGCACGCGGGCGCCACGGAGGTCCACGTGGTGGGGGGGCTGCACCCCCGCAAGGACTACGACTGGTACCTGGGCATCGTGCGCGACCTGAGGACGGCCCACCCCCGCGTCCACATCAAGGCCTGGACCGCCGTGGAGATCGACCACTTCACGCGCCTGACGGGCCGCTCGGCGGCGTCCGTCCTGGCCGAACTGCGGGAGGCCGGCCTGGGCAGCCTGCCCGGCGGCGGCGCCGAGATCTTCGCCGAGGACGTGCGCGCCGAGCTCTGCCGGACCAAGGCCTTCGGCGACCGCTGGCTGGAGATCCACGCGGCGGCCCACGGGCTGGGCATCCCGTCCAACGCCACCATGCTCTACGGCCACATCGAGACCCTGGAGCACCGCGTGGATCACATGGCGCGCCTGCGCGACCTGCAGGACCGCACGCGCGGCTTCCAGGCCTTCATCCCCCTGGCCTACCACCCGGCACACAACCCGCTGCCGGTGGAGACTCCCACGACGGGCCTGGACGACCTGCGCACCCTGGCCGTGGCGCGCCTCTTCCTGGACAACTTCCGCCACGTGAAGACCTACTGGATCATGGTGGGCGAGAAGCTGAGCCAGGTGGCCCTGCACTTCGGCGCCAACGACATCGACGGTACGGTGGTGCGCGAGCGCATCACCCACGAGGCCGGCGCCACCACGCCCGAGCACCTGCCCCAGGAGGAGCTGGTGCGGCTCATCCGCCGGGCCGGGCGCGTGCCCGTCGAGCGCAACACCCTCTACGAGGAGCTGCGGACATGGGCCTGAGAGGCGTGCCGGCGGCGAACGGGCTCGCGCCCCTGCTGGAGAAGGCGGCCACCGGGGAGCGGCTCGGCGAGAACGAGGGCCTGCGTCTCTTCCAGGAGGCCGAGCTGCTCGAGCTGGGCCGGGCGGCGGACCGGCGGCGCGCCGCCCTGCATCCCGAGGGCCGCGTGACCTTCATCCTCGACCGGAACATCAACTACACGAACATCTGCGTCGTGGGCTGCCGGTTCTGCGCCTTCTCGCGGCCGCCGGGGCACCCGCGCGGCACCGTCATCGAGCGCGAGACCCTCGCGCGCAAGCTCGACGAGACCGTGGCCGTGGGCGGCACGCAGATCCTCCTGCAGGGCGGCGTCAATCCCGCGCTGGACCTCGGCTGGTACGAGGACCTGCTGCGCTTCATCAAGGGCGGCTGGGGCATCCACGTGCACGGCTTCAGCCCCGTGGAGATCCGGCGCCTTGCCGAGTTCTCGGGGCTGGACGTCGCGACGACGCTGCGGCGCCTGATCGACGCCGGGCTGGACTCCATCCCCGGCGGGGGTGCGGAGATCCTGTCGGACCGCGTGCGCGCGGCCGTCAGCCCGCGCAAGGACAGCAGCGACGAGTGGCTGGAGGTCATGGAGACGGCCCACGGCCTTGGCCTGCGCACCACGGCCACCATGATGTTCGGCCACCGGGAGACCCCCGGCGAGATCCTGCGGCACCTGGAGCTGCTGCGCCGCTTACAGGATAAGACCGGCGGCTTCACGGCCTTCATCCCCTGGTCCTTCCAGCCGGCCAACACGCGCCTGGCCGCGCCCGCGGCCACGGCCGTGGACTACCTGCGCCTGTTGGCCCTCGCCCGCCTCTACCTGGACAACTTCGCCAATCTGCAGCTGTCCTACGTCACCCAGGGCGCCAAGATCGGCCAGACGGCCCTGCGCTTCGGCGCCAACGACTTCGGCAGCCTGATGCTGGAGGAGAACGTGGTGGCCGAGACGGGGGTGCGCCTCTTGATCCCGCGCGAGGAGATCGAGCGGCTCATCCGCGACGCCGGCTTCACGCCCGCCCTGCGCAACCAGCGCTACGAGATCCTGGAAGTGCTCTGAGACGCGGCGCGGCGGCGCCACGCGGAAGAGCCGGGGACGGGTCCCCGGCTCCTCACATGATCCGCTGAAACGCGGCCGGTCTCGCGGCGGCCGGCCGGTTCCCGTCCTAGTACAGTGCCTTCACCTCGCTGATCGACTTGACCGCCGCGGGCGTGACGTTCATCGCGCCCACGTACATGTTGTCGAAGGTCATCCAGTCGTTGCTGGGGGTGAGGGTCATCGACACGATGGGCACGTTGCTGGTGAAGCCGGCGAAGACGGTGGGATAGGTCAGATTGACCGTCGTGCCGTCGTCCAGTGCCACCGTGACCGTTCCGGAGACCGGGAAGCCGTCGAAGTCGGTGAGCATGAAGTCGCCGCCGACCGCCGTCACCGGGGCGCCGTCGAAGACGATGGTGATGAGATCGTTGGACGTATTGGTCGAGATCGCGCCCGGGATGCCGAAGAGGTAGCTCGACGCCGACGCCGTGTAGCTGTAGCCGTTCACCGGGCCGAACTGGTAGCTCGGCGCGTAGGGATCCTGCCAGGTGGCCCACGAGAAGTCGTCGAAGTAGTAGCCGGGCGCGAGCACTGCCAGGAAGTCCGTCAGGTTTGAGTATACGGTGGCCCGCACCATGTCGACGACGGGGTCGTCCCCGTAGAGACCGGTGCTCCAGTCATCGGGCTGCTTGTAGGCGTTGGGGTTGTCGGGAAGGTCGCTGCGGTCGGCGGCCATCGCGCCGCAGGCGACCGCGAGAATCAGGATTGTCGTTGCCAAGATGCGCATGGAATCTCCCTTCGCGGCTGTTCTCGACGGAGCCGAGAAACCATGAGGGTGTTCGCTGACACGCACTCGCAGGCGTCGCCTGCCCCCGACCCCTGGCATCCGCTGCTACCGTGCAGGCGGATCCGCCTGCGGGGACATTTTTGAGATGGAATGATTATACGACTGCAATATTGCCGGCGTCAATGGGCCGTTCGATCGTGCCCCGCAGCCACGGCGAGGCTCGTCCGCCTCGATCGATCCGGGATCCCCAAGGCCCGCCGGCCCTCAGCGCAGGAGCAGCAGCTTGGCGCCCGCGCGCCGGTCGCAGGCATCCAGGCGCAGCAGGTAGACGCCGCTGGCCAGGGGCTGCCCGCGCGCGTCCCGCCCGTCCCAGGTGACCTCGTGGCGGCCGGCCCCGCGCGTCTCGCCCGCCAGCAGGCGGCGCCGCAGGCGGCCGGAGGCGTCGAGGACGTCCAGCCGGACGGGGGAGGCCGCCGGCAGGATGAAGACCACCCGCGCCCGCGGGTTGCAGGGATTGGGATGGACGGCGAGGCGCAGGCCCGGGGAAGCGGGCGCGCCGCCGTCGCCGGCGGCCGTGAGCGGAGGCTGCCGGCGCCCGCTGACGAGGATGTCGTCGATGTAGGCGCCGGGCTGGACGCAGAAGTCGTCCGACGTGAAGCGGAAGCGGATGCGCACGGTCTCGCCCACGTAGTTGCCCAGGTCCAGCGCCAGACGGCCCCAGCCGCCGAGGGCGGGCACGGCGGGGTCGTCGTTGCCGGCGCTCAGCTCGTCGCAGAGCGGCGTGAAGGTGGCCCCGCCGTCCGTGCTGATCTCCAGCCACAGGGCATCAATGATCTCGCCGAGGGGCACGTCCTCGTTGAGCAGCCAGAGCTTCAGGTCCAGCATGGCCAGGGAGAAGCCGGCCAGGTCGATGGGGGGCGACAGGAGCCAGATGTCCTGGTCGTAGAAGTAGTCGCCGTCGATGTTCGTCGCCCAGCAGCACGAGCCGGACGCGCAGCTGTCCGGCCCCACCACCGACGGCGCGCCCAGCTCCCACATGTCCATGATGCCGCCGTGGGTCCAGCCGCCCGGCCCGTCCTCGCAGTCGTCGAGGAAGACCGTCTCCACGTCCGCCAGGCCGATCTCCTGGTAGCGCGTCCGGGCCAGTTGCATGCGGACCGCGTAGCCGTCGATGTCGCCGGCCTGAAGCTCGGCCAGCGCGTCGTACTGGAGGGCGAGGGCCTGGGCCGCCTCGGCCTGGTGATCGGGATGGAGCGCGGCGCCCTGGCAGGCCGCGTGCAGGTCGAAGACGTCCCGCGTGACGGCGATGGCGGCGGCGATCGCCGCCGCGTCGGCGATGGGTGTCGCGACGTGAGTCGCCGTGTGGGCCAGCTGCCAGCTCGGATTGCCGGTGCCCAGCGCCGGATCGGAGCTGTGCCACATGCCCTCGACGCCGGCGGGGTAGAAGAGGGGGAACTCGTCCGCCGGCTCGGGGGCGAAGGTGAGGACGTGGTTGCGGGAGTCGACCGGGTACCAGCCGAGCTGGGGATCCATGCGCACCCAGCCGTAGTCCGTCATCCAGAACTCGATGACCCAGTGCATGTCCATGGGACCGCCCATGTAGGGCAGCGTCGTCAGCAGGACGCGCGCCGGCACGCCCGCCGCGCGGAACAGCGCCGCGGCCGCGTGCGCGTGCCCCGTGCAGGAGTTGCCCCACCAGTTGAGCGTGTAGTACGCGTCGAAGGCCCACGGATCATGGGGGAACTCGTTGGGGATGCCGCTGACGTGCTGCTTGATCCGCGTGGCGAGGATCGAGAGGTTGGCGGCGCCGTCCAGCAGGGCCTGGGCCTCGTCCTGGATCAGGGACTCCTCGATCTGGGCGCAGTCGGTGGGCACGAGCCAGCGGGACAGCGAGTCGGGGAGCGAGGCGGGATCGGGCAGGGGCGCCGCGCCGGGCAGATCGGTGTAGGCGCGCGGCGCGACGAGGACGTAGGCGGTCCAGACGACGTGGCTGGGGGCGTGGCCCAGCCGGGCGCAGACGATGGCGTTGTTCGCGTCCAGGCGCAGGAAGCGGTGGGTGATCAGGTCCGGCCCCTCGACCTTGATCAGGACCGGCACCTGGTTCCGATAGGTGACCGGCACGTGGAAGTAGATGTCGTAGGGGTCGTTGGTGTAGAGACCGCTGACCTGAAGGGTGCCGACGGCCCGGTGCAGATCGACGGCGGCCGCGCCGGCGTCGCCCGGCGCCGGCGCGCCGACGGCCAAGACCAGCCCGGCGATCAGGGCTCCTACTCGCGATAGAGCGGACACGGTAGCGTCTTTCGCTGCTGGCAGGCGCACTCAGTCTACACCATGGGCAAGGGGGAGGCTAGCCTGGCCGAATGCGGCGACGGCTAGTTCAGCCGGAAGACCACGGGGACCAGCACCCACACCTCGACGGGCCGGTTCTGCAGGAGCGCCGGCCGGAAGACGGCCGTGCGCGCGCAGGCGAGGGCCGCCTCGTCGAGCATGGGCATGCCGTCCACGATGACAGCGTCGGCGACCTTGCCGTCGCGTCCCACCAGCACGCGCACGATCACCGTTCCCTCGACACCCGCGGACATGGCCACCTCGGGGTAGACGGGCGGATCGATGGCGATGCGCACGGGCTCCTGTTCCACGGCGACGAACTCGCCGGGGCCCGGGCGCGTGTCGATGTCGATGTCGACGACCAGCGCGCCGCCCTCGTCGAGGCCCAGATCCTCCATGGTGATGGGCGCCAGTGCCTCCGACATCTCGGCCACGGTGGCGACGGTCCGCCGCTGGGCCTGCTCGTCGGGGACCGGCTCGGGCACGCCGATGGCCGGCGGCGGCGCGGCTTCCGCCACCGCCTGGGCGATGTTGAGCTGCGGCGCGGCCGGCTTGGCGATGGAGGGCGGGATGCCCAGGTCCGTGTAGCGGACGATCCTGATCTCCCGCTGGGGGGGAGTCGGCGGGTGGCGCAGCGACACGACCCACCAGACACCGAAGACCAGCAGGCCGAGGGCGAGGATGCCGGCCGTGGCCCACGCCAGCCAGCGGGCCGCCTCCTGCCGCAGCGGATGGCCCTCGCCCGTCGCCGGCAGGCTCGGCGCCTCGTTCAGGGAGAAGGCCCAGGGGATGTGGAGCGGGTCCTTGGCGCCCATGATCAGGGTCCCTCTTCCATGAGGCGCGCGTCCTCGGCCCGCATCGGGACCAGGCTGAAGCGGTTCATGTGGGCCTCTTCGAGGGTGTCCATCATCTCCACCATGCTCTCGTAGCGGGCCTCGCGGTGGATCTTGACGAGGATGATCAGGTCGGGGTTCGCCTCCTGTCCCGCGACGAAGAGGTCGTCCAGCTCCTCCCAGCGCACCGGCCGGAGGGCGCCGTCGCCCTGGCGGTAGAACATGTCCTCGTCCCGGTCCACGAGGACCGTCATCACGTTGGACGCGGGCACCTCGACCGTGGCGCCGGGCTCCGGCATGTTCACCTCCATCGCCAGGGGCCGGCGGAACACGGTGGTCACCATGAAGAAGATGAGCAGCAGGAAGGCCACGTCGACCAGCGGGGTCAGGTCGACGCGGCTACCCGCCCGGCGCTTCGGGCGGATCAGCGCGTGCTCATCCTCCATGATCGGACGGTCGGGCTGCGCCGGCTGGGTGTCGGCCATGTTCGCCCCCTCACTCGTCCCGCGCGCCGGCCCCGGGGCGGCGCTCCTTGAGGTCCGTCATCAGGTTGAAGCGCAGGGTCTTCGCCTCGGCCAGGGTGTCCATGACGTCGGCCATGATGCCGAAGGGTGCGTCCCGGTCGCCCTTCACGATGACGACGGCGTCGGGATACATGCCGCGCCAGGTGACGATGGCGTTCATGAGGTCGGACGGCAGCACGGCCTGGGCGTCCAGCACCCGTTCGGTGGACAGGAAGATCTCGCCCGCGCGGGTGATGGTGAGGATGATGGTGCCGGTCTCGGGGACGTGGATCTCGGACGTCGAGGCGGGCAGGTCCACCGCCACCGCCTCCGGCGGCTTGAACTGGGTCGTCGACATGAAGAAGATGAGCAGCAGGAAGGCGATGTCCACCAGCGGCGTCATGTCGGTGTGGATGCGGACTCGGCGGGCGGCCAAGGCTCAGGCCCCCTTCCTGTTCTCCAGGAGTTGCAGCACCTCGTAGGCGGTCTCCGCGGTCCGGGTGCTGAAGCCGTCGACGCGCGTCGCGAAGTAGTTGTAGAGGACGGTGCCGATGATCGCGGTGGTCAGGCCCAGGGCCGTGCTCACGAGGGCCTCCGAGATTCCCAGGGCGAGCTGGGTGGCGTCGGGCGCCCCCGCGTGCGACATGCCGATGAACGCGCGGATCATGCCGACGACCGTGCCGAGCAGGCCGATGAGGGTGGCGATGGAGGCCAGGGTGGACAGGGCCGTCAGATTGCGCTCCAGCAGCGGCGTCTCCAGGGAGTTGGCCTCGTGCAGCGCCCGGCGGGTCTCGGTGATGGCGGCCGCCGGGTCCTCGGCCTCGCCCGCGACGGCGCGGTAGCGCGTCAGGCCGGCGCCGATGACGTTGGCCAGGCTGCCGCCCTGGCGTTTGCAGTAATCCACGGCCTCCTCGACGCGGCCGGCCGTCAGACTCGCCTCGAGCTTGTGCACGAAGGCCGCGACGCTGCCGCGCCCGCCGGCCCGCCAGAGCACGATGAAGCGCTCGACACTGAAGATGAAGACCAGGAAGAGGCAGGTGAGGCCGACCACGAGGAGCGGTCCGCTCTGCTTGAAGAACTCGGGCGCGTTGACCCAGATGAACCAGGCCACCACCACGGAGAGAACGAAAACCGGGATGAAGATCGCCTTTCTCATGCCTTCCCATCTCCTGTCATGTCATGGCGGTCCATTCACGACCATGCTCGCGCTCCCCTGCGACCGTCAGCCGTCCGCGCTCTCGGCCTCCTCGAGGAGCTCGAATCCCTTCCTCATCGTCGCGTTGTCCGGATCGAGGGCGCGGGCGCGCTCGAAGGCGGCGCGCGCGGCCGTGAAGTCCGACTGACCCAGGTGGGCGTTGCCGAGGCCGGCCCAGCCGTCCGCGTCCTCCGGCGCCACCTCGGTCGCGCGACCGTAGTACCCGGCGGCCTCCGCGTAGCGTGCCCGCCGCACGTGGCAGAATCCCAGACCGCGCAGGGCCCGGGCGTTGTCGGGCTCCGCTTCCAGCACGAGGGTATACTGCTCCTCGGCCGCCGCGAGGGAATCGCTGACGGCGTAGGCCTGGGCGAGGAGGAGGCGGGCCACCGTGAGACCGGCATCGAGATCGAGGGCCCGCCGGAATTCCGGCGCGGCGGCGAGGTAGTCGCCCGCCTGGAAGCGGGCGATCCCGAGGTTGATGAACGTGACGGGCGAATCCGGGTCCAGGTCCGCCGCGCGTTCCAGTGCCGCCGCCGCCGCCCGGGGGCGGTTGCGTTTCAGCTCGACCAGACCCCGCTCGAAGTGGGCGCCGGCGGCGTCGGCGTCCATGGCCAGGGCGCGTTCGAGCCGGGCTTCGGCCTCGTCGTACCGGCCGCGCTCCCGGAACCAGGAGGCCAGCGCCACGAGGTCCGACGGCCGCCAGACCAGGCTGTCGGGCAGCGCGCCCATCAGCGCCGCCGCTTCGTCGCGGGCCTCCGCGTCGCGGACGTGGATGCCGCATCGGGCGAGGGCGAAGCCCGTCTCCGTGCGATCAGGCGCCAGGGCCCGGGCGGCGCGGGCCGCTTCCAGGCCCTGCGCGTACCGGCCGATCTCGTAGCACGAGTCCGCCAGGTCCAGCAGGATGTCCAGCTCGCGCGGCGCCAGGGTCACGTAGCGCAGCAGGACCCGCGCGGCCTGCTCGTGCCGGTCGGCCAGGCGCAGCAGCCCGGCCAGATCCTTCAGGGCCGGCGCGTAGGTGGAGTCGGCGGCGACGGCCCGCAGGTAGTGGTCCCGCGCTTCGTTGTAGCGGCCGACCTTCTGGTAGAGCCGGCCCAGGGCGTGCAGCCCCGGCGGCGTGGGGACGCGGCCGGGAGCCAGCAGGACCTGTTCGTAGGCGTTGATGGCCAGCGCGGGCTCGTCCCGTCGCTCGTAGATGCGGCCGACGAGCTCTCCGTGGGCCGGGTCGTCGGGGTCGAGGTGGAGGGCGAGCAGGGCTTCGCGCTCGGCCCCGTCCAGGTCGCCGTCAGCCAGGTGATAAAGCGCCATGCCGTGATGGTAGAGGTCTTCGCCCTCGGCGAGGCCCTCGCGGTCCGCGCCGCGCTCGAGGAGACGCCGGGCCTCCCGCGGCTTGTCGCTGAGCAGCAGGACACGGGCCTTGCCGTAGACTGCCCGCCAGAGATCGTCGTCCGCCGCCAGGGCGCGGTCGAACTCCAGGTCGGCTTCCAGGGTCCGCCCCAGGCGGAGCAGGAGCAGCCCCAGCCCCGCGCTGGCCTCGGGGTAGCCTTCGCGAGTTCCCCGTCGCGCGTCCACGGCGTCCCGGTACAGGGGCTCGGCGTCGGCGTAGCGTCCCTCGCGCACGGCGACCTCGGCGAGCCCGAACCACGCGCGGTGGATCTGGTACTCCGCGGCGACCGCCCGCGAAAACTCGGCGCGGGCCTCGTCCAGGCGCCCGGCCACCAGGGCCTTGGAGCCGAGGCGGATGGGATCCTCGTCCAGGGCGTAGGTGTGCTTGTCGGCGGCGGCGCCGGCGGCGGCGAGGAGGAGCGCGATCCCCAGCCAAAGTGGATGTAACCGGTTACTCAGGCTGGGCTCCGGTGCGTCTCCCATGCGCATTCCTCGCGTTACCGGTTCGGGGAATCGCGCCGCAGGCGGATCTCTCGCAGGATCCGTCGCGCCGGCAGGAAGCCGATCCGCTCGATGCGGCGCTGTCCGCGCGCGCTCGTGAAGTGGGTCACGAGCATGGCCGCCTCCACTGTAGCATCCTCACGATGACAAATGTAAAGAAAATACCACATGGGATAGTCGCCGCTGGCCACCGCGGCGCGGTCGGGCAGCCGCGCCGCGCCCGCGGCATCCCCGCCGACGGGGAGGGCCCGCGCGGGGCCCGCCGCCGCTCCGGCCGGGATCGTGAAGCCGCCCAGCAGGCCGAGGTCCTCCGGCCATTCCGCCAAGCTGTCCAGGACGGCCGCCGCGTCGGCCACGAATCGCACCCGCGGGGAGGCGGCCGCGGCCTCGGGCTCCAGGTCCAAGGCGCGGGCGAAGGCGTCCCAGGTGCCGCGTGTCGGCGCCTCGGCGACGAGGCGTCCGGCGCCGGCAGAGGCCCCGGAGTCGTGACCCGTGCCGGCTGGGCTGACGCCGCCTCGCCCCGTGCCGGCGGGGCCGCCGCCGCGATCGGCGCCGCCGGGCGCGTCGTGCCCGGTGAGCAGGGCGCGCAGGTCGCCCGTGTCCACGCGCCGGACCTCCGGCGACGCGCTCCATAGCTCCAGGGCGGCGAGGGCGATGGGATGCCAGTCCAGGGTGTCGCCCAGTGCGGCGCGGGCCATGGCCTGCGTGGCCGCGGAGGGGGGCGCCGTCTGCAGGGCGACGTCGCAACGGCCGTTGAGGAGGTGCTCGAGCGCGCGGTCGGCATTGCCCGGCAGCAGGGTGATGCCCGCCTCCGGATAGTCCCGGCGATAGAGCAGGAGCAGCGAATCGACGAGCGCCGGCGCCAGCTCGCGGCCCGCCAGGCGCACCTCGCGGTCGGGCCCGTCCGCCCCCAGCATGTCGCCGATGCGCTGCCAGTCCACACCGCCGCGGAGCAGGTAGAGCCCGGCGAGGATGGCCAGGTAGAACACCACCCGGATGAGCAGCCGCTGGTTGCGCGTGAAGGTCGGCATCCGTCCTGCGCGGCCCGCCGGCGGTTCGTCCCGGCGGCGGCGGCGCCTCGAGAGCGCATTATAAGGTTGAAACTTGGGGGAGGCTTGAGTGATTCTCGAAACCTCCCACCATTCCGCGCCGCCACGGGGACCGACGAGGATGGACCCAGACTAGCATGGAAAACGGTTACATTCCACGGCGAAGGATATTCCCACGGCGGAGCCGGGCCGCGGGGGGGGCGCCCCGCCTCGTCCTGGGCCTCGCCCTGCTGCTGCTGGCCTGGGGCTGCCGCCCCGGAACCGAGTCGGACGTTCGCCCGGAAACGGATCCCGAGGCGGCCGCCTT
>Ga0272442_10007364_pt1 | contig 14237 bp, 7 predicted proteins | sample SSMForm2O_FD_200262 | JGI IMG/M metagenome (GOLD analysis project Ga0272442, IMG submission 200262) | Marine sediment archaeal communities from Little Sippewissett salt marsh, Falmouth, MA, United States - SSM-Form-2O | ecosystem: Environmental > Aquatic > Marine > Wetlands > Sediment ...
CAAGGTCCAGCCGGCGGCGGGCAAGCGACTGAAGGCGTATCCCACCCGCTACTATGTGATCCACACCGACCTGGGCCCCGACGTCGCCCGGGAGGCCGCGGCACGCATGACGGCCATGGCCGAGGAGTACCACCGCCGCACGCGGGACTTCGCCGGCGCCATCCGCCGGCGGCTGCCGTTCTACCTGTTCGGCCGGGCGAAGGACTACCACGATGCCGGCGGGCCTGCCGGCACTGCGGGGATCTACGATCCCGGCAGCCAGAGGCTGATGGCCCTGGCCGACGGCGGGGCCGACGAGAACCTGTGGCACACCGTTCGGCACGAGGGCTTCCACCAGTTCGCTCACAGGGTCATCGGCGGGCGGCTGCCGACGTGGATCGACGAGGGCTTGGCGGAGTACTTCGGCCACGGCGTCTGGACGGGCGACGGCTTCGTCACCGGCGTGATCCCGCCGTACCGGCTGAAGCGGCTCCAGGGGCACATCCGCGGCGGGCGGCTCCGGCCGTTCCTCGAGATGATCACGCTGACGCACAGGGAATGGGGCGACGCGCTGCATCCAGCCGGCGAGAAGTCGCAGGCGCCCCGCGGCGGCGCGCCCGCACCGGGCCCCGACCGGGAGAACGGCGCCTCGCAGCAGCGCCCCACCCGCGCGCGGGTCCACTACGACCAGGCCTGGTCGATGGTGCACTTCCTCGTGCATGCCGACGACGGCCGATACCGACAGGCGCTGTCGGCGCTGATCCGCGACGTCTCCCGCGGGGCCGATGCGAAGCTCTCCTTCCGGCGCCGCCTCGGCCGCAACGTGAAGGCCTTCGAGAAACGCTGCGCCGACTGGTGGCTGGCGCGGAAGCCGGACGACACCGCCGACCTCTACATCCAGGCCGTCGTCGCGACGATGACGAGCTATCTCGCGCGAGGCGTCGCACAGGGCCAGACCTTCCCCTCGGCCGAGGCGTTCTTCCGCGAGGCCCGCAGCGGCACGCTCAAGGCCCACAAGACGCAGTGGCTGCCGCCCAGCCTGCTGAACGAGGCGCTGCTGCACGCCCGCGCGTGGCGGACGGGTTGGTCGCTGGACCACGCCGGCAAGGCCCCCCGGGTGGTGCTGAGCTGGCCGACGGGGAAGGTCTTTACCGGCACGTTCAGCCACGCCCGCGGAACGTGCTCCGGCGTGAAGGTCACCGTCACGACGAAGAAGCCGTAGGCCCCCCGGCCCCGTCGGCCGAGCCGGTACCGGCCCGGACCGCCGAGCGGATCGCACGCACGATCGTGTCGGCGGCCGGGCGGTGCAGCCGGCGAGCGTGGTCCGCCATGCCGCGCAGCGTCTCCGAGGCGCCCAGCAGCCGCCGTACCTGCCCCACCGCGTCGGCCGCGCTGCCCGTTACCACCGCGGCCCCCTCGCGCGCGAAGTAGGCCGCGTTGCCGCTCTCCTGGCCCGGGACGGGCTTCAACAGGACCATCGGCTTGCCCTTGGCGGCGCACTCGGCCGTGACGAGCCCGCCGGCTTTCGTGACCATCAGCGAGCAGACCTCGACCAGTTCGTGGGCGCGGTCGGTGTAGCCGAAACTCACCACGTCGCGCCCGCTCTCGGGCAGCGAGGCCAGCTTGCCGAGCAGCTTCTTGTTGCGTCCGGCCAGCACGGCCACCAGCGGGCGCCGCGGGCCGGCCGCGATCCGGCGGGCGATCTCGACGACGGGCCCGCACGTGAACTCCGTCCCGCCGCTCAGCAGGACGATCGCGCGGTCGTCCGGCAGGTGCCAGTCGGCCAGCACCTTCCGCCGGTCCAACGGGACCGTCCACTTCGGGTGGATCGGCATGCCGGAGACGGTGATGCGCCCGGGCGCGATGCCCCACGTTCGCAGGTGTTCGGCGGTGGGCTCGGCCGGGGCGAACCACTGGTCCATCCCCTCGCAGAACCAGAACCGATGCACGCGGACGTCGGTGACGACGACGAACTGCGGCGCGTCGAGCCGCCCGAGGCGCGCCAGCCGCGCCAGCAGCGGCGGGACGAGAAAGTGCGTGTGGACCACCAGGTCCGGCGCGGCCGCCTCGGCGTGGCGGGCGAACCGCCTCAAATAGTGGCGCTCGTTCCAGAGGCGGTAGCGCTCGGTGAGCCCGCGCTTCGGCCCTTGCGGGCGGTCCTTCAGCCAGTAGCCCAGCCCATACAGCCAGGGCAGCTTCGAGACGGCCAGCGAGTAGCCCCCCGCGTAGTACGCCCGGAACGCCCACGGGGCGAACGTCAGCACGTCGGTGACGTCGACGCGCCAGTCCGGCTCGGCCGCTCGCAGCCGGTCCGCGATCGCCCGCGCCGCCGAGTTGTGCCCCGCGCCTACCGACGCCGTGGCGATCATCACGCGGGGCCGGCCGGCCTTTCCACCTTCGCTTGCCATGGGCGCCAGTGTCGCGCCGGCCGGCTCGGCGTGCAAGCCCTGTCGGCCGGCGGGTCTCAGGGCTTGGCCTTCGGCCGCGCCGCCAGCGACGCCAGCAGCTCGGCTGCTTTTTGCTCGTAGGGGTTGGGCGGCGCGCCGATGACGAGCCGGAAGTACTCCTCCGGCGTCTTGAGGTCCTTGATCAGCACGCGGGCGGGGTCCTCGGCGGTTCGTAGAGCGAACTTGCCCAACTCGAAGTTGGCGACGATGGCTGCGTCGGTCCGCTCCTCCTTGGCCAGTTGGATGAGCTGGTCGGCGCGCTCGTACAGATCGGGCGTGTGCAGTGCGACGGCGAGTTTGAGGTTGTCGCCCATCGGTGTGCTCTCGCGTTTCCTGGTCTCGTCGCTGAGCAGTGCAGCCAGTCGCCCGTAATAGTCCGGCCGCTTCGGGTTGACGTCGAGGTAGGCCCCGAGGGCCTCGGCGCTGCCGGGGTCGTTCAGGACCTTGTTGCCCTCGATCATCCAGATGAGGCGCTCGACGGCCTCGGTCGCGCCGCGGTAGGCGTCCAGGCCGGGCACGTCGGCCTGGGGCGAGAAGAGCGACGCCGCCTCGGGCATCTCGATCCGCTCCGCCGCGGCGGCGACGATCCGCCCCAGCGCCTCCCGCGCCCGGTGGAGGTGCTCGTCGGCCTTGCGGACGAGGCGGTTGGGGTCGGCGCAGTTCGGCTGGGCGATCGCCCGCAGAGACAGCTCGCCCAGCCGCCAGTCCGCCAGGGCCGCCTGCGGCGAGGCGGGATGCCCGACCAGCAGTCCCTCCCACGCCTCGGCGGACTCGGCCAGAGGGAACGACGTGGCGTACTTGATCAGTCCACCGGCGAAGGCCACCTCGTCGAGCTGGAGGCTGCGGGCTTGGGCCATGACCCATAGGGCCGCCGGCCGGCGCCGACTGTCGGGGAACGCTTCGAGGAACTTTCGGCACCGCCCGATCAGCGCGTCACGCCGCGTGCGGAGGTCTTCCTGGACGCGGAGGCCGGCGGTCTGCGGGTTGAGCCCCTCGCCGTGGTTGCGGCGGATCCACGGCCCGAGGGCCTCGTCCTCGAAGATCGACCCGCCGACCTGGAGGCGGCTGACGATCAGCGCGTAGGCCAGCTCGTCGGCCCCGACGCGGCAGTAGAACACCGCGGCCGGTGCCGCCAGCAGCGCCACCACCAGCGGCCAGACCGGCCCGGCGCGGAACCCGCCCAGCCGCGCCGCGCCCAGCACGATCGCCCCGGCCAGCACGGCCGAGACGAACGCGATCAGGAACGGCGCGTAGAGCGCCCACCGCTGCATGGGCAGCACCGCCGCCGCGTCGACGCCCGCCAGGGCGCTGAGCGTGAAGTACGCCGCCGTGGGCAGCAGACCCAGCACCGACGCCAGGAACGGCATGTCGTTCCGCAGGCGGCTTCGCCCGGCGAGAACGCAGCCGATGCCGACCGCCAGCGCCAGCACCGGCGAATGCCCCACCAGCGCCACCAGCAGAACCAGCACCGTCGAGAGCAGGGGGCGATACAGCACCGCCGCCAGGACCGGCACCAGCGCCAGCAGGCCCAGCATCAACCCCGTCACCAGGATCATCCACGGGTGGCTGAGAACGTCCAGCGGGTGGCGGAAGATCTCCCCCAGCGGCGTGGTCAGGTCGCCGTAGTACGCCACCGGCCGAAAGTCGAGCCACCAGCCGGTCGCCAGGTACCGCCAGAACGCACACAGCCCCGCAAAGGCAGCCAACTGCACGATCGCGTAGAAGCCCATGCGCCATCGCCGGGACGACCACAAAAGGCAGGGCGGGCGCTCGGTCTGGCCGTTCGCATGATCAGCCGCAGCGGTCATCTCACCGTTCCCTATTCTGACCCGCCGCCAGCCAGATGCGATAGAAAATGTTGTTCTTCAGGAAGATGACGAAGAGCGTCTCGTTCGGCCAGAGGTAGGAGACCTCCTCGTCGTGCATCTTGCCGCCCTCGATCCGGGCCTTGAAGTTCAGCAGGGGGATCCGCCCCTGGCGGTAGGTGTGGTTCCACTCGGCGGACTGGGGCGTGCCCAGCAGGATCAGCCCGATCTCGTAGCGCCCGACGTCCTCGGCGTCGGTCGTGCCCTCCATGTACAGGTCGTACGCCTTGCCCCGGAAGACCATGTCGTTCTTGGTCGTGCCGTCCGGGGAGATCTCCGCGAACGCCGTCATCTTCCGGTACTCGTAGCTCGCGAGGTTCAGCCCGGGGAAGATCTGGGCGACGAACTTCGGCGCCGCCCTGCCCTGCGTGACGCCGTCCTCGGCGACGGTCTTGCCCCACCCGCTCCGGCGGACGGGACAACGCGGGTCCATCGCCGCAGCGATCGCCTCGGAAAGCGAAGCGGTCGTCTTCTCCCGCCGGGTCAGCGTGCCGCGGACCGTGTTGCCCGGGAAGAACTTGGCGAACTGCGGCTGGATGTTCGCCTCGGCCAGGACGCCGGCCATCACGCTGTCGCTCGCGACCGTCGGCGACGCCGCGGCGAGGTCCGTGGTGTGCTCCTCGCGCAGCACCCCGCCGTTCAGCCCGCCGGCAAAGGCCACCTTCACGCGCCCGTCGTCCGCCGAGACCGTCAGCTCCAGCCGGCGAACGTCGTAGGGGCAGTCTACCGAAACGTCGTACGCGTGCAGGTGCCGCACACTCGCCCGACCCGAGACCTTCGCGCCGATCAGGTGCTTCCGCAGCAGCGCCGCAGCCCGCCGCGCGCGCCGCCGAACCGCGTGCACCTCCACGTCGGTGAGCTTGTAGGACGGGCGCGTCGTCGCACCGGCCCCGCCCGCCCGCGAGGCCGACTGGGTCAACTCCTGGAGGTCCAGCCGGTCCGCCAGCACGTGAAACGTGCCCCTCGGCCGGCCCGGCAGCGAGGACAGGTCCGCCAGCAGCCAGCCGTGGCTCCGCCCGGTGCGGAACTCCATCCCGTCCGTGCGGAGCCGCCCCACCCGCGGCAGCGCGTCGGCGACCAGCGCCTGCCACCGGCGGTCGTCGAGGCCCTCCGGCCAGTCGAGCACCAGCCGCCGGGGCCGGGCCAACTGCTCCATGGCCAGCTCGCCGTCGAGCGCCAGCTCCCTGCCGCCCAGCGTGCAGCGCAGGTCGTCGAGCCGCACCGTCGCATGGGAGGCGGCGCCCCGGTGGGCCTCGGGCAGTTCGGCCTCGATGAAGATCCCGCCCGACGGGCGATACGGTCTCAGCGAGGGCAGGAGCTCGACGAGCCGCTCGGCCCGCGGCGTCGAGGCGGCCAGGTGCACGTCGACCTTGCCCAGCCCGGCAGGCAGCCCGTCGCGCCCGCGCTCCAGGCCGGCCGAGCCCGAGGCGAGCACGCGGACGTCGCCTACGCGGGCCGACAGGTTCGTCACGCGAACGGCGGACAGGTCCGCGGGGGCCGTAAACGCCACCTCGGCCTCGGCGGGCAGGCCCGCGGGCTTGACGAACGGCCCGAGACGCCCCGCCCCCTCGCCCGGTGCTTCGAGAACGAGTCTTGCCAGCGCGAGCCGCCCGGCGTCCACGCGCGATCGCAGGTCCACCGCGTTGCCGTCACAGCGCGCCGTCGCGCGGAACGCCACCTGCCCCGCCAGCCCGTGCCGCCGCACCGCCGCCGCCATCTCCGGCACGAACGACAGGAGGACCGGCTCCGCCGCGACCAGGGCGTTGGCGTCGACGTCGAAGCTCCGAAGCGCCGGGACCAGGGGGAACTTCCCGCCGGGCGCGGGCCCCGCGCCGCCCCACGCCGCCCGGCCGGCCAGCGCGAGCCGGCTGGCGCCGAGGCTCAGCTCGCCGTTGCGGACCTGCACGGCGATCCGCCCGTCTTGCTTCCGCCGCGTGACGCGCCCGTCCACGCGGAGCGAAAGCTTCGTGCCCGCGGCCTTCGTCCGCCCGATCGGGTTCGGGCGATCCAGTTGCAGGTCGGTCGCGTCGCAGAAGGCGTCGGCGTCGAGCGTCCCCGGGCGCAGGGCCCCACGCGCGATCAGCTTCAACTGCCCTGAAAGGTTCGTCCCCGCCAGCCGCTCCGCCAGGATGGGCGACGAGGCCGCCAGCCGCCGGGCGTCCTTGACGACGGCCTCGACGATCCAGTCCATCTCGGCCTCGGTGGGCGCGGTCAGTGCGGCCAGCGCCGCCTCGCCCGGGCGGAGCTTGGGGAAGCTGCAATTGAGCGTGACGTCTGCGGCGTCGCTGGCCCACAGGGCCGCCAGCAGGGCTTGGCGATCTTTGGGCCCGGCCGGGTCGGCGCGGAAGTCGACGTGGAACTGCGCATCCCGGCCGGCGGGCTTGATCAGCCAGGGCGCCAGGCTCAGTCGGGCGTCCCTCAGGTCGGCCGAGAGACGCGCGCGCCGCAGGCCGGAGCCTGCACGCACGTCGAACCGCCCGGAGAGGTCGCCGCCGAACTTGTCGCGCAGCTCCGCGGCCCGCGGGATGCACGCCAGGAGGTCCTGGAGCTTCTCGACGATGGCCTTGCCGGTCAGCTCGATCCCTTCGCCGGCGCCGGGCTGGCCGCCGGGGGGCGGCTCGGCCCAGCGAAGGTTCGCCCGCTCGACGGAGAAGTGCCCCGCCCCGACGGCCAGCCCGACGGCGATGTTCTTGAGCATCGGCTCGTTGGCGTCGACGTCGGCGTCGAGATCCAGGCTAAGCGGCGCGTCTTGGGGCTTTACGAACCAGCCCGGCACGGCCAGGCGCGTCCCGCCGGCGGCGCGGAGGCTCGCGTGGACGCGCGTCGTCGCGCCGTGATGGATGAACCACCGCCCGGTGAGCGTCCCGTCGAGGCGGACCTGTCGGACGGCGTCGGCCTGCCCGGCCGCCGCGGCAACGTCGGCCAGCGCGTCGAGGTCGTGGATCTCCCACAAGCCGTGCCAATCCAAGCGGCCCAGCTCCGCCAGGAGGACCTCGCCGACCGGGCGCCGGCCGCGATCGGCCAGCCGGCGGGAGAAGCGGCGAAGGCTCAGCAGCGCCCCGTTGCCCGTGAACCGGTTGCCCGCCAGTTCCAGCCAGCTCTCGGCGACGCTGAAGCGGCTGGTGCGATGGTCCAGGTCGCCGGCGAGGCCCATGCGGCAGGGGCGGTCGGCGGGCTTGAGCACCGCCTTGTGCCGGCGGACTTCGGCAGCCGACGCGTCCGCCGATGCGTGCAGGTGCAGCTTTGTGCCCTTCCGTTCGGCGCGGAGAGCAACGCCCACCGGTCCGGTGACGGCCGTCTCGCCGGGCAGCACGTCCCGCCCGGTCAACAGCGCCGCCAGGCGCGCCGGGTGGACCTGCCCGGTCAGCTCGACCTCCTCGACCGCCTCCCAATACCCGCCGAACGCCTCGGCGAAGAGCTTTCCCCGGCCTTGCAGGTCCACGCCCGGCAGGCGAACGCTCGCCGAGCGGACCTCCAGAGCGCGGGCGATCTGGTCGTACGCCGCCAGGAGCCGCAGGTGCGCCTCCTCGATCACCGGCAGCCGGACCGACCCGGCCGGCTGAACGTCCAGCTTCCTGACCACCACGTTGAGGTGGAAGCCCTCGATCACGCCGTCGCGCCCCGCTTCCAGGTCTACGGCCCCGTCGCAGCGGCCGGAAAGCCGCTTCAGCGGCAGCCCGAACACCGCCGCGAGGGGCAGTTGGCTCAGGTCGACGTTCGAGAACGTCAGCGACGCCGACGCCGCGGCCGTCGGGTCCGCCCCCGCGCCGGGCGAGAGGCTCACCGGCGCCTCCCCGGCGTTGGGGTCCTGCTCCAACGCCGCCGACATGGTGACCTCGCGGACCCGCCCGGCGTCGAACTGGAAGCTCGGAACTTTCAGCGCCAGCCGGTGGGGGCCGCGGGGCAGTTGGATCGTCGCCCGCCCGCGATGCACGTTGACGCGCTCGATGGCCACCTCCGGCTCCATGCGCATCAGCGGGCCGAGGTTCGTGGCCCCGTTGGCGTCCAGTCGCACGCGAAGCACCGGCTCGATCAGCTCCAGCCAGCCGACCCGGCGGTGCAGCAGAAACGCGACCGGCGCAAGCTCGGTCCGGGCGGCCCGGACCGTCAGCAGCGGCTCGCCCGGTGCCCCCCCGGCCTCGGCGAGACGCAGGCCGCGCAGCTCCACCCCGTCGAACCAGCTCAGCGACATCCCGTCGATGCGCACGGCCGCGCCCGTCTGGCGGGCCAGGTCGGCGGCGATCCGCCGGCTGAGCCACCCCGCCGGAAGCCACCACGGCAGCGTGGCGTATGCGGCGACCGCCGATAGCACGACCAGCACGACGGCGCGGCAGGGGACCTGCCACCATCGCAGCTTCGGTCTTCGCTTTGGCTTGCTCGCCGCCATCGGTGCGTTTCCGCTTCGACGCCCGCTTGGGCAACCGTGACTTCATACGTCCTGGCGCAGCGCCTGTCCAGCGGTGCCGGTCCGGCGGTCACCTGCCGACCCGCCAGGCCAGTAGGATACCGGAAAGGAGTGCCGCCCATGACGCGCAATCTGGCAGGCCGTCCGCCGCTGTCGGCTGCAAGAGCTGCGTCACCCCCCGCCGGCCAGACACCCGAGGCGCCGCGCGCCGGGAGGCTACTTGTCTCTCGGCGCGGCCGGGGCCTTCAGGTCGCCGAGGGCGAACTGCGTGCCGGCCAGGACGTGTTGCAGGAACGTCGGATCCCAGTACGTCGCCGAGGCGTGGCCGAGCGTGCAGTAGAAGACGCGCCCCTTGCCGTACGGGCGGACCCAACTGATGGCGTAGTCCTTATCGGGGCGCTTGCCGGGATCCTTCATCTTCGCCAGATCGAGGCTGAGCAAGACGCGGAGCTTCGATCTGTCATAGGGGGCGCGCATGATGTAGACCTCGTCGCGGATCGTCCACCCTTTGCCCCCCAGCGCCGCGTTGACCGCGTGCGTCGGCTCCTCGTTTCGGATCGTCACCTCCTGGTAGATATGCCCGCCGTAGTACCCGCCGATCATCTCGCCGTACTCGGGCCACTTCTGGCACGCAGCGGTCGCCGCGTGGACGCCCACCAGCCCTTTGCCGCCGGCGACGTAGGCCAGCAGACTCTTCTTGACCGCCCGATCGCGTTGGCGGAGCCGGTCCTGCTCGGCCTTGGGGCGCTTGCCGAGGTCCCACGGCAGGAACGGCTCGCGCTCGTGAATGTTGTTCATCACGACGGCGTCGAATTTCGCGATCTCGTCCGGCAGGAGCAGGTTCGGGTCGTCGCTGATCGTCGCCTCGAATGCGCCGGTCTTGCGGCCGAGGACCTTGAACGCCTCCCGGGCAAACGGGTTGGGCTGGTGCGTCCAGACGTGCCCCCAGACCAGCAGCTTCCTGGGCTTGGCGGGCTTGACCGCCGGCTTGGCCGGCGCGGCGGCCTCGATCTTCGCGATCTGCCGCTTCGTGGGCATGGGGATGGGCTTCTTCCCCGGCGGCCGGGCCTGAGCCCACGCCGCGATCCCCAACAAGGCCAACGCCACCATCGGGCCGTATGCTCTCATGTCCGAATCTCCTTGCTTCCGCCAGCCGGGGCCTTCGACAGGAAGGCCCGGTCGTTCGTTTGCCGGATCCATCGGTCCATCTCCGCCCGCAGGCGCGCCAAGCCGGCGGCATAGGCGGGGTCGTTCAGCACGTCTCGCATGCACCACGGGTCGCGTGCGAGGTCGAACAGCTCCTCGACGGGCTCGGTCCCCTCGACTTGCGCCAACAGCCGTCGGGCCAGCGGGAAGGCCTTCGCCGCCTCGATCGTCGCGCGGTAGCTGCGGTTGCCCCAGGGCTTTTCCTGGAAGTTGTCGGCCGGCATCTTGTGCGGCCGGTCCGGCCGGATGCGGCGGATGTAGTGCAGCCGTCCGTCGGAGGCCGACCGACCCTGTGCCGATTCGGGCCCGTGCCCGAAGGCGACCTCGCCGAAGATGACCTTCGCGGCGGCCGGGTCGGGCCGGCCTTCGAGCAGCGCCCGCAGCGAGCGCCCGTGGAGCGGTCGCGGCAGGTCGATGCCGGCGAGGTCCGCGACGGTGGGCATGAGGTCGACGTGGCTGACGAGCGCGTCGGTAGCCAGCCCGCGGCGGATGCCCGGCCCGGCGGCGATCAGCGGCACGCGGAGGCCGAAGTCGTACACCGAGTACTTGCCCCTGTGGAACGCCGGCCCGTTGTCGCCCGTGTACCACACAACCGCCTCGCCGGCCCGCCCGGAGGCCTTCAGCGCCGCCATCGCCTCGCCGAGCTTGGCGTCGGTGATCTCGATGCACGTGAGGTACTGCGCCCAGTCCCGCCGCATCATTGGCGTGTCGGGCAGGTAGGCCGGCACGCGGACGCGACGCGGGTCCACGATCTTCCGCCGGGCGCGGCCGATGAACCCCCCGAACGGGCGGTGCGGCGAGCGGATGTTGTGGACGAGGAAGAACGGCCGGTCGTCGCAGCCCTCGATGAACCGCGCGACGTCCTCGCCGCCGTTGCCCTTGATCCACTGGTCGAACGGGAACTTCTCGTGCGGGGAGAGGTGGAACTTCGAGGTGATGCCCGTCCGGTAGCCGGCCTTCTTGAGCAGCTCGATCAGTGTCGGCGCGCCGCTCGGCACGCGGTAGAAGGCGTTGTGCCGCCGCCGGCCGGCCGGCCAGTTCGCCGGCGGGCGCGGGCCGAGGTGCTCGTGGACGTTCGCGGTGATCCCGTGGGCGTGCGGGTAGAGCCCCGTCAACATCGACGCCCGCGCCGGCGAGCACGAGCCGAACGTGCAAAACGCCTGGCGGAACAGCACGCCCTGCCCGGCCAGGGCGTCCATGTGCGGCGTGGCCAGGCCCTTCGTCCCCAGGCAGCCCATCTGCCCGCCTTGGTCGTCGCTGATGACCAGCAGGAAGCTCGGCCGGCGCTTGGCTCCCGCCCCGGCCGCCGCCGGACGAAGCGCCCACGCCGGCGCCGAGACGCCCAACGCCGCCACCTTCAGGAAGGCCCTGCGAGATCGCCGCCTCCGGGCTGCCATGGCAAGCTACTCCTCGTACCGGTAGTTGAACCGCCCGTTGGGCGCCGCGTCGCCCTTGTCGATAAAGTCCAGCGGCGTCGGCTCGGCCGGCAGGTTGTCGGTCCACTTGAAGTCGAGCTTCAGCTTGCCCTTGCCCGCCGCCAGCCCCACCGCCGCACGCGGGACGGCCAGGTGCAGCTCCCGGCCTTCGACGTGCAGCCGCGCCAGGCCGGCGGGCGCCCACTTCCAGCCGCCGGCGTTCCGCTCGATCGAGCAGGTGCCTTGGGCGTCGCGGCGGCGGTTGACGGCGAAGTCGTACCCCGCCCAGCCGGTCTTGCCGTCGGCGTCGGTGTCCAGCAGCAGGACCATCCAGCTACTACCCGCCGGCGGGGTGATCGGCTCGCGCGTCCGGGCGAGGAAGTACAACGTCGTCGCGTCGCGGGCGACCTTCATCGCGTCGAAGTCGTTCCGGCCGGTCTTGTTGACGTACCGCTCGGCCGCGTCGAAACCCGGGTGGTCCCGCGCGGCGGTGTCGCCGACGTCGTCGAGCAGCTCCGGCCCGACGTTCGCCCACGCGTCGGCCTCGCCGAGCGCGATCGTCTTGGCGGCCGATGCCTTCGCCCGGCGGCGGACGCCCTTGAACCGCCGGATGCCCGCGGCCATCTGGTAGTAGTAGTTGTCCCCGTGCCCGCCGTGCATGGGCTCGATATCGCGGCTGAACTCCTGGTTGTACTGGTCGACGAAGAACGTATCGCCCGGTTTGAGCGGCCGGCCGAGGAACGCACCCGGCGCCCGGCGCGGGGCCTTGAGGAACCGCTGGGCGATCCACTCGTTCCAGCCGGTAATGAAGACGAACTCGGGGTCGACCTTCAGGGCTTGGCGCCACTGCTCGGCGAAGCAGGGCCCGCGGTCGGTGGCGGTCCGCCCGGGCGGCGGCTGGCTGCCGTCGTGGAAGCTCCGCCCGATGTTGCTCGTGGCGTGCTGGGCGGTGCAGACGGGGACCTGCTCGGGCCTCTCCGGCCGATCGTGCCAACCGGGCTTCTGCGGGTAGTGGTCGAGCCACGGCCACTTGTCCCGGCCGTCGCCGAACCAGCCGGCCCGATGTGTCCACGCCCACGACCTGCGGATCGTGAAGAACCGCTTGTGCTCGTCGGTCAGCCCGTCGGGCGGGGCCAGCAGCAGCGGCCGGCCCTTCCAGCGGAACCACAGCTCCGGGTAGAGCTTCTTCGCGTAGAACCGCTCGTAGAGGTGCTTGACGACGCGGTCGCTGTGGCTGTTGGCGAGGAAGGCGATCTGCGGGGTAGCCCGGCCGGTGCGGCGGACCTCGCGATAGGCCCGGCAGACAGCCAGGACGTTGCGGTCGTAGGTCAAGGCGTTGGTCACGTCGAAGATCACCGCGTCGACGCCGGCGTCGGTGAGCATCCGGGCGTGCTTGCGGAGGACGAAGGGATCGTCGCATACGTAGTAGCCCAGGTGAGGCCGGCCCCAGAAGTGGAAGGCGTGCTTGGGGCCGTATTGCGGGTCGGTCGGGTTCGCGGCCAGCAGGCGGGTGATGTCGTAGACCTTCTGCCCCGGCCGCCGCTCCATCCAGAGGAAGTAGAAGATCCCCACGGACTTGCCCTTGCGCGGCGGGCCGCACTCGGCGAAGCCGGGCAGCCTTCGTCCGAGCGCGTCGGTGGCGGCCCACGTGTCGCTTCGCAGGTCGCGCGGGGGCGTCTCGGCAGCCGCCGCGGCCAGCCCGGCGGCCAGCCCAGCCGCCGCCAGCAGCCGGGCGGAGAGCGCTTGGCTTCGCCTTGACATGGCAGGCCTCCCGGGCGTTTCGGGCCTAGACGTTGAACCGGAAGAGGATCTCGTCGCCGTCCTGGACGATGTAGCTCTTGCCCTCCAGCCGGACCTTGCCCGCGGCCTTGGCCGACTTGCGGTCCCCGGCGGCCTGGAGGTCCTCGAAAGCGGTCACCTCGGCGCGGATGAAGCCCCGGGCCATGTCCGTGTGGATTTCCCCGGCCGCGGTCACCGCATCGGTGCCGGCGGGGACCGACCACGCCCGCGTCTCGGTGGGCCCGGCGGTCAGGAAGCTGATCAGGTTCAGCCGCTCGTAACAGGCCCGGATGAGGCGGTCGCGGGCGGGCGCGGCCAGGTGCAGGTCGGCGAGGAACTCGGCTCGGTCCTCCGGAGGGAGCTGGGCGAGTTCCTCCTCGATCTCGGCCGAGAGCTGCACGACCGGCAGGCCGGACAACTCGCCGGGCCCGGGCTCGGCGGCCTGGTCCTCGCCGCAGTTGAGCACCACCAGTGTCGGCTTGAGCGTCAGGAACTGGAAACTCCGGACGAGCTTGCTTTCGCTGTCGCCGTGGATCGCGTCGGCGATGGGGCGGTCGGCCTCGAGGGTCTCCTGGAGCCGCTTCATCAGCGCCAGCTCTCGCAGCAGCTCGTCGCGGTTGGGGACGGGCTTCTTGATTGTCGCCTCCAGCCGGCCGACGCGATTGGCCACCCGCTCCAGGTCGGCGAAGAGCATTTCGGCGAGCAGCTCCTCGACGTCGCGGGCGGCATCGACCCGGCCGCGGTAGGGCGCGGCAGTCGCCGCGGAGAACCCCGCCACGACGAACACGAGCATGCTGCACTGCTCCATCTCCTGCCAGTGGGCCCGGGCGCGGTCGCGGCCGGCCTGGTCGGACAGGTCGAAGCCGGGCAGATCGAGGAACTCCAGCTCGGCGGGGGTGATCTTGGGGGAGCTCTCCAGCTCCGCCAGCCAGGCAAGGCGCTCGTCGGGCACCTTCACGACGGCCAGGTGCGACTGATCGGGGCGTGAGAGGTCGACGTGGCTGCCGCCGGCCTCGGCGACGGCGGCGAAGAGCGTGCTCTTGCCCGACTGCGGCGGGCCCACCAGTGCTACGCGCATGATACACCTCCCTGCGGGGGCTCTACGGGCGACGCCGCTGTTCTGCGAAGCGGCGCTTCGCTG
>Ga0272442_10007368_pt1 | contig 14232 bp, 8 predicted proteins | sample SSMForm2O_FD_200262 | JGI IMG/M metagenome (GOLD analysis project Ga0272442, IMG submission 200262) | Marine sediment archaeal communities from Little Sippewissett salt marsh, Falmouth, MA, United States - SSM-Form-2O | ecosystem: Environmental > Aquatic > Marine > Wetlands > Sediment ...
ATGGCGAAAAAGGAAATCCTGGACAAGCTCTCTATCTACATTCCCCAGCGGAAGATGCAGGAGAAGCCTGTCGAACGACTGATCAAGCTTGGAGACAAGATGGATCGCTCCATCAACTACCTTGTCGTGGATGCAATCATCCAGTACCTCGATCGCGAAGAGCACAAGAACTAGCACAACGGCTGCGGGGCTCGGTTCTCGTCGGGCCCCTCAGGCCTTTCTCTCACTCCCACACCTCCGAAGCAGTAACCAGTGTTTACAGCCCAGAGTACTTGGCGGTACCGCTAAGCCTACAACCGCTATGCCGAGCACCTTCCGTAGACAGTTCGACGTCCGACTGCTCCAGGACCCCCGATCCGACGTGTTTCCGAGGTCAGGGTCGAGTTCCTCAAGCGAGAGCAGACCACGCAGCAGAGAGAGACTTCCGCTTGGCCTTCGAGTGGTAGCCTGTGACGACTGTCCGAAAGGAGTCTCCAGAAGCGCTCCGATGGCCTGTAGTCCGACTCCTGCCAGGTCCCCGCTTGTGTGTTGTGTGTGTGGTGGGGGGAAATCGTGTCCTCTCGTCGTCGAGGCAAATGAGCGAAGCCTCCCGAAATGCAGCTGGGGAAAGCCGAAGATTCAGGAGAACCGTGTCAGCAGGAGCCTCGGACGGATACCCGCGTGGCCATTCACATCCCCGTAGACTTCCCTGACAGGTATTCGAGCCAATGCTTCGGGCGGCCTCGCAGTGTACCGTCAAGAAGCTCATGCAGCACTACCCGACAATAGAGACCGAAATCGAGAGAGCCGGCTAACCGCCGCGCACACGAAGACGCCCCGCGTCCCGACGTCATCTTTTCGTGCCTCAACCTACTCAAATGCGGAGGTCTGGAACTGCTTGCCAGACTCAGGGAGGATCCGAGCCTCCAGCGGATTCCGTTCGTCGTCTTGACCCATTCCGATCGAGAGGAAGACATGGTCGAGGCGTACGCCGCCGGCGCATCGGGGTACTTCACCAAGCCGCTGGACGAGGAGGAGCTCGAGCAGCCTCTGCAGCTACTGGAACCGAACGCGCACATCCCCCGAGTGACCGCTTGGCGCTTGGTGGAGGCGAGCGTACAGTGAGCCCAAGGAGATGGGCTCCAGCAACCAAGACGACCAAGGCCCGAAGAGTGACCGATTTCTGAGTTCGTTGGCTGCATAGATTCGATCCCTACATGCCCCATGGCAAGGACATGCCGGCAGGGCTCGCCAAGCGGGGCGTTGGGCTGCGGAATGGACGGCCCTTGCTAACGAATGTTGCAGCGCCTCAGCCCATGGGCTACGTTCTGGCTCTCCTGTGTAAGCAGCTCGACGTGCTACAGCTCGTCGAGCGTAAGATCAGGGCCCTTGACCACGAACGCAATTAGATACTCAAGTGGCCTATTGTAGTATGCTGAGGAGCCGTAACAGGTATTCCACCAGTTGACAGCTCGACAATCACCCCAGTGGCCGTCGTCGTAAAAACTGTCCAGTTCAGCTTTGTACTTACCACAGTTGTCGCTTCCTGAGATCACACCACAAATGAATGTCTCAAGCGCGAGCTTCCCCATGGCATCCGCTATCCCTTCGAGTCCACCTGTGAAACCACCCTCAAACAACTCTCCGAGTACCTTCCCCCACATGATTAGATTCTCCGTTGAGCTGCTGTATGGATCGACCCACTTGAAGAGGGTTCGCTCCACAGCCCAGCCCCTTGGGAGCGAATTCTTATCATCGTGACCGTCTGCGAAGAAGTAGTCTGTGCTGTTGCCTCCGTTTAGGCCACAGGCTCCGCTCATGTTGCACCCAGGATAGTGCGTAATCATCATCCCGAGATTTCCGGTATCAGAATCCATGTCCCACGGATCCCATTTGCACCACCCATCCATGTCGTCCGAGCCGATGTTTGCGTACTCCTCTCCGGAAATGATCGTCCTAAGAATCTCATTCCTGACCGTCACATCGATGCCATACACCGTACGGTTCGGATCGCCGAAGTGGATCTCCAGTCTCCCTCTTGCCTCCCAGTCTGGCTGAGGAAGTAGGAGTTTGGGAATCTCAAGCCGAATCGCTTCATCGGTCCAGCCGATGCCAGAGACTCGGACGAAGCAGTCAGTGACTTCACCCCCTTGTGCGTGGAAGCCCTCCATCAGGAAGTCGCCCCCGCAATCGCAAGTGTCGTCTTCATGAAGCTTCACCCCAGTACCTGGTTCGAAGCGCAGTACCGCGTACGTAACTCCCGGCTCGTACTCTCCGAAGTTACGCCCAATCACCATAACTTCTGCTCCTGCTGTCACGAAGGAGGTGCCCAAGAGGTGGTGTAACTCATCCTCAATTGAGTACACCATGGGGCAATTGGCGACTACTCGAACGGGCATGCGCAACTCGACTGTGTCCGTAACACATGGTCTCTCTAGGGTGTAGGGTGGGATCCGTACCACGATCTCCGCTTGGAGAAGGTTCAAGTCCAAGCGGCAGCCTGCAAGGTCGGGAGCCACCGCGGTGAGTGATCTGGACGACCAGACGGCTCCAGGCGATTGGCACCACGGATCATCCCCCCAAAAATCAAGATTCCCTGCATCCAGCAACTGAAGTGGCACTGACTCTCTGCTGCCGTCCCCAATGTCGCTAGTCAGGCATGTGTATTCCAAATACACTTCACCCTGATAACACCCAAAATATCCATGCAAGACGAACGGCTCCCCGGACATGATGATTCCTGGCTTCCAAGTACTTCCGGGTATTGAAACACCATCGAGCGAGAAGCTACCTGGCGTGTCGCCATAGCAGTAGCAGCAGAAATTCTCGAAGGGCTGCGGGTCAGGCGACAACGACTCCCTGCAGGCAGCAACATACTCAGCAGCTTGCTCGCACCGCAGAGTTGCCCACATATCGGGGTTGGAGATTTGCACCTCGCCGCTTTCCAGGATGTTCGGTCCATAGTCGTAGACACCCTGCATGATGATCAGATGGTCCCGAAGTAGAGGACCGAAATCGGCTAGCTTGACACCGTTTTCAAGAATGCCGACCCAACGAGCATCAAACTGCTGCTCCAGGAGCGTTCGCTGGTCCCACTGCGCTTGCAGTATGCTTTGGGAAGTCCAAGGAACGATGGATTCGAGCGTCTCTTTCCAATTTGAGTTCGCTCCGCCCAGGAGCCCAGGCAACCCCCCTTGCACCCCCTGGATAACCTGGTTCAAGCTCTCTTGCGGGTCGTTTCTAGCAAGGCATTGCGTCGCTCGAATCTCGATGATGTCGGCACCTGGCAGATGGCTCTGTGAGGCACTGGGTACACCATCGTCTCTGATTCGCACCACACGGACGAAATCTAGACCCACATCTGCTATATCAATCGATGTGTTTTCGGGTAGAAGTCCGAGGGTCTCAAACACTGACCCCTCTGCACTGACATCCACGCAAATGAAGTCATCTCCAAGAGAGTCACCTTCAATCACGATGTCGTCCCCGGGGCCGTCGTATGCTACGTTGTTGAGGAAGGCCACTGTGATGATTCCCCCCGTTCCCAACGGAATGAAGTCGCCACTTGGCGTCGTTGCGCTTCTGGGTGAGATCGCATCAGCAGTTCGGACGATCCGATCAACTGAGCTCACGACCATCAATAGATAGGTTCCATCGGTATCCTCTGGTTCCTGAAGTGTCCCAGCTACTTGTACAGAGGAGCCAAGGTAGTAGTCGACAATCCCGCCAGAGCCAAGGTACTGCTCGAAATCCTGAATGCATTCGCGTGGGATTAGAACAACAACGCGACGATCCGGATACGTGCTCCCAATATCGAGGACAACATACCCATCGTTGTCGTAGAACCCCCCTTTCACCACACCCTCGACAACAAGGAACTTCCCCACATCATCAAGCGCCGCCTGCCAGTGAACAGGCTCGCTCGCCAGCGCAGTGGAAGCCGGAAGAGAGGACAACCGCAGATCACTTGGACCCTCGAGCGAGTCAATGAAGACGACCCCCGATGTGTCTTGCTGGATCAGACCGAATAGCTGAACGTGCCGCCCCAGATACCAGTCTACGAGATCCTCAGTGCTAGCTTCATTCCGGAGCGCACTGATTGCATCAGCGGAGATGACGGCATCGAATCGAGGTTCGCCGGGCCAGGCGTTGCCGAAGTTCAGGTACAACTCTCCGTCATAGCCCCAATCCGCGTCGGCGACTTGCCCTTCTACCCACAATTGCTCGCCCACATGGTCGAAGGCTGCATTCCAGGGGATCAGCCCTTCGGTGCAGTTCTCGCAGGCATCGATGCCAGGACGGTACTCGAGCACGTAGTCTGCGTACATGCTCTCTGGGGTGCAGGGACCGTTCTCGGCGCAGTCCGTGTCAGTGCAAAATGATCCATCACCCTGTGGAATTCCGCCGTAGTCGTGACATCTCGCAGTCGATATCCGGACGCAGCCACCGCCAGGCAAGCAACAAGCGCCTCGCGGCCCCTCTGGTTCCTCAGACTGCTCCGGCTCCTCTTCCTTCTCCTCACCGGGGGGCTGCGGGCAATCGCAGTCGCAGACGCCCTCCCGGGCATCTTGGAGACCGCAATCGAACCGCCATGTTCCTTCACAGTCCTCCGCACGCTCAATGGTACAGCTTCCATCGGGCATGCAGCATGCATAGAAGCAGTAGCAGTTGCAGGGCTCATTGCGGGAGGCGTGGATTCCGCAATACAACTCTGGGATTCCACCCATTGCTTGACAATCCTCCTGCAGCGCCACGATGCAGCTCCCGTCTGGCAAACAGCATTCGAACAGAAACTCGCTCGATCCGATGACAGCCAGACTAGGGGCCAAGATGGCCAGCACCAGCAGCATACCAAGAACGCATAGCCTTCTCCGGCTCCATATGACTTCGACGAGAACTCTCCCAAACATCAGCGCCTCCTTCCGAAACGTCTGATCTTGCTCACGCACTGCTTCTCGGTGACTCTCCTTCTGTCGCCGAGATCTGATGTCTCGACGGGCGACCACTCTCTCAATCCCCCTACTGTTCAACAACGAACAAGGTGATATGTCGCGTCGTCTGAATTTGCTGCGTCCATGTGCCACCATTCCCACAGTTCTCCACCCAAGTGGACACGGCACGAATCTTGTACGTTCCTGGCGGGAAGTAGTTCGCCGGGAACTCCGCGACCCAAATGCAATGGTGGCGCACGCATGTGTCTCCGCATCTCGAGCAATAGAGGTCAACGTAGTGCGCACCAATGGGCCCAGCGCTGCAATACCGGAGAATGTCCAGCTGCTTCATTGGAATCGGAGTACCGTCGATTGTTGCTTCGTAGGTGAAGCCCTCACTCTGGCACCCCGCCCAGCCAAGATCGTCTGGGTTCCTTACATCGAAATTCCCCTCAGCAATGTACGACGGCAGATCCGATCGAATGGTCACTTCGAGCTCCATGATGTCGGGACTCGTCGTATCCATCAGGTGTATCCGCTGTGTGGTTTCGGGTGATGTGAAGTTCACCGGTACCTCAATGATCGCAATGCGATACAGATCGTGATCTCCCCACGTGACTTCAGAGGCTTGCTGCAGGGTCATCGCCAGAAGCTCGTATTGAAGCACTTCCGGAACATCGGTACCAGGAACATGGACAGAGAACGACCGATACTCGCTAGGCTGCCACAGGATCTCCTGCTGTGATCCCCAGACTTTGAGGCAATCGCACACCGGGACACCAGACTCTGAGTCCTCACACGCAAGCAGGTACAGTGACTTGCTCACGGGTTCTGAGCTTTCGTTGATGATCGCAAGTTCGAGCATGAATGTGTCCTCTCCTGTGGTTACCACTTCGGGCGACGTGGAGTAGGAGACAACTGCAGATGCAAACGTGTCGACGATCTCAATCTTCTGGACGTGTTCGACTCGCTGGTTTCCGGTCGGGTCGTTGCTTAGCCGTGCGACCCATCGTCTTTCCAGAATCCCAGGTTGCTGCAGGCTGAGATCGTCCATGTACTCGATTTGGACTTTGACACGCGCACATAAGTCCGTCACAGTTGCCCATCCACCTGTGTGGTCTGGGTCGGTCGGAGATCCGTCAGCGATTCTCACGTCGGGCGGAAAGGCCACGGAGCCAAGCGGATCGGCAGGTGCCTCGAGATGGATCTCCTGATAGACCGTCTCAGAGACGTTGCCGCATGCGTCTTCGGCGACCCATCTTCTCTCGATGATCGTCCCGCCGTTGGGGACATCGAGATACTCGTCCTCATAACTCAGGGAAGGATCGGGATCGCAGTCGTCCTCGGCTAGCGCCCATCCGGTGTTGTCTGGGTGAATCGACTCTGAACAGGAGAGGTACGTCCCCAGGCCTGCCGGAGTGTCAGGAGGGAACACGGTTGGCTCCGTCTTGTCGACCACCGTGAAGATCTCCGTCGCCGTCGTGCTATTGCCGAATTGGTCAGATGCGACCCATACGACGGTCACGGTCTTTGTCCCCGCGCATGTCCCCGGGAACTCTGTGACCGTAGCTTTGAGACTCGGCGACTCATCGCAGCAATCGCACAAGTAATAGGTGTCGGGGGAAGATGGATTGAAGTCAAAGTCGTCTGCACAATCAAGCTCCCGCTCGATCACCGCACCATCTTCCCAGTAGAAGCCATCCATCCCTCTTGGGCCGTTTCCTCTGATCCAAACAGGAGCCTCGGTATCGGTAAACGTAAGCGTTTCGACGTGGCTCGTCTGATTGCCTGCTTGGTCTTCCCCCGTCCAAGTACGAGTCACGCGTATGGCTGGGCGCCCATCCGGCAATGTGATGTCTGAGATAACGTTGTCTACGTAGATTTCCTTGAGTGAGCAATCGCAGCTGTCTTGAAGTGCGGCGTAGAACTGGGCCTTGTATGCCTGACCCGTGTCAGTCCAAGGACTGTCTGACGACATGCAATATGAAACGCCTGATGCGTAACTGTGTCCGACGCAGTCATTACACTCGTACGTCCGATTCGGATCTGGCAGAAAGGTCGTGTCAAAGGTTGGGGGAGTGTCGTCGTAGACGTAGATCATCTGCGCGCCCGTGATCTCAATTCCGAATGCATCGGTGACGGACCAGACGCGCCTGTACTGCGCGACGTACTCATGCTCCTCGGAGCTGGACCAGCAGCTGTAGTCCGGATGATCGGTGTAGTCTACTGAAAGGTCGTACCACGTGTCGACCAAGGCCACAACTGTCGCCATCCCAAGGCTTTCCGGGGACATTGAGTCGTCGCACTCAACGTAGGCATCCTCAGGGACAGACAGTGTTGCTGCAGCAGCACTCTCGTAGTCACCCCAGGTGTAGAAAGCGCGATTGTCGTCCTTGGTTGGCTCGCCGACAGCGTAGTCAGGATCGGCCATAACATGCAGGAAGAGCCTTCCACTCTTTCGTAGGGTGTCCGGTGTTTCGTCCTCTCCGATGGGGATCTCGAACGCAAGCGCCTGCGTTGCGCCAGGGAGGAGAGGGCCGACTTCACTCCATGTCTTCTCGTACGGGATGGGATCGCGCTCGAATTCCGGTGCGTAGACATAGGCACCGTCCAGCACGACCCTGAAGCTGCAGGCTTCCGCGGTTCCTTCATTCCTAAGGGTGATCTGCCATTGGTGGGCTTCGCCGGAGGGAGGGTTGTGTGTTCCCAAGTACGAGACCTCCACGGTGAGATTCGGCATCTGTGTGTCTGTCGCCAATGCAGAGAGACAACTAGCAATCACAAGGACCAGAAGCCCTAACACCGCTACCAGATGTGGTTTCCTCACGATTCGCCTTCTCCCCAACACACCTCCCTCCTTTCGCCGACGAGAAGCGAGCGCTCACTCCTCAGCTCACATCAGCATCGTCTTGGGCCTTCCATTTGTGCTCCTCGCTAGCTCCCCGCGACGCGTTCCGAGATCCGCAATCTCGACCAGCGTTGCCAGGCAAGGCACCTCTGACACGTCTCGCTGCTGCCAGTGGGCTGCTGCATATCCCTCCAGATCATTGCGCTAACAGAGCTTCGGGATCGCATGAACTCCACAACGCAAACGCCGAGCTGCCGCTTCATGGCAGCCCGGCTACCTCACCGTAGTGACAAGGCCCGCAGCTTTGCGACACTGCTTCTCAGCAGCTTTGCCTTTGTCATGAACGCGGCAGCCTAGCACACTCTGACAACTCAAGTCAACTACGCTCAGTTTAATTTTCCAGTGCAAGTAGTGTTTACAGGTGGAGCCTGTCTGAATTCAGTGATGGAGTCAACCTGGTTTGAGCCCGACAGAGATGAAAGGAGAACCGTCAAGTGTCAGATCCCGCGGAGCATTCACCGCAGCACGCGATAACGAGCACAGGATGTATCACAAGCCTGTGAGGAGTCTTCGGGCCGTCCTCAATGGGGACCCGGCGTAGGCGGAGTTCGAACCGCCTGTGGAAGGTTCCTGGTGCGTTCACGCCGAGCGTAGGAAATCCTGTTCTAGGTATGTCTTCAGACATCTGACATCCACTGCAGCGCGTGCCGAAGACCATCGAATTGCCTGGATGCATCGCCCTACTGGAAGTCACTCTGGACTGCCAAGTCTCCAGCTAAGCCAGTGAAGGTCTCGACCGCACTCTTTGAGTCACTACGCGATGAAGACTCCCGTGAGGGGATCACTTCTCAAGAGGCACTCCCGCGAAGGCTAGAGCATGCTGAGACCGAGACCAAGATACTGACTGAACACTACGGGTGAGTACTCAGATTGCCCCTGGATGGACCGGTGGCTATTCTGACTGCTGATTGAAAGGGAGGAGAAATGCTCGCAAGACGCGGATTGATGGTTGTTGTTGCAGCAGTCGCCTTGAGTCTGCCTCTGCTGGCCGGCCAGGCTCAACAGGCGACGAGTATCGCGGGAGCTGTTGTCTCGTTTGACTACGCCTTCGGAAGCGTTATCACTGACATCAGCCAAGAGGATCTCAACGCATTGGGAGCTGAGGTTGGCGATTGGATTGAGGTCACACTGTCCGGCCACACGTTGGAGATCCCCGTCGTATCCGACATATTCCCAGATCTTCCACAGTCTCTACCTGGACTCATCGTCTTCGGTGATGCCTACATCGTCGGGTGGTACACAAACGTCGCAGAGACGTACGGTGTCGCTCTGGGGGATGATGTATCGGTCAGGCTCTTGGATAAGAGGGGTTACCTGCGCGAGACGGCGGCACGCGAACTGCACCACGTTGAGACACGCGGCGAGTGTGACACAGACGAGGAGTACGCCAACTTCCGAGAGATCGAGTATGGTGACGTAGCGAGTGGTGTGCTCTTCAGGTCCTCTCATCCGGCTGATGGCTCCGACAGATCTGCCTATGCGCACTCTCTGATGGTCTCGGCAGGTGTTCGCACGATCATCAACGTTGGCTCCTATTGGAACGACCCGCAACTGGCATTCGACAACAGCGACTACTACAGAGCCTGCGGTGATTCCGGGCGTGTTCTTGCGACGAACATCGGACTGGCCGTAACGTGGGATCAGTTCAAACGAGAGATTGCGAGGGTGCTGCGCTTCATCATTGCCAACGAGCCCCCATACCTGATCCATTGTCAAATCGGCCAAGACCGGACAGGGCTCACCAGTGCGATTCTCGAAGCGCTCGCTGGCGCCACTCTTACTGAAGTAATCAACGACTATGCACTGACATTCCGCAACTACTACTCTATTGAGTACGGTCACGAACTCTACTTCGAGGTTGTCGAGCAGCTTCTCAGCAAATTGCGAGAGATGAACGGCGGCTGCGTTGTCACATCCCACAACCTGAGGTCAGCGGTCGAGCGATACGTCATGGATGAAGTTGGGCTAAGCGAATCAGAGTTGGCTCTTCTGCATCAGCGCCTCGTGACTGAGTTGTAGATGCCCGAACATCCTACGAAAGGAAGGGTCTGTCACAATGGAGAATACCCATGAGTCATTGGTCAACCGCGCAGTCTTCCAGCAGGCAAACCGTCTCCTCGAAGGGGAGTCGAGAGGTCATTCCAAGCAATGCCAAGACGAGAGACCGTACCTCTTGTCCGGTCTCGTCCGACGCGGCCGGTGCGGACGTCCGATGGAAGGGAGGCCAAGGGTGGCCAGTACCACTACTACACGGGCATTCGTCGCCTACGTGGTGCGAAAGATTCATGCCCTGAAGTCCGTGTCGCGAAGCGAGGCCTGGAGAGGTTCGTCATGCGCCGCATTCGGGATGTGATCTTAGAGGGCGAGCATGTCTCTGAACTCGTGCAGATGGCAAATGAGGATCTTCTGGGATCGTTTGAGTTCACAGGCGACGAGATCGAGAACGTCAAGAAGCAGGTCGCCCAGATCCTCTATAGGCTGGAGCGTCACTACGACGATTGGAGACGAAGTCACTCGATCTTCACGATCTTGCGCCTCGGATCCATGAACTGCGAGAGGATCTTGATGCCGCAGCGAAGAGGCTCCAGGATCTAGAGACCAGAAAGCAGCCTCTCAGCCGATCGTGCTTCCGAAGCGAGTGATCCAAGAACACGTGGCAAGGCTTCGCAAGACACTTCAACGGGGCACTCCCGCCGAGGGGAAGCGAGTATCTGCGGGATCCTCAAGTCAGTCACCGTTGATGCAGCGCGTGTCGTCATCGAGTATCGGCAGCCTCCCCTTAGCGGACTGCTTGCAGACTCCGCATGGCCTCGTGACCCCAGTTGATCGAATTGAAGCGTAACGCCTTTCTTACCTGACCAACAGTCTTCTGCTACTCTCTGCTGCAAGGAGGTTCCATGAGAGTCATCGCACGGTGCGCGACTGCAGTACTGACCATCGGGGCCCTGGGTCTAGCCTCTCTCACCTCGTCAGCAGATGAGGCGATCGTTCGGCTCGAATCCGAAGACTTGCTTATCGAGTTCGACGTCGGCGCCTTCGGCGGAGCCCACTCAATTGTGGACAAGGAGACAGGCGTTGAGTTCCGAAGCGACAAGAGCGCGCCAGCTGCTCTCTTCCGGTTCACACGTGTTCTTCCCTCCGGTCGTACGGCCTCGTACTCGAACCGCGATGCCAGGACGGTGGAATACGAGCTGGTCGAAGAAGGCTCTCAGCAGACCCTGCATCTGCGTTTCAATGATGTCGGCAGCGATGGTTTGAACGTCCTGTGCACCATAACCGCTGCAGCAAGTAGTGGAGTTGAATGGTACATTGAGATCACTGGCGGCCAGCAGTTCCGGCTTCGGGACGTCACCTATCCATGTTTCTCCGGCATGTCCGGCATTTCCGGAGACAGCAGGGATGATTGGCTCGTGTATCCACTTGAGGAAGGTCTTGTGATCCCGGATTACCAGTCCGCGATCGGCAAGTGGGGCAGCTGGTCTTGGACAAGCCTCTTTGTCTATCCAGGCGACCTATCGATGCAGTTTATGGCTCAGTACGATGACGATGCGGGGCTCCTCCTCGCCGCTCTGGACTCAGGCGGAACCGCCAAGCGCTTCGAGTTTCTAGGCCGAAGCGCCAACGACCGATGGCAAATCGTCACCCAGACCTCAGAGGAATCGCGCAGAGCGTACCGACAGGCCTATCCAGCAATCCTCAAGGTGTTTCACGGTGATTGGTATGCCGCCGCAGAGATCTATCGAGGCTGGGCTGCCGATCAGTTGTGGTGTTCAACTCCCGTCCTTGAGGACATGGCAATCCCTGACTGGTTCTTGACCGGCGAACCGGTCCTGCGCTTCGATAACTACTCGGAATACCCGGGACACCCATTGACCAGGTACTACGCACTCGAAGATGTCGCCGAGAGCGCCCTAGCTTTCAGACGTGAGCTGAACACTGCGCTGACAGTTCGCCTGATCGGGTGGGAGCAGCATGACATCTGGGACAATCCGCACTCCCTGCCTCCCCGCGACGGCATCGCTGGATTCACGAGTATGCTGAACTCACTCCATGCTCAGGGGAATCGTCTCGAGCTGGTTCGCTCAGTCATGCGCTGGACAGATTCATCGCCAGGATTCCTGGACGCGATATCCTTTGCTGTTCGAGAGTCTTCAGGATCAGCTTTCTCCAGCACAATCCCGCTCTTTGATCGAGAGATGGAGCGAATGGCCATGTGTCCAGCCACGGACTTCTGGCGCGCAGTTGTCGAGGAGAACGCACGCGAGACAGCCTCTCTCGGTGTCGATTTGCTTGCCCTCGATGAAGCCCCTATCGGGCTATACCCACAGTCATGTTTCGCGAGTGACCACGGACACGAACTCGGAAGCGGTACGTGGTGGGCGGAGGCCACCTACTCCTTGCTTGAGCTTGCCCGAGATGCGGCAAAGGCGGCGAACCCAAACATCCTATGCCCAACAGAGAGCCCTTCCGAGTTCTACATTCCCGTCTCTGACAGCTACGTGGCTCGGCGAACCTTCCCCGACCGGAGTCACTACAAGCATCAGATGGAATCATTCCCTGGGGTTCTGTTCCCGCCAGTCTTCCAGTTTGTCTACCATGAGTACGTCGTCCCATACACCGAGCCGTACATGGATCACGAATGGGCTTTCGAGAACCCGAGATACATCCCGGTGAGTCAGTCCATAGCACTCATCAGCGGGCAAATCCTGGGCCTCCGAGCGCAGTGGTTCTCGGCATTGGGTGCCACGCGTGAATGGCTTGAGAGCACACGCAAGCATGTCGAGATGTGGCAGTCATGCGGACGGGAGTTCTTGGCATACGGGGAAATGCAGAGACCTCCGGATCTGAATGTACCGCTTGTCGAGATCGAGTCACTCAACGAAGCCTTCGCGGACTCCCCTTTGTGCTATCCGGCAGTTCTCGCAAGTGCTTGGACATCTCCATTCGGCGCAACTGGCTACTTCTTCTCCAACATCTCAGAGGACCAAGTAGACATCGCCCCGGAGCTCGCCGGCTTCGATGTCCTCGACGGCAGAACAACGGTACTGAGCATCTGGAGGAACAGCCAGCCAGAAGAGATCCTTGCCCCATCGACTTCTCAAGCCGTCCCACTGAGCCTCGCTCCTGGGGATCTACTCGTGATCCGGTTGAGTGCGCCGCCTACCGAGGATTCCACTCTCGCCCCAGAAGTCGCCCTGCACTTCAACGAGACAGCACGCGTCGTGGAGTTCAGCGCTGAAATCGTCAACGATTCCGGTGCACCTACGGGCGAGTCATACCTTGTTGTCGAATCCACGGAGATTGATCTACCTCATGGCGGTGTCTATCGATCGATTCCCGGGCTTGCTCCCAATCAGAGATGGAGCACGACCGGCCAACTGACAGTGCCTTGGGACTACTTTGGAGATCTTGGGCTCAGCATCCGTTGTTTGCAGCTCGCGGGGACCGAGGAGTCCCATTGGGAATGGGTAGAGACTTGGTCCAGCCAACGTACGATGAGGGTCCCGCTAGAGGGAATCTCCTACTCCGGACGTGAGTGCTACGCGATTAGAGAGGACGCTAGCGCCGTCTCAGCTCTCCGAGTCGATGGCCTTGAACCGGCAGCTTCCCACGCACGCTCGCCAGAATGGAGCTTCTGGATCGAGACCCCTACGTCCGAAGCCAGCCGTACGCTGAGACCGGAAACCTCATCCGGCCAGCGTGTGATCATCGCCACGAATCCCGCTGACGCCAAGGAGAGTGTGATCACAATGGAGTTTCGATCTGCGTTTGATGCATCACAGTACGATGGCATTGAGGTAGTGATGCAGAGCGCTGACGCACTGCCAGTTGGCGTCCAGATAGCCTTCCCGGACTGCGGCATTCAAGTGGGAGATCGTTGTGGATGGAACACAGGTTCGACAAGCTGCAATTTGCAGACGAGCGAACAGCCGCAACGTTACCAGATACCGTTCTCAGCTCTCTCGGTCCCTCCATGGATCCTGAGGAAGTACCCGGACGCCTCGAGCACACTGGAACTGGCATCGGTTCGCGCGCTCCAATTCGTGATCGAAGCAGGGCTGGGGACACCTGGGACCATCCTGGTCCATGAGGTGGCTTTCTACAAGGATTTGGAATAGCTGGTCCACCAGATGCACAGACCCCAAGGCCGCCCAGGGGCTCTTGCATCCCCTCGGCGGCATAGACTGACACCGATCACCATGGCGCAACGCGCGACTGCGTTCTACTTGCTATCAGTTCGAAACCAGTCCACTAGAGGGTACAGAAGGGGATGGGCCTTATGTCCGTCCCCTTCCTCGTGCTCGTGCACCCATGGGGGTTTGCGACCTCCTGAAGCAAACTCCTAGGAACCCGGTGCGTAGCGCCGGGTTCCCATCCCGCCGAGTTCGCGGCCGTCATCGAAGCGAACGCTCA
>Ga0272442_10007369_pt1 | contig 14231 bp, 10 predicted proteins | sample SSMForm2O_FD_200262 | JGI IMG/M metagenome (GOLD analysis project Ga0272442, IMG submission 200262) | Marine sediment archaeal communities from Little Sippewissett salt marsh, Falmouth, MA, United States - SSM-Form-2O | ecosystem: Environmental > Aquatic > Marine > Wetlands > Sediment ...
CCTCAGGGGTCATTGCATGGTTCACAGTTGCATTTCCCTACTGATTAAGGAACTGCCAGGCTACTCCAGCCAATAAGGCTACGCCATCAGAAAGGACATCATCATCCACCTTGAACTTTGGATGGTGGTGAGGGAAATCAGTTGATTTTTCCGGATCTCCAGTCCCGAGGAAGAAGAATGCCCCGGGGATCTCGTTCAGGTAGAAACTGAAATCTTCGGCTCCCATGGTAGGATCGATCTCCTGTACCTTATCCTGGCCCATCAGCTCTATGCCAACACGGCTTGCCATATCAGCAAAAGCTCTGTTGTTGATAGTACTGGGGAGATTGAAATTAAATTCAAAATCAGCCTCGCATCTGAGAACCCTGCATGTCCCCCGCACCACATCCTCGATACGGGAAGCAAGATAGCTTCGTATTTCAGGATCAAAGGTCCTGACCGTACCGCTCATCGAAAGGGTATCGGGGATTATGTTGAAAGCGCTTCCAGCCTTGACCTCACCTGTAGAGATCACCGCAGCCTTTAGAGGATTCACTTCCCTGCTCACGATTGTATGCAGTGTATTAATGATCTGGCTTGCAGCCACAGTAGGATCAACAGCAAGATGAGGCATGGCTCCGTGGCCTCCCTTGCCCTTTATCTCAAGGAAAAAGGAATCAGCTGACGCCATAATGGGGCCAAGGGTATATCCCAGATGACCGCTTTCGACAGGTGACCAGATATGAATCCCGAATATCCCGTCCACACCTTCAAGGACCCCTTCCTTCACCATTTCCCTCGCTCCGGGTCTCCTGGGGTTTTCCTCGGCAGGCTGGAATATAAGCCTGATCTTGCCGGGAAAATCATCCTTCATTTCACTGATCAACCTGGCTGCACCAAGGAGCATGGCCATGTGCGAATCGTGTCCACAGGCATGCATTGTGCCTTCGTTACATGATCTGTAATCCACCTCAGCCTCTTCAACGATAGGAAGAGCATCTATATCTGCCCTGAGGGCTATCCTCTTTCCATCTTTTTCATTGTTCAGCTCGGCAGTAAGTCCGGTCTTGCCTCCACCATAACCGACGCTGATATTCTCGTAACCCATTTCCTCGAGGATCCCGGCCAGGAACCTGGTGGTTTCCTCCTCCTTCCAGGCAACCTCAGGACGCTGATGGAGATAATGTCTCCATTCGATTACCTGATCTTTCAAAGATACCGCTTTCTCCTTTATCCTTTGAAGCACCTCATAGCCCTCCTTTTAGAAAATCCTGCTTAAAGTAAAAGGGACCTGTCCTGATCTGCCGGCAGGTCCCCTATATTCTACAGGATATTGTCAAGATGAGCTCAAGGATCCCAACAACGTAACAGGCTTCTGGAGGCTTATTTCCAGCTTGATCTGCCGGACCACCAGAACCTGGAGTTAACCATAGGGAAGAGGAGGGGAATATTGCCTGATCTCACATAACAGAATGACCGTAGAAAACATAAGTAACATCCCGTAACTATAGTAGGATCAGACCATATAAATACATCACTTCCCTATCATCTGTAAAATGAACAGATACTCTCTATCTTTCTCTATTGCCAGACAGAGTCTTTGCCAATAGAATGAAACCCGCTCACTTCTATCACAAAGGAGATGGCCGTTATCAGATCCCCCAAAGAAGCACATAACAGGGCATTCTCGTATCGCTGGTATATATGGGGCATCATGGTCTGCTCCTACCTCGTGGTTTTCTTCCACCGACTTGCACCAGGAGTTCTACGGGAAGAACTCACCAGCACTTTTAACCTCTCCGGAACATCTTTCGGATCCCTGGCCTCCATGTATTTCTATGCCTACATGATAATGCAGATACCTGTGGGGATGCTTGCTGATTCCCTGGGAGCAAGGGTCACAGTATCCCTTGGGATGATGCTCACCGCCATAGGATCCCTTCTTTTCGGAGGAGCTTCAAATATCACATTCATCTTTCTGGGTCGTTTCATAGTCGGGATAGGGGTATCCACTGTTTTCATCTGTATTCTGAAAATCCAGTCCAGATGGTTCGGGGAAAGAGAATTTGCCACCATGTCAGGCCTGACCCTCCTGGTGGGCAACGCGGGCGGCATACTTGCCCAGACCCCTCTGGCCATTCTCGTCACGATCATCTCATGGAGAACTGTCTTTTTCATGGTTGGTCTCATATCCTTTTCCATAGCCCTTCTTTCCTTTATTCTCATCAGGAATGACCCTTCGGAAATGGGATTCGAACCTGTAAATGAGATCATCCTTCACCCCTCTTCTTCGAAAGTGTCTCTGGCCTCCTTATCGGGCGCCGTGAAGAACGTCCTGTCCCATTGGCGGATGTGGCCAGCCATGACTTTCTATATGTTCATCAATGGATCCTGGTTAGCTTTCCTTGGTGCCTGGGGTGTCTCCTACATAAGTTCAGTCTACTCGCTCCCCAAGCAGGAAGCGGCAGGCTTTATCATCTGGGGTCTTCTGGGACTTATCGCAGGGAGCCTCATGGTAGGCTGGCTTTCAGACAGATTCGGGAAGCGCAGACCTCCGATGCTTATCCTGGCGTGGGGTTATACTATTATCTGGGGTATCATCGTTTTCACTAACGGAGGCAAACCCCCTCTTTTTCTAATGAAACCTCTTTTCTTCATAATGGGATGGTGCTTTACCTGTTTTATCCTCTCTCTTTCCGTGGTGAAAGAACTCAATCTCCCCCGATATACAGGCGTAGCCACATCTGTCTACAATACAGCAGGTTTCATCGGAGTACCTCTTATAGCAACCCTCATCGGTTACGTGATCGATAAGCTGGGCCCCTCAATGGACCCTGTGACCCAGTACCATTACGCATTCCTGATAATATTCCTCCTCATGGTGGTGGGCTCAGTACTTCTCGTATTTCTACCGGAAACCCACTGCAGGAACATCCATGCCAATTCCTCGGACAGAGGATAGCGAGCTCTCCCTTTTTCTGATATCCTTCTGATATGTTATAGGGATGAAACAAGAAAGGGGTGTTACCCATGGTTAACAGGAAAAGAAGCTTTTACCTGTTTATGTTGTTGTTTTTGCTTCTTGCCACAACAGGGACCGCTCATTCTGATCCAGCCCTTTCCCAGAGCAATATTTCCCAGTCAAGGATCGTTGGAGAGATCACAACTGCCATCTCGGGAAAGATCCTATGGACTTACGACGCAGGTTCCGGAATTTCAGGATCTCCTGCATATCTGAGCAGGAAGGTCTTCTTTGGAGATAACACCGGAATTCTCCATGCACTGGAAACGTCAGGAGGACAGGTTCTCTGGACCATCAATACAGGCAACCCCATATATGGATCTCCCGCTATTTATGAAGGAATTCTTTATATAGGGAACCTTGGCGGCAGGGTCATGGCCATCAATGCAAATACCGGAAAGGTGGTATGGGATTTCTACACCGGAGAAGGCAACCAGGCAGGTTCCATATTGTCAGCTCCTGCAGTTCAAGGCCAGTATCTTCTCTTCACAGCTACGAACGGAAAGCTGTACTGCCTTGACAGGGAAACAGGAAAAACCTTCTGGGAGTTCCAGACAGGAAGAGAACTTCGATCATCCCCGCTGCTCTATGAGAATACCGTGTACCTTGGCGATCACACCGGCAAATTCCATGCCCTGGACCAGGGAACAGGCAAAAAAATATGGGGAGGAGGAGCAGCAGGGCCTATTGATAATGCCCCCTCCATAAGTGATGGCGTGGTCTATTTCGGCAGTTGGGACCGGAAACTTTATGCCACCAGGATACAGGGAGTCATCCCTCTCTGGAGGACCGACCTTGGAGGAGCCATAACCACATCTGCCGCGATCTCGGGGAAAAAGGCTTTTGCAGGTACCATAGATGGCAGACTTGCAGCTATAGAGCTGGGAAAGGGCCACATACTATGGGAATTTGAATCCCAGGGGAGTTTTTCTGCTTCCCCCGCTGCCGGGGGGTATCAGGTCTTTGCGGGGAATACCGACGGCACTCTGTACTGCCTGCATATGGAAAGCGGCAGGATCCTATGGGAGATAAGGACAGGGAGGGATATCCTGTCCGATCCACTTGTGGGAGATAACACTCTTTACTTCGGAAGCATGAACGGCCTTTTCTATGCCGTGAAATAGTTCAATCCATTACCGTCGGGGAGAGTTTACTTTTACTGTAGCAATGTCAGTCCCGTGGGTGTATAAAAAAGGGCAGACGGTAAAGTGATGACGTTCTACGTGATCCGTCCCATTCTGGAGGTGCACATATATGGATTGGTATTACCCTTCCACGCCAGCAGAAGCAGCCCGTATCCTCGAGGAGGAAGGGCACATGCCCCACGGTGGCGGGACCGGTTTACTCCGTCGGGGTTTCAGAGATATCAGAGGATTGGTCGATCTTTCGGGACTGAAGCTCAAAGAATCTAATTCTGATGAGGATTGGGTCTATCTTGGATCAGGCCTTACCTTCTCGGAAACGGTGGAGACACTCTCCGCCCTCTGGGAAGACTGCATCCTGATTAGATCCCTTTCCCGGGCAGCAGCTACACCCCTGAGGAACAGGATAACTCTCGGGGGGAGCATAGCTGATTTCCCCCTATGGTCGGACCTGATGGGGCCTCTCTACGCCCTGGGGGCCGAAATTGAGATCTATGGTGAAGAAGAACCTTTGCGTTTCCCTCTCAAGGAATATCTGGATGGCAGACATAAAGAAAGGAAAGGCCTGATCACAGGTCTCTACATACCTTTCAAAAGGTGGCAAAGCTGGTACGGCCGTTACACCAGGGTGACCTTTGATTACCCCATGCTTAATATATCCATCCTTTTGAAACCCGATGCTGGGATTATAAGAGATATCCGGATCGTTATAGTTGGTACAACCAGCAAAATGAACCGTCTAAAGGAACTGGAAGAATATTTAATTAACCGTCCTTTAAGCATGGCGGATATAAGCCTTCCAGAGGAGATGCTCCATTTCAGCTTTCCCCGGAGAAAAGGGATATCCCCTGAATATCTCCACCATCATGCCTCTGTCCTTCTGGAAAGAGGCTTATCCGAGATCATCAGGGGGTCAATATCATGAAGGGTTCATTCGAGATAAACCGGGAAGAGAGAACTTTTTCCTTTGAAGATACCGATACTCTCCTGGAAGTACTCAGAGAGAACGGCTACAGAGAGGTCAAAAAGGGATGCTCCGGGGGGAATTGCGGATCCTGTGTGGTCCTTCTGGATGGCATCCTTGTGAACTCTTGCCAGGTCCTTGCAGCTTCAGCCACAGGAAAAGAGATAACCACCGTCAGGGGGCTGGGTAATATCCATAACCCTCACCCGATACAGAAGGCCTTTGCCGATGCCGGAGCTGTCCAGTGCGGATTTTGCACTCCCGGTATGATACTCGCAACCTATAGCCTTCTGAGTAGAAATCCCGATCCCTCCGATGAGGAGATACGACGGGCCCTGGACGGAAATATCTGCAGATGTACGGGTTATGTCAAGATCTTTGATGCTGTCAGACTTGCAGCCAGAAGGATGAGAGACCATGACTGAATTCGCAAGCGTAGGACATTCCGTAAGGAAGGTGGATTCCCTTTCCATAGCCACAGGCAATGCCTTTTACACAGACGATTTCGTGGAAAAAGACTGCCTTCATCTCAAGATGATGTATTCCCCCCATCCCCATGCCCTGATAAAAGGAATAAAGGATGAAGCTTCAAGGGATCTTCCGGGTGTGGTGGATATCCTCCATTTCGAGAATGTTCCCAGGGTCATGTACACCACAGCTGGACAGGGTTTTCCCGAACCATCACCTTACGACTACTGTATGTTCGACAACAGGGTGCGCTACGTGGGAGACAGGGTGGCCCTTGTTGCAGCGGACTCGGAAAAGATCGCAAGGAAAGCCCTTTCAGGGATCCACGTGGATTACGAGATCCTTGCTCCTCTCTTCGACCCTGAAAGATCTACCCTTCCGGGTTCCCCGGTCCTTCATGGAAAAGACGCTTACGCTCCTCTTCCCGTGGAGTACTCTCCCGAGATCAATCTTGCTGCTGAGGTGGAACTGGGTTTTGGGAACATGGAAGAAGGGTTCAGGAAAGCTGATCTTACGGAAGAGCACGTCTACTATTCCCAGATGGCCTCCCATTGTGCCATGGAACCCCATACCAGCATGGCATCCTTTGATGAAAAGGGAAGGCTTGTCATTATCACCTCCACCCAGGTCCCTTTCCACGTACGCCGCACCGTGGCAAGGATCCTGGATATTCCTGCAGGCATGATAAGGGTTATCAAGCCCAGGATAGGTGGAGCTTTTGGAGGTAAACAGGAGATACTCCTTGAACCATACGTGGCATACGTGGCCTGGAAACACAAACGGCCGGCAAAGATGACACTGTCGAGGGAAGAGGTCTTCACCTTTGCCCGTACCAGGCATCCTTTTCGAATAAGACTAAAGACCGGATTTAAAAAAGACGGCACTATCACGGCCTTTGACATGGATGCCCTTATGAACACTGGAGCTTATGGAACCCATGCCCTTACTGTACTTTCCAATGCCGGATCAAAAATGCTGCCTCTATTCAACAAGATCAGGAATGTGCATTTCCACGGAAGATCTGTCTATACTAACCTCCCTGTAGGAGGAGCCTACAGAGGATATGGAGCCACCCAGTCATACTTTGCCTTCAATCAGCAGATCGATATGATCGCCAGGAAAACGGGCCAGGATATCCTTGAATACATCAAAAAATGGCACATCAGGGAGGGAGAGACTTCGGAAGTCTTCAAGATCCTGGGAGAAGGCAAGGAAGGGGTTGAACAGTATATCCGGTCTTCCAGGCTCGACGAGTGCATTGAAAAGGGAGCAGAAGCCATAGGTTGGTATGACACAAGATCAAGGCGCATCAGGCCTCAAAGGGAACTTTGCAGGGGTGTGGGAGTAGCCGTATCAATGCAGGGATCCGCCATCCCTCTGATAGATATGGCCAGTGCTTCCATGAAAATGAACGAGGATGGCTCTTTCAACCTGCAAGTTGGTGCTACGGACCTTGGAACAGGTTCTGACACGGTCCTTTCCCAGATAGCCGCCGAAGTTCTGACCGTGGAGACCGGAAAGATCCATATCCTTTCCTCAGATACGGACCTGACACCTTTCGATGTGGGGGCATATGCCTCTTCCACAACCTACCTTTCAGGTATGGCCGTCAAGAAGTGCGCCGAAAAGATCTCTCTCCAGCTCCTTGACGTAGCGTCCTCTCTCCTCCAGTCACAGACTGAAGACCTTTTCCTCGAGAAAGGCAGCGTAAGGAACCTGACAGACGGGAAGTCCGTCTCCTTTGAGGAAATCTGCCTTCATGCCCTCTACACTGCGGATCAGTTCCAGATACAGGCACAGGCCTCTCACGTAGCCAGCGAGTCTCCTCCGCCGTTCATGGCACAGTTCGCAGAAGTGGATGTTGACATTGCCACCGGAGAGGTTAAGGTCTCCCATTTTGTCTCAGCAGTAGACTGCGGAGTGGCAATTAACCCGAAACTCGCCGAAGGCCAGGTGGAGGGTGCCACGGTGAACGGTATAAGCTATGCCCTTTGTGAGGATTACATATTTAACGAGAAAGGGCGAATGATAAACGACTCCTTCGATGACTACAAGATCTATACCGCCCCTGATATTCCGAGGCTCACCACCATAATAGTGGATTCATCGGAGGAAACAGGCCCCTTTGGAGCAAAATCAGTTTCGGAAATAGGAATGAACGGACCTGTTGCTGCCATAGCAAATGCCATCTTTGATGCCGTAGGTATAAGGCTTTTCGAACCTCCCTTTACTCCGGAAAAGGTTCTGAAAGCACTGGAGGACAAGATAGATGAATAGACAGGAGGCTGAAAGAAAGGACCCCTTTGTCCTTGCCCATGGAGTGATCACAGACGGGACAGACCTTTTCCTGGAGGATGGAGCTGTCCTGATAGAAGGAGAGTTCATCAGGGAGGTAGGTTTAAGCAAAGACCTGATCCCCATGGCATCCAGGTTTTACGATCTTGCTGGAAGGGTTCTTTTGCCCGGTCTCCTCAATCCCCATCACCATCTTTATTCTTCCTTCGCGACAGGACTTGCACCCCTTGGCAGAACCGATACTTTCAAAGAGATCCTTCAGAACCTGTGGTGGCATCTGGACAGTCTTCTCGATGAAGAGACAATTTACTATTCTGCCCTGGCAGGGGCTATGGATGCAGTCAGACACGGCATAACATCATTGTTCGACCACCATGCTTCCATGAATTGTGTCAAGGGAAGCCTGGACCTTGTGTCTCAAGCCCTGGAAGAAGTGGGAATAAGAGGTGTTCTCTGTTTCGAGACCTCTGACAGGATGGGCCCCGAGCAAGTGGACGATCACATCCGAGAAAACCTCAACTTCTGGGCAAAACACAAATCTTCGACTGATTTTTCAGGTGCTTTTGGACTTCATGCAAACCTGACCCTCAGCGAAGGGACACTGAAGAAGATCAGCCAGGCGAAACCACCGGAAATGCCGATCCATGCCCACTGCGGAGAGTCTCCAGAAGATCTCCGCTTCTGCACCAGCATGGGATACGAAGGACCCGTGGACAGGTTTTCCAGGTGGGGACTGGTCAATGAAAGTTCTCTCCTTATCCACGCTATCCATTTATCAGCGAAAGATTATCAGATCATCAGTGACATCGGTCCCTATGTGGTCACAAACCCGGAATCCAACGCGAACAACCGGGTGGGCACCATGGACCGCGACAGGATCCCTTCCTTCCTTATCGGGACGGACGGCATGTCATCGGACATGATACAGTCGCTCCGATCCATGTACCTTCTTGGAAAGGGCAACCAGGAATCCTTCCCGGGCCTTGCCGAAACTTTCTTCGGAAATTCCAGGAAGGCCCTTGGGACTTTCTTTCCATCCACTGGAGTTATCAGGGAAGGCTTTTCCGCCGACCTGGCGGTAATGGATTATATTCCCATGACCCCCATTTCCCTGGAAAATCTTATGGGGCATCTTATCTTCGGGGCAAAGGGCGCTAAAATGTGGATGACCCTTTCAAAAGGAAGGATCCTGTGGCATGAAGGACGTTTTCTCCACCTTGACGAGGAAAGAATACTCCCCGAATTGAGAGGGGCAGCACGAAGACTTCATAAACTTTTTTATCAATAACCTGTTCCTTTTCCAGTATAAGGAGGTTGAAAAGATTGGCCACTCTGGACCAGAAAATAAACGGGGTCGCATTTTCCAATCCCGTTCTTACGGCAGCCGGCCCTAACGTAGGCACTCTCGAAAGGATGATTGCAGCCATCGAGGGAGGTGCTGGAGGGATCGTAACAAAGACTGTATCCGTAAAACCTGCGAAGGACCCTCGACCCACCATATCCAGGACACCTCTTCATGGGCTTTACAATTGCGAGACCTGGTCTGAAAGGACCTATGAGGATTTCCTCCCCGAATACCGGGAGATCAAGGATCGGAAAGTTCCCCTTATAGTTTCCATAGGCTATTCTCCGGAAGATATGGCTTTCCTTGGCAGGGTGCTTATGGAAGATATCAACCCAGACATCATCGAGTTCTCCACCCATTACACAGGCAAATCCCTGGATCCTCTTCTCGAGGTGGCCAGGGCCCTCAAGAAGGAAGTGACCTGCCCTGTATGGATGAAGATATCCCCCCAGACACCTGAAGTGGAGACCCTTGCAAGGGAGGCAAGCCCCTATGTTGACGGTTTTGTTGCGATCAACTCCCTTGGTCCCGTCCTGGATTTCGATATCGAAAGGGTTTCTCCACTCCTTGGATCATCTTACGGGCAGGGATGGATGTCCGGCCCCGCTATTCTGCCCATCGCTCTCAGAATGGTCTACCAGATCAGCAGGGCCCAGTCGAAACCGGTTATAGGTGTTGGCGGAATAAGACAAGGTAGTGATGCAATTAAATTTCTTATGGCAGGAGCCTCCCTGGTCCAGATATGTACAGCAGCCCTGACGGAGGGCCCCTCCATTTACGGCAAGGTTGCCCGGGAGATACGGGAATGGATGGATTCCCATAATTTCGAGAATCTGCAACAGTTGAGGGGCCTGTACATGAAACGTGTAGAAAAGGCCTGAGACTTCTATCTGCCATAGAAGGAGCATTTCCAATGGAATACAGGAAAATATACGTAGGTTCCGACCTCCCCCGCCAGGACGGTTGGGAGAAAGTAACTGGAAAAGCGAAATATATCGATGACATAACAGAGCCCGGAATGTGGTTCGGAGGAACTGTCCGCTCAAGCGTTGCATCGGGTAAACTCCTGGGATTTCAAAAGGACCCTGATTTCGACTGGAGCAATGTGGTGTTCCTTTCCGCAGTGGACCTCCCGGGACCCAACGTGGTGGCCATGATAGAAAATGACATGCCCATCCTTGCAGAAAAAGAGATCCTTCACTTTGGCCAGCCCCTGGCCCTGGTTGCCGCTCCTGACAGAGAAACCCTTGAAAGGGCCATCTCCAGCATCTCTCCCCTGGAAGAAGAGACCGATCCCCTTCTTGACTACTTTTCATCACTGGCAGGACATAAAGTGATCTGCGGCAAAGACAATATTATGGCCGACTACTCTGTTTGCCTGGGAGACCCGAAAGAGGGTTTCAGGAATTCGGAAATAGTGGTGACCGGAAGTTACAGAACCTCCTATCATGAACATGTTTACCTGGAAACCCAGGGAATGATAGCATCACCTGTCAAAAATGGCGTAGATATCCTCGGGTCCATGCAATGTCCCTATTACATACACCGTGCAGCATCAATAGCCCTTCCCTTCCCGCCTGACAACATCGTGATCCGCCAGTCCACCACAGGGGGCGCCTTTGGAGGGAAAGAGGACTATCCCTCGGTCATCGCTCTCCATACAGCACTTCTTGCCCTTAAGGCGGGCAGACCTGTAAAGATGGTCTACGATCGGGAGGAAGACATCCTTTCCACCACAAAAAGACATCCCTCCCTCATAACTCACAGGACAGGGCTTTCAAGGGACGGACTTCTGATAGCTTCCGAGATCGACATCCTGCTGGATGGCGGGGCTTTCACCACTCTCAGTCCTGTGGTCCTCCAAAGATGCATCCTTCATGCTGCCGGGCCATACTGGATCCCTGATGTCAGGATACGGGGAAGAGCCCTGGCCACAAATACACCCCCTAATGGAGCTTTCCGAGGATTCGGAGTGCCCCAGAGCTGTTTCGCCGTAGAAAGGCATATGGACAGGATATCTTCAGAACTTGACATGGACCCGGTAGAGATCAGAAGAAAAAATCTACTCCGGAATGGCCATCCCTTCCCTTTCGGTCAGGTCATGAAAGAAGAGGAAAACCTCAGGAAAGTATTCGAAGAAGTGATAGCCAGATCCGATTACTACAGGAAAAAAGAAGAATATCGAACCGGAAATAAGGGTCACCTCCGAAAAGGAATGGGATTGTCACTTTTCTTTCACGGAGGGGGATTTACCGGCAGTGGAGAAGAAAAGATTTCCGGAAAAGCCAGGGTTGCCCTGGCAGAGGACGGAATCATCGACATTCTCGTCAGCAGTGTCGAGATGGGCCAGGGCGCTACGGTCATGTTCACCTCGGTGGCGGCAGACACCCTGGGCCTGCCGGTAGAAACGTTCAGGCATCATCAGCCTGATACTTCTGTCGTCCCCGACAGTGGCCCCACCGTAGCTTCAAGGACCACCATGTTCGTGGGGAGGATCGTTATGGATGCCTGTCTGAACTTTATTGAAAAACTCAAAACCTTTGTCGCAGAAACCTTCGATATTGAGACCCGTGAAGTGGAAATGGAAAAAGGGATATTCATGCACAAGAACAGGCAACTGGCCTCTTTCAGCGAAATGGGAAAGAAATACCTTGATGAAAAGGGCTCCCTTTTTGGAGATTCGGTGTACACTCCTCCTCCCTATTCGCTCTGGAAAGATGAAACCTTTTCAGGGGACGCCTATAAATCCTACTCATGGGGTGCTGATGTAACTGAAGTCGAGGTCGACATGGACACCTACGAAATACGTCCCTTAAAACTGACCTCTGTCATGGAGATAGGCAAAGTGATCAATCCGATCTCAGCAGGCGGACAGGTTGAAGGAGGATCCCTCCAGGGACTTGGCTATGCCTACCTGGAAAAACTGGAGATACAAAAGGGAATATATTCAACCGGCCATCTGACCCATTACCACATACCCACATCCTGTGATACCCCTGATTTCAATGTGGCCCTCGAAGAGATCCCTTATAAGGATGGCCCTTTCGGAGCTAAAGGGCTTGGGGAACTCCCCATGGATGGTGCAGCTCCCTCGCTCATATCTGCTGTCGAAGATGCAACAGGCCTGTTCCCGGAAGAAATACCCCTCGGACCTGAACTGCTCCAGAGACTTAGATCACAATCAACTGACAGGGAGGTTTCGGGAAATGAAGTATGAATTCTCGGTTAATGGAAGGATTAAAAGTCTTTCCAGCCACCCCTTAAGAAGACTTCTTGATATCCTGAGGCATGATCTGGGTCTTACAGGAACCAAGGAAGGCTGCGGTGAAGGAGAGTGTGGCGCATGCTCTGTTCTGATCGATGGGAAACTGGTGAATTCGTGTATGGTGCCTGCCCTTCAGCTTCCGGGAACCCGGATCCTTACGATAGAGGGTCTTGGAAGTACTGAAAACCCTGACCCGCTCCAGAGAGCTTTCGTTGAAGAGGGAGCAGTACAGTGCGGGTTCTGCACCCCGGGAATGGTGATGGCCTCAAGATACCTTCTTATGAGGAATCCCCATCCTTCAAGAGAGGAGATCAGGAGGGGCCTTTCTGGCAATCTGTGCAGATGTACGGGTTATGAAAAGATCTTCAGGGCAGTGGAAAGGGCAGCCAGAGAAGGATATGGAGAAGAAACCCCTTGTTCCACTGGCGTAAGCCCTTCGTCGGAAGTTGTCTTTGATGAGAATGAAAAGGATCTGTACTTTATCCCCCGGGATCTCGGGGAAGCCCTGGAGATCCTGCATAGAAAAGGCAAAATCCTAAGCTGTATCGCCGGCACCACTGATTTCATGCCCGCTCTAAGGAACAGACAGATAGGCCCTTTATCAGTAATGGATATTTCGAAGATCCCGGAATTGAAGGATATTGTGTCTGATGGAAAGTCCATACATATCGGAAGCTGCGTTGATAATGCCACCCTTTCAGAAAACCCTCTCATAAGGAAGCATCTGCCGGCAATTGCGGAAGCTGCCAGCCTGAGCGGTGCCATGACCCTTCAGAACAGGGCTACCATCGGCGGGAATATCATGACCGCTTCACCAGCTGCCGACATGCCTCCCGTCCTCATGGCCCTGAAGGCGGAACTGGTCTTCGCAAGTCTTTCAGGAAAAAGGAAGATCAGCGTCAACGATCTTTCCAGGGGATACCGGAAGACAGGGAACAGGGAAGATGAACTTCTGGGAACCATCATCCTTCCCATCCCTCCTGAAGGAACTGTCCAGGCCTTCTACAAAAGAGGGTCCAGGGCTGCCCTCACCATTTCACGGGTTGCCCTTGCCTGTTCAGGATCATTAGGAAATAATGGTATTCTAAAGGATATCAGGATCGCGGCCGGTTCCATGGCACCTTCTACTCAAATGCTCTCAGGGGTAATGGAATATCTTGAAGGAAAGGTCCTGGATACGGAGGTCATCAAAAAGGCCATTCAGATCGCTTCCGAAGAGGTAAATCCGAGAAAGACTCCGGCATATCGAAAAGAAGTGACAGCAAATCTGGTAAGAAGGTTCCTTCTGAAGCTGCAGGAGGAACGGAAAAGGAGGTCATAGCTTTGCTACAATCCCTTGAAAAGCTCCATATCACGGTAGTTGCAGAAGACACGGTACCCTATGAAAGCCCTTTGTGGGGGCAACATGGGATCTCTTACCTGGTGGAAGCCTCTTCCGCCGGGACCAGTCATTGCGTCATGGTGGATGTAGCCCAGGATTTTACAGCCCTGGAACATAACATGGCCCTTCTGGGACTTGATTTCTCCATGATTGATACCCTTATGATAACCCACTGTCACTACGATCACAGCAAGGGCATGTCAAGGGTTATCGAAGCTACAGGAAAGCAGGATCTTGCTGTCGTGGCCCATTCCGATCTTTTCAGGCTGCATTTCGTGACCGAGCCCTTCCTGATGCATGTGGGGATAATGGAAGGCGACAGCAGGCAGGATATAGAAGAGGCTGGGGGGCATCTTTTTCTTACCTCGGA
>Ga0272442_10007371_pt1 | contig 14231 bp, 11 predicted proteins | sample SSMForm2O_FD_200262 | JGI IMG/M metagenome (GOLD analysis project Ga0272442, IMG submission 200262) | Marine sediment archaeal communities from Little Sippewissett salt marsh, Falmouth, MA, United States - SSM-Form-2O | ecosystem: Environmental > Aquatic > Marine > Wetlands > Sediment ...
TAGATGAGAACATTCATCAGACACATTCGTGATTTTTCTACACAGTATTCGGCAAGTAGTTGTTTATTAAATATTATTTGAAATATTCCGAGCATACATCATTCCTAATGCATACTCCATTTCATGTACTTCAAATCCATTGTGGGTTAAGTATTTCTTCAATTCTTCATTAGTCTTTTGATCTCCGTGAACTTCCATAGCAATTTGATTAATCCTTGATAAGTAATCTGTGGGACAGCCGTAAATTACATCGAACTCTGCCCCTTCACAATCCATTTTCATAAAATCACACTTATCTATTTTATATTCGTCAAAAATATCTTGTAACCGCAAGCATGAGACAGTGACTTCCTTATTGTTGTCACTTTTATCACTCATTATTGTAGCAGTCGTTGAAAAATCAGTATCTTGTTCACATACCATCGTTATCTCGCCCAAATGTCCTGCGACAGCTTTATTTATGGGAATTATCCGGCAATGCTTGTTCAGGTTTTTATTTTTTTCTACATGCTTAAAGTTCACAGTCATCGGTTCGTAAGACAATATCTTTGCGTTTGGGTATTTTGAAGCTGCGTAAAGTGAAAACAAACCAACATTAGCTCCGATATCGAATATGATCGGACGGTCTGAAAGCTCTAATCCCATGCCATGCATATAACATTCTTCCATAAAAATTTCTTTAAATGCATGGATAAGGGCTTGCGGTGTTTCAACTAAAACATTATTTCTTGCCTTAAACATGACGGGATCGTCGTTAGTAAATCCAAGCTTAATAGAAAAATGCAAATACCAGTTCTCTATATTTTTGATCAAATTATAATATCTTACTAACGGGAAAAACATCTTTTTCATTTTTGATTCATCCTTTTATTATATTTTAAATCGGCTCCTTTTCTCATCCCCGCAGATCAAACTAAAGAAATGGGGTCGGGTCTTGCAATACAATAGTTTTTCAGTCTGTTTTACGTGTCGTCGACATAATGTGTTACCGCAAGATCCGAGCCCAGTGTGGTATCCGCTCAGCTCTCGGTGATCTCCACCTTGACGATCCGGTCACCCTGGCTGATCGCATCGATGACCTCCTGTCCCGCAGTAACCTTTCCGAACACCGTATGATTGCCGTTCAAGTGCGGCTGCGGCGAATGGGTGATGAAGAACTGACTCCCGTTCGTGTTCGGCCCCGCATTCGCCATCGAGATTACACCTGTCTCGTGCTTCAGGGGGTTCTCTTTTACCTCGTCTTCAAACTTATATCCGGGGCCTCCCGCCCCGGTACCCGTCGGGTCTCCGCCCTGGATCATAAAATTGCTGATCACCCGATGAAACGACACCCCATCATAGAAACCTTCCCGTGCCAGGAAGACAAAATTGTTGACTGTTTTGGGCGCGTGTTGGGGATAGAGGTCAAGTTCTATGTCCCCCTTGTCAGTCTGTAACAGTGCCTGATAATTTTTCTCCGGATCGATCTGCATTTCCGGTGGGTTGTTCCACTTTTTTGTTCCCATAATTCATCTCCTTTATTATCTCCTGATTACAACTATTGACACCTCTTGTATCCAGAATGGCCGGACGTGTCAATGATTGCATTTTCAGTTTTGGGTCACGTCCAATTATATCGTTTAGTTACGATGATACGGCCCGTGACTTTTCGCCACATCTTCTCCGGCAAAGGTCAACCGAATGTTTGACTACCTTCTCTTTTCCCCTTTTTTCTCTACCTTACCCGGATAGCCGGACAAACACGAAGGAATGGCACAGTCGGTTTACGGATGCGGACACAGACAAGGATAGTCTATTTAGGCTGGGCGGGCTCAAGTACGGTTGAACAGCGCCCACGTATCAGGTAAAGTCTATTCTTTTTTCTTGCCACGGATACATGACCCGGGAGTGAAACTGTGCTTCAAGAGCATCGGTAAGCGATTCAATAATCTTAGCGAGATCACGGGTAGTGACGTCACAGTCATCAAGCTGTCCCTCAACAAGACGATTCTCAATAACATAGCGAATAACTTTTTCTATTTCTTCTCTGTTCGGCTCACTGACTGATCTTAGTGCAGCCTCTACCGCATCGACAATCATCAGGATCGCGGCTTCCACGCACTGCGGTTTGGGTCCTCGATATCGATAATGTTCCTTCCGGGAAAATGCTTCCGGATTGTTCTTCAGAGCTTTATTATAAAAATACTCTACGAGCTGCGTACCGTGATGCTGAATTATCAGATCGATAACTTCTCCGGGTAATCCTATGTCTTCGGCGATCATTTTTCCGTCTTTGACGTGATCAATAATGATTCGTGCACTCTCCAGGGGCTCCAGATTTTCATGGTCATTCTTCGCTTGGAATTGATTTTCAGCGAACATGCGCGGATTTTTTAATTTTCCGATATCATGGTAGTAAGCACCGACCCTGAGTAAGAGCGTGTTTGCACCAACGGCTTCACCAACAGCATGAGCGAGAGAAGCGACCGCTATCGTATGCTGATAGGTGCCGGGAGCCTTACTCAAGAGATCTTTCAGTACCGGATTTTCAGGATCGCCATATTTGTTAAGCCGAAAATAAGACGTGTTATGGAACGTCATTTCCAGGAACGGTAAAAAGATAAGCACCAGGATTCCGGCAAGAGAACCTCCGATAAAAGCCCAAATCACATTGCTGAAGAAGGTCAGGTCGAAATCGCTATATAAGGAGGAAATTCCTTTGGTCCCCAGATGCCCAAAGAAGGATGCCGCATTGGCCCAGTCCAGCAAATAGAATAGAACGTACGTCATGCTCAACAATCCAACTGCAGTGGCAGGTTTAAGAATGTGGATTTGTTTTGTGATCTTCGATGAAAACAAAATTGCACACAACCCGCCTAAAGCAAGAAACATAAAAAGGATCAGAGATTGCCCTGCAAAAAGACTCACCAATACCGCCCCCATCAGCGTGGACACGATGGTGGAAACCGTGTCCTGATTTAATAAGATGAGAGCAAGGGGAAGAAATGCAAAAGGGAGCGCGTATATCGGCAGGGGGGTAAAAAGAACGAATAGGTCCATGATGACAAGCGTAATAATCAGCATGGTTAGATGAGTTTCGTGAGAACCCTTTTTTAGCCTCAGATGAATGAATGTTTTCGACAGGATTACACGATAAAACGCAACCACAAGGATGATTACGAGCACGACCCAGGGAATATTGCTGTCATGGTTGTTATCTTTAAACGTCTTATAGCTATTGATCAACGGTGTATCCTTATCGGTCATGATCGCAAAGAAGGGAACAAGAATATCTCCTGTCTTATACGAAATGATCCTTGAAGGAAACTGACTGATAATATCCTCTATTCTCCTATTGTTCTCATTTTCATCATAGGTCAGATTCGTTGAGATAAATGGAACAATAAGCTCCAGCACGTAATCACGAATTCGTTTGTCTACATGCCCCAGCAAACGAGAAACTTTCTCCCTCAGTTGTGAACGGGCATCTTGCATCGTCATAAGCTTATAAATTTGAAATGATTCGGTTCTCGATGATGTAGGATAATAAACATCGATCGTTTTTTTATCTCTCAGCGAATTCAGAGAATCAATGATTTTGCCCTGCATTATCGGCTCGGCAATGGTCTTTACAAGTTGGAGGAGGTTTTCCAGCTTTTTATACCTGTAAAGTCTCCGAATTTCGTCCCTTGAAAAATCTGCGTGAAACTCCCGTTTCAGATAGCCCCAGAACGATGCTTCACCAACGTTTTTTTGTAATCTGAACGCAGAGACCTTTGAGATGAGACCATCAATTTTTTTCTTTGCCACCTCAGAATCGTTGGAACTATACGTATACAGAGGTACATACTCAAGCAGAGCATGATCTTTCTTACTTCCGTAAACCTTCCGCTGATCGTAGTTGAAGGGGATTTGAGCCCGAAGTGTTATGTAAAGCGTCTTTCCCACCTGCGGCGGATAGAAACGCAGGAAGATCTCCTGAGCATAACAGGCAACAAGCGTCAAAAGAATTAACACAATGGCAAATACGTATCTCATTTTAATTCATCATGTACAAAGAGGGTAAAAATCTTGATTGATACTTCTCATATCTTTTGGCAGATGAAGAATACATTGTAACGTAGCTTTTTTCAAACATTCTTTTCAGATAGGAATTTTTCAATTTCTCATGACGATGGCCTGACTATACAGGCAGTTGAATAATCACCAACATGAGGCTGTTGACCTGATTTCTTAACATGCCATTTTCCATACCAAAATCGACGTTTTAAGGCTGATAATCAACGCTTTATGCTTCATATTATCTATTATTACAATCCGTTAACCTTGTTCGACCATATTTAAGATTATCTGAACCCTTTTATTTGATACCGCTATAGAAACATACCGGACTGTCCCAGTCGGTTCAAAACAAATAATTTTTAAGTCATAACAAAAAGTGCCGATGATTTATAAAGTTTGAGTTATAACTCTCCGATGTTCATTTAAGTGAATCATCCCGCCTGCAAGGGGGGGGACATCGTAAGGAATATTTATAAATATTTCATACCTGTCGTCGACAGGTAAACGTCTCATCTCCGTTTATAAAACGAGGTATTCACGTTTATAATTTCATAAATTTTTACGAAGGACAGAGTATATGTTGCAATTTACGAATACTGATGAGACCCCGGATCTTCATTCGCTGGTTAACGAACTGCCTTCTTTGATTTGCTGCTTTAGAGATGATGGAACACTGACCTTTGTTAACGATACGTACTGCCAGTATTTCAACAAAGACCGTGAAGAATTAGTCGGAAATAATTTCTTTCAGTTTATTCCCGAGGAAGATCGAGAGAGCATCAGAAATCATTTTGCATCGTTAAACCTGTCAAAGAATACGATTACATACGAACATAAGGTAATCGCTCCAAACGGAGAAATCCGGTGGATGCGGTGGACCGATCGAGCTCTTTTTAACGATCAAGGCACAGTAACGGAGTACCAATCGATTGGTTACGACATAACTGAGCATAAACATACCGAAGAACATCTGAAAAACAATCAAGCCCTGCTCCACTCTGTTATCGAAAGCCTGCCGTTTGAATTTTTTGCCATTGATACAACAGGGAAATACATTGTGCAAAACTCGATCGGCAAGAAACGGTGGGGTTCTATCATCGGGCAACGGCCGGGAAACGTCGCACCCGATGAAGAGATCCTGGCTCTCTGGCTGAATAATAATCGCCGCGCTTTCTCCGGGGAAACGGTCAGAGGGAACATAGAACATGTGGTAGGCGATAAGAAATTGTATTATCATAATATAATTGCTCCTATCAGAAACAATGGCAGGATTACGGGTATCCTGGGGGTAAATATAGATATTTCGGAACAGAAAAAAGCAGAGAAAGCCCTGCGGGAGAGTGAAGAGAAATATCGTGGTCTCGTCGAAGAGATAAACGAGGTTATCTATACAATTAATGAACAGGCAGTCGTCACCTACATCAGTCCCAATATAGAATCACTGAGCGGGTATAAACAATCGGACGTTGTCGGAAAAAGTTTTGCTGAATTTGTTTACCATGAAGATTTGGCTGACCGGATACCGCAATTCAAAAAAGTCTTATCCGGCAACAACGAGGCAAGCGAGTATCGCATGACCACCAAGTCAGGCGAGATCCGCTGGGTAAGGACCGCTGCTCGACCAATTTTCAAAAACGATCAAATCGTTGGTCTGCGCGGCATACTGATTGATCTGACGGAAACCAAACAGGCAGAAGTGGAAAAAAAGAAACTCGAAACCAAGCTTCAGAACGCACGGAAGATGGAAGCTCTCGGCAATCTTGCCGGAGGAGTCGCCCATGATTTGAACAATGTTCTGGGAGGTATTGTCGGCTACCCCGGACTTCTTTTGAGCGATCTTCCTGACAATAGCCCGTTACAAAAACCACTCCGTATTATCGAGAAGTCTGGAGAAAAGGCAGCAGCAATTGTTCAGGATCTGCTCACGTTAGCGCGGAGAGGGGTTCCAATAAATGAAATCGTTAACCTGAACGAAATTATACGGGAACAGATGAGAGCACCCGAACATGTGCTTCTCTGTCATTATCACCCTGATGTGCAATTCGAGACCAATCTTGACGATAACCTTATGAATATTTCGGGGTCACCTACTCATCTCTCAAAAACGTTGATGAACCTGTGTTCAAACGCAGCAGAAGCAATGTCTTTTGGTGGCACGGTTTTAATAACAACCGGAAACCGATATGTGAACAGACCCATCAAAGGGTTTGATGCTATCAAGGAAGGCCGTTATGTTTTCCTTTCTGTGACTGATTCCGGTGTCGGCATGTCGACGGAGGACAAAGAAAGAATTTTCGAACCGTTTTATACGAAGAAGATAATGGGAAGGAGCGGTACCGGGCTGGGCATGGCGGTCGTATGGGGAACCGTCAAAGATCATGGTGGATATATCGAGATTGATAGTACAGAGGGGTACGGGTCAACCTTTACCTTATATTATCCCGCGACGGCGGCAAGTGAGAAACAGGTTTATGGCAACGATAAAATACCCGTTGAGAAACTCAAGGGAAAAGGAGAAACAATACTGATTATCGATGATGTACGGGAACAGCGTGAACTTGCCTACGCAATACTGGCCAAGCTAGGATATGTTGTTACTGCCGTTTCCAACGGAGAAGAGGCAGTGGGATACATGAGAGAACATTCCGCCGACCTCCTGATCATGGATATGATCATGGACCCCAAAATGGATGGTCTCGAAACATATAAAAGAATTCTGGAACTGTATCCCGGTCAGAAAGCGATTATAGCAAGCGGATTTTCTGAAACAGATCGGGTGGCAGAAACTCAAAGACTGGGTGCGGGAGCATACGTGAAAAAACCTTATTCTATGGAAGAACTGGCAATCGCAGTAAGACATGAATTAGACAGATGATAGTTCTTTTAAAACAAACTTTCTTTTTCCTATCGCTATTGGCAGATAGCGGAATGAGTTTAGCAAATATTGTATCGTATGATAATTCGTTTAACTGTGACAGATCAGATATGATTCTTTTCCCTCCTTAAGGCAAAAAGCAAGAACTGATTACTCTTTTCAGCGACAATAAATTTTTGTCAATAATCCCCCTATATTTTTAAATAGATCGTCATTAAAATACATTGACAATTGGTAATTTTTCCCACATTATTAAATATAATAATGAGTATTTTGAAAAATACGGAGGCCACAAATGCATATCAGATTATGCCCATAACGCTCCTGGCAGGATACATACATTCTGTTGGGAGCCTGACTATATATAATATGCTCCAGTGAATAGGATTAAGGTATCAGGCGGTTCTTATTTTGATCGGCCTTACTAGAAGAGTAAATGCACCATGTTCCCATACAAGAAACTGGTCCCAATTATAGATCCTGTGTGTTTTCTTTAATAATGTCTAACCTTCAACATGATCTACAACTGGTAGATCTTGCAAACCTCCCCATGTACATATTCTTAAAAGATTACATCGTACCATCACGCAGAAACGATTCAAAGATCACAAGAAACATTCGAACTATTGTCTATACGTATTGATTGAGACTTGATTTCACAGTCAAAACGAATGTTTTATTGATAAAAGTGCCCTTATCTTGCAGCACTCAACACAAGACCATCTCATCACGACATTATTGTGACACTCCTTCATGAGCTGCACCTTCTTTTTTCCATTCAATACATTAGACACTCTCAATGAAATGCTGCATTATAAAACTACTAAGAAGCGTCACATTACATGTCAGTTTGCTTGAAGTGGCGAAATGGGATTTTACACTTTTTCCACCTGACATGGCACGAAAGGGGGTGGTTTATTTAAACACAATTTCAGTAGTGGGCTTTCCGGTGACGGAGAGACCAGATGTGTCTTGCCACAATATTGAAACAATAGGTACGACAGGAGGTGTCCCATGCAAAAGTATCTATTCAAAGCTTCCTATACCGATACCGGACTGAAGGGACTGCTCGATGAAAGCGGCACGCACCGAAAGCAGGCCGTAGAGCAGACCATTAAGAGTCTGGGGGGAACGATAGAAGCATTTTATTATGCCTTTGGCGAGACGGATGTGTTCGTTATTGCGGATTTGCCGGACAATGTGAGTGCCACAACCTTCTCACTTGTCACGAATGTAGCCGGGACAGCCAAGGTCAGGACAACGGTGTTGTTGACACCCGATCAGATTGATCAGGCAACAAAAAGGGAAGTCGAATATCGTCCACCAGGTATTATCTCCGGGCCATGATCGGGGAGACAGTTAATGATTATTGCACAAGGTTGGATATCGAGAGCTGGCCCCTCCAGCAGTACCCTTTTTCGGTGAGGGGCCAACCCTTCGCATTGTATGTTTTTTGTATCGAATCTCTTTGCCGGGTGCTTATCGGCTGGATCACATCTTAAATGTTAAGTATTCCGATGCCTCCAGTGCGAGAGCGTAAGCTCTTGCATTTCAACATTTTTCAGTCTGTTTTAGATCGCGTGTACGTAGTTAGTGATGATAAGATGTTATTTTTGAAGTGTCTTGTCAGGCTTTTTTTGATTCATAATTAGCAGTCAGAATGCCTGAGACAATGAGCAACATGCTGTAAAGATGTATTATGCTAATACTTTCTTGCAAGAAAAGATGTGCCGCAAATCCGCTGAAGAGAGGCAAGGTATAGTAAATCATTCCTGCTTTTGAGGGACCGACCGCCACGATTGCCTTATTCCATAAAACAAAAGCCGAAAGTGAAGCAAAGACCCCTACGTAAAGAATTGAATAAACAATCTTTGTATCAAATTCGACGGGAGCAACCGTGACATATTCCCACATAAAGAATGGGAACAGAAAAATGAGTCCTAAAATGAATGTGCTTAATTGTAACGCCCAAATGCTTAACTGTTCAGGTTTCCGTTTTAATAAAATACTGTAAATGGCGAAAATTACGGCGGCTAACAGCATCCAGACATCACCGATAGCAAAAGATAAATTTAAGAGCATGGGAGGGGCTCCCTTTGTAATCAGGAGGATAACGCCGATCACAACAATTACGATGCCAACTCCCTTGTTTATAGTTATCAATTCATGAAATAAAAATCGAGAGAGAACGACAATGAAGATTGGAAATGTGATAGAAATTAATGAAAGGTTGATGGCGGTAGTAGAATGACCGGCAAAATAGATCAGCGTGTTGAATACTGTAATCCCCAAGAATGAAGTAATAGACAGGTAAGAAATATTTTCTTTGAGGATATCCCATTCGGCAATAAGCGGTTTCAATGCAAAGGGCAAAAAAACGATGACGGCAACCACCCACCGCCAAAAGGCAAGGCTGATGGGTGGGATGTTTTCACTAAGACCGCGTGCAATGATAAAATTGCCTGACCAGAGAGCCGTTGCACCGATAGCAAAAAGGTAGCCAGAAATTATTTGTCTATTTTGTAGTTTGTTTATCAATTTAGGAACTTATTACTTTTTCATGCAACGTCTACCATGGATTAGACGGCCTATTGTCCGCAGTATATTAGGAATATTTTATATCGTATAAGTGAAATAATAGTTTATAAAGCTAATTATACTGAGCATATGCATATATTGAAAATGCAGATACGGAAATATCGATTTTTTGTTCTAACCTGCATTTCCTGCTTCTATGTATATCCGGAGTTATGATTAGTTGAAACATGTCTGCCTGGTACTTTCAACTGTGTGCACGAAATTACACAGGTAATGTATTCTGTCAAGACTATTTTCAGGTTGAGTGTGAATACGGGTTCAAATTTATTATCCTGACAGCATGACCTATTTACACCTACTTATTGGCTAATATTACAATCATTCAGAATAGTTAAACAAAAAGGTTCATCTCCGAAAAAGTTGCTGTCTTTTTCAGGATTCAAGGGGCCCTGGCCTAGACCGAATACCTTAACGACGGCCACAGTATAATGTTCCATGATTCTTTTTTTACATGAGTGTTAATAACCGTTTCAGTCGCACCAGGGCGGGCTCTGAATCCTTGAATCCTTTTCCGCAACTAAATGAGAGAAGAACCAAGAATAAGGATTTGACCCGTTTGCTATCCCTGGTCCTCAGAAGTTACAGGCAAAACGAAAGACATGCCCCAGTCCTACAATCATGTAAAACTGTCACGATGTACACTGATCCCCCTCGTTTACCTTGTCCATATCTTCCAATTCAAACTTAAGTGCAGTAAGGGCATGGTTAACATCGAGAATGAACATGAAAAGAGAGGCAATTAAGCTTGTGAGGCATAAAATAAAGAGTACGACAACGAAAAGGTTCAATGCGAGACCAAGCAAGGGCATAATGAAGAGAAGAATAATAATCAGTGAGGAGAATAATACACTAAATGAAGCAAGTATAATCGAATTCCGAATAAGGCGAGCCCTTCGCCAAAGAATTGGTAACTCTCTGGAAAGAATAACCTGCTCATCCTGGGTGTAAAATCGTTTTTGAGCGCAAATCAAGCGTTGTCGGTCGATAACTCTGCCCAGGCGATTGGTCATGGTGAGCAAAAGAAGGCCTACGCCGGAGATCAGAATCGCGGGACTAATGGCCGTTTCTAAGAGAACTACGATATCTTTGAGAGAAGTGGTGATCATAAATATTCCTATTGCTGCCTGAATAACTGTGGTTATCTCGTCCTTCATAAAAGCCTGAAGCTGTGAAGATTCGATTCGGGCAATTACAGTCATGCAAAGCTGTCAAAATTGTGAGTTTAACCCCCTCGGTTGCTGATTTGTAACGTAATATTTAAGATGTGATCCTGTCAGTTTTATGGCAGTTTTTAAGATAAGAAGCAAGGCGTTACCCATCAGACAATCGTTATGATTGTAATAACCACTCTAATGCGGATTTTTGATCATCAAATATTGAGAACATATGACCGCGATTCACACACACTGTTTCTAAGAAAGTAAAAAACTGTTTATGTTCTGGGTTGACAATCTCAGCAATCTTTATACCTGGAATCACTCCGATTTCTTTAAATTCCACTGGGCGATCATAAACTTCTAATGTTCTACCAGAGACCGTACCAATATTTCTATGATCGATTAATACCTTTTTTATCCTTTTTTTGCTCAACGTCATAGAAATTGCCTTCGCCATACCCAATGAGCCGTCCCTATCCGCAATACCACGGGTAACTACCTCAGCATACTGATTTTCTTCGTTCACAGTGATAGTCCATTGCACATTTATGCCTCCCTTTCTCAGCACATTGATGTTTGCCCAACTACAGTATTTAGTGAAATCTACATTTGCTTCGTGAAACATAGTGTGGAAGGAGGAAACAAGAACCAGCCCCGAATTTTCTCAAAGTGCATTCCCTATGCTTTCATTAATAACAACTTTAATTTTATCACTTATTTGTTTATTTGACGAGACAATTTTTATCTCTATACGGCAAAAAACAAGAACTGACCTCCTGTTTTTGAACATCAATTATCATGGGAGTGGGGATATTTATAGAGGCCTGACGGAGGTCGGAGTTGGGCGATTCTGCTTCAACTAACAGCCCTACCGAGCACTTATTTCATCATGTATCCCGCAGTTCGTGTTTTTATCTCGACAATGAGAGAGCGATACTGGCCTTGGAGGTACTCCTCTGTCCCTTGAATCAACCGTGCCAGCCGCTCGTCCAGGTTTTGTGGAAGCTCCTCGGTGTCTAAGATTCGGCACCTCCCATCAGGAGTGACCAGCAGGTCGATGATCAGATCTCGCCAACTGACAGACTCTTCGCCGATCTTGGTTTCATCGCAAACATTGAAGTAAGTCCCGATTGTTTCGCCGGCTTCGGTCACCCAGTGATAGACGTTGTAATTACGATCACTCCAGAAGTAGCCGAAGCTCAAGCTGCCGGCAGGAAGAATGACATCGGCCACTTGCCCCTTCCGGGGCAATTCATACATGATCACAGCTTCATCGTATGACACCTGAACTGGCAGACATTCGAAACGTACAATGCTGCCATCGAGCCGATGCTTGATTTCAAAGAAAGGTCGTGTACTGCTCATATAATCTGTCTCCTTCCGCCGAACATGTTTCTCACCTGCTGGTGTGGGGTGCAGCGGAACAGCAGTCTGGTGGGAAAAAATGTTAAATTGTTTTCTATATTGTCAGAAGCTTTTCGTTGTTTTTTAAAACCTCAGTTAATAGTTGCCCCCAAAACTTGATTTCAACATGCAGTTTTTCCAAAGTTTCCGTCACTCCCAGTTGATCTGCACAGGCTTTGCACGCGGTTACGTGAACACCTGCATCTAAAGCTTCCCTGATCTTTGCTTGAATAGTTACATCCTCACTAACCAGTTGAGTAGTTGCACCCCAAATTATGAGGGTGACCGTTTCCCACCAACCACGCTTGAGAGAATTGATGGTATACATGAAAACCATCTTTTCTGCTGTAATCGGATTGTCATTCGTCCACAATACATAGAGATGTGTCTTTTCCATTTTTTTCTCCTTTTGTTTCTTTGTTTAATGTGGATTTGACTTGCAACCGTAGACGACGCGTTTGACGTACAGCGCTGCAAGGCAGCAACCCCGAATATTCTCAAAGCACTTTCTTCATGCCTTCATCAATAAATTCTTTAATTCATAAATACTGTAAATCTCTTTAATGGCACTCATAGGGATACGATTCAAATCGTGATTCAACTTCATTACGTTTGTATTTAAGAGAGCACCTTCATCGCGAATTTGGTATTTTACTTAAAATGTTAGGTCGGTCATAGAGCCCAGCACACTACGGTTGTTGGTTTTTGCAATTTCAATTTTCCGATTACTGTCAAGAAAAAATTCAATTTGTTTTTGAGGTATTTTTTCTTCCATTAGATTTTTGAATAAGCTTTGTCTGAAGACTTCGCAAATATTTTGGAAGTCTGGTTTTGTGAGACCAGGAACAAGGAACGAATATAATGTCCTATCATGTGTGAAAAGAACACATTTTCTGCGATCGATTCGCAAAAGGTTACAGTGCCAACTTGCAAAATCGTCAAATAAGTGTGAATTATCCACAGGTTTTATCTTTATTTCATTTAGCAGCTTTTTTGTGCATCTAAGTATAGCCATGGTTAAAGCATCTTGCAGCTAACATATGTTATACAGAATCCCTATATTCCAATAATGCAGGATTCTGTAGAGCGAGATTATTAGCTTATTTGTGACCGATCAGTATGATTCTTTTCCATAGTTATGGCAAAAAGCCAGACCTGCCCTAGCCTGGAACATGAACATGTCCTTTCTTGTTGATTATCACGCCACCTTATCGTGGTAAGACCTCTATGCGTGACACCTTGCCGTCGAGACCGTTTTTTTTATGATATTTTGCCTCTATGTACATATCTTTGAAGGAGTGTTCAAATGTTCCGATGACGTACCGCACATTCTTCATATCCCTCAGAAACTTAATTTCAAACCAATCATCCCTCGCTTTGCTGCCTTTAGACGAATCGAAAAAAGCAATCCGCCATCCACGGGGGAAATATCCGTAGAGTACAGCGGATTTAGCCTTGTCATTTTTGCATTTTTTATTTTTTTTGAAATTGATAGTCATTTTTTTATTTGCGCTGAACTTGCAGACAAACCCATAACTGTTTTTTCGAACTGTTGCAGCTCCGTGATCGGGATACAGCTCTATTAGATTATCCGGCCCAGCGGCAATACCCATACTTCCCGTGAGAAAAACCCCTAACGTTACCATAAGAACAACCGTTTTCTTCATTTTTCAACATCCTTTCTAATTCAGTCTCTCTGGCTCACAACTACTTTAAAATAAATATGGGTTCAAATCTATCTATATTCTTTACAGTAAAATATATTCACACTCACTTATTGGTAAATATTGCAATGTTTCAATAGTTAAAGAATAAAGATTTGACCTCCCAGTCCGCCTCAAGTCTTTATTAAAGTAGCCTGTCCCCTTTTATATCTGTTTGGCCCGCCTATTGTCAGAGTTATTAAAATAATTTCAATCTGTGACCTATCTGTGACTTCGGATGTCTTATGATGCTTTCCGTAAAGGCAGTCGAGTGTCATTTCACCAGGTAACAGAGGATATTGCACGGAATGACTGAACATTCAAGGATCAACGCAAACAAACAACATGCACGGAAAAGAGGAATCACAAGAATCTTACGTAAAAGATTACAGCAACCTGCTTTTTCTTTTCGATTTGTCTCAAATATTATTTTTTAACAGAAAAGGAGGATCC
>Ga0272442_10007372_pt1 | contig 14229 bp, 9 predicted proteins | sample SSMForm2O_FD_200262 | JGI IMG/M metagenome (GOLD analysis project Ga0272442, IMG submission 200262) | Marine sediment archaeal communities from Little Sippewissett salt marsh, Falmouth, MA, United States - SSM-Form-2O | ecosystem: Environmental > Aquatic > Marine > Wetlands > Sediment ...
CGAAGGTGCAGGTGCAGCGGAAGCCGGAGTCATTATTGAGAGCGTGAGAATACCTTACCTTCACTTGCGACTTGCACTTTCGACCGGGCCGGGCTCCGATTGGGTTGTGGGCCCGGCCCGCTTTGTTATGAGATGACGACGGGACTTGTCCACGATTCCGGTTTAGTTGCACGTTTTTCGGTTCCTGTTCCCACAGTGTCCGAAACCCGTGACTTATGTGCGACATACCTGTTACAGTGGAACTCCTATTTGGCAAGTATGATAGGAGGAGGGGTGCACCGTGAAAGCATGGATTGCAGCATTACTTTTTGTTTCGGCGGGTGCACTGGCGGCACCCGTCTACCGGTCGCCACAGGATCTGGCATACTCACCCGATGGTGCGGTTCTTGCCGTAAGCGATTACACGGCCGCAAAGTTGGTGATCGTTGATGTCTCAAAGAACAGCGTCCGGAAGGAGGTAGCACTCAGCGGGAATCCTTCTGCGGTGGCCTGGTCGGCCGACGGCAAGGCTGTTTTCGTGTCCGAACGTGGCGCCGGTACGGTTGCCCAGGTGGACCCGGCAGGCGGCAAGGTGACGCGTCGCTTCAAGGTCGGGCGCTACCCGGTTGGTATCGCGGCATCCGCCACTCACCTCGTTGTCGCCAACAGCGGGTTGTCGTCGGTATCGATCATCAACCTGGGCAAAGGCAGCGAGACCGTCCGTGTCGCCGATGTTTACCGGGCGTGGGGCGTGACACTGACCCCGGACGGGAAGACGGCGTTGGTTGGGAGCCTGCTGCCGGCCGGCGACTCGCGCGATGCGACCATGGCCTGTACGGTCAGCTTGATCAGCGTGGCAACGGGCAGGAAGATTGCGTCCATCAAGCTGCCGCCGGGCTCGATCAATGTGCGCGGACTGGCGGTGAGCCCGGACGGCAAATGGGCCTACGCGGTGCATAGCGTTGGCCGGTTCACGCTTCCCACAACCCAGCTCGAGCGCGGCTGGATCATGACGCACGCCTTCAGCGTTATCGATATGACCACGAAGAAGCACCGCGCCACGATGCTGCTCGACTACCTGATGGAGGGCGGGGCCGACCCTTGGGGTATCCAGCTCTCTAAGGATGGCGCCACGGCCTGGATCACGCTGGCCGGGGTGCACCACGTGGCACGTCTCGAGCTTGGCAGGATACACAGCATGCTTGCTGGCAAGGCGGACGCGAAGGCCCTGGAACGCCTGCCGAAGACGTCGCTTTGGCGGGACATCGCCGGGGACCCGGCCAAGGCCGAGGAGCTGGTTAACGACCTGGCCGCTCTCTACGGCGCGGGACTCATCAGGAGAGTCGCGGTCAAGGCGCGAGGCGCTCGGGGGATTGCCCTGCAACCGGACGGCAAGGCGCTTGCGACAACCGATTACTTCGGCGGCAACGTTTTGATGCTCGACCCGGCCACGCTCCGGGAGACGGGCCGCGTCCAACTGGCCGGACAACCCGCGGCGAGTGCCGAGCGGGCGGGCGAGCAGCACTTCTTCGATGCCGAGCTCTGTTTCCAGCACTGGCTGAGCTGCGGTAGCTGCCATCCCGACGGAAGAACCGATGGCCTGAACTGGGATCTTCTCAATGACGGCATCGGCAATCCCAAGAACAGCAAGTCACTCGTGCTCTCGCACCGTACGCCGCCGGTGATGTCAACGGGCGTTCGCCCCGACATGGAAGCCGCCACGCAGAAGGGCTTCATGTTCATCCAGTTCCGGGTCGTCGAAGAGGAGGTAATGAACAAGGTGCGTGCCTACCTGAGGTCGGTGAAACCTGAGTCGAGCCCGCACCTCGCCGCGGCGAACGGGAAGACGATGAGCTGCACGGCCTGCCACCCGAAAGGAACGGGCGGAAGGGGGATTCCTGCCGGGCACAGGCCGATCGGCGGGGCGCTATCGGAAGAGGCGAAGCGCGGCATGAAGCTGTTCTACGATTCGAAGACACAATGCGCGAAGTGTCACCCCGGGCCGCTGTTCACGGATCTCAAGCTGTACGACGTTGGCACGCGGCACGAGCTGGACAGGCGTGACAAGTACGATACTCCTACCCTCCACGAGCTCTGGCGCACGGCACCCTACATGCACGACGGCTCGGCCGTGACCCTTATGGATGTTCTCACGACCCACAACAAAGGCGACAAGCACGGAAAGACGAGTTACCTCAGCGACGCCGATCGCAAGGCCCTCGTCGAGTTCTTGCGCTCACTGTGATGAGCCAGCCTGTCAAGATCGAACGGCGTTCCGGAGACGCAATTGACACCGTAGTGCTAGTCCGGGAAGGGATTGCGGAAGCCACTATTACCGCCCGGGCGGATGGCGCCGGACTTACGGAATTGCTCGGGAAAGCCTGGGCCGAGGTCCAGGCGCTCGGCGCCCAAATCCTGCGACAGGACGTCTTCGGAACTCCCGCACAGCGTCGCTCCGCGTCGGACATCCTGGCCGACATCTGCGGCAGCGTGGACTGGCCCGTGACGTGGCTGGAGGAAGGCGATTCGCTTGGAGAACGCCTCACCGGCACGCATATCTACACTGTGTCGGGCCCCAAAGTGAAGCGCCTCGGCTACGGCGGCCAGATCGCGGGGAGCATCTTTTCGGATGACCATGCCGAATACTGCTACATCGGCGGCGTTGTGGGGCCGGACCTGCAGGGCGACCGCCGGCAGCAGGCACGCGATGTGTTCGAGCGGATCGAGACCATTCTCGGCCTGGCCGGGATGTCATTCGGCAACGTGATTCGGACCTGGCTTTATGTCGACCGCATACTGAACTGGTACGATGACTTCAACGCTGTCCGAACGAAGTTCTTCGAGGAGAGGAACGTGTTCGGGAATCTGGTCCCTGCGAGCACGGGCATAGGCGGCGGTAACCTGCACGGCACGGCCATCGTCGCCGACGCCCTGGCTGTGCGTCCGCTGCAGGGCGTGGGCCGGACGCGGATTGACGAAGTGATCTCTCCGCTGCAATGTCCGGCCACCAACTACCGCAGCTCATTCAGCCGGGCCGTTGAGCTGGTTGCGAGTGACCATCGCCGGCTCTATGTATCGGGGACGGCCAGTATTGCCTCCGGCGGTGAGACCGCCCACGTCGGCGATGTAGCTGCGCAGATTAACAGGACGCTGGATGTTGTCCAGGCGATCCTGGAATCGCGGGATATGGGTTGGTCCGACGTAAGTCGTGCCACGGCGTATGTCAAGCACGGCGGCGACGCGAAGGCCTACCACGAAGCCCTGGGCGGGCGCGGCATTGCCGCGCTACCGGTGGTCCTTACAGAGAACAACATTTGCCGCGAAGATCTCCTCTTCGAGCTGGAAGTTGATGCGCTGAAGTCTGTTTCCTGAGTCCTTCGCTGATTCGCGTCAGCCCCTGATTCAACACTTAACGTCACTACTGTCCCAACGTTCTGGAGAGGGGGACCTCCTTTTGCTTATCTTTTTCGTGCGCTAACGGATTTGACTCCACGGGGCGGGGGTGGGCAGGTATACTGCGGGTATGCTGTCTCGCTGTCGGGCGGTGTAACCCGGCAGGAAGGATGGTGTATAACACGGTGTGTGCAGGGGGACTCGATGGTTGAGCTGACAGGATTGTGGAAGCGGTTTGGGGCGCTGGTGGCGCTGCGGGACCTGTCTGTCACGGTTACGAAGGGGTCGACACTCGGCCTCGTGGGGCCCAATGGGTCCGGCAAGACGACGCTTCTGAAACTAGTTGCCACGATGTCCAAGCCGGACACGGGTGGCATTCGGGTTGACGGGATGGACGCGCTCGCCGTTCCGAGCAAGGTGCGGCGCATCCTCGGGTACATGCCCGCGGAGTTTGGATGTCCGGAGGGGCTGACCATTCTGGAGTACCTGGACTACTTCGCGGCGCTTCACTTGATGTCCACAACTACGCGTCGCCAGAGAATCATCGACATCATGGCGCTGACAGACCTGGCCGGGCGTGAAGACGTTGTCGTGCGTACATTGTCAACAGGAAACCGGCAGCGGCTACTACTGGCAAAAACGCTGCTGCATGATCCGGACCTTCTACTGCTGGACGAGCCTGCGAGCGGCCTGGACCCGCGGGCGCGGGCAGAGCTCCGAGGCATTCTTTCCGAGCTGGCGACGATGGGGAAGACCATCGTTATCAGCTCGCACATCCTCGCCGACATCGAGTCCATCTGTACCGAGGTCTGCATTCTCGAGCAGGGCCGGTCGGTGCTGCAGGGAGGGATCAAGGAGCTTGAGAACCAGCGCACAGCGACGGTGGGCGTATTCAGGATTCGCGTGCCCACCGAGGCGATGGACACGGCCGCCAAGGTACTGGAGGGCTTGTCCGACGTGGCTCGCTGCACCCGCGACGGCGCGGAGCTCAAGGTTGCCTCGCACAGCACGAGCGGCAACGCGCTCCTGGGCGCGCTGATAGAGCGCGATATCGAGGTTCTGGAAATGCGCAGGAAGGAAACCGATTTGGAAGACCTGTTTCTCGAGAGCACGGAGGGGATCACGAGTTGAGGGAACGTTTCGAGAGGCTGCGAATCATCTTCACGGGGCCCGGGTTTCTTCGCGACCTGGGCAACATGTTCTCTGCCTGGCGTGTCGGGTTGTGGTTCTCGCTGCTGCACGCATCGCTACTTATCCTGCTCACGGCCATTGTTGCCATGATTACGGCCGACCTCATAGGGCCCATGGCAGACGCGAGTTCGACGCTGGGCCTCGGGCCGTTCATGGCGTGCGTCCTGTTTCTCGGGTTGGCGGGGATCTGCACGGTGTTGATGCCTCTGCGGGCCAGCGGGATGCTGGACGGGCCCCGCTGGGCCCGGTACTTTGACCAGATTGTCATAAGCGGAATCGGGCCGCTCCGGTACATGGCGGGGAAGATCATGGCCCAGAACATGTTTCTTCTCCTCTTGCTGGTCGGTGCGCTGCCGTACGCGATCTTCTGCCTGGGACTTGGTGGGACACGTCCCGGTTACCTGTTGTCCGGGATGCTTGTACTGTGGCTATACGCAAACGTTCTGACGCTCGTGACGCTGGCTGTCGGCCTGGTGACCTTTGAAGTTTCTGCGGTGTTGCTCACGATCGTCGGGTTCGGTGTTCTCTTCATCGTCGGGATTTTCCCGGTGCCGGCGGTCTTCAGTCTTATGATGCCGAGCCGGGTGCTGGTGGCTCCCATCCATCAGGTCCTGCATTCGACCGGCATATTCGTGGCGGACGAGGTGGTGTGGACCTTGGGAGGTGTCACGGTCACGGTAGGCAGCTTGTCGCTCTGGTGCGTGGGGGCGGGCCTGATCCTTGTGCTGGGCCTGCTCTTTCTTCTGATGGGGCCGCTGCAGTGCCTGGTCCGGGCCAACAGCACGTTTGGCACGGTGATAGAGGCCGGCGACCACAAGCGGTCCATGTTGCAGCGCATGCGGTTTTCCTTGAAACGGCGGGCCGAGATCTCCTTCTTCTACGAGAACCGGCCGCAGTGGGTCGTGCGGTACGAGATCGTTCTTAGATGGGGGATGGTCTTTCTGTTCCTGCTGGGGGCTCTCGTGTTGGCGTTCGGGAACCTGCACCAGTACAGCCCGCAGATGATGCGCGACGAGTTCGAGGCGGCGAACCTCTCGATCTGTATTCTGGCTCTCCTCGCCGGGTGTATTGTCTTCTGTGGCGACAAGTCGACCGCCGCGACGGTGGTACGGTTTCGCGGCCGCGCGACCACGGCGGCGAACGTGGACACCGTGGGGTTCCTGCTGTTCGTGATGATCGTGGTGCTGGCGACAACCGGTATCCCCATGGTGCGGCAGGCGTTCGAGGGCTCGACATGGCTGTCGGACAGGGCCGTTTCGAGGTCGGCCCTCCGTAGGGCTTACGGGATCCAATCGATCCTGCCGATGTTTCTCCTGATGGTCCTTGAGCTCTACGCGGTGATCCGGTGGTTGTCGGTTCGGTACCTGGCCAGCAAGTCCGGCGCGGTTGCCGCCATGCTCGTGATGGCGTTTATCTGGGTAACTCCGTTTACTGTTTTCGTTGGCGCCACGATCGTGGCGGAGGAGGCCGGGCGGCCGGATACGGTCATGACCTCTGCCTGGCTGGCGTGCCTTTCGCCGATCCCCTGGTTCATGGCGCAGTTCGATGAGTTGCCGAAGCAGCTGCATCTGCACTGTCCTATTTTCGCCGCGGCGCCGCTGCACGCCGTCCTCACGCTGCTGGCCGCTGCTTTGGCGCGTCGGGCGCACCGGGCGCATGTTCGGGCGGAACAGGAGGTGCCGTCGTGAGCCGCCGACTCCTCATCACCTTTGCCGTCGCGATGCTCGCGCGGGTCTGCACCGGGCAACAGACAACCAGGGAGTTGCCCGTCCACTTGCGTCCTGTATCGACTCCCGGGCTGGCGGTTTCGGTTACCGTGGGAATCGACGACCTGCGGTCTGACCGGATGCCAACGCCGATTCTTGCCGTGTTCGACAACCAGTCGGAGCTCGTTATCGACGGTGTGTGGGAAATTGAGCAGGTTGATTCGGCCGACCACGAGTCAGCGCTCGTGTTTTTCGAACCCATCCAGCTGGCTCCGCCATCCACGAAAGTCAGGCGGGTTTGCGTGACGCTGGCGAACGGGCGCGTGGCGGCGCGCCTGCGCCATGGCAGGAAAGTCCTGTGGCAGGCCATGCTCGGCGCGGGCACAGAGCAGGTGCCGGACGAGATGCACGTGCTCGGAGTGGATCCGCGCGGCCGGCGGCCGGGCCTGTCGCGTCTGGGACGCGCGCCCACCAACGCTCTGCAACAGGTGTGGACCGGGGTCGGCTGCCCGATGCCTCCAGACGCAAGCAAGACGACCGTCCGCGCGAACGCCGTGCGGCCGTTTCAGCTGCCGGAGAACGCGCCGCCACTGCACCAGTTCCAGGCGATCGCGATCTCGGAAGACTGCGGCGAGAACGACTTCACTGTACACCAGTTCCAGGCGTTGGGCGATTACCTGTTGCGTGGCGGACAGCTGGTGCTCCCCGCGGAAGGAGCGGAGCTTGGGGCTCGGATTGTTGAACGACTCCCGTCGCAGGTGCGCAAAGGTCTCGGTCCGGACTGGTTTGGCGCCGACGCGGAGGGCCAGGCTGTCCAGATGAGACGGGTGGGGGCGGGGCGGATGCTTGTGCTTGCTCGTGGCCATGTGAGCATGTTCGGTGTTTTGTCGTCGGGCAAGGCGGCAAGAGCCGAGGTTGTGCGCCTGCTGGCGGCGCATCCACGACCGTCGTTCCCTCGGCACGTGACACAGGGATTCACCTACAACCAGCAACTCTCGCCCAACAGTGTCAATGCCATGCTTTTCGTACTGGCCGTCTTCGGGGTGTACGCCCTGCTTACGGGGCCGGCCGTGGTACTGCTGCGTCGTGCCAGGCACCGTGTCGTGGCGGTTTACGTCTTGTCGACTGTCGGTCTGTTCTGCGTTGTAGCCCTTTCCGTCGGCGGGATCATCCGTTTGCGGCGTGGTAACCAGGAGTGGATGACTGTCACGCTCCTAACGCCGGACGGCGGTCTCCAGGAGGGATTGCTGACGCTTGCGTCTGCCGGGGGCGACCGCTACGCGTGTACCGTTACCGGCCGCCACCTGCGGGCCGCGCCGTTGCACGTGACGCCCCTGGATGATGACATCACCTACTGGTCCTACACTCACATGAACGGGATATGGAAACCGATTATCGGTGGCTTCCACCTCACGACTCCCGCTGTCGGCCCGTCCGAGGAGATCCAGGAGATCGCACTCAATGTGCCGATCACGCCGTGGGGGCAGCGCACCGTCCTCGCCTCCGCGTTCTGGCCGCAGGGCCGGGCCATCCCCATATCCGTCGATCTTGATTCGGAGGATCAGCTCGTGTTCACGGTCACCAACACCCTTCCCGTGTCGCTGAGAAGCGTCCGCATCCTGGTGGGACGCTGGGTGGGCGACGTGAAGATGACGAACTGGCCGTCAGCCGCCAACTTCAGCATGGATGTCTACTGGCAGTACACCCTCCCGACGCTCGCCAGGGGCGCCTCGTCCGGAACGAAGATCCCCTTTGCGTCAGTTACTCCGACGGGCGGCACCTGGTCATCGGCGCGGTCGGCGGACCTGAACTGGGACAAGTACCCGGAGCACTGGCAATCGGTGCTCTGGAAGCATGCGATGGTCGGTGGGCCCCGGATCGGGGGAACCAGTTTTATTCCGCCTTCGGTTCGGTCGCGCGACCGTCTGTCGGCGGTTCTTATCGGGTACGTCGCCAACAGCCCGAGCTTGGCCACGGGGGATTCGGATTTCGATCCCCTCGTCGGCCGGCACGTGATTATCCAGGAGATTCCGTCGGAGCTTCTGCCGGCGCTGCCGGCGCTTGATGGGAGCGGGGGAGCGTCAGTTGGTGGGACGCAAGTGGGGAAGAGGCGGACTGGGATCGAAACCAGGATCGGGAGGAAGATTGTGGGAGAAGGCTACTGAGGGGGGGGAGTAGGCTGCGTGGAGGGTAGCGATTTCGGTGCTGGACAAGGCGCGGGCGTAGATGCGCAGGTCATCCACCCAGCCCGAGAGCTGGTAGTAGTATCGTCCCGGGCCGCGGGAGGCGCCGAGCTCAGCCTTGTCCGCTGATACCGGCAGTTGCGGCAGGCCGGTGTAGGTTACGTACGGCTTGCCGTTGAGATAGTACTTTGCCGTACCGTCCTTAAAGGTATAGACAATGTGGCATGCCTTCTTCGGTTCGACAGGACCGGAATCGGTGAATTCCTTCCGTGGGTCGCGCCCGTTCTGACGTCGCATGTCCCGTCCGGCGTGAACGAGGGCAAGCCGGCCCTGCGATGTGAATATCCAGAGATCTGCCTGCGGCCAATTGCTGCCCCTGTTGATCAGGAAGAGGGAGTTGTGTGTTCCCGGGTTATCAACGGAAGCCCAGAAGCTAACGGTATGTTGCATTCCGGTACAGACGTTGGGGATACGGACCAGGTCGGTTTGCGCGCCCTTAACGAAAGCTCTGGCCCGGCCGGCTATGCCCCAGACGTACTTGGATTCCACGGTCGCGCTGGCCGCGCGCTTGTGGTTGCAGGTGTTGTCCAGGCTCCCGTCGAACGCGTAGTGGGCGAGTAGCCCCCTGTTCAGCGTCGCTGGCAGCTTCGGGGTCCGCACCATGTCCATCGACGCCAGAAGCTCAGAGCCCACGGAGATTCGTCCCATTAGCGTGGACATGACGAAGGCGGGGTTGACGATGACGCCCTGCAGGCGATCGCCGTTCCGGAAGTCGATTTGGACGGATTCACGATCGTCGTTGAACGTGAATCCGTTTACGGCTCCCAGAGATATGTCCATCTGCGCGTATGTTGTACGGATGGCGATGGTGTTTGTGGCGAGAACGCCGACGATGGTGGAGCCGTCGCGCAGGTGCGCAGCGACGCGGCATTCGGACGTTGTTTCGGCCGGGCCCGCGGCCGCGACTGCCGCGCAGGCGAGCAGAGCGGCGGCGGCCAAGCGGCGTGGGAGTTCCGGGCGTAGTGTTCTCATGGTGTTGATTCTGCGCTTTCTTCCCATGGATGTATAGACTGATGTGAGGAGGAATTTGTTCCCGGGGTGGGAGTGCTGCTGGCGGTGGTCGGGCAGAGCATGGCGAGTCGGCGCGGGAGAATGACCTTATTGACCTAGCCTGATCTATTCATCCCGCATGAATTCACGACCGATTGCGGCATTGGGGCGGGATGGGAGAACCGCGGATTACGCGGACGTGTGACGGCGGAGCTGAAAGCGAAGACGCATGGCGCGGATGGGGAACCCGAGAGGGAGGAGGCGCTGATTGAAGAAGGTACTTCGCACCCGCTTCCTGGAACGAGGTGACGATGGTGCGCATGTCCGTGCCTTTGTCTGAAACCAGCACGCGGCAGATAACACGCTGGGGCACGCCCCATGTGCCGGCGGCATAGTACGCCGAAGCATAGGTGCGTGCCGGGCGACCCGTGCGCTGATACTTCAGCTTCGCTTCCCGGATACACAGGTCGAACAGCTTGTAGAGCTTGCTGTTCGGCGCAAGCCCCGTGATGAAGTCGACTTTGTGGCCGTTGAACCATCGCATGATCTCGGGCTTGGTATGATGACCGTCAGCCCGGAAGATGATCTTCACCTCAGGCCATGCCGCTCGGATACGCCGCACAATGCGCTTGGCTACGCTGATGATTTCCGAGGCAGTAGGGGTTTTTCCGGCTCGAAGCACGCTGGTGATATACTTGCCTGAAATGCCTTCATAGACGTGGACCTGAGATGATCACAGTCGTCGGCATCCTCGTAGCCGCAACTGACCCGATACGTGCGTTGGCGCATCAACTCGGCAACTCCGCCGTCACACGTCCGCGTGATCCGCGGTTATTCTGGAGTTTGGGAAAAGTTGATGAATAGATCAGTCATGGGCCGCCGGGGCAGAACCCGCCCTGTCAGCCTGCAGCGGAGGCCCCTTGCGGGAGGGGAACTTGCCGGTGTCGCGCGTCTTTCTTGGGCGGCTTTTCGTAGGGGTCGGGCATTTTCCGGCGAAGCTCTTCTATCATCCCGCGTGGTATTTCCATGCCCATGTTTCGGGTCTTTTCGATCTTCTCCCAGGCTTCCTTGTAGCGGCCCAGCTGTATGAGCGGAGTTGACCAGAGCAGGTAGAACGTGGCGAATGTTGGATCTGTGGCTACGGCTTTCTCGAACATCGCGACCGACTTTGTGCACAGCTCCTTCTTCGCGTCGACATGCTCGTCGCCCGTGAGCTTGGCGGCATTCGAATAGGCATAGGCGAGGTCGCCCATGATTCGCGAGTTCTTGGGCGCCAGCTCGAGGGCCTGTTCCTGGAGAGCTATGATCGTTATGATTGCCTCCGGCGATTCCCGGCCCTGGGCCAGGTCCATGAAGATTGTCATCGACAGACCCCAGGGCCCGTCCGGATTCCTGGGGTCGAGGACCTGTACGTTCTCAAACAGCTCCGCGGCTTCATCGCCGGCGTCGGCCTGGAAACGGGCCCAGCCCTTCCCTGCAAGCGCCTCGGCGCCGGCTTTACGGCTGCCGAACTGCTTCGTCATCTTCTTGATCAGTTCCTGCTTCTCTTTCTCTTGCTCGGCCCGCTGTTTCGTCAGGGCCGCTTCAACCAGGGCATCCTGCTTTGCCTGGTCGATGTTCTCGACCCAGAGAACCGAGATTTCGTTGCTGCCGCTGAAGTCCATGAGGATATTGGCTTTGCCCATCTCGGCGATGAATACGGGCTCTTCGATCGCAAACGGGATTACGGTCCAGTAGGTGTCCATTTCCGCGGGGGTAAGCTTGCGCACGACGGGAATCCTGGCGTGCTTGTAGTTCTTGCTGAAGGCGTTGACGAATCGCGACACGGCCTTCGCGCTTCGCAGGGCGCCGCCGCCAATGTCGACAGCGGTCATGTTGCCGGCGCCGTCCGGAACCGGGACGTACGAGTGCATAGCGGGAGTAGAGGTGAGTTCGAATCCTGCGTCCCGCAGATCCTTCCACATCACGGGGCCGATGATGAGGAGGTCATCGAAAAGCTCAAGGCGTTGCTTGTGAGTCGCGGCGGGGGCCAGGCAGCGCAGCATCATCTTCCTGGCCGTTTGGTTCCGTTCAGGTGTGGTCTTCTTGTACTCGACTCGCTCGGGAATCTCCTGCGCCCCGGCGTTCCCCCCGAGGAGTGCGCCCAATACCGCGATGCGTATGATGATCCGCCGCATGACTGTCTGGAGTCCTGAGTTCAAAGCTCGGAGTCAGCTCCCACCCAATGGGGTCCATTATAGAGGATAGGGGGCTGGAAGCAAGGAGAAGGGGGGTGCGGAGAGTGGACGGTGAACGGTCCCGGAAGCGGGATGGGGGGCGGGAGTGGAGAGACCGGGGCCGGCCCCGATTTTCTGCTACCGGGGGATGGCGGGAAGGGGTATACTGGGGCATGCGGAAGAAGATCAAAAGTTGGCAGAGCATGCTTGTGTTTCTTGTCTGCCACGTATTGTGGTCGTCCGGGTGGGCCGGGACGTACTACGTGGACAAGGACTCGATTGGAGGACCGTCGTCGGACTCGAACCAGGGCACCATCACGGAACCCTGGGAGACGCTTGGCAAAGCCAACACAACGCTGACTGCGGGCGACACGGTTTACATCCGTGCGGGCGCATACACGAACGATAACATCCAGCCCGCCAACTCGGGCACGTCCGACACAAACCGGATCAGCTACTGCTCGTACGGCGACGAGGTCGTGACGCTCCAGGGTCTGGTCTACGGTATCCGGCTGAACTCGAAGTCGTACATCACGATAACCGGCATCCGGCTATACAATTGCGAGCGCAACCTGTACCTGTCCGACTCGGACAACAACGACATCGGTTCCTGCGAGTTTGACACCCCTGCCGGTCCGGCCACCTGGGCCGGATCCCGCTTATACAACGGCTCCACGTCCAACCGCATACACAACTGCATTTTCTCCCGGTACGGCAAGGAGGATTTCTATGGAGGCGGCTACCAGGACTACGGCTGCAACCTGGACATCGGCAACGACGGGAGCGTGGACCACAGTGACCACAACCTGGTGGTCAGCAACACGTTCTTCTACGGCGGGCACCATATCCTTGGCGTGTATTCCTGCAGCAACGTGGTGCGGGAGAACACCTTCCACAACGAAGAATGGTACACAAGCCATCGGACCAACATCGGGGGGTTGTCCGGCAATCGCAATGTCATTCTCAACACCAGCGATGCCGAGGGAAATGTCCGCAATGTTATTGAGGATAACCACATCGTGTTCTCCGGCGTGCCGCCCGACCAGGATTCATCGAGCGGCATGGGTGTCCGCACGAAGCACAACATTATTCGGCGCAATGTCTTCTACTGCAATGACTCGGCGGGTCTGGCGCTTACGGCCAACAGCGGCAACAACAACGGCGCCAGCGGCAATCACATATACCACAACGTATTCTACAGGAACGGGTATCCGCTGCTTGACACCTGGCATGTGCGGAAGACGGGTATGTTGATTGCCCGGTGGGTGGACGATCCGGGCTACAACCAGATCACGAATGTGGCCGTGAAGAACAACATCTTCCACGAGAACCAGATGTATGCGATCTACTACTACTATGTGAACAAGTCGGATCAGGCCGTGCAGAACAACTGGGAAGAAGCCGGCGATCCGGGCTTCGTGGATACCGCCGGGCCGGCGGATCCGTTTGACTTCACCGTGTTCGACTTCCATCTGCTGCCGATGAGTCCGTGCATTGACAACGGCGGTTTCTTGACTCAAGCCGTGAATGGCGGCACCAACGGCACCGTGCTGGAGGTTGAGGATGCCGGCTATTTCACGGACGGAATGGGTGTGATCCCGGGCGACGTGATCCAGCCGGCAGGCCAAACCCACAGGGCGAGGATCGTGGGCGTTGACTACAACGCCAACACCCTCACGCTTGACTCACCCCTGAGCTGGGCCGTTGGTACGGGCATCAGTCTACCGTATTTCGGCGCCAAGCCGGACCAGGGCGTGCACGAGTACAGCGTTGCCGGGATGGCCGACGTGGACCGGGACAGCATGCCGGACATCTGGGAGGAGGAGAACCTGCCGGGCGGTGACGGCGAGCCGGACGTTGACGAGGATCGTGACGGGCTCTCGAACCTGGAGGAGTACATTGCCGGGACGAGCGCGACCAACGGGTTGAGCGCGTTCAGTCTGGAGATTAACTGTGCGAGCGGCAGGGCCGTGGTATCGGTCCCGCCGATTCCGGCTGAGGGTGCCGGCTACGCGGGCAGGAGACGCTTCTACAGGTTGAAGGAGCGCGAGAGCCTGCAGATTGGAGGCTGGGTCGGAGTAGCCGACTACACGAATGTACCTGCCTCGGCACACTCCATCGAGTACACGAACACGGACCTCAGCCTGCCCCGCTTCTACGGGGCCTCGGTGCGGCTGGAGTAGGGGGCTGGGAGCGGCCGGCGCTTCACGCCGGAGGGGCCGGGTATCCTGTTCTGTCTGCTGGGCGGGATATGGTTTATTGTGGTTACGTTCCGGGAGAGTGTGCTCTGGGGGTTGGGGTGTCTCCTTTTCTCCCCGGTATCGCTGCTGTTCCTGATCCTGCACTGGGAAGATGCTTCCGGCCCTTTCTTCACGTCGGTCTTCGGCACGGCGCTGATCTGGCTGGCGACCGGGCTAGGGCTGCGCCTGCCCCAGGTATTTGACGCAACGCAGTCATGTCACACCCTCCTTGAGCATGATGGCGTAGACCATGTCATTGAATCGGGCGTAG
>Ga0272442_10007374_pt1 | contig 14228 bp, 10 predicted proteins | sample SSMForm2O_FD_200262 | JGI IMG/M metagenome (GOLD analysis project Ga0272442, IMG submission 200262) | Marine sediment archaeal communities from Little Sippewissett salt marsh, Falmouth, MA, United States - SSM-Form-2O | ecosystem: Environmental > Aquatic > Marine > Wetlands > Sediment ...
CAAGCAACTTGCAGAACTGATGGGAGGAGAAATTGGAGTTACGAGTGACGAGGGAAAGGGAAGCACATTCTGGTTCACGTCGTTATTCACCAAGCAAAAAGAGCAGCAGGTCTTGCCGGTACGAGGTGAAGTAAACTTGCTGGGTGCGAAGATACTGATTGTTGATGACAATGAGACCAGTCTCCATACTCTTGCAGAATACCTCAAATCATGGGGGGCACTCCCCGAGAAGGCATTGAGTGGGAAAGAAGCATTTTCTCTCCTCAAGGAGTCAATTTCATCGGAAGACTCTTTCGACCTGATAATAACGGACATTCAGATGCCCGGGATGAACGGTTTCGACCTTATACAAAACATCAGGCTGATTGAACCTTTACAGAATATGCCGATTATTCTTCTCACAACCATCAGCATGAAAAAAGACAGAAAGATATTTACAGATCTAAATATTAAAGAATCCGTAACCAAGCCGGTCAGGCGGGATGATCTGCACCGGGCAATCATCTCGGCTATGGGACTTTATCGGGAGGAAGACATGAAGACTGTTCTAAAACCGACAACCTTGCATATCCAGGGGAAAGCATCACGGCGAGAAGTCCGGATTCTTCTGGTTGAGGATCATCCCACCAGTCAGAAACTGTTCATGAAGAATCTGCAGGAAGCAGGGTACCTGGTCGATCTGGTCGAAAATGGCGAACAGGCAATTGAAGCATATACAGGTAAGCAGTACGATCTTATACTGATGGATATACAAATGCCGGTAATGGACGGCTATGCCGCGGCAAAAGCAATTCGGGATCTCGAGTCGAACCTATCCGAAGGCCCGAACATTTCAGGCACGTTCCGACGCGTTCCGATCATAGCGACGACAGCGCACGCCATAGAAGGCATGAAAGAACAATGTCTTGATGCAGGCATGAGTGACTATATTACGAAGCCCTTGAGAAAAATTGATCTCCTTGCAACGGTAGACAGGTGGACCCTGTCAAGATCGGGGTCCCTTCAGGAGATTTCTCCCCCATGGAATGAGTCAACAAGAAATTCCCGACAGGATCGCTCAGTCGATACCGATGTACATAACGATATTCCCATGGATTTTGACAGGGCCATGGAGGAATTTGAAGGCGACAAGGAGTTTTTGATGAACATTGTTGAAGGTTTCCTGGAACATGCCGAAAATCAAATAGATGCTATTCGCCGGGCACTATCGGATGGAGATTCCGAGGTAGTCATGCGAACGGCACATTCCATGAAAGGTGGTGCAGCAACGCTGACAGCGGACAAACTGTCTCGAATTGCATACGAACTCGAAGTAATCGGTGAGTCGGGCTCGCTGGAAAGGGGAGGTGCTGTTCTCAAAAGACTTGAAAAGGAGTTTCACCGACTGAAAGTCTATGTACAGGACATATAAACGTTGGTCCCATCAGAAAAACACGCATCAAAGGCCACAATCAATAGTCATTTTCTTCGACACGATGCAATATTTCATAGCAGTACATATTTTTTAACTCATGTATATTAAACATTTCATGCACAACTTTTTTTGTATTGAAACTCATGTAATTCCGATTATGATTCGATAGAGGTAATTTTCGGAATGCAGTTCTCTGTTGTGTCGGTTTGCTCAAACGACAGTAATCCGGACGAATGTATTCTGTGCATTTCCAGCATAGAATGTTTCTATTAATTTTTTTAGAGTTTATTACCTATTTTTCGATACTGAGTGCATTTTCAAAAATCTGTTGCTTCAATGCCACGTAACAACTGAAGTTCAACACAGCGAAAGGCTTAAGCTCGCCCTTCTGTTTCCCGATACGCTTCTTTCACTTGTGTTTCGGGTAACAGCTGGGTCATCTTTCGTGGGGATGCTATTTCTTTCTGCCGGCCTTCATACACCACAAATAGTTTGGGCTCTTTCTTTTGAGCAATTTTACACAACGAAAAGGTAAAGACAGCAATAAGTAGTATAACTCCAATAACTACATACGTCATATTGTTCTTTACAATAAAAAAGTGATAACGATGGTCAGAATGGAATTTGAACCACCGGTCACTTTCTCACCAGAGTAACCTCTTATATTATTTTGTTTCTCTCGCGAAAATAGCAAACTACACATATAAATACAGTTCATGAATCATGCCAATCAATGAATTTCCAGTCACATACCTAAACTATTATATAATTACAAGCTGTTATGAAGAATTTATCCGGATGATATAGCCTTTCAGAAGAATCAGATTTGCTGATTGGCATGCCATAATGGCTTACAGCAACATCAAAGTCAGTCGTTGATCCATATAATCAGCCGGTTAACCGTTGTATGCTGATATGACTGCCGCGCGCCACTCTGACGTAGTTCTTAATACTTATTGCATTATAAATTGTTGCCTATTACAATAAATAATAATGTCAAGAGGTGTATAAATATGAAGAGAAGGGGAAGCGGTATACTTCTTCACATAACGTCTTTTCCCTCTTCCCATGGCATCGGAGACTTGGGTTCATGGGCCTTTCGATTCGCTGACATTCTTGCCGACGCAAAACAGAGTTTCTGGCAAATCCTCCCCCTGAATCCGACACATCCTGTGTATGGCGACTCGCCGTACAGCAGCACCTCCGCCTTTGCCGGAAATTCACTGGTAATCTGTCCCGAAGAGATGGTCCGCGAGGGTTTTCTGACGGCTAAAGAACTGAAATCATTTACCGGTTATCCTGCCGGACGAGTTGATTATCTCACAGTACGAAGACACAAGGAAAAACTGTTCCGGATTGCCTATGAGCGGTTTCGAGTGGAACCGGATAACCGTGAGTTTCTACTATTTTGTTCGAAGCACTCATCCTGGCTCGATGATTTTTCGCTCTTCAAAGCATTGAAAACACACCTCGGCAATAAATCGTGGCATCTATGGCCACGGGATATTCGAAACCGCAATAAAAAAGCAGTGCAGCTTGCACGGAACCAGCTCCACGATGCTATTCAAAAAGAAAAGTTCCTCCAGTACATCTTTCATAAGCAGTGGTTTTCCCTTAAAGAATATTGTAATGCCCGAAACGTTCAAGTCATTGGCGATATACCGTTATATGTCAGTCATGATAGTACCGACGTATGGGCAAATCAGGAAATCTTTAAATTGGATGAAAACGGACGGCCATCATTTGTTGCCGGGGTCCCTCCCGACTATTTCAGCAAAACGGGACAACTCTGGGGTAACCCCGTATACAAATGGGATGTGTTGAAAAAAAACGACTTTGACTGGTGGGTACAAAGATTCAGGCATAATCTGACACTCTATGATTTTGTCCGTGTCGATCATTTCCGCGGCTTTGTTTCTTACTGGGAGGTTCCGGCTGATGAAAAAACTGCCGAAAACGGTACGTGGGTGACGGCGTGTGCCGATGATTTCTTTCATTCACTTCTCAGAAAAATCCCCTGTCTTCCGGTCATTGCCGAGGACATCGGGAAAGTTACATCTGACGTGAAAGAAATTTTGCACCAATTTGAATTTCCGGGAATACGCCCGATCATCTTTGCTTTCGGCAAAAACCTGCCGAAGCACAGTTGCGCACCTCACAATATCCACCATAACTCAGTAGTCTATACAGGAACCCACGATTGTAATACCGTCCGGGGATGGTACAGAAGAGAAGCCACATCCCGGGACAGAAAACGACTGAGCCGCTATCTTGGTAAAAGAATATCTGCTGCGCATGTCCACGGTGAACTGATGCGGCTTGCCATGATGTCCGTAGCGAATACGGTTATCATACCGATGCAAGACATCCTCGGTCTGGACGAGAATGCACGCATGAACACCCCCGGCACGACAGAGGGAAACTGGCAGTGGCAGCTCATACCAGACCAACTGACACCGGCAGTAACCAAAGAATTATCTGAAGTAACAGAGCTCTTCGGTCGAGACTGATTAGCACACAATCTTTTCTCGAACTTTCAATTACGCGTGCATTATGAAACTTTTTTTCGCGTGATTTTTAGTCGGTGAAGTGAAAATTTGAGTGGAGTCCGGTTATCGGAATGTCCTTACGTCAATTGTGAACCGGCAATTGCAGGTGCCGACCATGTCCCGATTTATAATCGGGGCCACAGGAAGTTTCAATTTCAAAGATTACGAAACATCTCAGAACAAGTCGGCGTTAATGACACCGTAACCAGCTAGTACGCTCATATTTCGATCAGGAAACAGCGGGAAAGCCAATGATAAATCGTGTTCCTTTTCCAACTTCACTTTCAATGTTTATCGTTGCTTTATGCTTCTGCAGGATGGATTGAACGATAGCCATACCCAGTCCCGTTCCTTGATCGGCACTTTTCGTTGTAAAGAACGGGTCGAATATGCGCTGCAGGATTTCCTGCGGAATGCCGCAGCCATTATCTTCTACCTCTACATATACCGTGTCCGTGGATGAATGCGTCCTTACGGTTATACGGCGCTCATCGGCTGTAGTGTCTTCCAACGCATCTATAGCATTAATCAATAAATTGGTAATAACTTGCTGAAGGCTATCATTGTCACCGAGAATATACGGCAGATATCCCTTCTGTTCCACCGTACAATGAATCTCCTTCATGACAAGTTGATGTCCCAACAGTTCATGTACCTGATCAACAACCCCTTGCATGGAAAGATGTTCCATGTTTTCTTCAGACATATATGAAAATGATTTGAACTTTAACAGGAGCCCGTTGAGGCGTTCTACCGCTTCCATAATTTTTGTCAAGCGCTCAGCAGTTTTGCCCGAAGGATTCTCCATCAGGGCCAACTGGAGATGCCCCTGTATTGCAGTCAGCGGCTGTTTTATTTCATGGACGATACCGGCACTCATCTGTCCGACCGTGCTCAACTTAGCCGCCTGAACGAGCAAGGCCTGACCTTCCCGAAGCTTGTTGCTCATCTCATTGAACGATCCCCCCAGGCTTTCAAATTCGTCTCCGCTTTTTATCTCCACCGTATGACCGAATGCGCCGCCGGCAATTTTTTTTGTGGCATCTTTTAATGTTTCGATAGGGATCATGTTCTTTCTGATCTGACTGATGCTGAAAAGAAAAACCATACCGAGCGACAGGACGATAATGATGGGGAAAGCCTTGGAAAAATTGGCCATCGGTGCAAGGATATGGTCCCGGGGTTCACTTAATACGATTAACCATTCTGGTGCAGAAAAAGACGGTTTCAAGAAGATAGAGAAAAAACCTGCAATATACTTTGTCCCGTCATAATCCCACTCAAACTGACCGGTATGGGCGGAATTTGTTTTTCTGAAAATCTGATTTGAAAAAAATTCGCTTACCGGATCCGACCTATAGAGAATATTATGTGATCGATCTGTAACACATACTTCCGTCATGGGAGGTCTCCCATCGGCAACATTCCAGAAACTGGTATTGTCAATTTCTCCCATCAGCATACCCCGCTCCTGATCCGACGGATCGAGGGATACAAACATGAATAAAGATGGTTGGGAATCACCGGATAACCGGCTGGCCAAAAGTGTTTTCCCGGAATTGATATGATTTTCCTGTAATGCTGTCAGTTTCATTGGCTGCACTACACGTCCTACAAGCGGGGTATACTGTCCCTTTTCTGATATGACACAAAAGCTTGCAAACCTCCCTTTTATACTTTCAATGAGATTCAAAGGCAGCGTTCGACCCCGGCTCTCTGAGCTTGCTGAAATATTGGCTGCCGCCATTTTCATTTCGGAACTGAGGAGCAGCATCTGCCCGTAAATCGACATGGCCAGGCTCTTACATTCCTGGTGCAATCGTTCCCGACTCTGATTTTCAAGCTGCGTCTTCACATGGTTAAAAGATACTAAGACAAAAGCCGCTATAGGAACGATGGCACAGATGATAAAAAGCGTAAAGAATCGTCGGGCTACTTTGGTATGGAAAATATTTTTTTCCAGTTTCATGTTGTCAACCCTTATTGTTTCTGTTTATCTCACATCCCATATGGCTGTTATGTCCTGGATTTTCATTTCAATAATGAGCTGTTCTGAAATCGGATATGATCCCCTGGGATGCCGGGCGTAAATGCATGAGCCTCTTTCACCATATTCCTTCATTATATTCGGCTGTTGCATCAAATACTTTATTAACGGATTTTCGAAATCAATTTATTGAAAACACTCATAGAGTTTCAGGGTCTTCACGCTGTAGAATGAAGATATTTATTGTAGAAAAATAAAAAGGCGGCATTGATACAAACAATTGTGATTTATAACAATCTTTTACGCTTTGTCCAGACAACGTGATCCTGATTCTTGAACCTGAGGATTCTTTTTCTATTTTCGAATCCGAACAACACAGGAAACGTGTATTTCAGCCCTCTTGAGTCCTCATAATATATGGTATACAAAGTAGTTTTCCCGTGAGAAACTTTTTTGACATTAACGACATAGTTGATGCTGAGGTGATCCGGCCCGTTTCCAAAGATAATCACTCCATCTGTAAGCTCGAGGACACAACCGGCATAACGAGGTTCCGAGGTTATCCACTCGCCGACTAATTCTGCAGGAATGTTTTTGTTTTCTATAGAATGACATCCACATAGAACAGTGATGATAACGCAAATGGCAATTATTTTTACTTTCAAGGATGCTTCCTTTTCTCTCATGTGTTTCATAGCAACTGGCCGTTAACGTTATATACTTCAATCATATTTTTCAATTATCCCTAAAAACGTTTCAATCACCTTCGGGTCGAATTGTTTGCCGCTCTTTTCTTTTAGAATCTCGACTGTCCTTTCCGGTTCCATACCGGCCCGGTGAGGTCTGTCAGCCCTGAGGGCGTCAAATGTATCTGCAACAGCCAGGATTCGAGCACCGAGGCTTATTTCTTCTCCCGCAAGTCCGGACGGGTAACCGTTTCCGTCAAAATGTTCATGATGCTGCAGAACATTGGCAATGACCTCTTCATGCGTACTCAACGGTTCGAGTATTTGCGCTCCGATACGGGGATGTTCTCGTATTTTTTGAAATTCGTCCTCCGTCAGTATACCGGGTTTTTCAATGATGCCTGAGGAAATCCCGATCATTCCCACATCATGGACTAATCCGCTCCTGAACAAAATCACGAGTTCATCATGGGAAAGTCCGAGTGCCTTCCCGATTTCTACGGATACATGTGCGACCCGTTCTGAATGCCCTCCCGTCCAGGAGGATTTCGCATCAATAGCACGGCCTAATGAGGCCAAGGTTCTCTGTGTTAATTGATGCAAATCCTCTATCAACTTCGCATTCATTAAGGCCACCGCTACCTGATCAGCTATGTGACGTGCTCGATCCAAGTCTTCGTGACTGATTAAGGAAAAATCACGAAACGCTGCGGTCATAACTGCACCCAGTGCCTGATTGACAAAGACAGGCATGACTGAAAAAGTTTTATAATCACTCACCGCGAAGGGTACGAGGCATGCCGGGCGGCCTTCTTCTCCGTGTATCGTAAAACCCTCGGGATGAGACCTGAATTTATCAAGCACCTCCGGTGTCAGGTGAACAGATTCCGATGTCTTCATGCTGCCGGGATTGCCATTGTCAATATAGCTATAAATCATAGTGTCAGTATCCGAATCAACGAGCCCGATACCCACCAGATCACAAGGCAGGACCTTCGGCAGACGGGTAATGACGGCTCTGACAAGTTTATCCGTATTCTGTTCTGCAAGGATGGCACGATCAACCTCTCCGATCGTTGTTAACGTATTGAACTGTTTGTCCAGACGTGAGGCCATTGTGTTAAATGATTCTGCTAAATCCTCGAACTCATCACCACTGGCTATCGCCACCGGGCTTGAGAAATCTCTCCCGGCGATCCGTTCTGTACCTTCCTTCAGCTTTTCAAGAGGAACCAGATTCCTTCTGATCTGGATTGAGCCCAGGAGCAGGACGACCCAGAGGGACATGAGGATGACGAAAGAAAAATTCCACTTAAAACTGGCAAGATGAGCAAACACATCCTTTTTGGGCAAATTCATGACCACAGTCCATTTGGGAGAGAAAAACTGGAATTTTAAAAATACCGGCCAGAGACTTGCTATATAGCTGTCTCCCTGATCGTGCCATTCAAATTCACCCCACGAAAAATTGTTCAGTTTCGGTTGCAGTGTGGTTAAGAACGAAGACGAAACAGGCTGTGAAGAATAGATACTCTTGCCTGAATGATTAAGGACAATGACCTCTGCTACAAAAGGCAACAGGTCAATGGTAGCTATATCCCACAAAAATCGGTGATTTATCACTCCCACCATGATTCCCTGCTTTATATCTTCCGGTTCTATGGCTATCATAAGAGCGATTTGTGTATGGCCGCTCTTCGTGGAGCGTGTCACTAAGAGGGGCTTCCCGGACTTCATATGCTGAATTCCGGCAGTGGACGGTCTAATCGGATTCGGTAATCTTCCCAATAAAGAAATATATTCTTCAGAATCGGTACGGATCGATATACTGTTGAACTGTTTTTCGAGCCCCTTAGTGTAATACGATTGAGCCGGGTTAACGGCCGTTTCGGGAACTGATTTACAATATACAGCTATTGTCTTCAGCTGGCTTTCGAGCAACGACAGCCGCTCTATAATTGCCATGCCCACAGCTTTATTCGTTTGACTCAGTTGCTTCCTGCTCTGATCGCTGAGTTGTCTTACAACATGTGTATACGAAAGAATTGTAAGCATCGTCATGGGTATGAGGGCACACAATACAAAAAGAACGAAGATTCGTCGTGCAACCTTGCTCCTGAGAAATGTCTTATCAATTTTCATAACAGTAACCCCGGTTCATTTTAATATTCCGTTGCAAGACCGACGTACCCGCCATTGTTGGCACGAATGATATCATCATGGCTGATTTTAGCAGTCAGGGGACTCGTGCTCTTCCCATCCTTCCCCATGCTGTACAAATCAAAGTCCGAATTCAGCGGTACCAGGAACCTGTCCTTGCGTGCCTTTCCATTCCCTTTCATCGTCGCGATATTCAGGTATTGATAAGGGTTCCCCCATGGATCCCGCAATGCCCCGCGACCGATATCATTGAGGCTATCGGGAAAGGAATTCAGTTGCAGCTCATATTCTCTTATTTCGCTTTCTATTGTCCTGATTTCTTCCATTGCTCTGACTTTTTGTGCTTCGTATACGTGATTGCTATAGGCAGGAAGTGCAAGGCTGGCGAGCGTTGCCACGATGGCAATCACGATCATCATCTCGATGACAGTGAATCCGCCAATAATCCCTTTTTGTAGATCAGTCAACGACCGAATCAGGGAAATCAAACGGTAACCGACGAGACACCTTCTCTTTAGATATTTTCGATCTATACAATGGACTTGCACTTTGTGTCACTACTCATACTTTTTAGAAGATCTGCGTTGTTTTCACTATTACAAACTCATTTTCTGTTAAGAAAAAATACAATTCCGTGCTATTAAAATGCAATCCACATGCCAGTATGGATTGCGGCTGAGAACAATACGTAAGATATTGAAATATATGTATTATATAGATGTAATCGTCTAGACAGTGCGTACTCGAACGCATATATCCCATTTTATCAGCGGCCTGTGGCTGATATTTTGACGGTCAAACACTTTTCAATGTGTGAATTTAATACGTTATCTATAGCTTCCATCTTCATTATCAGAAGAAAGCACGTCGAAATATCGGGTATGTGAACCCTGCTCAACCTATAAACAAAACGTAGATACCATAGCACCGGTTCAGAAGCAGTAATCACATCATCAATCCATATATAATCCCAGGACAATTATACAAATCGGTTATATAACTCTATCCAGACTCCCATGAGAGAATGGTATAAAACACAAAATTGTGATTTATACTCAATTAAATCAAGAATAGCGCTGATAATGACGATAATTATATCAGCTATGCAAAAAAGAGAGCATTGATATGGCAATACAGGGGTGGAACAGATGATAGACAGTGCGAAAATGTCCGTATTGATTGTTGATGATGCACTCAGTATGTGTAGGTCGATTCAGAAGATGCTCAAGGTCATTGGATACGGAGAAAAGTATGAATTTGCCATCGACGGCAAAGATGCATTAAACATATTACAGAACAGTCGGATTGATCTGGTCTTACTTGACTATAACATGCCGATTATGACAGGCGGTGAATTACTAAGCCGCATCAGAGAAGACAGAAAATTGAAAGACATCCCGGTAATCATGGTTACCGGCCAGACTTACAGGGACTACGTGGCTGAAGCCGCCGAATCTGAGATCGATGCATACATATTGAAGCCCCTTACCATTAAGCTTCTGGAAGAGAAAATTTCCTATGTCATTGATAAAGTCAATAATCCCCCACCTATGTATCAGCACCTCAAAAACGCCGCCATGTGTGATGAGCAGGGTGACATCGATGGAGCTATAGCTGAAGCTGAACGTGCCAGAGCTGAAAATCTCAAATCATCGAGACCCGTTCGAGAACTTGGCTACTATTATTTTAAAAAGAATGACTTAAAGAAGGCTGAAAAACTCTTCTTAGAAGCAGCAGAAGTGAATAATCTCGACGTCTTTGCATTTCATCATCTGGGCAGTATCTATCTTAAACAAAATAACATCGAAAAAGCTCTGTATTATCTTGACAAAGCTATGAAAATCAGCCCTCGTCACGTATCGAGAGGAATCGATTTCGGTAAAACTCTCACGTATAAGAACAGGGTATCTGAAGCGGAAAAAGTATTCGATCAAGCACTCAAATTTTCGGGATATGACCCGATACTGGTGGAAGAGGTAGTAGATTTTTGTATCGAACATGGGGTGTATGAGTATGCTGCAGAACTCCTTGAGACAACGATCAAAAGTAAGACAAAACGCTGGGATCTGATCGTAAAACTCGGCAAGGTCTATGAACAACTCGGCAATCTGGAGAAAGCCGTACACTACTTCACGAAGGCCGATGGATTGGATAAGGGAAATATCGACATCAAACTGCATATTGGCAGAAATTATCTCGCCATGGGAAAACCGATGTGGGCTGAAATGGCTTTGAAAGAGATTCTTGACATCAATGAAAACCATAGCGAAGCCGAAAAGCTTCTCAAGATGTGTCTATAAGAAAGGGAAACCCACATGGCAGGAAACAAAAGGCTCTTAAAGGTTTTGCTTGCTATAAATACTATTTCGAACACTCGCACCCTGAAATTCGATCAGAAGCTTCAACGCATACTTGTTGAAATTGTGAAATGCATGCAGGCGCAAAGCGGTTCCATAATGCTCATGAAAGGATTGCAGAACCTTGAAGTGGTTGCATCAACAAACCCGTCGTTGATCGGTGTACGGCAATGTCTGGATCAAAATTCACCGTCAGCATGGGTTGTGAAAAATAAGATTCCCCTGTACATAAAGGATGTAGAATGTCCCGATGTTACCCTGAAGCGTTTTGATCACTATGAAAAAGACGCCTTCCTCCTGGTACCGATAATCAGCAATGAAAAAGTAATAGGCGTTCTGAGTGTGACAGATAAAATCCTCGAAGATGTCTTCTCAAGAGAGGAACAGGAAGTTCTCTTAAATATTGCTTCTCAAGTGATTATTACCGTTGAGAATCAACGTCTCACCGAATCCTTAAAAAAGAAACGGCGATCCATACAACGGAAGAACAAAGAATTGGTTAAACTGGAAAAGCTGAAGACCGAACTTTTCAACATGATTATTCATGATTTGAAAGGAGCTGTTTCGGAAATTATAGCAAATCTTGACATCCTTACGTATACGGCTTCGGAAGAAAATCAGGAATTCGTTGATTCCGCAAAAATCGGATGTGATGCATTATATAGAATGGTGTTTGACCTTCTGGATATTGCCCGGCTTGAAGAAAGAAAAATAGAACTCGTCTATGAAAAGATCAACCCCCAAGATCTGATAAAAGAATCCCTGTCCAGATTGTTCGGTTTGTTTCGGATGAAAGAGCTGGAATTTGTAGAAGTGATTCCATCCTCCGGAAAACCGGACTATTTCCGTGGCGACCGTGGAATAATCCTGCGGATCCTGCAGAATCTCCTGACAAATGCTATGAATCATTCACCGATCGGGGAAAAAATTGAGATTGGATATGAAGATCAAGCAGATGATAAAATTACTTTTTTTGTTAAAGATACTGGCCCCGGAGTACCGGAAGAATATAAAAAAGCCATTTTTGATAAATATTTTCAATTGGAAAAGAAAAACAGTGGGAAGGTATATACAACGGGTCTTGGATTAACATTCTGTAAGATGGCAGTGGAGGCACACAAGGGGACAATCGGCGTCGAGAGCCAGTACGGTAAGGGAAGTCGCTTTCTCTTTACCCTGCCGCGTGAATGAGAAACACAAGCTGTCAAATTGAAAATTGATCATGTTGTACGGGACCGTGCCACTTTTTGAGGGGAAAAGGGTTCTTTGATATCGAGTGAGCTCTTTCACACAATACGTGTGATGTATTTCATAACCGATACCCCCGTGTTTACTGTAAAAAACAGTGAGGGTTACAGAACATTTCACGATTTACGCAGCACCATTTTTCAAAGATCTGGTATGCAACAAAGGTAACATGGTATTGCAAATATCACAAAGGAGATTGGAAAAATGAGGCAGGATACAAGAGACTATCAAACCGTTGGTGTCCAGGCTATCTATTCGAATGGTGAACTCGTTTACAAAGATCAACAACTCAAGACCGAAACAGAAATATATCAAACACCAGAAAGAGACACAACAAACGTGCCCAACAATAGTCGGATATAAAACGCTCCAATTAATTAATTATACAGCACGTTATTCAACGCATATGACGAGGATTTAAATCTGGCATTGTTTAGATTCTCTGTTCTACAAAGTGATATGCTGTCAGATTTGTTTAATTTGATTTCCCATTGATCGTCACATGCAACCGTACGAAAAAGACGCCGACAGTTTTTATTCCTTATTTGAGGAACGAAATCCATATTGCTACATATTCCTCACTCGGATAAGCCGAATTTCGTAATTCATAAAAGTATCGCCAATAGTTTCCCTATTTTTCGTTCAGTATCCGAGCCTTCTATCCACCCTGTTGAGAAGGTATTTCCCCGACATATAACGGCGCAGGTTTTCCCGAAAGAGAATCATGGCAATTTCATCGTACCGGGAAAAGAACCCACCGATGTGAGGCGAGATGATGACATTGTCAAACTGCCAGAGTGGACTCGAGAGGGCAAGGGGTTCTGTTTCAAAAACATCCAATCCGGCACCCGAAAGGGTGCCCCTCTCAATCGCTTCGATTAATGCAGTTTCATCAACTGTTTTGCCACGACCTATACTGATAAAGAGTGAGCGAGTCTTCATGGCTGCGAAGGCTTCTCGATCGAGAATTTTCTCCGTCTGGATCGTAGCGGGCAATACGTTTACAATGACGTCACTTTCATTCAGAAGCCCATGGAGGTCACCCGGACCATAAAAAAAATCGGGGATCGAACCATCAGGATCACCCGTACCGGGAAGCACAAAGCCACGGTCTTTTTTCTGATTGGGATTGCGTTTATAAACGAGGACTCGCATCCCGAGTGATTTTGCCACCCTGCCGATTTCCCTTCCGATGGACCCATACCCAAGAATTCCGATTGTCTCTCCTCGGAGAAGCGGCCGGGCAAAAGTGAGCCATCGGTCTTTTGGCTCAGGCCAACTGCGCTGAGATTGAGATTTCAGAGCAAACGGTAGGCAACGCGTCAGTGCAAGAATCAGAGATAATGCATGTTCGGCAACGGCAACACTGTTGACACCGCTTGCCGTTGTCAGTTTCACGTGACGGGGTATAGCATCAAGCAAAACGTGATCCGAGCCGGCATAGTGAATTTGAATCCAGCGAATATTCCACCGATCAGACCACGATCGAGGAGTATGAATCGTGTAGAGTATCTCAGCATCGGGATATGTATCGAGAGCCACGGCCACCTCTTCCGGCGTTCCCGCTTTTTTCCTGTACAATTCAATTTTTTCGGAAAAAGCATCGAGTGTACCAAGGTGCTCCTCTTTAAAACCATGTACCATGAGAATCTGAAGCTTTTTCATAGATAGTGTCCATCATATTTTAGAAGTTGCGGTATTATTGTCCAAACATGCGTCCGATCAATAACATCAACGCCATGGTCATTGCTTAATCGTCCGGAGTCGTTTCAGATTTGTAATTACAGATTTTGCAGGAATGGGTTATGTGCTTTTTCATGTCCAATA
>Ga0272442_10007375_pt1 | contig 14227 bp, 12 predicted proteins | sample SSMForm2O_FD_200262 | JGI IMG/M metagenome (GOLD analysis project Ga0272442, IMG submission 200262) | Marine sediment archaeal communities from Little Sippewissett salt marsh, Falmouth, MA, United States - SSM-Form-2O | ecosystem: Environmental > Aquatic > Marine > Wetlands > Sediment ...
CCTCTTGATTTGCCTCTTCAAAAAGTTCCAAAAGGTACAAAACATCCAAGATTCCTATTCAAAGGCGTAGTAGACGGCATCCGTGACTATGGAAATCGAATAGGAATACCAACTCTATCTGGACAAGTATATTTTCATGAGGGCTATACGGGAAATTGTCTGGTAAACGTCGGCTGCATAGGGGTAATGAAAAAAGAGGAGATGATTCACAGTAGAGCAAAGGCTCCAGGGAATGTATACGTCTATGTCGGCGGAAGAACTGGTCGTGATGGAATCCATGGTGTAACGTTTGCATCAGCCGAACTTACAGATGACAGTGAAGAAAGTAGTAGATCTGCAGTACAGGTAGGAGACCCAATTACAAAAGAGCCTGTTATACATGTTACGCTTGAATGTAACAGAAAAGGACTTTTAGAGGGATTAAAAGACTTTGGAGGTGGAGGGTTATCTTGTGTTTGCGGTGAACTGGCTTATGATGCTGGTTTTGGTGCAGAAATTCATCTAGATGATGTTCCATTAAAAGAAGAAGGGCTTCACCCTTGGGAAATATGGGTTTCGGAAAGCCAAGAGAGGATGATGTTTCTGGTAGCACCAGAAAATGTTGAAAAGGTTCTACATATCTGCAAGCAATGGGATGTTACAGCTGCTGTAGTGGGAAAAGTCATTGATGAAAAAATAACGCGTGTATTCTACAAAGGCGTAAAAATCCTTGAAATGGACATGGACTTTTTTACAGGCGGCCCAGTTTATGACACCTGTCAAAGACCAGTTGCCCTTACAAAAACAGAATGTAATAAAGAAAAAGATTTCAAGATACCAGATTTAAATAAAATCTTAGAAAAAATACTTTCTTTACCAAATATTGCTTCAAAAGAGTGGGTAATTCGGCAGTATGATCATGAAGTTCGAGGAAATACTGTAATAAAACCTTTACAAGGTAAAATCAACTACGAATGCCATGGAGATTCTACTGTTATAAAACCTTTAGAGAGCTCATTTAGAGGGCTTGCTGTAACTGCAAATATAAACCCCAGATTTATGGAAAGAGATCCTTATTGGGGCGCATGTTCTGCAATTGACGAGACTTGTAGAAATCTTGTTGCTGTTGGCGCAAAACCTGACTCTGTTTGTGATTGTCTAAATTTTGGTAATCCTGAAAAACCTGAAAAAATGGGTGAGTTTTACGAGGCGTGCAGAGGCCTAGGAGACACTGCAAAATCCTTAAAACTGCCATTTGTCTCAGGAAATGTTAGTTTCTATAACGAATCAATAAAAACAGCAGTTCCCCCAACACCCGAAATAATGGGAATAGGTATAGTTACAGATATAAGAAAATGTGTAACAACAGATTTTAAAAAGGAAGGAAATCCAATATATCTAGTTGGAAAAGAAACAGAGAAAGAAATGGGCGGCTCTGAATATTACAATATCATTAACGTTGAAACAGGTATTGTTCCAAAAACAGATGTAAAAATCTTGAAAAGATGCATGAATGGCATTCTTTCTTCAATTGAAAAGGGATTTATTTCATCTTGTCACGACGTGAGTGAGGGGGGGATTGGTGTTTGTCTTTCAGAGATGACAATTGGTGGAGATATCGGAGCAGAAATTGATTTATCAAAAATCAATCCCGATATAAGAGTAGATTTTAAACTATTTAGTGAATCAAACACTAGATGGATTATGGAAGTTAAAAAAGAAAGACAAAAAGATTTTGAAAAAATCCTTGAGAAAAACAAGACACCATTTGTAAATATTGGAAACACGAGTGGAAGAAATCTTACAATAAAAGACGGGGAAAAAATCATAATAAATCATCCAGTAAGCAAATTAAGAGATCACTGGAAAAATACTATTTGGGACATCATGGGCTAATAAATTTTTCATTTTTTAGTTACATAAATAATTTTTTAAATCATGAGATATTACATTCTACAAAAATGGTGGAGGAAAAATGGTAAAATTAACAGAAGTAAAAATAAACATTGCAACAGCAATTGCAGCAGCTTTTGGATTTGTGATTGCTTTAATTTGGAAGGAAATTATAGTTGGATTGTTTGCCTTGGCTGGTCTAACAATCAATGATATAAGCGATTCAACTGGTGCAGCAATTGCAGTTATTTCAGGTATCATAATCACCATAGTTTGTGTGATAGGAATAATGTATATCTCAAAATGGGGCGGAATAACTAAAAAATAAATTTACCCCCCCCCCTCTTTTTTATTTTTTAAACAAAAACATTAAATCACTATAGAGAGATTCTGTGTCAAGTGATGAACGAACCCTTTCTGAGTCTTTAGACGATGATGAAGATCTTGAGTGCTGAAAATGGATCACTTAGCAGATATGCAAAGCAAGCATATCTGCAATTTTTCCTAAAAACAATGCATCTTTTTTATCGAATGCATTTGGAATTTTGGAGTCGATATCTATCTCGCCAATAATTTTTCCATTTTTCTTAATTGGAACGACGATCTCGGATTTGGTGGAAACAAAGCACGATAGGTATCTTTTGTCAGCATTTACATCAGGTATGATCTCGGTTCTACCTGTTGCTGCGGCAGAGCCGCAGACTCCAGTTCCAATTGGTATTTTAACATGCTCCGTTGCCTGCTCACCTCGCCACGGGCCGAGTAACAAATCAGTTCCTTCAACAAGATAAATCCCCACCCAACTATAATGATTGAAATTTTCATATAGATAATCTACAATCTTTTCTAATTTATTGGATGATTTTGAGACAATTTCGATAATTTCGCTCTCAGCCAATCCATAATCCATAGATAATCACCTTTTAGTATTCGCTAAGACTAGTCTGCATATCTTTTGGGCCTAGATTCATGGTGGTAATTACTTCGTCACTTGGTAGTTCTATTATACCATATTGGCCTCCGCCACCAGGATGTATTATTACTTTTTTCTCACGAAAAGCCTGTATCGCCTCCGTTATCGCAGGAGCAGTTGATTTTGCAATGTCTTCAATATCACAATCAAGCAATACATTAATTTCACTTTTAAAAACAGAAACGAGTTCGCTCCATCTGCGGTTCACGGTTTGGGTAAACGGGTTTTTTTGACCTATTGCTTTTGTTATAATCTCGGTCATTGGAATAAGATGAACATATGGTGGCCGATGTTCAGGATGTATTGGTTCGGAAAAATTAGCCTTTTCGTTGATTCTATCCTTTACTCCTTTTTTAATTCGTTTACCACAACTGCATTTCCAACGTCTCAGCTGAGCCTCTCCAAGAGTATAATGTGTATAACAATTTCTACATGCTGATTCATGGTATTTGCCCTCTTGGGGTGGCAGACCGACGTTAAGCAAAGGTTTATTCCCACCAGTTCTAAGAATGGCTTTTTTAATTTCATTATAAGTTGAATCATTTACCTGAAAACGATTAAACTCCCTTGCAACTCTAGCAGGATGTGGACTGTGGCAGTCAGAATTAGTAAGGAAGGTAAGACGATGCAATTCCTTTATTTTATCAGCCAGGTTGGTATCTGCGCTAAGGCCCAGTTCAACGAAGGATACATAGTCTGAAAGGTCACCATAGCAATCTTTTAACGAGTTGAAATAAGCATACATCGCAGTATAAGGGGTAAATGCATGAGCAGGGCCAATAAGGGCATCAACATCCTTAGCAATTTGTGCTAGTTCTTGGCCACTCATATCAACATTTGGTCTTCCATCTGTTTCGAGATTCTTAGACTTAGTTTTTATCTGTTCTTTGAAATCCTCAGCAGCAGAAAAACTAGGAAAGTACAGCAAATGGTGAACTCTTTTCTGGGCTTCGATTTCGGTGCTGAGAATAAAACGTGTTTTATCAAACTCAAACGTTCCTTCATCAGCAACTTCACAACGTTTGATTTCCTTCATCCAACCACTATGAAGACAATCACCAGTACCAACAACATCGATGCCTTTAAGAGGAGCAACAAAAGCAATATTTTGGATGTTCATTTTATTGCTAGTAGCAGCAGAAAAATGAGAATGGATGTGTAAATCAGCGTTGATGATCATAAAAGCCCTACATTTGATATGAATAATAACGTTTTAGCTTTTGCTGCATGAAGAATTTTAGGCCCCCCTCTTTTCCTCTGTCTTATTTCTCAAGGGTTTGATCTACTGGTGGTTTTTTTGTCTTTGATGATTTCTTTTCTGGAACTTTAGTTTCAAAAAATGAAGTTTTTGCTGCTATTTCAATGATACCAGCAATTACCATTATGACACCGGCAATAATGAAAAGTATTCCACCAAGACCAAATCCCCACTGCATATTGATTTGTCCGCTAACATCCCCTGTTTGAATTGAAAAACTTTCTTGGCCCCCTCCTGGAGAGCTAGCAAGAGAATTGAATACATCGGCTATTGTTTCACTGCCAGTTTCACCAGCAATGCCTCCAATTGCACTTAGAGCAAATGAGCTGAGAATTACAATCGCAATCATTATTACTAACATAGGAATCATAAGTTTGACTCCTCTCCATAGATATTTTGCTCCAAGTCTGGAGCTTTTGGAAATTCCAATAGACCCTAAAACAAAAAGCACAAGACCAATGCCTATAAGCAATGAAAACGGTATTAAAAGTGAGCCAAATTGTACTGGTCCTGTAGTTGGATCTAAGAGGTTAACCTGTATGCCGTTCAGACCATCGATAGATATAACATCTACCATTCCTACAGTTCCCCAATCACCAACGTTGATATCCGCAGAAACATTGTACCATGGATAAAGTAAACCTGCAATAGCAACAATGATACCGACAATGCAGACTATATTACCTATCGTTTTCAAATTTAGACCATCAATATAAAACATAGAAACAATACGCGGTCCAAGACCATATTTCTTGTGCCGACGGTAAATGAAGAAGGCAAGTAGACAGACAGAAAGTGCAGTTGACAAAAGAATGATGGTAACAAAATTATAAAGGAACCAATCAAGCAGAAAGAGATTGTCATCTGCAGCCTGAAGATTGTTGCCCCAGCCAACTGGGTTATTCCACATGACTGCATCTTCTCGATACATTGGACCAAAAGGACCTATCTGCCCGCGGAACATAGCTTCAGCTGCTGCTGCTTCGTCTGTGCCAAATTCCCCCCATCTACCAGAAAAGTTAAGCCATCCTTGTGAATTCAATTCCACTAGTTCATAGTCAGTTGATTCAAGAACTATCCCATCATTTCCTACAATATCGCTTGAGATACCGAACTTTCCAGAATAAGAGCGTAGGTAGTTTGCATGGCTACCTCGAGCTACGTATACCTTAATTTGATTGCCTTCCTTTTCAACCTGTTCCCAAGTTGCTTTTTGGCCTTGATGGTGTTGGCTATACATTACGCCATTTGGAATCTCACCTAAAAGGCTAACTTGTACCATCTCCCAGTCGCCTTCATGTTGATTCAGTTCCCCTTTATTGAACGCATAAAACATCCAATATTGAACGATTTTAGTTGCACCATCAGAATAAACACGATAATAGACCGTAGTTTCATAAGAATTCATGTTGTTTTGATAATCTGTAATAATGTTGTCATCACTAACAGTTCCTTTTTGATTGTCAAGATAAACATATTGAGACTCTTCAGTTGAATAGGTTTCAAGTTCAGTTTCAGTTGGAGATGTTGAAAGCGGCGTATCACTTCCAACCAGATACAGGTATGAATTATCAATATGATATGAAGCATCAACCGGGTAGCAGGTTTCTTGTCCCTCAAAATATAAAATAGGTGCATGAATTTCTGCCAATTCTTGATCGGTTGCTGCACTGGTTGAAATGCCTAATAGTGGCACAGCAATCAGCAAAACGACGACAAACAAACATTTATTTCCAATATACAAGCTTCTTTTTTTCATAATAACCTCCCTCACATTTGATAGTTGTAATAAGACATGTCATTTTTAACACTTTTTTAAAAAATTACCCTTCATTTCATAGTAACATTTATTAGCTTCTACTCCATATGAAAATACGTAAAATTCGACGTTGGCGATGGGATGAAAAAATCCTTGTGAAAAACATACTGAATTAGTGTAAATAATAAAACATGAAGTGAATACTATGAGTGAAGAAAAAATTAGAGAAGATGGAAGCTACGACACCGATTCAATACAAGTCCTAGAGGGTTTAAAAGCAGTAAAACAAAATCCAGCAATGTACATTGGTAGTACTGATGAAAGGGGGCTTCACCACCTTGTCTACGAAGTCGTGGATAACTCAATCGATGAGGCCCTTGCAGGTTTTGCAACAAAAATCAGTATTTCTTTAAATAAGGATGGTTCCGTGACAGTTATCGATAATGGCCGGGGCATACCTGTTGCAATTCATAAAAAATACAATAAATCTGGTGTAGAACTAGTTATGACTACGCTTCATGCAGGTGGAAAATTTGATAGTAAGGCATATAAGGTCTCAGGGGGTCTTCATGGTGTCGGTGTATCTGTTGTTAATGCTCTTTCCAGTTGGCTTGAAGCAAAGGTTAGACGCGATGGAAAAGAATACTATCAGAAATATGATCACGGAGCAGCTATAGCCTCTCTGGAAGAAATAGGAAATGCAGAAAAAAGTGGTACAACTATTACGTTTTTACCAGATCCTGAGATTTTTGAAACTGTTAATATTAAATATGAAACTGTAGCAGCTAGATTGAAAGAACAGGCTTTTTTAAATGCAGGCCTTGAAATTGGAATTTTAGATGAACGAAGTGGGCAGAGTGACGAGTTCAAGTATGAGGGCGGAATAATTGAGTTTGTTCAACATATCAACAGGAACAAGACAGTGCTTCATCCAAATCCCATTTTTTTAAAAGCAGAAAAAGAGGATGTGGAAGTTGAAATTGCAATACAATATACAGATGGCTATACAGAGAATGTCTTTACCTTTGCAAATAATATAAATACCCATGAGGGTGGAACCCATCTTTCTGGTTTCAAGGGGGCACTCACACGTGTTTTAAATGATTATGGACGAAAAAATAATTTGTTTGAAGGCATTGATTTTAGCCTCAGTGGTGAAGATTGCCGTGAGGGAATAACAACAATTATAAGCGTTAAGGTTAGAAACCCACAGTTTGAAGGGCAGACTAAAACAAAACTAGGTAACTCAGAAGTAAGAGGCATTGTTGAAAGTTTAACAAATGAAAAACTAAGTGAGTTTTTCGAAGAAACGCCAATTGTTGCAAGAACCATCATTGAAAAAACAGTTACTGCTAGCAGAGCTCGTGAAGCAGCTAGAAAAGCCCGTGAGCTGACTCGTCGTAAAGGACTTCTTGAGTCGTCTTCACTCCCAGGTAAACTAGCTGATTGTTCAAGTCGCGATCCAAGTAAAACCGAGCTGTACATTGTTGAAGGCGACAGTGCTGGTGGCTCGGCGAAACAAGGTCGCAATCGTGAGTTTCAAGCAATACTTCCATTACGTGGTAAAATTTTGAATGTTGAAAAAGCACGAATGGATAAAATCCTCAAAAACACTGAAATTTTAGCATTAATAACAGCGATTGGTACAGGGATTGGTGAAGAGTTTGAAATTGAAAAAGCTCGTTATCACAATATTATCATTATGACTGATGCAGATGTAGACGGTGAACATATACGTACTTTGCTTCTAACATTTTTCTTTAGATATATGAGGCCGCTCATCGAAGAAGGATATCTATATATTGCCCAACCGCCACTGTATAAAATTTCTAAAGGAAAGCAATCAACTTATGCTTATACAGAGAATGAAAGAAATAAGAAAATAAAAGAAATGGGAGAAACAGGAGTTGGTATACAACGTTACAAAGGTCTTGGAGAAATGAATCCAAACCAGTTGTGGGAAACTACGATGGATCCTGATAACAGAATGACGCTAAAGGTTACTGTTGATGACGCAGTTGAGGCAGATGAATTGTTTACAATTCTTATGGGTGAGAAAGTAGAGCCGCGTCGTGAGTTTATCGAGACTCACGCAAAAGAGGTGACAAATTTAGATATTTAGGGCGATATTATGACTGACGAAGAACAACCAAAAAAGGAATATGTCCGAGCGCTTGAATCAGAGATGAAACGTGCATTCATAGATTATTCTATGAGTGTTATTATGAGTCGAGCTCTTCCTGACGTTCGTGATGGTCTTAAACCAGTTCACAGACGTATTTTGTATGCTATGAATGATATGGGCCTTACATCTGGTAAATCTTATAAGAAATCTGCACGTTTGGTAGGAGAAGTTCTTGGTAAGTATCATCCACATGGTGATCAAGCAGTATATGACAGTATGGTTCGTATGGCCCAGAATTTTTCTCTTCGCTATCCATTGGTTGATGGCCAGGGCAATTTTGGAAGTGTTGATGGGGATGGTGCAGCCGCTATGAGGTACACTGAATCACGTATGTCTAAGATAGCGGGCCTTATGCTCCAAGACATTGACAAGGATACTATTGAATGGTCTGATAATTTTGATGGATCGCTAAAAGAACCTATGATGCTTCCTGCAGTTCTCCCCAATCTTCTAATTAATGGTGCATCTGGTATTGCAGTTGGTATGGCAACCAATATGGCTCCACATAATATCACAGAAGTAATAGATGCGACAATTCAAGTAATTAACAATCCTGAGATAAACACAGTGGAACTGATGGAAACAATTAAGGGTCCTGACTTTCCAACCGGTGGAATTATCTATGGGAAAGGAGGGATTTTACAGGCATATTCCGAAGGAAAAGGTCTTGTCCGTGTTCGTGCAAAAACACATTTCGAGGGTGACGAGAAAAAGAAAATAATCATAACAGAGCTTCCTTATCAAGTCAATAAAGCAAATCTTTTGAAAACAATCGCAGATCTTGTTAAAAACAAAAAAATAGAAGGGATTAGCGATCTTCGTGATGAAAGTGATAGAGATGGTATGCGTGTTGTAATAGATTTAAAACGCGATGCCATAGAAGATGTTGCATTATCTATGCTTTTCAAGCACACTGATATGCAAACTACTTTTGGAGTGAACAACCTTGCAATAGTTGATGGAGAGCCAAAGATATTACAACTTAAAGAAATAATCCAACACTTCATAGAATACCGCATCCTTGTAATTACACGTAGAACAAATTATGACCTTAAAAAAGCACAGGAAAAAATACATATCCTTGAAGGATTAATGAAGGCTCTGAAAAACATCGATGAAGTAATCAAAATAATACGAGCGAGCAAAACCGCAGAAGAGGCAAAAAACAATCTTATGCAGCGCTTTGAATTTACAGAAATACAAGTAAAAGCAATCCTTGATATGCGACTTCATAAACTTACAGGACTGGAAATAGAAGCAGTAGAAAAGGATTACAATGAAACACAAGATTTAATTAGACAACTCGAAGAACTGTTAAGTGATAAACAAAATATTTTAAATGAAATTAAAAGAGAGTTATCAGAGATCAAAGAAAAATACGGTGATGAACGCCGTACCGAAATTGTTGAGGGTGAAATAGATATTGAAATGGAAGATCTGATACCGGTTCAAGAAGTTGTGATTACAATCACTGATAGCGGCTATATCAAACGTATACCATGTGAAACATATAGAACACAACATCGCGGTGGAAAAGGACTCATCGGTATGAAAACAAAAGAAGAGGATATCGTTGTTGACTCTTTCATTACTTCAACGCATGATTATATTATGTTTTTCACAAATCATGGAAAAGCGTTCTGGTTGAAAGGCTACAAAATTCCTGAAGGAAGTAGACATCACAAGGGCAAAGCAATAATAAATCTATTACCAAGGCTAGAAGAAGGAGAGTATGTCGAAACAGCGATTCCGATTCATGAGTTTGATGATGAGCATTTCCTAGTTTTCTCTACTAGAAAAGGAATAATTAAAAAGACGGTGCTTTCAGCCTACAGCAATGTGAGAGTTAATGGAATAAGAGCAATAAACCTAGATGAAGATGATGAGCTAATAAGTACCAAACTATCAGAGGGAAAACAAACTATAATGATAGCAACAGCAAATGGTCAGGCGTGTCGCTTCAATGAGGAAGAAGCACGATCCATGGGAAGAGTAACCCGCGGAGTTATTGGCATAAGACTCAGCAAAGACGATAAAGTAGTTTCAATGGCTGTTGTTGGAGAAGAAGGGAATCTACTAACAATAACTGAGAATGGATTTGGGAAACGCTCACCAATTCAAGAGTACAGAAAGACTCATCGAGGAAGCAAAGGAGTAAGAACCATAATTACAAATGAAAGAAATGGAAAAGTCATCTATGTCAAAGAGGTAACTGACGAAGATGAAATCATGCTTACAAGTAAGGATGGTATGATTGTACGAATTCCGACGAAAGATATCAGAATACAAGGTAGAAGTACCATGGGCGTTCGCATTATGAGGCTTAATGAAGGAGATAAAGTCGTCTCTGTCGCAAAGATAGTAGAAAATGATGAAGAGCACCAATACAATGAAGAATAAGCCTGCACTTTATTCAAAATATAGGACATTCTTGATAAGATAATACTAGATCCGCATTTTTTGCCTTTTTCGAGACCATACTTTTAATAAGCAATTACTTTATTACCGAGAATCAGGAGAACAAGATTATGGCAGAGGAAGAAATGTCACAACAAATAACAGATCAAATAAACAGATTGCAGCAAATGAGAATGCAACTACAAACGATTATGCAGCAACGTCAACAAGTGGAAATGAGATTAAAAGAAACTGAAGATGCGCTAGAAGAATTAGAAAAAGCAGATGCGAAAACTCCGATCTATAAAAGCGTAGGTGCAGTTTTGATTAAGACGAAAGGCAAAAGCGAAATAACAAAGGAATTGAAATCGAATAAGGAATCCTTAGATCTTCGTAAAACAACACTTGAAAAACAGGAGGGAAGGACTAAGGAGAAGCTTAGTGAATTGCAAAGTAAAGTACAGAATGCTTTGAATATTAGTAATGAAGATAAGAGCAGTTGAAACTTAATTGATTCATATGTTTAAAAAAAAATATTATTCTGCCCGTTATGATTTCAAGACTGGTTTTTTCTACAAATTTATATTATTTTTAGGCGTCGCACTCTTAGCCATTTATCTTTTAGCGAAGCTTATAGCTATTACTATTGGAAATCAGGACGCATATATCATTCGAGCAGTCTATGAATTTTCACAATCCAATTCGGCTCAGGCGGTACTTGCGTTTTCGCTCATACTTATCGCAATTGGATTTATGTTATACTTTCTACATTGTCAATTTGCAAAATTGGCCAAAATTGTTGAGGAAATTGAAAAAGACGAAGGATTAGAAGAAATAAAATAATTTTTACCTATTTTCCAAATCTTCGTTTTCTTTGTTGACATGTCATGATTGCCTTAAGAAAATCTCTTTTTTGGAATGCCGGCCAGAACACATCTGAAAAATAAAGTTCTGAATATGCTAACTGCCAGAGTAAAAAATTTGATATTCTTTCTTCCCCTGAGGTTCTGAGAATTATATCTGGATCTGGCAATCCATTAGTGTATAAGTATTTCGATACAGTAGGTTCCGTTATATCTTCTATTTTCATGGCTCCTGTTTTGACATCGTTTGCTATTTTTTGTATTGCGTTAATAATTTCTTCCCTTCCACCATAGGCAAGTGCAATATTCAGAGAATACTTATCGTAGTCTTTTGTTTCGTCGACAACATATTGGGCCGATGATCTAATATCCTCTGGCAATGTTTCAAGATTTCCCAGTACTCTTACACGAACTTTGTTCTTGTGAATACGTGAATCTTTTGACGCCTTTTCAAGTTCGTTTTTACAAATGTCCATAATCGCCTTTACTTCGTTATTACTTCGTGAGAAATTTTCTGTTGAAAAAGCATATAATGTAAGATTTTCTATGCCCAATTCAAAGCACCATTCAAGAACATCTTCTATTTTATCTCTTCCAAAAAAATGACCTGCCTCAGGATATAAGTCAAAACTTTTTGCAAAACGACGGTTTCCGTCCATGATAATAGCAATGTGTTTTGGTACCGGATGTTGTTTTATCTGTTGAATCAGTTTGTAATCTTTAAATTTATTTGTTTTTCTTGTGATATAATTGTAAACGTCAGATTTGTAAACCATAGTAGTAATTTTTCTTCCAACATGGCTGTGTATAGCATACTCTTCCATTTTATCAAGTTGTTTTTCAGCAAGTAATTTCAGTGATGGTTTTTTTGATACTATATATGTTCCCCCACGACCATTATATTACCCATAGTTTATATATCTTAAGATTGATTATTGTGTTATCTTATTTTCACAGATAGTCTTTTATAACAAAAAGATATTTCGACTGCCTACGTTTAAAGGTGATACCCTGGGAAACATAAGACCGACATACATAAAAAATATGGCAATAGAACTTGTTAAAAAGTATCCAGATCAATTCAAACATGATGATTTTCAACACAACAAAGCAAAGGTTTCAGAGTTAAGCGATGTTGATAGCAACCTACTCAGAAATCGTATCGCTGGGTATGCAACAAGATATCTTGCATCTCAAAAGAAGGGAAAGACCGCTCAACCCGTTTCTGAGTAACAACCCAATATTTATTTTAAGGGGGCGAATCTGCATTTTGGGTGAATTTATAGAAAATATCGAAAAAGCTGCAGCCGATCTTAGGAACGGAAAATTTATTCTGATTTACGACAACGAAAGTAGAGAAGGGGAAACTGATTTAGTTATAGCTTCTGAATTTGCCACCCCGGAATCAATAAGAACGATGAGAAAAGATGGTGGTGGGCTTATTTTCCTTATGACTTCAAAGGATATTGCAAATAAGTTGAAACTTCCATTTTTAGCAGATATGTATTCAGATATTAACGACAAATATCCTGTTTTAAAGGAACTTGTTCCAAATGACATACCCTACGATACAAAGTCTTCGTTTTCACTCTATATAAACCACAGAAATACGTTCACAGGTATAACTGACATCGATCGTAGTTTAACCATGAAGGGATTTGCTAAATTGACAAAAAAAATTGTAAATCTAGATGATGGTTATGCAACTCAATTATTTGGAAAGGAGTTTAGATCCCCCGGACATGTTCCAATTTGTGTTGCAACAGAAAAACTCCTCGATGCAAGGAGAGGGCATACCGAACTAGTTATATCTATGATGAAAATGGCAGAACTTAACCCTACAGGAAGTGGCTGTGAAATTATGGGTGATGATGGCAGGGCTCTATCTAAAGACGGAGCGAAAGAGTATGCTAATAAACACGATCTTGTTTTTTTAGAAGGAAAAGAAATAGTCGAAGCGTGGAAAAAATGGTCAAAGTAATGGCAACTGGAACATTTGATTTACTTCATATTGGACACATCTATTTTCTAAAAGAAGCGAAAAAATTGGGCGATAGACTAATAGTTGTCGTTGCGCGCGATTCTACAGTAAAAAAGCTAAAACATGAACCGGTGACCTCTGAAAAAATGAGAGTCAAACTAATCAAGGAACTCAAAATTGTTGATGAGGCTATCATGGGTCATGAAAAGGACATGTACGCTGTTGTTGAAGAAGTAAAACCAGACATTATTGCACTAGGTTATGATCAAATTCATGATGAAAATAAGATAAAACAGGAACTTAAGAAAAGGAATATGAATGTCAAGGTTGTTAGACTACCAGAGTACACCGGAATGGAAGATTTGAATGGTACTCGCAAAATTATTGGTAAAATTATTGCTGCGTATGAGTTCCAAAAAGTAATGGAGAAAATTGAAGAAAAATGAAAAAAATAGGTATTGCAGACACTACATTTGCAAGGCACGATATGGCAAAGTCGGCCATCAACGAATTGCAATCAAAAAGAACTGGATTTAAAATATTACATTATACAGTGCCCGGAGTGAAAGATTTACCTGTGGCTTGTAAAAAACTGTTTGAAGAAAAAGAATGTGACATTGTGATGGCCTTAGGTATGCCTGGGCCAAAACCAATTGACAAGCAATGTGCACATGAAGCAAGTATGGGACTTATCCAGACGCAATTAGTATGTAATAAACATATCATAGAAGTATTTGTCCATGAAGATGAAGCTGAAGATGAAAAGGAATTGGCATGGCTTGCAGAACAAAGAACCCGTGAACATGCCCTTAACGTTTTAGATTTATTATTCAAACCAGAAAAACTATCAAATAATGTGGGCAAAGGTTTGAGACAAGGATTTGAAGATGCAGGATCGTTAAAAAAATAGGGGGAAGAATATATGGCAAAAAATGAGAA
>Ga0272442_10007376_pt1 | contig 14225 bp, 8 predicted proteins | sample SSMForm2O_FD_200262 | JGI IMG/M metagenome (GOLD analysis project Ga0272442, IMG submission 200262) | Marine sediment archaeal communities from Little Sippewissett salt marsh, Falmouth, MA, United States - SSM-Form-2O | ecosystem: Environmental > Aquatic > Marine > Wetlands > Sediment ...
GTTGTCACCCGATGATCCGAACGTCGCGGAGGCCCTGGCCAGCCTCTATGCGCGACAGGGGGCTCATGCTCAGCAGCAGCGAGCCGACCAGGAAACCGTACAGCAACTCGAACAGCAAGCCAGGCAGGTATACGAAAACCTGCTGAAACGCCACGAGCAGTTGGCCCAGGTGCACGTCGACTATGCGTACTTCCTCATTGGACAACGCGAGTACGATGAAGCCCTTGAGCAAGCGCGACGAGCCACCGAGTTGGAACCGGACGACGCGGATGCACATTTATGTCTGGCCCGTGTGTATTGGTCTCGGCAGGACTACGACAAAGCCGAACAGACGTTCCTGCGCGCCAAGCAGCTGGACCCGAACCGGCTGAACATCTACCTGAACCTGGGCAGGTACTATCAGACCATTCTGCGTGACCCGGAAAAGGCTCTGACGCTATACCGGGCAGCTCTGGACCGACCCATTGACCGAACCGGCTATCGCGCAAGCGTGGACCGAGCGCTGCGTTTTATGCTGCTCGTGGAGACCGGCCAGGCGCTGGTCGCGCAGGCCGCGAAGGAACCCGGCGATCGGAACGCTCTATTGGCATCGGCTCAGCAGAAGCACGACGAAGCCGTTGCCGAATACCGCGAAACCCATATGACCAACAGGCTGCAGGGGGCAATCTACCGCGCCACCGGGCGCCTACCGGAGGCCATCCTGTTCCTCGAAAAGGCCGATCGGGCGATTTCCCCCCAGGTCGACGTCAGAACCAAGGCCGAGTTGGCCGAGCTGTATCTCGCTACCAACAGGCCCGGGGCGGCCGAGAAGGAAATCCTGGCCGTGCTCGAGGCATCGCCGGGCAACCCTGGCGCGGTGTTGATGTTGGGTATGATCTGCAACAGGATGAATCAGCCGCAGCGCGCCCTGCGCTATGCTGATGCGGTGCTGCAATCCGATCCGGATAATCGCAAGGCACTGCTGACCAAAATTGATGCCCATCGCCTCCTCGGCGAGACGGATAAGATTGAACCGTTGCGCAAAAAGTTGGGCGGGCGGACGCCGGAAGAGAAAACCCGCATGGCGATGGTCTTCATGCTCGAGGACGACTTCGAGCAGGCCGAGAGAGAACTGTTGGAGGTATTGGGGGAGGATCCTGCTTATGTGCCGGCGCTGCGCATTCTGCTGCCGCGGTACGTATCGACAGACCGGAAGGACAAGGCCCAGCAGCTCTACGAAGCGGCACGCGCCGCAGCACCGGACAGCCCTCAAATCGGCGCGTTTCAGTTACTGCTGACCGCAGCCGAAGACGAAGCCACACGCGCCCAACAGATCGAGCGTTTCCTACAGGATCTTCCCGATCCTCTTTCCCGCGCCATGTCGCTGGCGACGTTCTATGTGGGCACGGGCAGGATGGAGCAAGCAGCCAAACAGTATGACCAAGCCGAGCAACTCAGCCCGGACGGCCGATCTGTCCTCGAAGGGCAATTCCGTCTTGCCCTACGGACAAAGGACTGGCAGAAAGCCGAGCACTATGTCGCCCGCGCTCGGGAACTCAACCTCGATGGAGCCGGCGGCGGGCTGTACGAAGGAACCCTACGCCTGGCCCAAGCTGCCGAGGCCCGTATCCAGGGCAACGTCGAAGAAACCAACAGACATCTGGCGCTGGCCGTCGACGCGCTGGAGAACGCGTTACGGACGTTCCCATCGGACGTAAACGGCCACATGCAACTTGGCGCGGCCTATACAAGCCTGGGTCGTTACGATGAAGCCATTGCGGCCTATCGGCGAGCCGTAAGCTTGAACCCCAACAGCGGGCAAGCCCACCGAGTCCTTGCCCAGTTGCTTACCATGACGGGTCAGTCGGACCAGGCCCAGGAGCATCTTGCTGCGGCGATTCAATTGCTGCCTAACGATCCATGGGTACGGCAGCAACGGCAGAACATGCTGGAAGAGGAGAATCCCCAGCAAGCCGTCGAGGCCCGCGAGCAACGACGTCAAACCGATCCCACTGATTTGGAAAATCTCATACGCCTGGCGGCGCTCTATCAAAAACTGGACCGCAACGAAGAGGCTGAGCAGCGCTACCGCGACGCTCTGGCGACGGCTCCGCAGAACCTGGCGCTGGCCTGGCAGGTCTCGCAGTTCTATCGCCAGACCGACCGTCCCGACCGCGCCGAAGAGGTCTTGACGCAACTGGTTCGGAATGTGAAGCAAGATCAAAAAGTCACGGCCGAACTCGCGCTCGCCCGGCACTTCCGGCAGGTCGGCAACGTCGCCGAGGCCGAAAAGGCCTACAAGGTCGCCCTGACGCTGGACGAAACGGTCACCGTGTGCGCCGAGACAGCCGATTTCTACCTGTCGATCGACCAGATCTCCGAGGGCCTTGGCTTTCTGCAGCGTGCTTTGGAGGCCGCGCGAGAGGCAGGCAAGCCCATCCAGCAACGAGACGTTCATCGGCGGCTCGTCGATACGCTGCTGTCGACCTATCAGCGCGAAGAGGCCGAGAAACAACTCGACCAGTATTTGCAGGATTATCCCGATGATGCCTGGGGCTTTATCCTCCTGGGTCGGCTGCGCGACCTCCAGAACCGGATCGACGACGCCGTCCAGGCCTACACGCGCGCCAGCGAGTTGGAGCCGGATAATGCCCTGGCGCATTTCCAGTTGGGAGCACTCCACTACACCCTCGGCAATCTGTCCGAGGCGACCGATCAACTGCGAACAGCGAAGAATATCGATCCGACCGGGTTCGACTATTCTCATCGGATTCTGCTGGCCGAGTGCTACCGCGCCGGTGGGCAGGTCGACCTGGGTATTAACGAGATGCACGCCATCCTGGAGACCGACCCGGATGCAACCGGAGTCGTCTCCGCTCTGATTAAGCTCCTGGACGCAGCCAAGCGCTACGAAGAACTGGAGACGCTGCTGCGCGAGTACATTGGACGTCAGCCCGACGACGGAAGCTGGCCGCTCACCCTGGGCATCATGGCCGAGAAGCAGAACGACTACGTCAAGGCGCAGATGGCCTATATGCAGGCTATGCAGGTGAGCAACTTCGATTCGGTTGCCGTGGAGGCGCTGTTGAGGCTTCTGACGCGAGCCGGGCTCCATGAGAAAGTGATTGAAGTCGTGCAAGAAGTCGTTCCCGCGGACAAACAGACGCCTCTTACGGAGATGCGGCTAGCCGCTGCGCTCTATCATATGGGCCGGGAAGATGAGGCCGTCCAGCGCTATGGCAAGGCCCTCGAAGATGCAGTCGACTCGGCAACGCAGTTGACCAGCATTGTCGGGAGCATGACGCGAACATTGGGCCTCGAACGCACGATAGGCATGTTGGAGAAAAGGGCCGCCGACGCTCCGGATAGTGCCGACACGCAATACATACTGGCCGTATGCGTTTCCCAGGCCGGTCAGCGAGACCGAGCCATCGACATGCTGAAGGGACTGACCCCCAAGATGAGCGACCCAAGGCGGAAGGTGGACTGCCTCATGCGGTTGGCCGGAGCCCAGCATATGGAGAGGCAGCTGGAGGAAGCGGCTGCTACCTACGCAAAGGCGCTCCGCATCAACCCCAAGACGCGCTACGCGCTAAACAACCTGGCATACCTGCTCGCCGAAGATCTCGGTCGGCCCGCCGAGGCGCTGAGGTACGCCGAGCGGGCGTTCCAACTGGCCCGCGAGGACGCCAACGTCATCGATACCCTGGGCTGGGTCGAATGCCTGAATGGTGACTATAACGCGGCCATCGGGACGTTGCGGTCGGCCTTGGCGATCGCGCCGGACATGGTGGCGGCCGTATTCCATCTCGGCGAGGCCTACAGACGCAGCGGAAACCTGCCTTCGGCCGAACAGTACCTCCAAAAGGCGCTCGAACTCGCCGAGGCCAGCGACGATGCTTATAATTACCTTGAGGATATCCACAAAGCACTTGCCAAGTTGCCACAGCCTGCGGGCCGATAACACTGGTAGCGATAGGGAAAAGTCATGAGCACCCTCACCACCAACACGGCGACAGCCGGGTCGCTCACCACGCAACCCGTCGACGCGTTCGCCCCCAGAGCCGCCGCGGGCATGTCTCCTATCGATCTGTTGAAGATCATCCGCCGGCGCATCGTCCTGATTCTGATCATCTGGTTCCTCTTCATCGGGGTAACGGTGGGCGGAACCTACTTGTGGGCCCGCTACTACCCTTCATTTCGTGCCGACGCGTACGTTCAGGTCACGTCACCCAATCCCAACCTGCCGTTCGACATTGCGGGAACGCCGGCCAATCAGGATCTGATTGAACGCTACGTCCGAGACGAGACGGTGCGGCTCAAGAGCGAGCAGATCCTCAGCGAAGCCATCAACGACCCGCTGCTTCGGGAGACGCAGTGGTTTCAGTCGTTTGAAACGGTCGACAAAGCATTGCTTGAGTTGGAGGACAAATTAGGGGTAGGCGCCGTCCATGGAAGCAGCTTTGTTCGCGCCTCGTTCGCGACGCGCAGCAAGGATGACTGCCACAAGATCGTCAACGCGGTGGTGAATCAGTATTTCGATGAGATCGGCCGCACTTCCCAGAATCAGTTCCGCCAGCAGGTCAGTAGTTTCAAGTTGGAGGTCGAAGGAGTCCGCAGACTGCTGACCGACAAGATTAACGAGATCCGGGAATTCCAGAAGCAAGCGGGCATTCCGGGCATGACCGAACGCGTCAATGCCGTGGGGCAGAGACTGATTCAGACGGTGATGGCCGTCGTCGAGGCGCAGGAGGACAAGCTCGCCGCCAAAGCCATCTACGACAGCTATACGGCGATGGGCTCTGGCAGCGCCATTTCGCCGGAAATCATGGCTATGGTGGAGTTTGAACCTCGCATAGCCCAACAGCAGAACCGATTGCTCGCCCTTCAGGAGGAGTTGGGCGTCCGCCAGGAAGGCTTCGGGCAAGATCACCGCATCATCAAGGATCTGACCCTCCGCATCGCCATGGTGTCAGAGGAACTTCAACGAACCCGCCATCTCCGCGCGGAGGAAATGCAGAAGCAGCAGATCGAACAGGTCAGCCGTATGTATAGCGCTGCGCTGGAGAAGGAAGTCCGCCTCCGCGACGAACTCGCCGAGGCCCAGGCCCGCCAGCGAGAGCTCGACGAGAACCTGGCCCGGTACGACGCGCTGAAGGAAGAGCAACGTATCCTCGAAGAGGAGTTCCAACGGGTGTCGACACACACGAGGGACCTGGAGATCGTCCTGAGGACGCAGCCCGGGCCCAGGATTACCCTTGCCGCCCGCGCCGTGCCGCCACGTGAGCGTTCCAGCCCCAAATGGATGCTCAACTTGGCAGCCGGCATTCCCCTCGGCCTGATGCTGGGCGTGGGGCTGGCCTTTCTGCTGGAGTTTCTCGACACCAGTGTGCGGACGCCGCGGGACGTCGCTCGACACACGTCGCTGCCCCTGCTGGGCGTGGTACCCATCCTCGACGACGAGGAGGTCGCTATCGACGATATCGAGGTGGCGACCCGCACCGCGCCCAACTCCATGGTGGCTGAATGTTTCCGGCAGATCCGGACCAATCTGTTCTTCGCCAGCCCCGCGGAGAACCAGAAAGCTTTGCTCGTCACCAGCCCCGGCCCCGAGGACGGAAAGACTGCCGTCGCCATCAACCTGGCCGTTACCATCGCCCAGAGCGGCCGACGCGTGCTCCTGGTGGATGCCAACTTCCGCCGACCCGCCCTGCACCGCGCGTTCACCAACGCCAAACGCGAGGGGCTCAGCAACATCCTCATCGGGCAACGACAACTCCAGGACGTGGCCTCACCGACCGATCTGCCGCAGCTCGATGTGCTGACGGCCGGCCCGATCCCCCCCAATCCGGCCGAGCTTCTCAGTAGTCGTTACATGCGCGAGCTGCTGGCCCGCGCTCGCGAAACCTACGATCAAGTCATCATCGACGGACCTCCTGTGCTCCTGGTGAGCGACCCGCTCGTGCTGGCCAACATCCTGGACGGCGCAATCATCGTTTGCCGCGCCAAGAGCAACTCACGCGGCGCGGTGCTGCGGACCCGCGACCAGCTCGATCAGGTCCGCGCGCGAATCCTTGGTGTGGTGCTCAACGCCGTGGAGACCGCCCCGGGCGGCTACTACCGGCGTCAGTACCGGGCCTTCTACGATTACCTCAGCGACGAGGGCGAGCAGGCACCTCAGGCGGAACTGCCGGCCGAGCAACCCGATCAGGACCACAAGGCAGGTCCGCCAGCCAACGACGCCGAGTCATAGCAGGATGATCGGTCCAGTTAGCCCGATCAGAGCGCGTCGGCGCCCGTCGACGTGACTTGGTAAATCACCCCGGTTTTCCGCAAGCCGAACCGCGCCCCCGGCTTGCGGCGCGCCGCCTCCGACAACCAGTGCGGCACGTACGTCGGGTGATCCGAACATACCCCGACAAAACGCCCGTTGCGCAGCGCCGAATCGATGGTCTGCTCGTTGATAGCCGCCGGGCCGTAGAAACAGTGGTCGGCAAACCCCTGCACCGTCACATCGCCGCCGATGCCGTTGACCTCCTGGAGATACTTCAGAACCGGCAGGATCGTCGAATCGGCGATCAGCACGCCGTCCGGCCGGGCTGCCGCCATCGCCTCGACGCCGAAGCGTCTCGCTCCGTGATATCCCGTCTTCCAGGGCTGAAGGAAGTAGCGGTACCCGTCGCGATACGGAACGGAACGACCGATACCCAAACTCACCTGCCAGTTGCGGGCCACACCCGGCAATAAGGCGTACACCGCAGCCGGCGCAAGCGCTACGCACAGCGTTACGGGCATCCACCACCGACGGGCACCGAGCAGAAACCACGTCGCCCCCAGACCGATGAAGATCGACAGTACGATGTAGAAGGGCCAAAAGAACACCAACCAGTCAGGCACGTTGTAACGAACCGCAAACAGCCCGAACGCGATCAGCAGACCTATCAGCAGGCGTCGCATCGCTGTCGGCAGCGCCGCCCGTCGCCTGGCCGTGATCAGACCCGCCACCGCCAGGAGTCCGATGGGTGTCGGGAAATTCAGCAGCAGGTATTCGGCGCTGCGTATCAGGTCGCGGCCACTCACACGCAGGTTCAGCACCGCGTCGCTGTAGCCGCTGCTGCCGCTGCCCCCGCCGAACAGAAGCGACCGAAAAACGTCGGTAGCCGACTGCTCCACCCAGAGTTGGCCGACCACCAACCACAGCATCGGACCGAACCCCGCCAACCAGCAGACCGCCGCAATCAGCCAATGTCGGGCCCGGCAGCGTCCTGCACGCGTGCGATACACCAGGATCGCGACGTAGCCGATCGTCGGGAGCGCACACAGCATATGATTGGCCACGTCCCAGCCGTTCAGAGCGGCCAGCAGCACCAGCCATACAAGCCGTCCGCCCCTCATGTACGCCAGCAGCAGCAGCCACTCGGCTGTCATACCAGCTGCGGCTGGTGCATACACCTCGGCTACGGTCGCATGCCACCAGAAGGTGTGAGATACAGCCAGCGCCGCCGCCCCTACAGCTGCCCCCGCCGATACGCCAGTCAGCCGCCGTATCAACAGCCAGCAATTCGCCACTGCCACCGCCGCACAAAGCGCCGAAAAGAAGTTCAGCCGCCAGGCGGGCTCGCCCAGCGGCAGCTTCACCAGCAACTGAGCCGGCAGATAGTAGCTCGGATGGCTTAGTGCCAGCCCCAGCCACCCGGCGATATCGCCCCGCCACGCTCGCAGGATCGCCATCCCGCTGTCCTGCCAGACAATGTCAGGGGCGGCCGTGATCCCATACAGCACCACGCACGCAGCCAGCACCGCCAAGTAACCCACCAGTGAGCTGTGTCCACCGTTCTGTCTGTTTGTGTAGGCGTCGAAATTGGACGCAGTGGGCTCGTCAAGTCCTGCTGTCATCGGCTAATCGCTTTCGCTCGGCTCAGCGTCTGTAACTGACTTGGGCGACCGCCATCGTTTGATGGCCATCGCCACCACCAGCAGCGCCAATAGTGCCACCGGCGTAGCCCACACGGTACTGGCCGGCTCGGCGACCGGGACGGTGACGTCGGCAATTTCGACCGGGCCGGGCCCGCCCTCCCCGAAACCGATTCGCACGGTGCGTTTCCCGCTGTCGGCCCCCTCGCGCTGAACCGAGCACTTCAGGGTCAGGCTCCGACCATCCTGGACGGCTGCTTCGTCAGCGGTCGCCCGGGCGTAAAATATCCCTTGTTCGCGAGGCCCCTCGGCCTGCCAGCCTGGCGGCGCCTGGTAGTTGTAGGTGTTGTGGACCGGTATCTCGACCGAGCGGATCGGCGGCATGCCGTGGTTGGTGATCGTCCAGGTGTACTGACGGGCCGAGATCTTCGTATCGACCGTGATCCGATTGCCCGGCTCGCCCGCCCCCGCCGACACCCAGACGCATGTTGCTATGACCAACCACCCGAAGCGCCGCATGATTACGTCCCCGTTCAGCCCCATACCGCTTCGGTGGCTCATTCGCCAGACGTGACCCGGCGCCGCCACGCTACGTACTCGCGGACCCCGTCGGCCAGGGGTGTGCTCGGCTGGTAGCCCAACTCCCGCCTCGCGCGTGAGATGTCGGCCCACGTGGCCGGCACGTCTCCTGGTTGGGCCGGCAGACGCTCTATGTGCACCTGCGTGCCCATCGCCTGCCCTACCATCTCGATCATCTCAGTCAGCAGCACGGGCTGCCCGCTGCCCAGGTTGTAGATGCGATAACCTTCGCAACGCTCCATCGCCCGCACGAGTCCGTCCACCGTGTCGCCCACATATGTATAGTCTCGCCGGCTCGTGCCGTCGCCGTACATGGGTATCGGCTTGCCCGCTTCGATCAGGCGAACGAATTTCGGAACCGCCAGATCGGGTCGACATCGCGGGCCGTGGGCGGTGAAGATTCGGATGCACGTCACGTTAAGCCCGTAGAGCTTCCAGTAGGTGTAGCACAGCAACTCGCCGGCGCGCTTGGTAGCGGCATAAGGCGAGATCGGCTCGTCGGTCCGGTCGTCTTCCCGGAAGGGAATCTTCTGATTCTCGCCGTACACGCTCGAGCTGCTGGCGAACACGACGCGCTTCACACCGCAACGCTGCGCAAGCTCCAGCACGTTGACCGTCCCACCGACGTTGATCGACTCGTAGAGTTGCGGATCGGCCAGCGACGGACGCACCCCCGCCCGCGCCGCCATGTGTACGATCGCCTCGGGAGTTTCGCCTTCGAAGACCGACTCCAACGACTGCCGGTCCCGAATGTCGGCCTGATGGAACGCGAACGAGCCCTGCCGGCGCATGTCGTCCAGGTTGGTGCGCTTGATCGATTCGTCGTAGAAATCGTCCAGATTGTCGACGACCGACACGCGATGACCGTCGCCCACCAACCGCTCGACCAGATGCGATCCGATAAAGCCGGCCCCGCCGGTAACCAGGATGCGCAAAGCTTCATTCTCCCTGTGTGGTGATTCTTGTCGCGGAGATCGTAACCACCGCGGCGTCTCGGAGTCAAACACGCGTCGAAACGTTACATCTTCTCGTCCAGACCGTGATCCGCCTCCACGTGATGCAGGTCGGGCACGACCGACTGGATCGCCGACACGACCTGCGCCTTCGCCGGGCCTGATTCGCCCTTCCCTGCCCACGCCCCAATTTGTTCGAGCATGGCGTTCAGCCGGTCGGCAGGCGCAAGCGACGTCTCGGTCACGACGTCGATTCGCTCGAACCGCGACGCGTCGCATTGCTCGTCCGGCCCGACGAACTCCTCGAGGGGTTTCTCGCCCGCTGTGTCGCTGGGGGCAAAGCAGCAGGGGTAGCGGCCACGCGGCAGATCGTCGCACATGGCAGCCTTCGCCTGCGAGGGCGTGTCGTACCACGCCGGCTCGTAGCCCGCGTGATGAACGACGATCTCGGCAATCCGGCCAAAACCGGTCGCCTCCAAGCCTGCCGACGAGCGAGGGACAAACAACTCGCCGCTGCGAGCCGTTGCCGCTGAAAGCAGACACAGCTGCGCGGCTTCCTGCGCCGAGATGAAATACCGCCTCACGTCCGACGGGCCCGCCAGCGGCTCGCCACGATCCAGTCGGTGCAGGAACGCTTCGAGTAAGCTCCCCGCCGAAAACGCCACGTTGGCGAAACGTGCCGAGCACACCCGCCCGATCTGCCCGTCCTGCCAACCCAATAGCACCTGCTCCATCAACCGCTTGGACGCGCCCATCATGCTGGCCGGGCGAACGGCCTTGTCCGACGACACGCCGAAAACCGTGCCGCACCCGTCGCGCGCCAGCCTCTCCAGCAATAGGTGAAACTTGACGACGTTGGTGTCCAGCATCGCAAGCAGGCTGAACACGTCCTTCTCACTCCGCACGTGCTTCAGGGCGGCGAAGTTCAGAGCAAGCTCGTAAGGCCCGTTTTCGCTGATGGCAGCCAGGCCGAGTCTTCCGCCGAAATCGAGCGGCAGGCAAATCAGCTCGCCGGCAAACTCGAAAGCGACGGCGCTGCGAATGCTTCGCACCAGCTCGGCCAGGCCGTTCTCGCCCACATCGACCACCACCACGCGGGCGGGCTCGTAGCGCACGAGTTGCCGCACCACCTCGGCGCCGATGCTGCCGGCCCCGCCGACGACGAGAACGCGCGACCCCCTCAGCAGACTGCACACCGCCGCTTCCTGTGCGGCCCAGTCGGCAGCGAAGAAGGACCCGTCGCGGCCGAGAATCGCCTGGGTAAGCGCGTCAATCTGCCTGGGCGTCCAGGCTGCCGTTCGTTCGAGCGTGCTCGTAGTCATCCTTCTGCCCAATATCCAGCCACCCTTCATGCCCCAGAAGGGTGAACACTCCTACATGCTTGTTCGCCGCCAGCAGGCGCGTGATCAGCTCAGTCATATCGCAGCACTCGTTGGGGGTCAGGAAATCCAGCACCCCGGGGTTCAGCACGTAGATCCCGGCGTTGATGTTGAGCGCCTGCGTGGGCTTCTCGGTCAGCCCGACCAACTCGTTGCCCTGCACCTCGACCACGCCGAAGGGCAACTCCACCGTCCGCCGCACGCACGACATCGTCGCCTGGAACTGACCTCGTTCGTGGAACGCCAGCAGGCTGTCGAGATTGACTCGCTGCAACAGATCGCCGTTCATCACGATCAGCGGATGGGCGGGTTTGTCCTCCAGCAACGCCAGCGCGCCGGCGGTGCCCAGCGGGCGATCCTCCTGAATGTAGTCGATCTGCACACCGAAACGCTCGCCGCGACCGAAATACTCGACGATGACGTCACGAAGGTGGTTCACGCTGATCGTAATGCGAAACACCCCGTACTCGCGCAGCGTGCGGATGATGTGCTCGAGAATCGGACACCCCTGCACCTCCAGCATCGGCTTCGGCACGTCCTTGGTCAGCGGCCAGAGTCGAGTACCCCGCCCGCCGGCCATAATCACCGCGTGGTTCGGCTTCAGATCGGCGCGAATCAGGTCGGTGATCCAGGCGATCCGCTTCACCCGCCCGTCCTGATCCACCAACGGCAACTGCCGCACGCCATGTCGCCCCATCGCGGCCAGAATCTCATCGCGACTGGCCGACTCCGCCAGCGACAGTGGCCGACGGTTCAGCACATCCGCTACCGGCGATTCCAGCGTGTAACCGTGCAGGATCGCGCGACGGACGTCGCCATCGGTCACCAGCCCCGCCAGCCGTCCCGAACCGTCCACCGCCAACGCCATCTCCACCGCACCGCGGTCGATCGCCTCCATGGCTTCGCGCAGACTCGCCCCCTCGGCAATGCTGATACGCGCGACCAGATCGTCGCGCCCGACGGGCGTGGGTGCAATCCGCTTGGGTTTGGTTCTAACCGCTTCGGCCAAGGCGCACTCTCCAGGCCTACCCCGATGAATCATCGTCCGCAACGGGCTTCACGCATGAGCCTTTTCAAGTCCCCGCAGGCCGCAACCTCCCATGGTTGTAGGGGTTGCGCACGCCGACAGCACTGCCGAGGACGCGCTGGCGCCAGTGGCGATTGTGGCGCGGCTGCCTGCCTGTTGCATCAAGCCACCGCACCGAACAGCCGATAACTCGTTGCAGTGAGGGCTCAGCGCACCATAGCCGTCGTCACGACGACGCGGGCCGATTACGGTCTGTGGTACTGGATCCTCCGCGCCATCCAGCAGCACCCGAATTTCAAGCTGCAACTCATCTGCGGCGGCACCCACCTGCGGCCTGAGCACGGCCTGACACGTAGGTTCATCGAGCAGGACGGCTTCGCTATCGACGCAGAGGTCGATTTCCTTCTCCCCGCCGGTGGCGACACCCACACCGACGTCGCTATCGCCAGCAGTCGGGCCGTTGAGGGATTTGCCCGGCAGTTGCATAAGCTTCGGCCGGATATGGTGTTACTGCTTGGCGACCGCTTTGAGACGCTGGCGGCGGCGTTCGCGGCGGCCACCATGCGGATACCGATCGGGCACTTGCACGGCGGTGAGGCCACCGAAGGGGCGTTGGACGAGTCGTACCGCCACGCCATTACGAAACTCAGCCACATCCATTTCCCGGCCACCGAGCAGGCCGCCAGCCGCATCGTCCAGCTTGGTGAGCAGCCCGACCGCGTCCACGTCGTCGGCGCCCCCGGGCTCGAAACGATCGCCAAGTGCAAACACATGAGCGTTGAGGAGCTCTCGACGGCCATCGGGATCGGGCTTGAGGCGGGTTTTGTGTTGGTGACCTATCACCCAGCCACCCTGTCGGCACAGTCGCCGCAAGATCAGGTGGCGCAACTGGCCAATGGGCTGGCCAGCACCGAGCGACAGCTTGTGATCAGCCGATCCAACGCCGACGCGGGGTCGGCCGCTGTGGTCTCGCGACTGGAAGAGTTCTGCCGCGAGCGCAACGACGCCCATCTCGTGGCCAGCGCCGGGCAGGAGGCCTACATCAATCTGATGCGTCATGCGGCGGCGATGCTGGGCAACAGCTCCAGCGGGATCATCGAAGCACCCTCCATTCCGCTTGCCGCGGTCAACGTGGGTCGGCGTCAGCAGGGGCGGCAGCGGGCCGCCAACGTGATCGACGTGCCGTGCGAGGCCGCGGCCATCGCCGACGGGCTGGGACGGGCCTTGTCGGACGAGTTCCAGCGCTCGCTGACCGGACTGGTCAACCCGTACGGCGACGGACGTACATCGCAGCGGATCGTGCAGGTTCTCGCCGAGGTCGAACTCGCACCGGCGGTGCTGGTCAAGCGGTTCCATACCCCCCTGCCGTCGGAGGTTACAGTGTGATGGCCGACGACAGACGGATGGTCATCGCCGGGGCGGGGGGACACGCAGCCGTTCTGATCGAGGCGGTTCGCTCGCAGGGTACATGGCAGGTCGCGGCGCTGACCGACCCGACGGCACGAGGTGAGCTTCTGGGCGTACCGATCGTCGGCGGCGACGACATGTTGCCCGAGCTGCACAAACAGGGGATCGCTGGTGCGCTGGTCGGCGTGGGCTCGGTCGGCGATGCCGCGACCCGAGTGCGACTCTTCGAGCTTCTGGGCGAGTTGGGCTTTGAGTTGCCGGTGGTGCAGCACGCGCGATCGGTGGTGTCGCCATCGGCCACGCTCGGTGCGGGCAGCGCGGTCCTGGCCTGCTCGATCATCAACGCCCGCGCGCAGATCGGGCGCAACGTGATCGTCAATACAGCCGCCGTTGTCGAACACGACTGCGTGATCGGCGATCACGTGCACCTGGCGCCGCGATGCGTGTTGGGCGGCGGCGTCGAGGTGGCACCGGCGGCGCACGTGGGCATGGGTGCGGTTGTGCTCGAGGGACGGAAGGTTGGCGCCGGCTCACTGGTCGGTGCCGGGGCGGTGGTTACCCGCGACGTGCCCGAGGGTGTAGTGGTGGCCGGCGTTCCGGCACGCATGGTGCGGTCGATGAGCGCGCAGAGCGCAGCCCGGTAGGCAGAGGCAATTTTGAGCAGCGGCAGCTTCCCGCAAACACTGGCGGTCGTCCCTGCCCGATCGGGCAGCAAGGGCATACCCGACAAAAACCTGGTCGACCTGGCCGGCAGGCCGCTGATCGCGCATACGATCGAGGCGGCGCGGGCCAGCAAGCTGGTCAGCCGCCTGATCGTCAGCACCGATGACCAGCGGATTGCCGAAGCCGCCAGGCAGGCCGGCGCTGAGGTACCCTTTCTTCGCAGCGGCGAACTGGCCACGGACGAAGCCGGCAACGTTGATGTATTCATCGACGCCATCGAACGAATGCGGCGGGAGGGTTTCGCCGGCCCGCGGGCGATGTTGC
>Ga0272442_10007378_pt1 | contig 14223 bp, 10 predicted proteins | sample SSMForm2O_FD_200262 | JGI IMG/M metagenome (GOLD analysis project Ga0272442, IMG submission 200262) | Marine sediment archaeal communities from Little Sippewissett salt marsh, Falmouth, MA, United States - SSM-Form-2O | ecosystem: Environmental > Aquatic > Marine > Wetlands > Sediment ...
CCCACGACGAGTTCTCCTTCGACGCCGATCCCGATTGGGCCACCGTCCTCAAAATCCGCGACGAGGCCCAAAAGGCCCTCGAAAACGCCAAGACCCGCGGCATCGAGAACCCCCTCGACGCCGAACTCCTTCTGCCCGATCCCAAAGACACGCTCCGGAAGTTCAGCCCCGACCTCCCGGACATCCTCGGCGTCTCCCGCGTCCAACTCTCACCCGACGCCGAGTCCGTCACCGTGAACGACCTGCGTAACGAACCCCGCTGCGAACGCTGCTGGAAGCGCGATGGCACCGTCAAGCCGCGAAGCGACGGCGGCCTCCTCACCGACCGCGATGCCGACGCCGTCGGCCTCTGACGCGCCCCGGTCGGCCCGATCGAGACGCCGACAAATTGGCAAGAAACTGCCAGTTTTCTGACGGAGTTCAACGGCCCTTCCCGTTTCCCATGACGGAAGGGCCGTTGTGGCCTCTCGGCAGCGCGCCGCTGTCGTGTTGAGAAGGAGCCCATCATGACAACGCATCAACGATCACAAATGTCACGAAACGAAACGCCGGTACTGATCCGTGCAGGAGCCACCCTGGCCCTGCTGGGCCTCGGGCTTCTGGCCGGGATCGCCACCGCCGACGTGCTCTACGTCGATGATGACGCCCCCTCCGGCGGGGACGGGCTGAGCTGGGACACCGCCTACCGCTTCCTCCAGGATGCGCTCCAGGATGCCGCCGGCGGCCGCGGCCAGATCCACGAGATCCGCGTCGCCCAAGGCCTCTACCGCCCGGACCGCGACGAGGTCCATCCCGACGGCACCGGCGACCGCCAGGCGACGTTCTGGCTCGTGAACGGCGTGGAACTGCTCGGCGGCTTTGCCGGCCTCGGCGCGCCCGACCCCGACGAGCGCGACATCGTCCTCTACGAGACCGTCCTCAGCGGCGACCTCGCCGGCGACGATAAGCCGGACTTCGTCAACTACGAGGAAAACAGCTTCCACATCGTCACCGGCAACGGCTGCTACGAGACGACCGTCATCGACGGCTTCACGATCCAGTCCGGCAACGGCAACGGGGCATACGATCTGGATCAGGACAGGGGCGGCGGCATGGTGAATCTCTTCGGCTCGCCGACCGTGTCCAACTGCACGTTCCAGGCAAACCTGTCAGACTTCCACGGCGGCGCGATGTACAACTACAAACAGGGTCCGTCCATTCTCGACTGTACCTTCATCGACAACGCATCGAACGGTGAATACGGCCAGGGCGGAGCGATCTTCAACTACTTCAGCGCCCCGATGATCGCCGCATGCACGTTCGAAGCGAACTTCGCTACCAGGGGCGGCGCGGTCGTCAATGACTTCGGCGCGCCTTGCATGGTGGACTGCATCTTCGTGCATAACGAGGCGATCGACTCAGGCGGCGCAGTGCGCAACGAGGGCTATACGACGGCAGAAGTGGACGGATGCACGTTCATGGCGAATACTGCCGATGAAGGCGGCGGATTGTTTAACGCCGGAAATTGCACCCCCACAATCGTCAACGGCCTGTTCATTGAGAACACCGCACACAGCGGCGGCGGCGCATGCAATACCGCCTACCGTCCCGAGTTCCTCAACTGCGAATTCGCCCGCAACCAGGCCGCTTACGGTGCAGGTCTGTATACAGAGGGACCGTCCTACTCAACGAACACCCCCATCTACATCGGCTGTCGTTTCTTCAGCAACCACGCCACGTACGACGGCGGTGGCATCTACTCCAAGGGCGGTACCCACAACCACACCTGTGTGTCCTTCGTCAACTGCCTGGTCATCGGCAACGATGCCGGCGATCAGGGCGGCGCTATGTTCGAATACACGTACGGTGGCGCAGCAATTCTGGCCAACTCCGTGCTCGCCGCCAACTCCGCGCCGATCGCAGGTGGCATCTGGTGCTCGGTGGGCACCGGGCACGTGTACAACACGAACGTACGAGACTGCGGTGATGACTCGATCGTTGGGCCGCTCGTGGTCATGTTCAGCAACATTGAGGGAGGACACGAGGGACTCGGCAACATCGACGCTGACCCGCTCTTTGTCCGTAATCCCGACCCCGGTGCCGATGGCGTCTGGGGAACCGATGACGATGACTACGGCGACCTCCACCTCACCGCCGGATCACCGTGCATCGACGCCGGGCACAACGGCGCCATCCCGGCAGATGTGCCGGACCTCGACGAGGACGGCTGCACGGCCGAGCGCATCCCGTTCGACTACGAAGGCAACGCGCGCTTCGCCGACGACCCCGACACCGACGACACCGGCTGCGGCCTGCCCGTCGTCGTGGACATGGGCCCCTACGAATTCCCCGGCGCGGAAGCCGGGCAGATCCTGATCGCCGACATCAACGCCGATGGCGCCGTGGACACGCTCGATCTTCTCGAGTTGCTTGCGGCATGGGGCGAGCAAACAGAAGCGTGCTGCCCGAGCGATCTCAATTTCGACTGGGTCGTGGACGTCCTCGATTTGCTGACGGTGCTGGGGCACTGGGGCGCGTGTGAATAGGACGACAATCCCTCGCCAGTCCTTTCCCATGCTGCACCTCAAACCAAGCCGGCGACCCAACGGCCATCGGCCCCGCCCGCGCGTCCGAGCCGGGGCGTGTCGCCCCGATATCGAGCACGAGGCGCAACGCCGAGTGCTCGATGCGCCCACCGCGTCCGAGCAAGGCCGTGATCGCCCCGATATCGAGCACGAGGCTCCACGCCGAGTGCTCGATCTGCCGACGGCGCACGGTTCAACGGGACCTGCGGTCACTCCCCCGCAAGGCCCCCGGCAAGCCCCCGGCCACCGGCCGCCTCGCCCCCGCGCCCTCGGGCGCGTCCCCCGCCATCCCTCCCCGCACCGGCCCCATCCCCGTTCGCCCCCGATGCCGCTGCGCACAGTTCTTGCGATTTTGCCGTCTGCCGCCACCGATTTCGTGCATAATCTGCGCCGGTGCAGGCGTTCGGCATGTCATGGTCCGCCGTCACCGGGCACTCTCAGGGAGACATAGCAATGACGATCCAACTGCACGCCACGAGCGTTCTTCGCTTCCTTGCTCTCGCCGCCCCCGCGGCCGCGATGCTCATCGCCCAACCGGCTCCCGCCCAGCCCATGCTCCCACGCAGCGAGCTCGGCGAGGCCTTCCGATCCGAATACACCCGCCGAGACATGCAGACCTTCGCCGAGGTCCTCATGCTCACCGACGATCAGCAGGGCTTGTTGGAGACCCTCTTCCGAGACTACGAGGAAGCCCTGCACGAGGGATCCGACGCGCTGCGCGAGCAGATGGCCCCCTTCCGTCCACCGCCGCCCGACGAAGAAACCCGCCAGACACGACGCCGCGTCGCCGAGGAGATTCGACAGGTCGCACGCGAAATGCGAGAGGAGTCCGACAAGGCCCAGACCGCCGAGCAGCGCCGAGCCGTCACCGATCGGTATCGTGACAAGATCCGCGCGCTCCAGGACCAGCTCCGAGAGTTGTCCCCGCGAACCGCCGACCGGGAGCAGGCCGATGAAGCTCGACGCCACAGGGAGCAACTCGCCGAGCAGTGGAACGCCCGCAAGACCGTCCTCTCCGATCAGTTCCTCGCCAACGTCAGGGCCATTCTCGATGAACCGCAGCAGCAACGCTGGCCAATCCTCGAGCGCCGACTGCGCCGCGAGAAGACCATCGGACAGGGTGAACTCTCCGGCGAGTCCGTCGACCTCATCAGCATCGTCCACGGACTCCAGTTGGAGCAGGAGATCCAAAGCACCCTCGACCAGGCGCTCCAGGAGTATGCCATTCAGTTGGATAACGCCCTCAAGGCGCGCAACGACTACCTCGACCGCACCCGCGGGCAGTTGTACGAGATGCTCCGCGGCGGAGATGCGGACACCGTCCCCGCCCTCGTGAACACCATGATCGCGCTCCACAAGCAGGTGCGCGATGTCAACGACACCCATCTCGAGATCATTGCCTCGGCCATTGACGCCGCAGCGCCCGAACAGCCGCACCTCGCCGCCCAATTCAGGCAGGACGCCCTCCTGAGAGGCTATCCGCGCATCTTCCGGACCACGCGCCTCCAGCGGCTCTTTGAAGAAGCCAAGGCCCTCGACACCTTGGATGACGACACCCTTGCCGACGTCATCACCCTCGAAGAGGCCTACCTGGCCGAACTGACCGCACATAACCTCCGACTGCTTCAGACCGTCAAGGCACACGACCCGGAACGGATGCGCCAGCGGTACGAGCGCATGGGACACCGGCCGGATCAGCGCATTGCACGCGGTGAAGAAAACGCCGGCGACGAGCCCGCCAGAACCCCGATCCCCAGAATACGCGACAACCCCATGGATGACGCCTTCGCCGCCCGGCGCGAGACGGACCGACAATACACCGACCGACTCCAGGCCCTCCTCGGCGAGGAACATTTCAACCAGCTCTCCGGCACCCGCCGCGGCGCCGGCCGCTTCGGCGATCGACCCGGACGCAGCGGTCGCGACTGGATCAAGGAATTCGACGCCAACGGCAACGGCCGCCTCGATCCCGAGGAGCACGATGCCCTCCGCGAGTACCTCCGCACCCGCTATATGAACGAGCCGGAGTAGACCGCAGCAGAACCGCCAAACGCAAGATCCCTCGGACCCTCAAGCGGTTCGGTCACACCCCGCCAATGAACCGTTCAACCTGCTCCCTACGCCACCGAGCGATGATCTGACCGCACCGATACGGTGTCCCGCCCACCGTGCTTCGCATCGTACAACGCGCGATCGGCCCGCCGAAGCAGCGCCTCGGCCCCACCCGGTTCGCCCGTCCACGCGCTGGCCAGCCCGATGCTCAGCGTCGGCCGATGCATCGGCTCGTGCGCCCACGGCATCTGACGAAACAGCGCGCAGATCCGCGTCCCCAGAGTCTGCGCCTTCGACACGCTCTGGTTCGGCATGATCACCGCGAACTCGTCGCCCCCCAGGCGAATCGGGCAGTCCTCACGCCGCACCGTCGACGACAGGAGCTCGCCCAGAAACGACAGGCATTGGTCCCCCACCTCGTGCCCCAGCGTATCGTTGATCGCCTTGAAACGGTCGATGTCGATAAGCATCGCCACGATCGTGTCGTGCTGACGCCGTCGCTTCGGGCCGAAGAACTCCCCCAGCCGTGCTTCCATCTGACGACGGTTCCCCAGTCCCGTCAGGGGATCCGTGTGCGCCTGCCGCCGAAGGTGGACCGTCGCCCGCCCCGTCTCTCGCCTCACCGTCTCCTCCAGGTTCCGGTGAATCAGCCGTGCTTCACGCCGATCCGATTGCGCTTGGATCAGCGCTTCTCGCAACGCTCGCGCCAGCCGCCCAAGCTCTTCATCACCGCTCCCGTCAAACGACGAAACCGCCCGGTCGCCGTCGCCGGAGTTGATCCGCTCGAGATCCGCGGTGAGCCGGCTGATCGCCGCCCGACGCCGCACCGCACCACGCATCTGGCGCCACGGCGCGAACGCCAGCATCACCAGCCCCCCGCAACCCAGCGCGATCAACGCCCGCGCCGCCGTGGGAAGCGCCGGCAGCGGCGCCTTCAACGCAACCGTCACCGCCACCGTCATCCCCGCCAGTCCCGCGAACGACCACATCAACGCGGTGCTGCCTTCGAGCCTCCCGGCGGGTTTTTGAGCGCGTCTGGGCATATGCACCGGTGACATCAGGCGACCGAGCCGTTCAGCCGGATCGCGCCGCGCGACCCTCACTTCCGCTACGGGGGCTGCCGCCGACCCGGTCCGTCCGGACCGCCCGGCTTATCCCCGTCACGACGATATCGGGGCGCAGCGAATCACCGCGTCCCCGCCCCCTCCATCGGTCGATAAACCGCCTGACTTGGGTCCCCGATGCTCCGTTTTGCCTCTCCCCTCAACCACGCCGCCCTCATCCCCCACCGCGCCCGAGTTGCCCGCACGCCCCCTCGATCTGACGCCCCAGCGTCTCACGCCGTTTCACGAACAGACCACCATCCACCAGGCGACGCGCAAACCGCTGAACCGCCTCCTCCGACGGCGCCGTCCATACCGAACCGTCGATCGGGTTGTACGGAATCACGTTCACCTTGCACCGCAGCCCACGCAAATATCCGGCCAGTTGATCCGCGTGCTCCGCCGCGTCGTTCACCCCGGGGATCAGCACGTATCCGATCAGGATGGCCGTCCCTGTGCGACGCGTGAACTCCTTCATCGCACACAGAAGATCCCCCATCGGCTCGACCCGGTTGATCGGCATCAGCCGCGAGCGAATCTCGTCGTTCGGCGCGTTCAGGCTCACCGCCAGCCCCAGCCGCCCATACCCGCGCTGCGAGACGAACGCGCCCAGCCTCGCGATCCCTTCCACCCGCCCCACCGTCGAAATCGATATCCGCGACGGCGCGATCCCCGCGCCACGCCCGTCGGCCAGAACCCGCACCGCCTGCAACACCGCCCCGAGATTCTCCATCGGCTCCCCCATCCCCATGAACACGATGTTGCTCGGGATCACCTTCACATCGAACCGCGCCGCCCGGTATTGACCCACGATCTGCGAGGTCGTCAGGTTCCCCTGGAATCCCATCCGCCCCGTCTGGCAGAACGCGCATCCCATCCCGCAGCCGACCTGCGAGGACAGGCACAGCGTCGCCCGACCCCGGCCGGCGCGGCCCCTCTGCTCCAGAATCACCGATTCGATCTCCGAATCATCCCCCACACGCTGGATCACCTTTGTCACGCCACGCTCTCGCAGCGTCCTGACGACTCGTTGCGCCGGCATTGAGACGACCTCGTCTCCGGGAAACCCCCGCCGGAACGTGTCCCGATAGACTTCCATCGCGCGCCCCCTCTTCATCCCCGCACCCGACGCGCGCTCGATGAACTCCCCGCACGTCAGGCCGAGGATCTCGATGGGACGCCCGCTCAGCACAAGCAATCGTAGCGGCCGCCACCCCCCCGCGGCCCCGCACAGCCTCCAACGCCACAGCCGTCTCCGCTGCGTCTCACTGCCACAGGCGTCTCGCCTGTGTCTCCATCAACTCCAGCCGTAACCGGCGCTGGTGAGGGCATCGCCGATCTCACGCTCGAACAGGGCGCACAGGTTATCGTCGAACACGGTTTGCCAACTTCCGGGCCTGACGCGGCGGCGGTGACGGTGAATATCCTCGCGGGCGGGCGACGCGACAGCGGCTGCGAACGCTGGCGCGAGCTCGTCGATCAGTTGCGCCGGCCAGTCGAGATGGGTGATCACACGCTCGATCCACGCGCCGGTGCCGGTGACGAGTAGCTCGTAGGGGGCCTGGCAGGTGGCCGGGTGGTCTTCGATGAAGCGCACTGTAGCGCGGAATTCTGCGATTGCGTCGCGGGCGGTGTGTTGGCGGATGCCTTCGATGGCGCCCAGCCGGCGCAGTTCGAGCCGGCGGCGCTCGTACGCCTCAACAATGTTCGGCGGCACGGGATGGCTGTACGCGGCCGAGTAGTACCACGACACGGCGACATCGCGCGGATCACGCCGCATGAGAATCAACCTGCCCCCGGAAAGGGATTGATTGTCGATCAGGGCGTCATAGTGTCCCGGGTAGACGCGCGTCGCCAGCACGCCGGTCGGCGGCAGCGTGATCTCTTCGAGGCGCTGACCCTGCTCGATGAGGCTGCCGACAGGGACGATGCGCAGCCCGGGGAAGTGGCGACAGGCGGCATCGGCGAAGGTGTTGGCGATGAACGACGAGCCGCCGCGGTGGACGCAGAGGAAGATCGTGGTTGGGAGGGAATCTGCGTGGCGTGTTGTGGTCACGTGCCCGGCTCGTCGGGTCAGTCACTTCACTGATCGACGCCGAGCGTTCTGGGACTTGCGAATTCGGTGTTGCTGAGCGAGCCGGGTCGTCCTCGACCCCAGCAAGCCGGGTCGTCCTCGACCCCGGGTTCCTTCGGAGGCACCCGGCAAGACGTTGTGTTGCGCCGCGCTGGTGAAGACCTGAACGCACCCGGGCCTGAGGACAGGCCGGCTTGCTCCGTGCCTCCGTTTTTGCGTTTCTGCGTTTTGCCGTTTCTCTCACCGGGCCCACTTGACCTCCAGGCGATAGCTCTCGGCGCGGTCGTCCAGCGCCTTCGCCTTCAGGCGCACGCCCTGTTTCGGCTGCAACGAAACGAACGCCCAGCCCATCGTCGGCTCGACCTCCGCGCCGTTGACGTCGTAGAACAGAATGCGGTAGTCGATGTTGTACTGCCGCTCGGCGATGTTGCGCACCGGCACCTGCACCTCCAGCGGCCGGCCGTCGTCCCGGACCACCACCGCGGGGCTGAAATGGAGCCAGCCGCGTAGATCGGCCGAGAGCACGCTGATCTGCGGATCGTTCAGCGGCGCGGGATACGAATCGCCGAGCCCCGCCGCGGGCGCGGGATTCGGCGCCTCACACGCCGCGAGCAGAAAAGACAAGAAGATGATCGAGAACACGCCACAACGCTTCATCGCGGTTTCTCCTGACCGGTTGTCTCTTGAGTGACCCGGATCTCACGGGCGACATTCCGAAGCAGTTCGGACTTTGCCCGGTACGGCTGGCGCGGCACATACATCAGGCGCTTGTATCCCATCGAATACGGATGCGGCGTGAACAGGCCCGTCCCGCCCTCGAGGATGTGGCGGTACGACGGGTTGCGGCGGACGCCGGGGCGATCCTCCATCCCCGAGCCGATGAGGATGTCCTCGGCCCGGCATAGATCAAGCAGGTCGTTTACGGTCATTCCGGCCAGCCGGCCGCCGGTCTGGTAGGCCCGGAGGGTCTGGCGTGAGGGGGTGGAAATGTCGAACCCGCCGAGGATCCATGGGCCGTCGCCGCCGCGGACCCCCGTGTGGTCGTTGCCGTAGACGAGTTCGGTGGCGGTGAGCCAGTCCGGCGAGGGGCTGTCGCCGCCGTGCAGGCGGAGGTAGACCGCGCGGGGGCTGCGCGGCGTGCCCGGCTCGACGTTCGGCAACACCATCGTCGAGCCGCCGTCGCCTTCGATCATGACGTGAAGATCGCCAACGTCGCCGAGGCGGATCGGGACAAGAAAGATGCGCTGCGGGGCGAACTCGAGATAGCGCGTGTCGGCCTTCGCGCCGGACCGGGTGATCAACCCGGCCAACACCATGCCCATGCCGACGAGTTGCTGCTCGTGATCGCGCCGACCGGCGCTCGCGGCGACGATCGTCCCCCCTGCCATCAGCCCCTGCCCAATGGCGCTCTTGGCCCGCCGGACATCCTCGAGGTTGTTCCAGCGATGGTCGCGGGCCATCTCGTTGACATCGCACACCGCGTCGAACCGCCCCGCCTCGCGGCCGTCGACGGACACGATAAGCCGCGACTGCCCGGTGTCCTGCGCGTCGAAGCGCGCCAGCGCGAGATCCGGACCGTAGGCGAGCTTCGTCGGCCCCTTGCCGTAGTCGACGATGAGCAGGGTGTCGAAGTCCTGTGATTGCAGCGTGTCGACGATGCCGGTGAGACCCGGGTCGATCTTCGCCGCGGCTTCATACTGCCGCTCACTTCCGGGTGCGCCTGTCAGTTCCGAGGCGAGGGCCTGCATTAGAAAGCCGAGCGTGAAGTCGGTGTCCACGGCGGTGTAGCCGTGCTCGAGATAGTCATCGTCCTCGGCGGCGCGGCGGGCGAGGCGCTCGGGCGACTGGTCGGCGCCAAAGTCCGTGAGGCGGAACAGCGCGTTCGCGGCGGCGGCGCGGGCGTTCTCCCAGTCGCCCATCACCGCGTACAGCGTGGCGACGTAGTGATACGCCAGGGCCTGCTCGAACGGCTCGCCCTTCCAGATGCGCACGCCTTCGTGGACGAAGACCGCCGCGGTGGTGCGATCGGCATTGAGCCCGGCGGTGCTGAGCAGGTCGAAGGAATTGCCCAGCGCCCGCTCCGCTTCGCGGAGGTCGCCGTCGGCCAGCGACGCCATGCCCAGGCGCAGGTTGTTCAGCAGGACCTGCTCGTCGTTGCGCTGATACGCATCGCCCCGCAGCGCCTCCCGTGCCGAGGTGAAGTCGTAGTTGTAATACGACCATACCGCGGGCATGTTGCGCGGCGCCGATTCGCACCCGAACAGCGCCGCGGACAGCGCGGCAAGAAGCAAAAGTATCCCGGGTTGGCGGTGTGCATGGCTCATGAGCAGTTGGCGGTTTGCGGGACCGCGCCCGACGATCGCCTCGAACGCCGACGATCATCAATCATACGTCAGCCCGCCGACGGCGCGTTTCACCTCCCACGCGTCCTCCCAGACGATCGCGCCTGTGTCGAGATTCAGCAATTGGTAGTCGCAGACGTAGGCGTCGGACCGACCGCGCCCGGACGTGTTCGTCAGCGCGTGGAACTCCGCGGTGAGCAGGTGCGTGGGATTCATCCGCAGGCCGTAAGGCTCCTCCGGAACGTCCAGCTCCTGCGCGACGATCGGCCAGCGCTCGGGCGGGATGATCCAGATGATGCTGCGCTGCGCGGTAAGCTCGGACTGGGCGAGCCGGGCGCGCAGGCGGCCGATGTACAGCCACTTCTCGCGGTCCGGGATGATCTGGTTCGTGTGGTTGACGACGCGGTGGATGCTGATGATCCACGGCCCGTCGGCGGGGTTGCGCGCGCCGATCACCTCGTCGCCGGCAAACGACTGCGCCATGCGGTCGGTCACGTCGATGAGATCGACGCTGCGGAGGAAGGTGGTCCGGACCCTGGGCGGTCCGCCGCACCCGCCGAGCGGCAGCAACACCAACAGACACAGACCGACGAGGGACCGCATCATCGCATACCTCCGCCGGTTACTGGAACTTCACTTCGTAGCTGTTCTCCCAGACGATCGCCCCGGGGCCGACGTCGGGACCGGTGGCCGCCTCGCGGAGTTGCACGAGCTGATAGTCGAACAGGTAGTAATTCGTCCCGCCGGAGGGGAAGTCGAAGATCTCGCAGGTGAGCACGTAGTCGGCGCGGGACTCATAGGCCGCGGCCGTGGATGCCGGATCCTCGCCCCCGTACTCGCGCTGGCGTTGCTGCTCGATGTAGTCCCGCTCGCGGATGAACTCGAGACCGGCCCGGCTGCCGGAGGCCTGGAGCTGCGACCGCAGGCGGACGAGGAACGCCTGGTAGTTGCGCGCCAGATGCGACGAGTGGTTCTCGATCCGGCCGACGAAGATCCGCGGCGGGCTGTCGCGCCTGACGACGTCCAGCCGCGAGGCGATGTCCTGGGCCATCTTGTCGGTCGCGGCGACGAGGTCCTGGGCACGGGGAGCGAGGCTGGCGTACTCGCCGGACGAATCGTGCGTCGGGTCCATCCTCCGGCCGGATTGGCCGACGTTGTCCGGCGGCGTCTGGCACGCGGCAAGGAAAAAGGCGCTGCATGCGATCAGCATCGTCAGTCGTTGCATCTTCACCGCTCGATCCTTTCCTAATGGGCGTCGGCGGGGGACCGCCTGAGTGTCTATGACACGGACACCGCTCGCCGCCCGATCTTCCCGTAATGGTAGCGGCGGGGGGCAAGACGCAGAAACGAGGCACGCAGGCACGAAGCGCCCCAGCGGAGAGCAAGCCGGCCTGTCCTCAGGCCCGGGTGCGTTCAGGTCTTCACCAGCCCGCTGCACCGCAACCTCTTGCCGCGTACATCCGAAGGAACCCGGGGTCGAGGACGACCCGGCTCGCTGAGGAGCGGCGAGCAAGCCGGCCTGTCCTCAGGCCCGGGTGCGTTCAGGTCTTCACCAGCCCGCCGCACCGCAACCTCTTGCCGCGTACATCCGAAGGAACCCGGGGTCGAGGACGACCCGGCTTGCTGAGGTCGAGGACGACCCGGCTCGCCAACTCGTCCCCGGCGCTCGCGCCCTACCCCCGGCCGCGTACATCCGGAGGGTGCGATCATGACGTTTTCTCTACTGAGTGAACCGCAACGGTGATTTGCGTTACCGTAATGGCCCGCGGGTCGGATGTCGGATTCGCCGAGAAAGGGAACTTCATGCGGCAAAAGGCTGTTCGCGCAATCGAGGCGGCTCGATGAGGCCCGACCGGAGCGTAGAGGTGTTGCGGAACGCCGCCGGTCTGCTCTCGGTGCTGGCGTGTCTGGTCGCGGCTACCGCGGCGGCCGGCGACAACCGCAACGCGGCCACGTGGTACGGCAAGGCGATGGAGAAGGCCACCCCGCTGAGCGAGGCGGAATGGCGGGCGCTGGGGGCCTACCAGGCGGATCCGTCGCAGCCGCCTTCGCCGGAGGTGCGGCAGTTGTTGGCGCGGATGAAGCCGGTGTTCGACCTGACGCGGCGGGGTTGCCGGCAGGAGTACGCCGATTGGAATCTCGACTACTCACAGGGCTTCGAGATGCTGCTGCCACATCTGGCGGAGATGCGCACCATCGCGCGGCTGATGCAGGCCGAGGCGCTGGTGCAGCTTCACGACGGCCGGCCGGGCGCAGCGGCGGAAGAGATCGCGGCCATCTATCGCCTGTCGGGTCATTTCGGCGACGACCGCACGCTCATCAGCTCGCTGGTGGGCCAGGCGGTGTTCAAGTGCGCCGACGTCGCCTCGCAGGCCGGCCTGGATCACGCGGCGTTCGGCCCCGGAGAGAGCGCCGCCCTCCTGCGGGGCCTCAAGCCTCTGGAACCCGTCGATCCCTTCGAGATGGGGGAGGCCGTCGCGATGGAACAGACGCTGGTGCTGGGCTATCTCGACAGCCGCGCCGACGATCCGCAGCAGCGGGCGAGGATGGCGGAGGTTATGGGTGTCGTCGCCGAGGACGAGGAGTCGTCGAAATGGCTGCTCGGGGCGAGCGATGAGCAGTTCGACGCCGCGCTCGACCAGTACGACCAGTCGATGAACCTGATGGTAGAGGCGTTCACGGGCCAGGACCGCGCCGCCGGCCGCGCCGAGATCGAGAAGCTCGAAAAGGAGATCAGCGCCGGCGAATACGGACCGCTGGCGGCCATGTTCATCCCGACCTTCTCCAAGGTCTTCGACAAGATGGTGGAATCCGAGCAGCAACTCGCCGATCGCGTCCAGGTGCTTCAGGGCCTGGCGCGCGCCAAGGTCCACCCGGAAGAGGAGGCCAACGCCGCGATCTTCTATGCGAGGGGAATCGAACTCATCCGACAAATGGATAAGGCCAGGTTCGATGCCGTGTGCGGTTATGCGGCAGGCGAGCGCGGCGAGCGGGACGATCTGGCAGCGCGGGCGTTGCAGGCGGCGCAGGACATTCTCGATCTGTTCCGCGAAGGATCGATGAAGCGGCGGTGCGATTTCGCGTTCCTGCGGCCGGGGCGGTCCCTGCGCTTGTGTCCTGATTACGTTGGCGGGATGCGCGATGCGGTTCGTCTGCTTCATGCCGACGCGATGCGCCTGCTGGATGCGGGCGAATCCGCCGCGGCCGCCGACCGGCTGGCGATCTCTTACCGCGTCGTCGGACATCTCACCGGCGACGACATGTTGCTCAGCGCGCCGCTGGCGCATCGCACCTTCGAGCGAGCGAACGAGATCGCGCGCAGCGCGCTGCAGAACGATCGGTTTGATGCAGACCATCGGGCGACGCTGCGCAATGCCGCCGAACGCATCAGCGCCAAGGATCCGTTCGGCTACATCAACTCCGTGGTCGCCTCGCGCGATCGCATCATTCTGCGCTACCGGGGGCGCTGGACGCAGACGCCGGAGGAGCGCCGGCGGATCAAGACGATCATCGCCGCGATCGAACAATGGAACGGCGATCAGATCCTCTACTACCTCACGGTCCACGACACGCTGGCGCGGGCCGACGAACAGGAAGAAGAGGCCGATCCGTCATCGGCGCGCCTCGATCCGCTGACGCGGTTGGACGATGTCATCTCCCTGCCCGCCCTCGAACAGGCGCGACTCACCGTCGGCCGCGTCGCTCCGCGGCTGGCGCGGGACGACATCAACATCTTCGACGAGGGTGCCTGGGAGGGGATCGCCCGCATTGTCGAGCGGATGCGAAGCGCCCGGCGCGATCTTCGGCGAGGCCTGGAGATGTTGCAGCCGGTGGGCGGAGAGGCCCAGAGGCATTAACGCAGAAAGCAGGCCACGGAGTAGGCGAGCAAGCCGGCCTGTCCTCAGGCCCGGGTGCGTGGGGATCTCGCACAGTGCCGTGTGCGCTACCCGGCAGCGGGTGTGTCCGGGGGAACCCGGGGTCGAGGATGACCCGGCTCGCTGAGGAGCGGCGAGCAAGCCGGCCTGTCCTCGGGCCCGGGTGCGTGGGGATCTCGCATTGTGCCATGTGCGCTACCCGGCAGCGGGTGT
>Ga0272442_10007379_pt1 | contig 14221 bp, 12 predicted proteins | sample SSMForm2O_FD_200262 | JGI IMG/M metagenome (GOLD analysis project Ga0272442, IMG submission 200262) | Marine sediment archaeal communities from Little Sippewissett salt marsh, Falmouth, MA, United States - SSM-Form-2O | ecosystem: Environmental > Aquatic > Marine > Wetlands > Sediment ...
TGGACGGCGCCTTGGGGATCGTAGCCGGCCTGGATCATGTAGGCCATGCCGACGAGATCGGCGGCCTTTTCATCTTCGCGGCTGTATTGGAGGGTGAGAACGCCGGTGATGAAGCCGGCGGCCTGGGTCAAATCGCCCCCGGCGTCCCCGACGGCGGCTGCGGCCACGAGGGCCGTCATGCCAATCTGCCGGCTCAGGGCGGCCATGGTGTCCCGCGCGACGACGTGCCCGACCTCATGGCCCAGGATCGCGGCGAGCTGGGCCTCGGAGTCCAGTTTCTCCAACAGCCCCCTGGTGATGAAGACGTGCCCGCCGGGGACAGCGAAGGCGTTGACGGCACGCTGGTCGACAACGGTGAAGTAGTAGGCGATGTCGGGCCGATGGCAGAAGCGCACGACGCGCTGGCCAACGCGGTTGACGTAATTCTGCAGGTTCTCATCGGGGAACCTGCCTCCGAGGGCTTTCTCGATCTGCGGGGCGTACTTGTTTCCTAACTCCACGTCCTTATCGTCGGAGAAGAACATGAGTTCTTCCTGCCCGGTGACGGCGTTGACGGCGCAGCCGGCGAGGAAGACGAGCAGTCCCCCCCCTACCATCGCGGCGAATCGCTTTGCCATGCTCAGGGCCCTGAATTCCGAAAGTTGTGATTGAAAAGCCATCAGGAGCTATTATAATATCCGCTTTGTCTTTTGGTACTGGAAACCATGGTTCAATCACAAGCCTGCCATCGTTGCAGCGAGGCCCACGACTGCAAGCGGATTTATCAGAGACTTGGCCGGGCCGAGGGTCCTTCGGTGGTGGTGAAGGTTCTCATCGCCTTTGCGCTACCCATCGTCGTCTTCCTGGCAGCCCTGGGGGGTGTTGGGTATTTTCTGCGCGCGCGGCTGGTCGAACCGTATGTGACGGCTGTGGCTTTTGTCCTGGCGGCGTTGCTGACGGCAGGTTCTGTGGTAGCGGGCAGCGCCATCGTGAGACGACTTGAGAGAGAGCAGCAACACCCGGAACGCGGCGAATATGAATGATGATTTCCAAGGGCAATCGACCTTTGCGTGCGGGGTGCACCCGCCTGAGAGCAAGCATCTGACGGAAGAGAAGGCCATCGAGGCGGGCCCGGCGACCAAGGAACTGGCCATTTTTCTGAGCCAGCATATTGGCGCGCCATGCCAGGCAACGGTGGCGAAAGGCGACGTCGTGGAGGCGGGGCAGGCGATTGGGGCTTGTCAGGGCTTTGTCTGTGCTCCGGTTCATGCGCCCGTGGCGGGCAAGGTGAAGGAGATTGCGCTGCGGTCGCATCCGGTGCTGGGACGTAGTCCGGCGATCACGCTTATCGCCGAGACGGAGGCTCAACCGGCCGTGCCAGCCTTCTCGCTGCCGGGGGATTTCGATCCGGGTGGGTATGATCCCGAGGCGATCTGCGAGGCCGTCCGTGAGGCGGGACTGGTGGGCATGGGAGGAGCAGGGTTTCCAACGAGCGTGAAGATCCAGCACGACGCGAAACCGCCCAAGCACACGCTGCTGATCAATGCGTGTGAGTGCGAGCCTTACATTACGTGCGATTACCGGCTCATGCTCGAATGGACCGACCAGATCCTCGCGGGAATCCGGCTGGCTCAGCGGGCGTGTGGGGCGACGAAGGTGTGCATCGGGATCGAAGACAACAAGCCCAAGGCTATCGAAGCGATGACGGCGGCGGTGACGAAGCTCGGGCTGGGCGACGGCATGACGGTGAAGAGCCTGGAGACGAAGTATCCCCAGGGTGGCGAGCGTCAGTTGATCAACGCCCTGCTAGGCACAACGGTACCGACGGGCGGGATTCCTCCGCAGATCGGGGTCGTGGTCATCAACGTTGCTACGGCGGCGGCCATCGCCGATGCGGTGATCAACCGCCGAGCGTTGACCCATCGCGTCGTGACAGTCACAGGGGAGGCGATCGCCAAGCCAGGCAACTACTATGTGGCGGTCGGGACGCCGGTCGAGACGCTGATCGATTTCTGCGGCGGGCTCACAACAAAGGGCGCCAAAGTTGTGATGGGTGGCCCGATGATGGGCGTGGCCATCGCCGATCTGAACACGCCGATCACCAAGACGGGCGGCGCGGTGACGGTGCTGACCCGCGAGCAAATCGGTCAGGCAAAGTTCGAGCATCGCGAGACGGCGTGTATCCGTTGCGGGCGATGCCTGGAGGTGTGCCCGGAGAACTTGAACCCAACGAAGATCGCTCATGCGGTCAAGTGCAACCTGCTGGACGTTGCGGAGCGGCACTACATCGGCGCGTGTATCGAGTGCGGGTGCTGTAGCTACGTCTGCCCAGCCAATATCGAACTGACGGGCTATATCAAGACGGGCAAGATCTTCCTGGCCCGACAGCGAAAGCAAATGCCGGTATGATCGTGTACTGATGCCACCGGAAGGGATGACAAGGGTGTAATTGATGCTCAAAGACATCACCGTTTCATTTGCCCCGCATATCAGCAAGCCGCTGTCGACGCGGCGTATCATGCTCGAGGTGGCTCTCGGCCTGGCACCGGCCGTGGCGGCGGCGGGACTGTACTTCCGCATTCATGCCCTGCTGCTTGTGGGGGTCTGCGTGGCGTGGTGCGCGGCGACGGAATGGGTGTGCAACACGATTCGCAAGAAGCCCAATTCGCTCGGCGATTTCAGCGCCGTCGTGACGGGGATCATTCTGGCGCTTTCGGTGCCACCGAATCTGCCCCTGTGGGCGGCTGCGATCGGGTCTTCCGTGTCGATCGTCATCGGGAAGATGGTGTTCGGCGGTTTGGGCGCGAATGTCTTCAACCCGGCGATGGTGGGCCGGGCGTTTCTAACAGCCTCGTTCGGTATCCTGATGACGACCTGGACGGTGCCGGCGACGATCGACGGCGGGATGCCGACACTCTCACAGAATGACGTGGTCGACGTGCGGACGCAGGCGACGCCACTGGCCTGGAGCAAGGTCGCCATCAAACAGAAACTTGACGCGGGAGCTTTCAGCGAGCGTCAGATGCTTTCGACCGTGACCGGTGAGGTGGGTGGCTGTCTCGGTGAGACGAGCACGATCGCGATTCTTTTCGGCGGGCTGCTGCTGGTGTGGCGCAAGACGATTAACTTCCACATTCCGGCGGCCGTTCTGTTGTCGGCGTTCGTATTCGGAGGGGTCGCTTACCTAATCGACTCGGATGCGTACGTGCAGCCGTTCTTCCACCTGACCAGCGGGGCACTGCTGTTCGGCGCGTTCTTCATCGCGACGGACCCGGTGACGGCGCCGCTGACGCGTCGCGGCATGTGGCTGTTCGGGATCGGCGTGGGGACTATCACAATGGTCATTCGCGTTTTGGGTGAGTATCCGGAGGGCATGATGTATGCGGTGCTGCTGATGAACGCGGTGACGCCGCTGATCGACCGACTGTGCAAGCGCGTCCCGCTAGGAGGCAAGCCGAATGCGTAGCATCAAGCACTTCTTCGAGCAGAGCTGGTTGCTAATCGTGGCGTCGTTCTTCTTCGGTCTACTGATCGCCGTGACGAATGCGGCGCTTTCGGCGCGGATCACGTGGAATGCGACGGCGAAACTCAACACGTTGGCCGGGGGTCTGCTGCCGGAGGCGGAGGCGTTTGCACCGGCGAAGGAAACCCTGGACATCGCGGCACTGGGCGGCAAGCCACAAACGCTTGCGCTCTACAAGGCCACCAAAGGGGACGAGACGGTCGGCTGGATCTTCACGGCGGTCGGCTCGGGATTTGCGGACAAGATCGAACTGGTGGTGGCTGTGGACGCGCGGTTCGAGAAGCTGGCGGGCTTTGACGTGCTGGCGAGCAACGAGACGCCCGGCTTTGGCGACCAGATCAAGTACGACTACTTTCGCAATCAGTTCAAAGGCGCTCCGGCCGGGACGCTGACGCTGGTGAGTGGGGGCAATTCGGAGACGATCGATGCGGAGATCGTGACAATTAGCGGGGCGACGGTCAGCAGTACGGCCGTCGTGGAGGCGATGAGTCACTATCTCGTGCAGGTGAAGGAACAGATGCGGCAGAAGGGGCTGATTGAGCCATGACGACGAATCCGGACGGACAGGCAGGTGCCTATACAAAGACGCTGCTGGCGGGGCTGTGGCGTGAGAACCCGGTGTTTCGCTTGCTGTTGGGGATGTGCCCGACGCTGGCGGTTACGGCGGCGGTCAAGCCGGCGCTGACGATGGGGTTTTGTGTAATCTTCGTCCTGATTTGCAGCAACATCATGGTGAGTCTGATGCGGAATTTTCTCAAGCCGCACCTGCGCATCCTGATGTTCACGCTGACGATCTCGACTTTTGTGACGATCGCGGACCTGCTGCTGAAGGCGTTTTTGCCAGCCATGAGCGAGAAGCTGGGGCCGTACGTGCCTTTGATCATCGTCAACTGCATCATCATCTGCCGGGCTGAGGCGTGCGCGAGCAAAAGCCCGATGCTGATGAGCGTCATTGACGCTATTGGCATGGGCGTTGGCTTCACGGTGACGTTGTGCGTGCTGGCGGGCGTGCGGGAGGTGATCGGGACGGGCAAGTTCTTCGAGATCCAGGTCATGCCGAGCGGGTTCGTGCCCTGGGCGGCGCTGACGATGCCCGTGGGTGCTTTCATTACACTTGGGTTTCTGCTGGGGCTGGTCAACCTTATCAGTCGGAAGCACAGTTAAGAGGTCGGAGCATGGACACTGTCTATATCCTGATTACGGGTTTCCTTTCCGTCGTCCTGATCAACAATCTGGTCTTGACGAAGTTCCTGGGGATCTGCCCTTACCTGGGCGTTTCCGGGCGGATCGATATGGCCTTCGGCATGGGGCTGGCGGTGACGTTCGTCATGACGCTTAGCGGGACGCTGACCTGGTTGATCGATCACATGGTGCTGGTGCCGCTGGGTCTGGAAGTGACGCGGTATGTGTGTTTCATTCTGGTGATCGCCAGCGCGGTGCAACTGGTCGAGATGTATTTGCGGAAGTTCTTCCCGCCTTTGTACGACAGCTTCGGCATCTTCCTGCCTTTGATTACCACCAACTGCGCGATACTCGGGCTGTGCCTGTTTCTGAATCTGTGGGGTACGGACAGCCTGCTCGAAGCGGTTGTGCTGAGCGTGGGTGGGGGTATCGGGTTTACGATGGCGATCTGCATCATGGCGGGTATTCGTGAGAACCTCGAGATGGTCGATGTCCCTGAGTGCTTGCGGGGTGCGCCGATTACGTTGATCACGGCCGGGATTCTATCGCTGGCCTTCATGGGATTTGCAGGAATCATATGATGATCTTAGCGAGCATTGTTGACCTGTTGAGCAACGCGTGGCTTGCGGGTCTGGTCATGCTGGGCCTGGGTTTCGCCTTCGCGGTGATCCTGCTGATCGCCCATGAGAAACTCAAGGTCGAGGCGGACCCGAAGATTGAGCAGATCCATGCGGCGCTGCCGAACCTGGACTGTGGGGCGTGTGGGTTCGCCGGCTGTGGGGGATACGCCAAGGGGGTGCTGGAGAATCCGGAACTGATTGGGAAATGTTCGCCCGGCGGTGCGGCCGTATCCGGCAAGATCGCCGAGATTCTCAACCTGCAAGTAAGCGAGTCGGGGCCGGCCAAGCGGCCTATCGTGCACTGCCGGGCTCACACCGCGGATCGCACGTACCACGCGGAGTACCAGGGGATTCCCAGTTGCACGGCCGCCAATGCGCTGGCCAATGCCCAGGCCTGCAAGTTCGGCTGCCTGGGGTTTGGGGATTGCGTTCGTGCGTGCAAGTTCGACGCGCTGCACGTCGTCGACGGTCTGGCTACCGTTGACTACACGAAGTGCACGGGCTGCACGGCGTGCTCGAAGGCATGCCCGCGAGGTCTGATCGAGATGGTGCCGTTCGGTCATGAGAATATGATGACCGTGGCGTGCAGCAGCAGGGAGAACGGCAAGAGCACCCGTGCGATGTGCCAGGTCGGCTGCATTGCGTGCAAGCTTTGCACCAAGCAGAGTGATGCCTTTACGGTCGAGGACAATCTGGCCCGTTTGGACTATGCCCAATACGCCCCGTGTGGGGAGAACGAGGCGGCGCTGAACAAGTGCCCCACGGGCGTGATTGTCTGCCGAGGCAAGACCGCCCCGCCGCCCCGCGAACCGAAGGCCAAGCAGGCTGCATCCACATAGCCTGTAGCAGCGGCCACCGTGTGCCGATGCGGATTCGTTGCGCCCAGTGACGCTACAGATGGACCGGGACGAGAAAGGGGAGAGTGCGGTATGAGACACGCGATTCAGTTCGGCAGGCGTTCATTGTCTTTGACGGTTCCCGATGACCGGGTCGTGGGTGTTCTGGGGCCGAAGCCCGTCAAGGAATTGAAGGCGGTGGACGCGGCGGTTCGCAAGGCTCTGCGGGCCCCGGTCGAGTCGGTTCCACTGCGAGACCTCCTGAAGGGCAAGAAGACCGCGCTCATTGCGACGGTTGACCACACACGGCCCTCACCGAGAAGGCTGTTGATGCCTATCCTGGAAGAATGCGAACGCGAATCGGTTTCTGCGTCGATCATCATTGCCACCGGGAGACATCGCAAGATGACGCAGCGCGAGCTGATTGGCCACCTTGGACGGGACATCCTGGGGCGGCATCGCGTGCTCCAACACGATCCCTTCGACGAGTCCCGGATGGTGACGAAAGGACGGACGAAACGGGGGACCGCTATCCGCGTGAACAAGTCTGTCTTCGAACACGATGTCGTCATCGGTGTCGGGATCATCGAGCCGTCCTATCTCTGCGGGTGGTCGGGGGGCAGGAAGATCCTCATGCCCGGATTGGCTCACTGCGAATCGATCGACAACAACCATTTTCACCTGACCGATCCCGATGCGCAGATCGGACGTCTCGGCGGCAATCCCGTCAGTGACGACGCGGGGGAATTCGCATCGAAGCTGCCGCTGCATTTCATCGTTTATGCGGTGGCGGGCCCCAATGATGAGTTCGTTCGTATCGTTGCGGGTAATCCCGTCAAGGCGCACGAGGCGGCCTGCGATCGTTCCCGAGCCATCTACCGGGTCCGCAAGAAGTCGGCGGACATCGTAATTTCCACGGCAGGCGGAGCGCCGTACGACTGCGATTTTGTTCAGGGCAAGAAGGCCGTCATTCCTGCGGCGGAGGCCGTGACGAAGAATGGGGTAATCATCATTTGCGCCGCCTGCCCGGACGGACTTGGCGCGGAGCCAACGTTCGTGGAGTGGCTTACCGGCAAGACCCCTGCCGAGGTCTGTCGCGATGTTCGAGATCGGAAGCTGTTTAGCCTGGGCGCCCACGGCGCGAATATTCTCGCCCAGCCCATCGTCCAGAAGAACGCCCGGGTGATTCTGGTGACCTCTCCGGCCGTGGCCCGGTTGCTGCGCGAAACCTATGTCATTACCGCGACCAAGTTCTCGGAGGCGTGGCGAGCGGCCAACCTGATCGCCGGGAAGCAGGCGAGCGTTCTGTTCATCGACAAGGCCCGCCGACTCATCGTCGGCTGAGGATCTGGCCCGCTGTCGCCATCGCCTACTGTCGCACGTAGACGCGGGCACCAGTGGTGAAGACCGGTTGGGCGTTGGACTGGTTGGGAATGAGGATGGCTTCGGTCTCGGGGAGTCGCTCGATCAGCGCCAAGCCCTTATCGAGGCCGAGGACGCTGACGGCGGTGGCGAGGGCATCGGCGGTGAGGGCGTCGGGGGCGATGATGGTGACGCTGGCCAGCTTGCCGGCCCCCCTGCCGGATTCGGCGTCCAGGATATGGCTTTGCTTCTGCCCCTGGACTTCCGTGAAGCGTCGGTAGTCGCCACTGGTGGTGACCGCGGCGTCTGTGACGCTGAGGGTCAGCAGGAGTTTGTCGGTGGCCATATCGTCCGGGGCGACGGTGGGGTCCTGAAGGCCCACGACCCATGCCTTCTTGCCCTTAGGCGGCGTGCCAAAACAGCGGACATCTCCGCCTATGTCGACCATGCCACCAACAGCACCGCCCTGCTTCATCGCCTGGACCGACTTGTCGATCGCGTAGCCCTTGGCGATTCCGCCCAGGTCCAGCTTCATGCCTTCGACGGCGAACCTGACCGTGCGGGCATCAGGATCGAGTAAGAGCTTCTCGTAGCCTACCTTGTTGCGCACGTCGGCGATCTCCGGTTCGGTGGGTGGGACGTTGGCGTCCCCTGCTCTGTGCCAGAGGTCGCCCAGAGGGCCGATGGTTATGTCGAAGGCGCCTCCGGTCAATTCGCTGAAGTGCTTGGCCTTCTGCAAGACCTCGAACGTCTCTTCGCTCACCCCGACGGCCTGACCAAAGGCCTGGCGATTGACCTGGCTCAACTCCGAATCGACGATGTAGGTGCTCATCCGCTCATCGACACGTCGCTGGACGTCCAAGGCGGCTTCGGCGCCGTTGCGGGCGACTGCTTCGCTTCGAGCCAGGCTGACGACGCGCGAAAAGGTTCCCATGACAATACGGTAGCCGCTGTCGAATTGACTGGGTTGGCGTGTGGTGACCGTGGCATACAGAATCGTCAGGAGCAGTAGAACGGCGGTTCCGATGGTGACGGCAGCAACAACAGTCTTACGCATGAACTCCTCGTGTGTTTTTGAACGGGAAACGCCCCGGCCTGTCTATCAAGCGACTGCGACGTCCTGTATAATAGCCCCATGACATACAGAAAGATAGAGATAATGGCCGAGCGCGTCGAGCGTGAGTTCCTGCCGTTCGTGCGTCGGCCGGCTCGTTATATCGGCGGTGAGGTCAACCAGATCAGGAAGGACCTGGACCGGTGCGACCTGAGCGTGGCATTGTGCTTTCCGGACGTCTACGAGGTGGGGATGTCCAACACGGGGCTGGCGCTGATCTACCATATCCTCAACGCGATGGACAGCGTGGCCGCCGAGCGGGTGTTCGCGCCGTGGGTGGACGCCGAGACGATCCTGCGGGATAACGGTGTGCCACTGTTTAGCCTGGAGTCCAAGGCTGCGCTGGCGAGCTTCGATGTCATCGGCTTTAGCCTCAGCAACGAGCTGTGCTATGCAAACGTCCTGAACATGCTGGATCTAGCGGGTCTGGCGGTGCGCCGGGACCGGCGTGGCCCAGGCGATCCGCTGATCATCGCCGGCGGGGGCATGGCCAATTGCTGCGAGCCGCTGGCGGATTTCGTCGACCTGTTCGTGTTGGGCGAGGCGGAGGAGGCCGTTGGCAAACTGGCGGAGCTCGTGCTGGCGGCCAAACGAAACGGACAGAGCAAGGACGAAGTACTTCTCGAAGCGGCGCGGCGATTCGACTGGGCGTACGTTCCGCAGTTCTATGAATTCGAATACGACGAAGCGGGCATCACCACCTTCAGGGCCACTGAAGAGGCGCTTCCGACGCGGTTCAGCAACGCGGTTGTGACCGATTTCGAGAATGCCCCGGTGTCGCCGCGGCCGATCGTGCCGTTTGCCGAGGCGGTGCACGAGCGCGTGAGTATCGAGATCATGCGGGGCTGTCCGGGGCGGTGCCGGTTTTGCCAGGCGAGCTTCTGTCGCCGGCCCATTCGCCACCGGAGTGTCGAGCGGGTGTTCGAACTGGCCAAGGCCTCTCAGGCGGCGACCGGTTTCGATACGGTGAGTCTTCTGAGCCTGTCGAGCGCGGACTATCCTCATCTGGAGGAACTGGTCGCGCGGCTACAGGGCTACTTCGAGGACAAACGGGTGGGGCTGTCGGTCCCGAGCCTGCGGGTCGATCAACAATTGCACCTGCTGCCCAAGTACTTCACGTCGGTACGCAAGAGCGGGCTGACCATCGCGGTGGAGGCGGCGAGCGAGCGTTTGCGCGAGATCGTCAACAAACCACTGAAGAACAGCGATCTGTTCGCGGCGGTGGAGGCGGCGTATCGATCCGGCTGGCAAAGGCTGAAGCTGTACTTCATGGTCGGTCTGCCTGGTGAGACGCTCGAAGATGTCACAGGCATCGTCGATCTGGCCCAGCAATTGGCAAAACTGCGCAAAGCCGTCGACGGCAGGACCGCCAACCTCAATGTGGCGATCAGTTGGTTCGTGCCCAAGCCGCACACGCCGCTGGCATGGTTCCCGCAGAAACCCAAGGAGTACTTCGAAAAGGCGCGGGGACTGATTCTGGACGAGAAGAACCGGCGGCGCATCAAGTATCTCCGGTTCAAGTTCCACGACGTCCGCCGCAGCCTCCTGGAAGCGGCGATCGGACGCGCCGAGAGACGATGCGGTGCGATTGTCGAGGCCGCGTGGCGGTCCGGCGCGCGTTTCGATCTCTGGGACGAGTGCTTCGACTACGCCAGGTGGCAAGAGGCGTTTGCCGCTTCGGGCGTGGATCTGGAGGCCGCGGCACAGCGGGAGTACACTTGCGACGAAGTCCTTCCCTGGGAACACCTTGGGGGACCCGACAAGGCGTATCTGCTCGAACACTACCGGGACACGCTCGCCCGGTTGTGACCGCGGCGAGAGGAGCGACCCGGGAGAGCCCGAAACCGGGGCCGGCCAGGTCCGAGAAACGGTTCCAGCTCAGCTTAACCTGTCACTGTCATAAATGGCCCACCTGCGTCTGGGCTTTCCGATCACGATGTGACGCCCTAGTGCCCCCGAGGTCAAGATCAATGTAAACCCATACCTCCAAGCGTCTTACCACACCACGACCCGGTCGATCAATGCCGATAACAGCACCTGAAACGCACATGAGAGACCTCCGCAGACGCTTGGCTTGATGCTACCTGGCAGACTGGCAGTGGAACACGCCTGCGAATCTGCCGATGAGCCTTTGGGCGATGACAGGTGCGGAACCCGGTGACGGTCGCCCCGCCAGAACACTGATCGAGCTTGAAACTTGAGGTTGCAGTGCCGTGAAACTGAGCTTGTCACAGAGAATCATCGTGCCCTCCAGTGCGGTCTTCGTGCTGCTTCAACTCGGTCTCGGGGCGTGCATCCTGGACCACGAACGGCACAGCCTTCTGCACCAACTCGATACTCAGGCGAGGCGTTTGGCCACCAGCGCAGGACGCTCTGCCGTACCCGGGAAGACGCTCCTGGAACGCGACAACGTGGTCTTCTGTGAAGTCAGAACGGGAGAAGGTGAGACTGTCTTTCGCGGTGGAGTCGCCGACGACGAGCAGAGCCGGCACTATTCGTTTCCCGTGGCTCTGGAGCAAGGACCAAGCGAGGATGCCGGCACGTTGTCTCTGGCTCTGTCGACCCTGGAAGTGGATCGTGCCCTGACCGAGGCACGCGGCACGATCGTTGTAGCGAGTCTGGCCAACACGGCACTGGCAGCGTTCTTCGTGACCCTGGTTGTCCGGCGTGTCATCGGCAACTCAGTGACGCGTTTGCTGAAGGAGGCGAGGATCGCCTCGGCCGGCTATATTCACCAACAAACAACGGCGCCCCGGGCGTGCGATGAGTTCGAGCAGTTGACCAATGCTTTGCGTGCCATGTCGACCCGACTTCGGGAGACGGTGGACAGGCAAAGCAAGCTCGCGGCTCAAGCGGCCCCGAAATCAACTCCGCTCGAACGGGTAGCGTCAGAGTAGCCGGGACGGTCTGCCTCGAAGAGGGGCCGGCGTTGGCGCAAGAACTGTGCAGCGGCATTGAGTCGATAGTACTTTGACCGTGGAGTTGCGCGAGATGCATGAAAAGATGAGAATCTGGGCTATTGCGGTGATTGCGTTGTTGATCGCTCCGGCCTTGGCCGAGCCGAGGCAGCACCGGATCTTCGTTGTCAGCAGTTACCACCGGGACTATCTCTGGTCCCGTGACACCCAGAAAGGACTCTGCGCCGGGTTGTTGGAGTTCGGCTTTCTCGCCAGCCAGGAGGAGGCCGATGAACTGACCCGAACGGACTCCATCGACAGTCGGGCCGCCGTGGTCAAGAAGGCATGGATGGACACGAAGCGCAAGAACAGCAGGCGAGAAATAGCCGTCTCTGTGAACCGAATCATGGAGGAGATCGAGCGGTTCGCGCCGAACCTCGTTCTTTTGGGGGACGACAACGCGGCCAACCACATCGGGAACCAACTCATTGACACAGATATTCCCGTCGTCTTCTGGGGCATCAACGGACTGCCTTTGAAGTACGAACTGCTCGACTCTCTTGAGAGACCCGGGCACAACGTCACCGGTGTCTATCAGGCTGGCTATCTGAAGGATTGCCTGGAGTTTCTCAAGCGGGTTGTCCCCGGCACACAGACGTTCGCCGTTCTCTCGGATGACTCCGAGACAGGCCGATCGAAAGCGAAAGAGCTCGCCAACCTGGCGGCGTCCGGAGAATTGCCGCTGGCATTGGCCGAATCCGTGATGACAAACGACCTCAATGAATGGAAAGCCAAAGCCATCGAGTTGAAGGACGAGGTCGATGCCTTTTTCATCCTGAACCACAACAGCCTGAAGGATGAGCGGGGCAGGCCCGTGGATCAACTGGAAATTGGGGCCTGGTATCTCCGCCACATCAAGCTGCCGGAGTGTGCTCAGGAAAGGCAATTCGCCCAGGAGGGCATGCTGTGCGTTTGCGATGACTCCGGGTACAACCAGGGCTACGAGGCGATGAAGCTGGGGCATGCCATCCTCAAGCAAGGGCGACGGGCGAGCGATATCCCGGTGGAAGCGCCCGGCCGGGGCCCCCTCATCGTGAACCGCGCGCGAGCCCGAATGCTCGGCCTGACCATTACGGAAGACATGGGCGTCGAGCAATACATCGACGCATCCCTGGCACTGGAAAGGCATGCGGCAAGCCGATGAAACTCAAGATCGACAGACACGCATTCAGACATCTTCCCCTGTCGCTGAAGATACTCTGCGCTTTTCTGTCTGTGGGTTTTGCGCTGACGGCGGCCTCCGGTCTGCTGTACTACGGGCATGCCAGGAAAGTCCTGATCGAATCGGTCGATAACCAGGTGACTCTCATCGGCGAACGGGCCGAACGTGACTTCGTCATGCGGCACGCCAATCCGATCGCTCACGAGTTGCGCCTCATGGCCACCTCGCTCCAACTGACGAACTACCTGATGGCGTCGAAGGAAGAGGTCCGTCTTGACCGCGTCGAGGTTGAGAAGTGGTTTCTGAATCTACTTCGGGACAACAAAGACTGCCTGTCCACGTCTTTCCTGAACACATCCGGCCAGGAAGAGATCGCCGTGCGCGGCAACATCCGAAGCCGAACCTCCCGATCGCTGGCCGAGATTGCGGCAGACGGCGTCGTCGGCCGGCACCTCGAAGCGTTGTTCACGAAGCTGAAGGGTAGTGGCACCCAGGCACTGGCGCACGGTCCCGTCTTCCGGGACGCCGAGGGTCATCTAGGCTTTCTGGCGGGCATGGCCATCCAGGAGCCGGAAGCGGGTGGCTTTGGTGGCGTCATTGTCCAGCACATTAATCTCGATGACTACATCAGTGAAACGTCCCAGGGCAAAGTGCTGGGCGCTGCGGCTGTTTGGATCTACGGCAGCGATGGAGCGCGTTTGGCTTCGGGGCCCGATGCGGCACTCGAAGACGATCCTATGTCGTTCAGCGCCGGGCGAGAGGGTTCTTTCGCACCCGGCATCCATGCCGTCGAGTGCCGGTTGCCGGGCAGTGAGACTCCGGTCATGACGGTAGCGTGCCATGTCCCCCGTGAAGTCGTTCGCAGAAGGCTTTACCCCGTGATATGCTCGGTCGTGCTGATCTTCTCCGGTCTCCTGCTGGTGACTCTGCTCAGTTCATGGCTGATATCGCGGTGGATCTCCGGCCCGATCAGAGAACTGACTCGGACCGCAGAGAGCATCTGCGTGGAGAATCTCAAAATCGACCTGGATGAGCGACTCACCAAGCCACATGATGAAATCGGCGTGCTTGGAACCGCCTTCAAGAAGATGGTCACGAATCTGCGCCGCTCCACCACGTCGATCGATAACCTGAACCGTGAGATTTATGAGCGCAAGAAGGTCGATGCGGCGCTGCGCGAGAGGGATGAACGATTTCGACAGGTGACGGAAAACGCCGGCGATTTGATCTGGGAGGTGGATGCCGAGGGGCTGTACACGTATATGAGCCCTATTGTCGAGGAGATGCTCGGGTACAAGGCTGAGGAGATTGTGGGGAAGAAACATTTCTACGATCTCTTCCCGGCCGAGACCAGAGACGAGATGAAGGAGGCGGCCTTTTCCGGCATTGACCGGCAAGAGACATTCCGAGGATTCGTCAATCACAACGTCCACAAGACCGGTCGACTCGTCATTCTGGAAACCAACGGCACGCCCATCGTGGACGA
>Ga0272442_10007380_pt1 | contig 14220 bp, 12 predicted proteins | sample SSMForm2O_FD_200262 | JGI IMG/M metagenome (GOLD analysis project Ga0272442, IMG submission 200262) | Marine sediment archaeal communities from Little Sippewissett salt marsh, Falmouth, MA, United States - SSM-Form-2O | ecosystem: Environmental > Aquatic > Marine > Wetlands > Sediment ...
ACAGGAAGAATCTCAAAAGGTTTATAAGTGAAAATGTCGATAAAACTGCTGTGATTATGACAGATAATTTTAAAGCGTATCGCATCATAAGGCGGATTATAACCACAAATCTGTAAATCACAGTACAGGGCTATACGTCAATAATGAAGTTCAGACGACTACCGTTAGGGCCTATTTTCCCCTGTTAGAACGGGGTATTTCACCTTGTTGACGAAAAACATCTGCATAGATGCTTGACAGAATTTGATTTTCGATATAACATGAGGAAAGTCGGTGATGGTAGGAGAACCACCACAGCCTTAGGTAACATTGAGGGCAAGAGATTGATGTACCGCAAGCCATCATCAATAAAAGAAGCAGCGTAGGATTGTTGTATATCTAATCTCAGCTAAAGATAGGAAGGTGTAATATGAATAATCCAAAATCCACAAAGATCATCGGATTAGGTGTTTACACCTTACAGGAAGCGGCACTATATGGCGGAATTTCTTCTCAGAAATTGTCAAGGTGGCTGTATGGAACAAGTGTTTCAAGACCCGTGATTAACTCTCAGTTCAGGCAAGAAAGGCTCGTTAGTTTTTTGGATTTGATACAGTCCAAATCTGTCTCTGAGGCGCGTCGCTTAAAGGTGTCGTTTCACAGAATACGAGAAGCTATAGATGTCGCAAGAAAACAATACCACATTGAGTTTCCACTAGCTCACCGATACGCCCTGGTCGAATTTGGCAACGAATTACACATACATAATCACGTTTCCGAAAGAATCACCACAGTAACAGGAAAACAGAAACATCAAACATTGATGGCACAAATAGTAACTGAGTTCATGCGCGAGTTGGAGTTCAACGCTCAGGGCGTAGCTGAGAAATATACACCATTTGAGAACAACGGGATAAAAATTACTTTGAATCCTAAAGTGCAATTCGGTCAACCTATTGTTGGGGATACTGGTTATAGAGCAGATATACTAAATAAGGCGTATTTGGTTGAAGGATCTTATAAATCAGTAGCTGATGAGTTCGGCGTTGAGATGGAGGAAGTAAAAACGGCCATTCTATATATGAATAGTCTATTAGAGAGTGCTGCGTGAAAACCGTATTTTTCGATTCCACATTTGGCCATCCTTGGGTTTCAACACTAATGGGTGTGTTTTTAATGCGCAAGGAAACACAGCCATTGCTAAAACACATTTTCCAAGTGTCTCAGGAAGGCGAGGACGATGATAAATGGATAAAGAAGATAGATGAAGGTGATTGCATAGTCATTAGTGGAGACCAAGGGCACGGGAAACCAAGACTTCCTTTAATCTGCAAACAGAAAAACATCACACATATCATCCTATCGCCTAACGTACATCATTCAACCAGATTTGATAGAGCAAGAGCTATTTTAGCCTTGTGGCCACATATATTGGAAACTTTTAATGCTCCACCTGGAAGTAGATTCCAGCTACAACAAGATTCAACGAAAAAAGGATATGTTTTGAAATCAAAAGACCACCGGGCGAAAAGAAAAAGACCAAAAAGAAAATAGCATGAAACAACAAGGCATAATAGACGATGTCCTTGAGATAATGATCTCTACTCCTGTCCCTAAGAAGCATAAATCCAAAAAAAACTCTCCTTTAGTCATTTTGGTTCACTTCTACACGTCCTCTCGCTTAATCTTTGCACCAAGAGGATTGAGTCTTTCTTCAATCCGTTCGTAGCCCCGGTCGATATGATAGACCCGGTTAATCGTTGTCGTTCCCTCGGCCGCCAGACCGGCCAGGACCAGCGCCGCCGAGGCTCTCAGGTCCGAAGCCATCACAGGCGCGGCGATCAGTTTCTTCACCCCGGCCACAATGACGGCCGGGCCTTCTTTCCGTAAATTCGCCGCCATTCGATTGAGCTCCGCCACGTGCATAAACCGATCCGGGAAGACCTTCTCGATCACGACGCTATTACCCTCGGCCAGCGCCAGAAGGGCCATGAACTGGGCCTGCAAATCGGTGGGGAAACCCGGATACGGTTGGGTTGTAATATCCGCAGTCTTGATCGGACCTTTGTGACTGACGACACAGCCGTCCTCGGTCGCTTCGACGGCGACGCCGATATTCCGGAGCCGATCCACGACCGCCATCATATCATTGAGCCGGCAGTGCTGTAATCGCAGCTCGCTTTTAGTGATCGCGGCGGCGACCATCAACGTCCCGGCCTCGATCCTGTCGGGTACGACTCGATACCGGACCGGCGACAACTGCTTAACGCCCTCGATCGTTAATCGGGGCGAGCCGACGCCTGTAATTTGAGCGCCCATTTGATTGAGACAATTCGCCAAATCGGCAATCTCCGGCTCGCAGGCGGCCGACTCGATGGTCGTCTTGCCCCTGGCCAGCGTCGCCGCCATGAGCACATTGGCCGTTCCCAGGACGGTCGAGCCGAACGGACCGCCCATGAAGACATCCGTCCCCTTCAAACCGTTGGGGGCTTCGGCGATGATATAACCGCTTTTGAGATGGATTTGCGCGCCGAGCGCCTGAAGTCCCTTAATGTGAAGATCGACCGGCCGGTCGCCGATGGCGCAGCCGCCCGGCATCGACACTTCCACCCGGCCGCACCGGGCCAAAAGCGGTCCGAGAATACAGATACTCGCGCGCATTTTCCGCACGATGTCATACTCGCCCACCGGATGATCGACGACCGTCGAATCGATATACAACTCGTCTTCTGACCCTCGTCTGAGCTTGCAACCCAATTGGCCGAGTAGCTGCTCGCAGACCGAAATATCCGAAAGATGAGGCACGCCTTGAAGCACCGATTCGCCCGCGCTCAAAAGCGCCGCGGCCATAATCGGTAAAGAGGCGTTTTTCGAGCTATTAACCTTGACACTGCCGGAAAGCCGAACCGGTCCTTCGATACGAAAGATGTCCATGAATCCTTTTCCTTTGACAAACATCGGCTGAAAATCGACAATTGCGAGATTCTAAATGGTTGATAGTAAAGAGTCAATTGATTTTGCAGAGTTCATTACAGCCGACCGGGTCATTTGTGCCGCGGGATTGCTCTTGCTGGCTCGCTGGCTGCTCACAACCTCTCTGGGAAGAAATGCCTTAGCCGATTCGCCGTCCCGACGGAACGACATGCCCCTTTATATTCCCCTTATCCCGCTGCTGATCTGGTTCGGACCCGTTCCGCTGGCCTCCATGATCGCCCATCAATTCTTAACCGATTTGCCTCAATGGCAAGGCGCTTTTGTGGATAATTGTATTTTCGGTATGGGCGCGATCATAACCATAGGAATCATTCTCTTTCTGGCAAGGACTTACTTTGCCCGGCGGCTCAGGGGATTCGGCCTGGATGTCAGAACAATCATACGAGATTTGGGCGCATCCTTTGTGAATCTCCTCGCCGCCTGGCCGCTGGTCATGGCGGCGATGATCCTGACGGTATCCCTGGTCGAACTCTTCTCGCGTCAGGACTACCAAATGGAGCGGCATCAGGAGCTCAATCTCATCGTCGAGCATCCTCAACTGCCGCTGCGCATACTGATTGTCGTCGTGGCCGTGTTGATAACACCCGTGATGGAGGAGTTGCTGTTTCGAGGACTCTTCCAAACGGCCCTCCGCTCCTTCTTCGAGACCGGAAGCGTGCCGCGAGCACGAATCGAGGGCGTCCCACCCTCGATTCCCGGGCAGACCTTGCCCCGAGCTTGCCCAGGGGAGACCCGCGACACCGGGGCGTTTTCAGCACAAGCCCGTATCTGGCTGGCGATTGTCCTCTGTTCCATGCTGTTTGCACTCATGCACGCCGATCCCGGACATTGGCCGGCCCTGTTTGTATTGGGCGTCGCGATGGGCTATGCGTACGAAAAGAGCGGTTCGCTGCTCCGAGCCATCTTCATCCATGCGATGTTTAATGCAATAAGTATCATAGCAAACTTAAGCTAAAAATTTTACTATCATGCATACGGAGACTCCTATGTACCACAAAGTTTACGGCAACCATCCGGATCAACCAGCTCGATCTACTCATATCTTTTACATTTACACAATCACATTTCTCTTACTCTTCATCGTCACACCGATCCTACGGGCGGAACACATTGTTAAGTCACCCGATGGGAACGTCGTTATCACGTTCGATGTCAAAAACACCGGGAATCAACAAGGGTGTTTGATTTACAGCGTTCATTACGACAACCAGCCCATCATTGTCGATGCGCGCCTGGGGCTGGCGATCAAAGACGCAGCTCCGCTGGAAGCGAACTTCGACGTCGTCAATGTTTCTAAGAGCAACCACGACAACACCTATTCGCCCGTTTACGCGGAACGAAAGACGATCAGAGACCACTACAACCAACTCATTGTGGAACTTAAAGAGAAGACTTCACCTTACCGGCGACTCCAATTAACATTTCGGGCCTACGATGAAGGGGCGGCATTGTGCTACACGCTGCCGAAACAAGACGCCTTGAAGAACGTCGTCCTCTCAGCCGAGAAAACGCAGTTTCGGTTCACCGGCGACCATACATCTTACGCTACTTATTCCGCCCAGGGCGAACATAGCAAGGTACCGCTCAGCAAGCTCAAGAACAATTGCGAGAGACCCTTGACGATTCAGATTCATGACAGACTTTTCGCGTCGGTAGCCGAGGCCGGGCTGGTGGATTATGCACGAATGCGTTTATCACCGGATAAGAGCCAATCGCACACGCTCGTCAGTTCGTTAGCTGGCGAGGTCAGCGGCGTCCTTCCCCTGACGACGCCGTGGCGCGTCCTCATGCTGGGCCGCAGTCCGGGGGAATTGCTCGAACGCAATTATCTGATTTTGAATCTCAACGAGCCATGCGCCATCGAGGACACCTCCTGGATCAAGCCCGGCAAGGTCATCCGCGAGGTGACCTTAACCACCGCCGGCGGTAAGTCATGCGTCGATTTTGCCGCCGAGCATAACCTTCAGTACGTCGAGTTCGACGCCGGCTGGTACGGCCACGAATACAGCGACGAATCCGACGCGACAACCATCTCCGTCGATCCGAAACGGTCCAAAGGCCCCCTCGATTTGCACGAGGTCATCGACTACGCGAAGCAGCGCGGCATCGGAATTATACTTTATGTGAACCGCCGGGCGCTGGAACGCCAACTCGATGAGGTTTTGCCGCTCTATGAGAAATGGGGCATCAAGGGCGTCAAGTACGGCTTCGTCCAGGTCGGTTCGCAACGCTGGACGGCGTGGCTCCACGAGGCCGTCCGCAAAGCCGCCCGACATCACCTGATGGTCGATATCCACGACGAGTACCGCCCGACGGGATACAGCCGGACGTATCCGAACCTCATGACGCAGGAGGGTATCCGCGGCGACGAGACCAAACCCTCGAACAGCCTGACCCTGACGATTTTATTTACCCGAATGTTGGCCGGCGCAGGGGATAATACGATCTGTTACTACGACGGGCGAGTCGATGAAAACGCCAGCCACGCGTATCAACTGGCCAAGGCCGTCTGTATCTACAGTCCCTGGCAATTTCTTTATTGGTACGACCGGCCGGGCACTTCACCGCGCAAGGCGGGCGGCGCGGGCGGAGGGCGCAACGTCATCGGCGATGAGCCGGAGCTGGAATTCTTCGATCATGTCCCCACCGTCTGGGACGAGACGAAAGTGTTGCACGGGCGGATCGGAGAATACGCCGTCCTCGCCCGTCGTTCCGGCGAGGATTGGTTCATCGGCTGCATGAACGCCGACGATCCGCGCACGTTCGAGATTCCGCTGACCTTCCTAAAAAGGGATCGGACCTATCTCGCTCATATTTACACCGACGATCCCACCGTACCCACGCGGACCCACGTCAAAATCACCCGCTGCCTGGTGGACTCGTCATCGACGCCCAAAGCAAACCTGCGCCCGCGCTGCGGCCAAGCCGTGCGAATCCATCCTGCCACGACGGATGATCTAAAGACCTATCCCAAATATCAAAATGCAAAAATGAAAGAGCAAAATTAAGGAAGTCATCCCGGCTTGCCGGGATTCCATAATTTCTATTTTTGATATTTAACTTTTGATTCTTACGCTCGCGGCTCCACCCAGATGGGACTGGACCAGGCATACTGGTTATTGGCCTGAACGACCCGCAGATAATACCAGTTCAACTCTCTGCCGTTGTCCGTATCGGGAACCTTGTAGGACGTGTGGTAATGGTCATCAAAAACCAATCGATGGACCATCGCCGACTCTTTCGGAAAATCGCCGGTGAACAGCATCTCATTACTTTGAGCCAACTGCTTGAATGTCTGAGACAGTGACACGTTTGTCGGCTTGTTCAGCGCAATCTTAATACGCGTCTTAGGGCTGCCGCTTATCTTCAAGACCACTGCTTTCGTTGATATATCCTCGAACTGTTGGCGCAGCGCCGTGAAGGACTGAACGCGGAGATGCTTGTCGGAGCGTTCGAGGATTTTATCCCGTCGGCTCTCGTCGAGCGGCCCGGCCTGAAAGCACGGTTGAACGTTTTCCAATTTGCCGCCTTCTACAGTAATCGTGAAATCCCAGTCGCAAATGCGCGTCATATCCAGCGCGGGCCAGGGCCCCCACCCATACTCGAAACGCATCAGGACCGGCTTTTTCCAACTTCCATTCGTCGGCACTCGGTCCATCGGAAAATCACGGTGCAACACGCGGTTGTTCTTGAGAATCTCAACCCGGTCGATCTGGTCCCAGCCGGTGACATCGACGGCCAGCTCTCGCCGCCGGGTGTAAGGTAATTCCCGACCCATGAGTTGACCGTTCAGTTGAAAATCCACAGCGATACGATCGCCCGTAACGGCATACGTCCGCCGGTCCCGGATCGCCTCGAAGATCGCTTCCCGCGTCAGGTCGGTAGCCATGACAGCCGCCAGGCCCTCGCGGTAACCGCCCGGAAAGCCGAGATGATCGTCCGTACTGGCAATGACGCCGAGGCGGTGGCCCTGGGCGAGAAAATGATGAAGCGTATTCTGCGTCCAGCGTCCGCCTTCGGTATGCCGGATATAAGGCGAGACCGCGCGGTCGTGCTCGGCGTTGCCCCATTCGGAAAAGATTTCCAAAACGGGCGAGACCTCCGGATCGCGCCACGCCAAATTGGCGCCGCGATGGCCCAGGCGATTCGCCGGGTGGTGCGGGATCATAATCGCGCCATGTTTTTTCGCAAAGCGCTGAAATTCGCGCAGATCGTCGAAGCGAACGTACTCGGCGTCGGGCGTCGGGAAAATAATGTGATAATCGCCGAGGCTGGTGGAATGCCACTCGAAGCCCGCTATCGGAACGTACCGGCCCGGCTGGTCGTACTTGCGGACCATCGCCAGCACTTCAGGCCAGCGCCGCTTCGTCACCTCGAAGCCGTCGAGCCATTTCTTCTCGATATTATTTTCGTACGTACTGATATCGTGCCAGTAGCCGTGCGGTGTAAAGGCGAAAAAGTCCAGGTGCTCGCGCGCAATCTCATACGCCCGACCCAGCGATCCGCGAGCGTAACCGACCTCGTTATGATTGTGCAAATCGCCGAAGTAGATGTTATACTCGCCGACTTTCGCATGCTCGAACGCCGACGGCGCGACCTTCGACCTCGCCCCCGCATAGCTCAACGAGGCCAACGACAACGAACCGGCCGCGGACGTCCTCAAAAACTCCCGTCTGCTCATGGATGGTACCATCTTGATCTCTCTCGGTTATCTATGAATCGTTCCACTGCTCGATCATCTTTCGTATTCTCTCCACGTTCCACCGATTGGATTTGGGGTAATCCTGGTTCGCCTCAAGCTCCTCGATAGACGGCGTTTTGGACGGCACGCCGTCGGGCGGGACTTCAAGCCCGGCGACCCAAACCAGACCGTTGAGTACGACCTTGCGGAAATCGTCGTGCGCCCAGTTGTAATGCCAGTGCCCGCCGGTAAAGCCGAAGCCGCGCCCGCCGTCGGGACGTTCTTTCGCCCAGGCGAGGTGCTCGGGCATACCCATCCGCGCGCGGACGTGCGGATTGGCGCCGTGGGCGTCGTTGCCTTTGCGGCGCGTGCTGTCGGGCGGAATCGCCGTCAGGATCGGCGTGACGTTCTCCATATTCTCGACAAAGCGCATGTGGTAGTACCATTCGTCGTCGATCGCGAAGGGCCTGAGGCCGCGCGTGATTGGATGGTCGGGCAGTTCTTTGAACTCGGCTTTGAAGTGCGGATTGACCGACCAGTAGGTCTCGAAATAGCCGCCGGTCCAATCGAGCATGGAGTTGCCCGGCTTGCCCCGGGGCATCTCGACCGCGTAGTGAAGCATGGCAATCCCACAACCCCGTTTCGCGAGCTTGTCCACCTCGTCGAGATGGCGCAGTGCAATATGCCCGCCGCCGCCGTCGCAGAAGATAGCCAGCGCATCGGCGTTGTCGAGCGCCGTCGGGTCCTTGGGCCAGCCGTTCGTATAAACGGCCGCATACACCTGCGGCACATGCTTATTCAACCGGTCGGCTAACAACAGGCAGCCGGCATTGTGCTCGTGCCCGCCGTAGCCGTGACTGGGCCGACCGGCCATTAACACGATCTTCTTTCGATCTTCCAGTTTGAGACGCTTGAGCCGGACGTCTTTGAACTGTACCGTCATGGGCGGGCCGGAGTGCAACTGTAACGCCAGCACGCCGGACAGGTCGCGATTTTTCTCGTCGTTGTCGAGAACCTCCGCCGTCACCATACCGTTGATCTTGAGAACGATATGGCCGCCGCGAGCGATGATGTGGTAATCGTTCCAGTCGTCCTTTTTGATATTGTTCATCAGGGCATCGGCGTCTCCGAGAGCGGTTTTCGTCATCGTGCCGCCGGAGTCGATCACGGTTTTCTGTCCACGCTCGGCGAGCATCGCCCGCCCATGCTCATCGTAAAGCGCCCCGGCGTAGCGACCGGCCAGGTCGATGTCCGCCTGGTACCCGACGGCGTGGCCCTCGGGCGCAACCCGGCTGCGAATCTGGATGCCGGAATTGGCCGACGGCGTGCCGGTGATGCGATATTTCAGCATCAGCTCGAAGTCGTCCAACCGGCCGAACTGCCAGACGAGAAACTGGTTTTTCGTTACCGGATGCTCTTGCGTGGCGCGGGCCGTGATGGCCCCGTCCTGAACCGACCAGTAGCTCATATCGGAAGATGCCCAGCCGTCGAGCGTCTTACCGTCGAAAATCGGTTTAAACTCCGCTCCGTGGGCCATCGTGGTGCTTACGATCAATCCCAAAACAACGATCCAAATCAAGCGACCATTTAATGCGCGCATAACACTCTCTCCTTTTTCGTCTTAGAACAAGGGCGAGACGCCCTCGCCACGAGCTTACGCCGCGGCTTCCCACTGCTCCTTGATTAGCTTGAGCCCCTCGGTATAGACTTCCTCCGGGCTGGTCGATAAATCGCGCCAGACCCTGGTCGCCGCCGCCAAATCCGCCAGCGCCCGACCGAACGCCTCGATCATCATCCATCCATCGTAGCCCGCCGAGCGCAGCGCTTTGAACGTGCCCGACCAGTTCACTTGTCCCCTGCCGGGCGTGCCGCGATCGTTCTCGCTGATGTGCACGTGCTTGATGATGTCGATGTTCGGAGCGATGCACCCAATCGGGTCCTTCTCTTCGATATGCGAGTGAAATGTATCATACAAAACGCCGTAATTGGGTTTGTTGACGCGCTTAACGAAGTCCGCCGTATCGGCCATCGTGTTCAGGAAATAGCACTCGAAGCGATTGAGAAACTCTACGGCTAACGTTACGTTGGCTTTTGCGGCGTAGTCGGCGGCCTGCTGATGCACCTCGGCGGCGCGCTGCTTTTCCTCTTCGGTCGGGCCTTCTCCCGAAAAGACGCCCAACGGCTGATAGAAGGGCCCGCACAGAATCTCCGAGCCGACCGCCTGCGAGCAATCGACCGCCCACTTAAGATGCTCGAGACCGCCCTGGCGGTGGCCGGCATCGGCGCTGATGGGATTGTGCTCTTCGTCCGGAATGACCGTCACGGACGTGCAGCCGAGACCGTTGTCCTTGATGGCCTGGCCGACTTTTTCAAAATGCGCGGCGTCGCCGCCGAACAGCGGGATCTCCACGCCGTCAAAACCCGCCTTCTTAAGCGTTTCCATCCGCGGAAAATCGTCCTCTGTCACGTGCCCGGTCCACAACAACATGTTAAATCCAGTTTTCATTGAAATGTCTCCTTTAAATCAAAAGGGTTACGAGTTTTGTAAAGTATTTCAGGTTCATTCAATCGGAATATTCAAATCGGCCAATGTCTCCCGCATCCAATGCAAGGATTCTTCGATCATCGGCCCGGCCTGCCCTTCGCACTCCATACTCAGCGCGCCGTCATAGCCGGAATCCCGCAGCATCTCTATGCACTTATGGATATTCTCGGCGTTCACGCCCCGTCCCAGCGCACACTGACTAACGGCGATCCCCGTCTGCTCTCCCCGTGTCGCCGCGGCTAAAGACTCCGAAACATCCTTGATATGCACGTGGCTGACTTTGTCGATGAATTGTTCCAAAAACGCAACGGGGTCCTGGCCCGCGATGTAGGTATTGCCCGTATCCATATTCATCCGCAGATACGGGCTGTCGCAGAAACTTAGCATCTTGGCCATCATCTCGGGCTTGGTCGTGAAGTACCCGTGCGGCTCGATGTTGACGATCCTCTTATGGGCCTCGGCCACTTCGATAATCTGCTCGTAGCTTCGCTTCATCATCTCCATCGCCTCGTCGTCGCTCAGCCCTTCGGGCTTGAGCATTCCGTCGGTCGTATCCACACAGGGGCAGCCGATCAGGTGCGCCCACTGGATCGACTTGAGCACGTAGGGCACGCCGCGGAGGGGACCGTCCTTGCCGGAAAGGGGATAAGCCGCATCCACCTGCGAAAAACGCACGTTGTAGCTATCCATTTTTTTTCGTAGCAATAACGGATCTTCATACAGCGCGACGTGCGGCTGATAACCCAGACCGTGTATCCAGCTTACGCCGTCGATCAGGCCGCACTCGATGTGATGAACGTCGTTTTTCTTCGCCCAGTCCAGGCATTTCTCGAAGCTGAAATACGCCGAATTAAACGCATCGGTATGAAAGCCAATTTTCATTGTCCCAAATCCTTTCTCGGCTATGCCGTGACGACGCCTGGTCGGTCCATTCATCGTAAGCGTTAATAGTTTCTATTTTGATCCTTATGATGTCATTGCGAGGAACGAAGTGACGAAGCAATCTCTGTTTTCGAGAGTTTGAGATTGCCACGGCCTTTTTAAAAAGGCCTCGCAATGACATATTGACACACTTTATACGTCACGAACGGTTCCTATTTCTCCAGCGGTTCCAGCCCGGCGCACCACGCACAGGCATTGCGAAAGAGCCGGCCGACGGCCGGATTGGCCAGCGCCTGAACATCATGCCCGAGCACGTTGTGATAGACCCGCCCCTTACCGAAATTTAGCACGAAGGCCATCGGGTAATCCTTGCCGTCCACCTTCGAACGCGCCGTGGCCAGAACCTTAATTGGAGTCTTACCCGTCAAACACGTATATAACTCATCGACGGTCTCGAAGTCTTTCATGCCCTTCATGGCCGGATGCTCTTTGTCTTTGATCTCGACGGTGAACTTACCATGCGGATCGTGCCCTCGCAACTTGGGATCCCACGCGCGCCCGGCCAGCTTGACGAACCCCGGCCACTCCTGAAACGCCCCACAGGCGAAGTGAACCAGCACCAGCCCCTTGCCCTTGCGAACCACGCGCTGAAGATTGGCGCGGGCTTTCGGCCCGGGATCGGGAACCTCCCAATCCATGAAGTGCAAAACAATGACGTCATAATCGGCCAGTGACTCTTTCGCCAGGTCGTTCGGCTCCTCGGTAACTGTAACGCTCAGTCTCTTGTCCGCCGCGATGGCCTTGGCCAAAACCGGCGCCGTCAATTTCCACTTATGCCCCGGATAGTCGATCCCCGTGACAATCAGCACCTTCTTATTTTGGCTCTCCGCCGAAACCGTCCCGGCCAGAACGCAACCGGCCAAGAGGACAACCAATCCTACGAATCGTAATTTATATTTCATGCCTACTCTCCTTGAAAAACCCGTGGAAACAGGAGTCGTTCATGACATGTGTACTCTACCCGCACAACGACCTCCTGTCAACACCAAATCTATCTCACTCACTACTATGGCTTCGAATAAGTCGTGTAAAATATAAAATGTTTTTTAAGATTATCTGGCCAACTTCCCGCTAATGGATATCATATCTGGTAATAGTCATATAATTATATAATAACTTGTCGAGATTCAATTTTACGGGAGGTATTACGTGTATAAAATATTGCTAATTTCATTGGTGAGTTGCGCTCTAACCGGATGTAGCACTGAATCTGGCAAACAAAACCATACCACTAATAGAGATATTACCGAGAATGAAAACAAAGCCGCAGAAAATTCGATCACAGCTTTCCTTTCCAATCCCAAACAACCGCTAAGATTAGACGCATGGTCATCTGATTTTATGAGTTGTGGCCCTCATCTCTGGACAAAGATAAAAGATGATTATGATAAAGTTAATCCTGATCCGAATACAATTAGCTTTGTAATGAAAACCGCCACGCTTGACCAAAGCGGCAACTTACTTGGAATGCGAACAAATTCCGAAGCAAAGAGTTTTAGAGATGTTAATGACGTAAAACTCCTTTGGAACGTAGTGCTTGAAGAAACTGGAGTTCACAAGGATTTTTCAATTCGAAAACCAACTGATTTGGAAATGAAGCTGTTAATAAAGCAAATACCTTTTATTATAGAAGATCCCGTCCTAGTGGTCGAAGCAGAAAGATCTCATCTGATATTAATAATGTCTCATTCAAACGGACATTACAGGCCAATCTGGGTAGATGACTTATATGGCGTGAATCAGTAGATAAAGGATAAAGGGGTCAGGCTTTGGATTTAGGGGTTCTGACAAATCACATGAAAAGGACAGCTCATACCTAACTGTCTTTCAGTTCTGAGTTGTTACAAAAACAAGGTGATCGACATGAATACTACCAAACACAATAAAACATTCAGCAGACGAGCGTTTTTGAAAACGGTTTCGTTCTGCTCCGGCGTCTATCTCTTTCAATCGTTTGCCCTGGGTTCAGACAAGAAACCAACAATTCTGCGCATTGGCCTTATTGCGGATGTCCATCAAGATATCATGCATGATGGTGTCCAGCGCATCAAAGCGTTTGCAGAAGCCATGAACGAAGCAAAGGCCGACTTCGTTTGCCAGCTCGGTGATTTTTGTCGGCCCCATGAGCGCAATCTGGGATTTCTGGAGGGTTGGAGACAATTCGAGGGACCTCGATATCACGTGCTCGGGAACCACGATATGGATGGCGGATATACGCGGGAGCAAACGGTGGCTTTTTTGGGGATGCCCGGCAGGCACTACTCGTTCGACATGAAGGGCGTGCACATTATGGTTCTCGACGGAAACGATCCCGGCGGCAAGAGCAAGGGCTATAAACGATATATTTCCGAAAAGCAGTTGGCCTGGATCAGCGCGGATTTGAAAGCGACGTCGCTGCCCACTCTTGTTTTCAGCCATCAGACACTGGATGGCGCTATGGGTGTCGAGAACAGCCAGGATGTGCGCAAGATATTCGAAGAAGCGAGAACCGAAACAGGCCCCAAGAAAGTCGTGACTTGCTTTTGCGGCCATCATCATGACGATCAGGCCAAACAAATCAATGGTATCCACTATATCCGCATCAACAGCGCGTCCTACGCATGGTTAGGCAGCAAATTCAAGCATGAGAGCTACAGCAAAGAAATCCACAAAAGATTCCCCTGGATTTCACACACGGCGCCGTACAAGGATCCGCTTTGGGCTTTTGTCGAAATGGATCTGACCAGAGGCCGCCTCGTTGTCGGAGGAAAAAAGACATCCTGGGTCGGCCCGACCCCGTGGGAACTCGGCATCAACAAGGAAACGATGAATCCGAACGTTTGTGCGCCCCGAATATCGGATCGTGTGATTTCTTTTTGAGTATGGGTGTCCTGAACGGTGTGAGTCGGTATGTGGCCGCCTTTGAGCACGCCAGGAAATACCAACAACAAGCCTATAAACGCATGATTGCAAGAATTCAACCCTGACCCGAATGGCACTTCCATAAGCTTCAAGCTCCTTTTAGCAAACGTGCTTTGGCGATGGGACGCGGTTCGTTCAGATAGACCAGTTTCTTGGGGCGTCTCTTGACGGCTCGCGG
>Ga0272442_10007381_pt1 | contig 14218 bp, 12 predicted proteins | sample SSMForm2O_FD_200262 | JGI IMG/M metagenome (GOLD analysis project Ga0272442, IMG submission 200262) | Marine sediment archaeal communities from Little Sippewissett salt marsh, Falmouth, MA, United States - SSM-Form-2O | ecosystem: Environmental > Aquatic > Marine > Wetlands > Sediment ...
AAAAGGGCATGGTGGATCCTGCCGGGGCAGGCTGGAACCCCGTGGATCAGTATGTCGGGGGAATCGAGCACGCGGTAGGGCATCTGGTATATGCGAGATTTTACCAGAGGCTTCTCAAAGAGCTGGGCATGGTACCGGATGCCGTTCCGCACGAGCCGTACGCGCGGCTTTTGACGCAGGGCATGGTGGTAAGGGAGACGCAGTATACCGAGGATGAAAACGGCCTGAAGGCATGGCATTCGCCGGATGAAGTGAAAGACGGGATCAGCCTGCGTAATTTCCTGCCGGTCAGGACGGGACGCATACAGAAGATGTCAAAGTCCCTGAGGAACGGCGTGGATCCGACGGCAATAATAAAGAAGTACGGCTCCGACACTGCCAGGTTGTTCATGCTTTTTGCATCCCCGCCCGAAAGGGACCTGGAGTGGAAGGACGAAGGCGTGGAGGGATGCTTCCGCTTCCTGAAGAGGGTGTTCAGGCTCGTGGAAAGTAAAGCCGGGATGCTCAAAGATACTGAAATATACAAAAAAGGCGCGCTCGATCTTTCGGACAGTGCCGTGAGTTTGAGACGTGTGATTCATAATACGATACGGCGTGTCACAGAGGATATTGAACAGAGGTATCATTTCAATACGGCCATTGCCAGGATCATGGAGCTTACTACAGCACTGTCAGGTTTTGATGCTGAGTCGGATACGGACAGGGCCGTGTTGAAAGAAGGGCTTAATAACCTGATTCTGCTCCTGGCGCCTTTTGCCCCTCATATCGCAGAGGAGATGTGGAAGCTCACGGGTACAGGCGGGCTCGTGCTTGAACAGAGCTGGCCGGTCTTTGATGCGGATGCCGCGGTGGAAGAGAGCGTGGAGATCGCGGTTCAGATCAGCGGAAAGCTCAGGGCCAGGCTTCAGATGCCGCGTGGGGCCCCGGAAGAGGACGTGGTAAACGCCGCGCTTGAAAACCCGCAGGTGAAAAAGCATCTTGAGGACAGAACCGTAATAAAGAAAATACACATACCCGATAAAATCCTGAATATCGTGGTCAGGAAGAAGTGATTTAATCAACAAGTGGGGCAGGTCATGAAAAAGATAATATGGTTGCCGCTTGCATTTTTACTGCTTCTGGTATTTGCGTCCTGCGGCCCTGCGGTTCCTGAGGCCGAGGAGCCCGTCGAGTACGAGAAGAAACAGAGCGCCGCCGCAGAACAGGCCCAGGAGCAGATAAGGAAGTGGCTGGGAGAGAGTCTTTCGAACAGGCTGGAAGCGCTGGGGACCGGCTTTGCCAAAGAGATAGGCGGTAAAATTGCCGCAAGCAGGAAGGTAAACAAGGCTGCTGAAAAACTTGGAAAGACTGTTCTGAAAGACAGGGAGGTCAAGAAAAAGCTTAAGAGCATAACCTCGAAAGCGACTTCCGGTTTCAGCAGGAAGGCCGTGCTGCTTTATAAGGCCATGAAGGCGGGGGGGACGGATGCATACAAAGATAAGGTTATAGATAAGACCCAGACAATTGCGGTCGATGTTATTACGGACCACGTGAAGAAATCGGTTTTGCCTGACGACAGGATGTCAGAACTGCTCAGGGATTTTACACCCGCATTCAGAGTACAGGCCGAAGTATCCGCCATGGCGGTAAAGGATAATCTGTCGCCTGAAGTTGTGGAAAGGATAAGAAATCTAGCAAACAGCATGTCTGAAGGCGGGGACTTCCAAGATGTGGAAGAAAAAGTTCGGGAATGGATAGGCGACTGCGAGGAAAAGACAGCGGGGGAGCTTGAGAAATTCGTTGAAGGGTTTGCAGATCTCGAATCCGTTGACAGGGCGATTGAGTCCCTGGCCGTGAAGGTGCTGTTCCACAGGAAAACGAAAGATGAAATCAGGTTCATGCTGAGAAGAATTCTCAGAAACCGGGAAGTTGAAAAATCCATGGTCAAAGTGGTTGAGCTGGCTGCGTTTGAAAAGGGCGACTCAAAAGTCCGAGCGCAACTGGTAAAGACCGTGCAGCTTCCGGTCGTTAATAAACAGCTTTTTTCCACGATGAAAAAACTGGCCAGGTCAAAGGGCGCAATGCCCATAGTAGAAAAGCACCTTGCAAAGGCGACCAAGGACCCTGGACTTGCCGCACTAATTGAGAAACTCATCGTCAATGTGCTGGACAGGTGTGGAGCCTCGGGCGGCAACAAGCAGCCATGATACCTGCCTTGTAAAAGCAAAAATCCACTGTATCCTCCAGTCGTTGTATAATTGAATAACGGCGTGAAAGGACATAATCATGTATTACAGAATCATCATAATCGTACTGATTACGGCAGCTGTGTTTTCACAGGCATCTAACTGCAGCAGCGGCTTTGAAGATCCCGAATGCCTTGTGGACGAGGACTGTGCTTACGGAACATACTGTTCAGAAGACGGTATCTGCGTATATGACTGCAATTTTGACGAGGACTGTGCAGACGGACTGGTCTGCGATAATCGCGGAAGATGCAGCCAGAGTGAATTTCCCACAACGGACAGCGACACTGACGCTGACGGAGATCTGGATGTTGACATTGACGGCGACACTGACGCTGACAATGACATGGACATTGATACGGATGCCGACGCGGATGCTGACGCATCCGAAGACGCGGATGCGGGGGAGGATGGTTCCCATCCTGAAGATGCAGGGTTTGAGTGTCCTTCCAGTTCGGGAACAAGTATTGCCGGTCCGCATATTGCTTATGGTTTCTGCTGGTATCTGACTGCCGACGGTGAGAGCTGCGATACGGCCTGTCTGGATCTCGGGGGCGATAACCTTGCGCTGGATGCAAAGGACGCATTTAGCGACAGCTGCAGCGGGGCACAGGCCGGGGACATTTCGTACTGGTTCTATAATCACTCGAATCCCGGCGAGTGGGCCGCTGAAACCAAGGAGACAGAGTACCGCACGCTGGGTCACGGATACAGGAACGGCAATTATTATTATGGCAAGTGCTCGGCCGGGGTAGACGGCGGGGTAGGGGCCTGGCCGGGCGAAGAGAACGACAGCTCCACGCGGAGTCTGGTGTGTGCGTGTTTTGAATCCGGTTCGTAGCAGATTCTTTGCCGTATAATCAGGACTGTTCAATCAGTGGTTCGAGGGACATGTCGAGTGCTTTAAGCAGGATGGGCCTGAAGGCGCCTTCGGCTCCCAGTCGTGCTAGAACCGCGCTCAAACCCCACTGAAGGCGCGTAATCCATATCCATTCCGGCGGAATCGCCATGATCCTGCCGTTCGGGTTTCCCGGCCCGCTGAATTCCGTACCTCTTTTAATGTAATCGAAAGTGAATTTGAAAGTATCACTCCTGTAAGGCTCATACTGGTGACACATCATTCTCCAGTGAGTGTCAAAATCGAATTTTTCGTAATCCGCCACTATGCCCGTGGGAATGACGACGTCTTCAAAATCGCTCCTGCGGTCTTCGAGCACAACTCTGGCCAGATTGCGCTCGTTTTCGATGTATTCCGGATCAAAGCGGTGCACGCAGCCGAAGTCCAGGAAGATCACGGGCCCGTCTTCAGGAAACAGGTAATTGCCCGGATGGGGATCCGCGTTAAGCGTGCCCAGGCCGAAGAGGCTTGTATGTGCAAAGCGCGCGAGCACCATGGCCGAACGGTTGCGGTGTTCCTGATCAGCTTCGTGCGCATAGGTATAGAAGTCACGCCCGCTGCACCACTCGGTCGTGATCACGTCTCTCGTGGTTCTTTCTCTGATACTGAGCGGAATATGCACATCAGCATCTTCTTCAAACGCATCCGCAAACGCGTCCTGGTGCACTGCTTCATTCAAATAGTTGCATTCCTCTCCGATTCTCTCGCGCATCTCCTGCGCAATGGCTTTTCCATCCACGGCCGATACCAGAGACGCTATTGACGCGATTTTTCCGATTTTTGCGAAATTCGAATCAATGGTTTCAGCCACGCCCGGGTACTGAACCTTCACAGCAACGGGTTTTTTATTAAAAACGGCCCGGTAGACCTGCCCTATAGACGCCGATGCCACGGGATCCGGGTCGAATTCATCGAAGAGTCCGTCAAGGGAAGCGCCGAAGGACTCCTCGATAACGGCTCTCATGGTCTCGAATTCGACTGGTATGCTGCCCTGCTGCAGCTTTTGTAGCGCAGCATGGGTTTCGGGCGGAAGCACTCCGTCAAAATAGGAAAGTATCTGTCCCACCTTCATGGCCATGCCCTTCATCTGATCCAGTTCCTGCGCCATGGCCTCGCCTATGCGGGCGTCGGTTTCGCCTTTTGCGCCCACGAGGCCTCTTGCCGCCAGACGCATGGCTCCGGCCGTGATTTTTCCGGTGGATAACGCCCTTTTCCCGAATCCGCGCCTTATGTTCCTGAGTATTTTTGGCTTCATGGAAGTTGAAGATATCCCATGATGGCTATCGTCTCAAGCCGCTGCCACAGCGCGGATGCCTCAAATCGGTTTTTGTAGAAGCACTGTCAGGTAGCGTTTTATTTCCGGATGCCCGGTGATGTTGAAGCCGATGTTTCGGGCACAGGTTAAGGTTTCTTCGAAGCCATCCTGTGTCACGTGGCCGGCGGGTTCGGCGATCAGCAGGCGTCCGCCGGGGCGTACGGCATTGAAAATCGAGATCAGAAAAGCGCTGATGTCCGGAGTCTCATGCACCACGGCCATGGCCAGGGCAAAATCGGCACTGTCCTCAAGGTCTTCAATGCCAAGGTCCGTGCTCGAGCAGGTGCGAAGCTCGATTCGATCCATGACAGCAGCCTTTTTTGCCCTTTTTTCGAGCGATTTCAGCATCTTCTCCTGAAGGTCAATGCAGATGACTTTTCCGCCGGGACCCGTCATCCCTGCCATTGGAATGCTGAAAAAGCCCATGGCGCATCCCACGTCGAGTACGGTCATTCCCTCACCTACGTAATCACTAAGAATATGTTCCGGATTGTCGAAAAGACGCCGGACAGGACTTGCAAGAAGATATCCAATCCATACCGGACATAAAATTTGTTCACTCATGATGCTGCCTCCTTTTTTAGTGTACCTAAAGTGAACCAAGGATCACTTTAGGGCTAAAATATGAACCCTGGTTCAATTTGTCAATAGCAAATTGAACCAAAGTTCACTTTTTTAGCAAAAATTTCCTCCAGCGTGCTATGATGTCTTTCCAGGAGGTTGATCTGGCATGAAAAAAGGCCGTCAGGACAGGGTCAGGCCGAAGCAGAAGCGTAGCGAAGAGACCCGCAGAAGGATTATCGAGGCCGGGATACGCCTTTTTTCCGAGAAGGGGTATCACTCCACGAGCTCCAAGAAGATAGCGCGCGAGGCCGGGACCGCGATCGGGAGCTTTTACAACTATTTCGATGATAAAAAGCAGCTGCTGTTCGAGATACAGCGCCTTCACAGTGAAAAAGTCCACGCAATGATCGAAAAGTCGCTTAAGGAGCTTTTTGAAAACAGCCCGGATATGGACGGCCGGACCATCGTCCAGCGCATGGTGGATCAGGCCCTCGATCTCCACTCGTATTCACCACAGCTGCACAGGGAGATAACGTCTCTGACCTATTCTGACCCGGATTTTGCCGAGATGGGCCGAAAGGAAGACGGGCGCGTCATCGAAATATTTCTCAAACTGCTCAATCAACAGAAAGATTCGCTGCGCACGGACGATCTCGAGGCCGCGGTCATGGTCGTGGGCCTGGCCATGGAGGCCGTTGTGCACACGATAAGGATTTTTGGATCACCGATTGATGAAAAGCGTCTGATCGACGCGCTGGGCGACATGATACACAGGTTCCTTTACAAAAGCCCGTGATGTCTACATGCATAAAATGAATGCCATGAATCAAGACATGGAAAACTCATCCACCAGGATACGCGCGCTGTTTCTGCCGGCCGGGCCGGTCGTATGCCTTGTTCTTTTTCTGATACCGACTCCGGACGCTCTCAGCGCAGAGGCATGGAAGCTTGCGGCCCTTGTCCTTTGGATGGTGATATGGTGGATATCCGAAGTGGTTCCGCCTCATGTGACCGCTCTTCTGCCGGTGCCCATGATGCCGCTCATGGGTATCATGGACGAAAAGCCGGTGGCCGCCAGCTATGCGCATCCCCTTATTTTTCTTTTCATGGGCGGGTTCATGATTGCATCCGCAATGCAGCGATGGGGGCTGCACAGGCGCATCGCACTCAGGATAATAAACGCGACCGGAAGCACGCCGGGCAGGATAATCGCAGGATTCATGGTCTCCACCGCGCTCCTTTCCATGTGGATATCGAATACGGCTACAGCCATAATGATGTTTGCCGTGGGCATGTCCGTGATCGAGTACTTCAAGTCCCGCGGGGACAATGCAGGGCAGATGAAGCGCTTCGGCAAGGCCCTCATGCTTTCGATTGCTTATTCCGCGTCCATAGGAGGAGTGGCCACCCTCATAGGGACCCCGCCCAATCTCATGTTCGCCGGTTTTATGGAGAAGACGTATGGAATCCAGGTCGATTTCGTTTCATGGATGAGCTTTGCTCTTCCGTTCTCAATTGTTCTTCTTCCTTTGTGCTGGTTCTGGCTGACGCGCATATGCTTTGATGTGAGCGCCGTCAGGATCGAGGGTGCCAGAGACATTATAAGGTCGGAACTCAAAGCGCTCGGTCCCATGAGCAGGGCGGAGCGCGTGGTTATGACCGTGTTCATACTGACCGCGGCCGCTTGGATTTCGAGAAGGATGATAGTGCAGTGGACGGGTCTTGAGCTCAGCGATACGGCAATATCACTCGTTGCCGCGCTTGTGCTGTTCGTGTTTCCGGTGTCCCTGAACAGGGGTGAGTTCGCGCTGGACTGGAAGAGCGCGGTAAAACTGCCGTGGGGCGTGCTACTCCTCTTCGGCGGCGGGCTCGCACTTGCCGGGGCGTTTCAGTCGACGGGCCTGTCTGAATCCATAGGACAGATGGTTACCGGTCTGAAAGATGTACACCATGCATGGTTGATACTCCTGGTCGCGGTCGTGATAGTGCTCCTGACGGAGCTTACGTCGAATACGGCTACGGCCGCAGCGTTTCTGCCCGTAATGGGCGCGGTTGCAGTGGGAGCGGGCATTGATCCGATGCTGATGTGTGTTCCGGTGACGCTGGCGGCTTCCATGGCTTTCCTGATGCCGGTTGCTACGCCTCCGAACGCCATAGTGTTTGCATACGAGGATCTGACGATACGCGACATGCTCAAGGCCGGCCTGGGCCTTGCACCCGTGGCGATAATTCTCATCCTGCTGATTGTGTGGTTCCTGGGACCAGTAACGCTGGGAATCGTGAATTAAATCACCGAGCAGACCGGATGGTCCTTGATTCTGGCTTTTCGTACGCTGTTTAGCAGGGTTACGGGCCAGTCGTCCGTAAGCACGTGCCTTACGAGGCTGTCCACGCTGCCGCCCGGTTTCCGCTTCGTCCACTCTATTACGTCATCAGTACGGTCGCTGGAGATAATCAATTCATTCATCAGGTCTGTACTTTTTTCATAATTCTTCATTTTTTCCACCTCTTCAAAGAATATGTTTTTTCAAAAGCCTCTGAAATGTTTGACCGTGTTCCTGATATTTTTATTCTTGGCAGATTCGGATCAATTCTCCAAAAAAACGGCGGAAAATATTTTGTGAAATGTGAAAGAGGGCTATTTATCGCTCAAAGCTTTCAGGTTTTCACGAGCGTTTACGTGATCAGGGTTGCACTCGATGGCCTTCTCAAAGGCTTTACGCGCTCTGCCGTCCATTCCCTGTGCGTGATGGATCAGGCCCAGATTGTTCCATGCAGAAGCATTGCACGGATATTTCTCAATCGCCTGTTCGAGAATGCTCCTGGCCTTTTGAAATTCTTTCATTTTATAAAGCACGAAAGCCTGGTTGATCCTGTAACTCGCTTTTCCAGGCTCAATCCTGGCTGCAGTGTCGAACTCGACCGCGGCTTTTTCCGTCTTGCTGCATGCCAGGAGAACAGTGCCCAGCATGTTTCTGTAACCGGCGTTTGAGGGCTCGATGTCAACGGCCTGCTGGATTTCCATTATCGCGGGTGCGCATTTCCCGTCCGCCTGAAGCAGCATCCCGAAGTTGGCATGGACAAGAGCGGAGTGAGGGTCGGCTTTCAACCCGCCTGCCGCAGCACTGAGCGCCCCGGGCAGGTCACGGGAATTGAAAAGGCTCCTGCTCAATAGAATGAGTGCTTCAACGTTATCCGGCTGGATCAGAGTTGCGGTTCTGAAAGCCTCTGCTGCAGCAGCATATTTCGATGTTTCCATCAGGGCCCTGCCCAGCAGGAACCAGGCTTCAGCGTCGTTTCCAAGATAATCCGCGGCCTGGCCCAGATACGCCACTGCCTGGATTGCTTCTGCATTTTGAATCTTTTCGTCGATTATAAGTCTTCCCAGCGCCTTGAGTATGAGTGGATGGCCGGATGCAATGCGCAGTGCGTCCCTGTAATGTACTTCGGCCTGTTCGTATTCTTCCCGTACTTCCGAATCCACGGCTTTTTTGAAAAGCTCTAACGCCCCCGGCGGCATGGCCGGAGGCCGGCGGCCTGCCGGTATATGGTCAGAGTGTTCGTTTTTTTCAGGAATGCCCACATCGGCGTGTTTTTCCTGCCCCTCATCATTTGCGGTGTCCTCGGCCTGCCGGGATTTTTGTGCAGTTTCCTCCAGTGTTTCTTCTGATTTGCCCCGCTGCTGCACAGTACCGCATCCGTAAAATATCAACAGGGCTGAAAGGCAGACCGGAACGCGGCAGTTGGTGACCATCGTCCTTTTCATCTGATTTTCTCCATTGATAAAGTATCCATTATCACGCGCTTTCATCAACTGCTACGGTTTCATCGAGAGACGTATGCCCGACAGCAGTGAATCCCCCGGAAGGAGAAAGCCAGCCTATGGCAGCTCCATATGCTTTTCTCGGAGGCATGGGCCCGAGATTTATGCTGCCGCTTTCTCCATCAATAAAAAAATCCCTGCTTCGTCTTACAGGGCCCCTGGCACCCGGTGAAACACGATAAAGGCGAACCGTAAGCCGGCAGCCCATTCCGGCCCTTCTTGATGAGGCAGACAGTTCTTCAGGATCCAGCTTCCATTCGAAAATGCCTTCATTTCTCAAGTTCCTGTAAAGGCGCACCCCCTGTTCGATTGAAGGTGTGCCCGCTTCGTTATCAGACTGCTGTTTGTCTGTCGCAGTGTCCGTAAGTTTTTGAAGAAAGCTGACCATGGCCCGTGCTTTCTGGTTTGAGGGATCCTTTTTTAGCACTGACAGGGCAGTGGTATGGGCTTTATCCAGAAACCCCTGATCCAGATATATTTCAGCAAGCGTGAGTGTTGCGAAAGGGTGTTCAGTCCCGGAAGCGGACCTAGCCATTGGTGTCGGCGCTGTTGCCGGATGACAGCAGGTGGCGTGCCGCAGCAACGTCCGCAGCGATCTGAGCCGTCAGGGATTTGGGGTCATCGAATTTTTTATCTTCGCGTATTCGCGTGTGAAAATGAATGGCGATTTTTTCGTCGTACAGTTCTTTTTTCCTGTCAATCAGGTGAACTTCCACAGCCCGCTGATCCTTGAATGTGGGTCTGGAACCGATATACACGGCCGAGGGATAGGATTCTCCCCTTACCACGGCCATTGCCGCATAAATTCCGTCCGCCGGTATCATGGTCTGAATCCCGTCCATGTTCGCTGTGGGGAATCCCAGATCAGTGCCCCTTCCCGATCCTTTCACTACGAGCCCTTCAAGTTCGTAGTTTCGGCCGAGCAGCTGGTTTGCGAGCTCCAGGTCTCCCATCTGCAGGCAGTCCCTTATCCATGTAGAGGATATGGGCTTGCCCTGAGCTGTTTCTGCCTCGATGCCCTGCGCCTCGAAACCCAGCCTCAGGCCCATTTCGGCCAGGAGCCCCAGGTCCCCGGACTGATCCCTTCCGAATAAAAAGTTGGCTCCCACTATGACGGCTACCGCGCCTATCTTTTCCAGGAGGATTTCCTCCACGAATTTTTCCGGATCCAGGGCGGCGAACTCCTCGTCAAAAGGCTGGATTATGAGCATTTCGATTCCGGCCTCGGCCAGAAGACGCTGCTTGGTAAGCGGCGTGGTGAGCATGGCCGGGGCCTTTGCCGGATTGAAGAATGCCGATGGATGAGGATCAAAGCTCATTACCGCACTCGCGGCCTCGTAGCGGTCGGCCGTGGAAAGAACGTCCTGTATGATTCGCATGTGTCCGAGATGCAGACCGTCGAAGTTGCCGATGGTGATAACCGTGGGCGCAGCCTGTTCTATCTCGTCTATGTGTTCAAAAACTTCCATAATCAGAAAAACAAATATAAAAGCATTGGCAGGCGTGGGTCAACTCACAATGGACAGAATGAAAGCTGAATGTAATTACAGTATTTTTGTCATCGACTACGACATTGTACTATTGAAAAGGTTCATATACATTATGGCAGCCTTTTAAGCTTTCGGCCTTGAGCCGACTGGAATCTGGAGGAAGAAATGTCAAAGGAAAAAGCTCAAATTGAATCACCACAGGGTACTCTGGCTGTGCTGCTGCCCGGTCTGGGAGCGGTTTCAACCACTTTCATCGCAGGTGTCGAGCTGTGCCGCAAGGGACTGTCCGTACCTGTCGGGTCTCTCACGCAGACGGGCACGATTCGCCTGGGAAAGAGGACGGAAGAGAGGACGCCCCTTATCAGGGAATTTGTGCCCCTTGCATCGATCAACGACCTGGTCTTTGCTGGCTGGGACATCTTCGAAGACAATGCGTATGCATCCGCCGTCAATTCAGGCGTGCTGAGACGGGAGCATCTTGATCAGGTGAAAGACGAGCTCGAAACAGTAAAGCCCATGAAGGCCGTTTTCTCGCAGGATTATGTAAAGCGCCTTGACGGTCCGAACGTGAAAAAGGGCAAGACCAAGTACGACTTGGCAATGAGCGTGATGGAGGACATACAAAAGGTCATGGAAAATGCCGGCGCAAAGAGGGCGGTCATGATCTGGTGCGGGTCCACCGAGGTTTTCAGGGCGCCTGCTGATGTACACAATGACATCGACTCGCTTGAAAAAGGTCTGAAGAATAATGACGAAAACATACCGCCTAGCATGATCTATGCATATGCGGCGGTTAAGAGTGGTATTCCATACGCCAACGGCGCTCCCAATCTTTCGGTCAACGTGCCCGCGCTCGTGGGCCTTGCGCGTGAAAACGGGGTTCCGGTAGCGGGCAAGGACTTCAAGACCGGCCAGACGCTTCTGAAGACAATACTGGCACCCGGGTTCAAGGCCAGGATGCTGGGTCTCAACGGCTGGTTCAGCACGAACATACTCGGCAACCGCGACGGCGAGGTACTGGACGACCCGGGCTCCTTCAAGACAAAGGAGGAGAGCAAGCTTTCGGTTCTGGAGCAGATTCTTCAGCCTAACCTGTATCCGGACCTTTACGCTGACTGCCATCACAAGGTCAGGATCAATTATTATCCGCCACGCGGAGATAACAAGGAAGGCTGGGACAATATCGATATCTTCGGCTGGCTCGGGTATCCCATGCAAATTAAGGTGAATTTTTTGTGCAGGGATTCGATTCTGGCCGCGCCAATAGTTCTGGACCTGGCCATGTTCCTCGACCTTGCAAAGAGAGCGGGCATGCACGGGGGAATCCAGGAATGGCTTTCGTTCTATTTCAAGTCCCCCATCACGCCGCAGGGCCTCTACCCCGAGCACGACCTGTTCATTCAGCTCAAAAAGCTCAAGAACACGCTTCGTCATCTCATGGGCGAGGACCTCATCACGCACCTGGGGCTTGAGTATTACGATTGAGTGCGTTTGCCGCCGTTTTCATGGGTTATCAGAAACATTTTTCGACTATGAACCCGGGTTAATAGCGCACATGTCTAAAATCTGTTAATTTGTCGTAATGGACATTCTGGGGATATCATGCTTCTACCATGATTCAGCCGCATGCCTGCTGCGCGACGGCCGAATTCTGGCAGCGGCCCAGGAAGAAAGATTCACGCGTAAGAAGCACGATTCATCCTTTCCGGCAAATGCGGTCAGATACTGTCTCGAAGAGGGGGAAATCCCTTCCACTGACCTGGACCTTATCGCTTTTTACGACAAGCCTTTTCTGAAGTTCGAAAGAATCCTGGAAACATACCTGGCCTATGCACCCCGGGGCGCCGCTTCCTTTCTCAAGGCGATTCCTCTGTGGATAAAGCAGAAGCTCTGGATGAAGGATATTGTACAGAAGGAACTAGATTATAACGAAAAAATAATTTTTTCCGAGCATCATCAGTCGCATGCGGCATCGGCCTTTTTCCCTTCGCCTTTTCAGAACGCGGCATTTCTCACGCTCGACGGGGTAGGGGAGTGGGCGACCGCGAGCTGGGGAACGGGCAGTGATAATAAAATCGAAATAGAAGCCGAAATCCGTTTTCCACATTCTCTCGGCCTGCTTTATTCCGCGTTTACTTATTACACGGGTTTCAGGGTTAATTCGGGTGAATACAAGGTAATGGGCCTTGCACCCTATGGAGAGCCGAAATACCGGGATCTGATCCTGTCCGAGCTTGTCGATCTCAAAGATGACGGTTCCTTCAGGCTGAACATGAAATACTTCAATTACTGCGCCGGGCTCACAATGACGAGCAGGCACTTTGACAGGATCTTCGGCGGACCGCCCCGCAGGCCCGAAACGGAGCTTACGCAGCGCGAGATGGATCTTGCATGTTCTGTACAGGAAGTCACCGAAGAGATAATTCTTCGCATGGTGCGCCATGTACACGAACAGACTGGCATGGACAGTCTCTGTCTCGCCGGTGGAGTAGCCCTCAACTGCGTGGCGAACGGAAGGGTTCTGCGTGAAGGACCTTTCAGGAATATCTGGATCCAGCCTGCTGCAGGCGATGCAGGAGGCGCACTCGGGGCCGCTCTGTTCGCGTGGCATCAGTATCTGGGCAATGAACGAACAGCGGACGGCATATGCGATTCGCAGCAGGGTTCGTATCTCGGGCCCCGCTTCGACAGCGACTGCGTGCGCGCATTCCTTGAAGAGAAAGATATTCCCCATGAGCGCGTGGACAGGGAATCAATACCCGACCGTATTGCAGATTTGATAGAACAGCAGAAGGTGATCGGCTGGATGCAGGGGAGGATGGAGTTCGGTCCGAGGGCGCTTGGAGGCCGCTCGATAATCGGAGACGCCCGCTCGCCCGTCATGCAGGAGACAATGAACCTGAAGATCAAATTCCGCGAGAGTTTCAGGCCTTTTGCTCCCACGGTTCTTGCCGAAAAGGCAGGAGAATATTTTGATATCGACCGCGAAAGTCCCTACATGCTCCTCGTTGCGGACGTCAGGGACAGCCTGATCATAAAAATGTCGGACAGTGAGGAAAAACTCTTCGGGCTCGACAAACTGAAGGTCAGACGTTCGTCCATTCCTGCTGTTACACACGTTAATTACTCGGCACGCATACAGTCCGTAAACAGCAGGGACAACCCTCTTTATCATGCAATGATTTCAAAATTCGACGAGAAATACGGATGCGGCGTAATTATCAATACGTCGTTCAATGTAAGGGGGGAACCCATCGTTTGCAGCCCGGAGCATGCCTATTTATGCTTCATGCGTACGGACATGGATTACCTGATCATGGAGGACTGCCTGCTGGACAAGAGGCAGCAGAAACCTCTGGAAAACGATTCCGACTGGCAGAAGGAATTTGAGCTGGATTGAACTGAGAAATGCCCATTGAAGAGATAAGAAACATAAAGTCCGACAGGCGCGAATGGCGCAAGTTCGGAATTGTAATGTTTGTCGCATTCGGACTTATCGGCGGGTGGCTTCTGTGGAAGCACAGAGAATTGTATTTATGGATGTTTGCTGCTTCCGGTTTTTTCCTTGTGTGCGCACTTGCGCTTCCCGTTGTTCTCAGGCCGCTGTATTTCGTATGGATGGTTTTTGCCGCAGTGGCGGGTTGGTTCATGACAAGGGTGATCCTCGCTATTTTGTTCTATTTCATCATCACGCCCATAGGGCTTGTAATGCGGCTGACGGGACGGGACCCTCTTGACAGGAAGTTTCCAGGGAAAGAAAAAAGCTACTGGGTCAAGTGTGAACCGTCACAGAACGGTTCGAAGGACGCCGAAAACCAGTTCTGAATAATTAGGCAGGAGCGTGGACAGAACGGAAGACAGGCAGGCATCCGGACGGGAGAAATAATGGGAAAACTGTCAATT